>Ga0210409_10000132_pt1 | contig 163582 bp, 140 predicted proteins | sample IncBWH17MmetaG_FD_161649 | JGI IMG/M metagenome (GOLD analysis project Ga0210409, IMG submission 161649) | Forest soil microbial communities from Barre Woods Harvard Forest LTER site, Petersham, Massachusetts, United States - Inc-BW-H-17-M | ecosystem: Environmental > Terrestrial > Soil >... | reverse complement strand
CTATCTGCGGAGCGCGTCGCCTGTGTTTGCCCGAATTCTCGCGATATCTGAAGTGGATGCGGAGTCTCTTTCCCGTTACGTCGGCGTGCCGGTAGCCACGGTACCGAACAGCGTCGATGCGGGACTCTTTCACCCTTTACACCCCTGCATTTCCGGGCTGCATGCCCCGCGCCTGCTTTTTGTCGGCGCGATGCATGCCAGGCCCAATCAGGACGCTGCCCGTTGGTTCGCGTCCGCAGTGATGCCCTTGATTCTCCACGAGAATCCAGGAACACAACTGCAACTGGTTGGGCCCGGCGGCGAAGGGCTAGCGATCGACGACCGGTCGATCGTCGTGCGCGGCTTTGCGGACGATCTGGCATCCGAATACCGCGCCTGCGATGTATTCGTTTGCCCTTTGCGCGTTGGCACGGGCATCAAGAACAAGATGATGGAGGCGCTTGCCTCCGGCTGCGCTGTTGTTTCAACTGATATCGGCATTGAAGGACTGGCCGTGCGCGATGGCGAGCACCTTCTTGTGGCTAACGATCCGCTCGAGTTTGCCAATGCTGTGAATCGTTTGTTGCGCGAACCGGAACTCAGGAATCGTTTGGGTAGGGGCGCCAGAGCCTACGCAGAGCAGTCGCTTTCCAACGAGTCAGTTAAGAATCGATTGCGGGCGGCAATTCTGTCCGACGAAAACCTGGATGAATTTTCAACGCGTGAAGCAATTGCAAGGTCCCCGATCCATATTTCCCCCCGCTCAGGCGCTTTCTGCTCCGATGCCCTAGAATCTGATCCATTCCATCAAAACGATGAATTGGACAAAATTCCGGGTACCCCCTAATCTCACACGTGAGCAGATAGCAATCCTGACCACCCCGGGGCCGAATGCACACCCACATTCGGCCCTCCTCCCTTAAAAGACTTCCATTCCACCTCTTCCGCTAACCCCCTCCCTGTGTTCTAACTACACGGGGCCCATTCTTCCCGCACTGCCAGCCTCCCTAATTCAGTAACCACAGTCACCTAATTTTCATCCAAACCCAGGCGCAGAACCTGCGATAATCAGAGTGTAGTATCCCGCTTGTTGGCTTCAGATCACGGTGGTTACCAGGGAGAAGGGAATCATGCTGAGAGGCAAAATCTCCATCCCCGCTACCTTGAAGTGTCCCGGTTGCGCAACGGTTCACGCAAGGGCTGCGCTGGAAGCGAACCTCTACATCTGTCCGGGATGCAATCATTATCTGTCCATGCCGTCGCGCGCGCGAATCGCTTTGCTTGCCGATGAAGGAACATTCCGCGAACTGGACCGCGAGCTTGTCTCGGTCGATCCCCTGGGATTCGCCGACCACAAATCCTATCGCGTTCGCCTGCAAGAGGCTCGTCGTGAGACCGGGGCCAGGGAAGCCGTGACCGCCGGATTTTGCCGAATCGGGGGCCACCAGGCAGTCCTGGTGGTTTTTGATTTTGCCTTTTTGGGCGGCACGATGGGATCCGTCGTGGGAGAAAAAATTGCCCATGCCTTCGAGGAAGCCACGCAGCGCCGCATCCCACTCGTCAGTGTGGCTGCCAGCGGCGGCGCGCGTGTGCAGGAAGGGATGTTCTCGCTGATGCAAATGGCCAAAGTCGCGGCCGCCGCTTCGGTGCATGACCGGCATGAACTCGCGTTCATCTCCATTTTGACGGACCCCACATTTGGCGGCGTGACGGCCAGTTTTGCTTCCCTCGGTGACATCCTGATTGCCGAGCCGGGCGCTCAAATCGGATTTGTCGGCCCTCGAGTCATCGAGCAAACAACCGGCGTCGCGCCGCCAAAGGATTCGCATAAGGCCGAAACGCTGCTGAAGGCGGGACTAATCGATCTCGTGATCGGGCGGCGGGATTTGACCGCGGTCACCGCTTATCTCATCGGCCATTTGAAGCGCAACAAGGCCATGGAGCCGGGGAGCAAGGATTTGCCGCCGGCCGTAAAATCCAAGCATATTTCCGCCTGGCAAAAGGTCGGCCTGGCCAGACACACCGGCCGCCCCACTTCAAGGTATTACATCGCTCATATGGCGTCGCGCTTCCTGGAGCTTCACGGTGATCGGTGGAGCGGCGACGATCCTGCCGTCATCGGCGGCATCGCCGAATTGAACGGCGACACGGTGATCATGATTGGCCAGGAGCGTGGGGCAACGCCTGAGGAAAAGACTGCGTCGCATGACGGCAAGGCATTCTCCGAGGGCTACCGGAAATCGCTGCGCCTGATGAGGCTCGCTTCCAAATTCAAGATTCCGGTGATTACTCTGGTCGATTGCCCGAACGCCCAGGCGAACTACGAATCCGAACATCACGGCATCGCCTTCGCTCTGGCGCGCAATCTCGCGACCATGGCCAACCTGCCCACGCCCATTGTGTCCGCGATTATCGGGGAAGGCGGGAGCGGCGGCGCGCTGGCACTGGGGGTTGCCGACTGCGTCTTGATGCTCGAGAACGCCATCTATTCAGTGATTTCTCCAGAGGGGGCTGCCGCAATTCTTTACCGGGACGCAGGCAAGGCAGAGGCGGTTTCGGACGTTCTAAAATTAACCGCACAAGACCTTTTCTCTTTGGGCATCATAGATGCCGTTGTGCCGGAATCAGAGGGTGGGGCGCACCTCGATCCAGCCGCCGCGGCGGAAGCGCTCAAGAGCCATTTGCTGGCCGCCCTCCGCCCATTTACGGAACTTCCCATGCGCCAGCTCCTGGACTATCGGTACAAAAAATATCGTCACATCGGCCAGGAAGGGAAGTATTGGAGGGAGCGCGTTCGCAGCGGCTTCAGCGACGTATTCGGCCTGCTTGCCTACGCCGTTTCCAAAATGGAAAAAGCCAACCGGAGACCTAAGGCTGCTGACGGTGCGCCACGCCGCAGACCGGAAAAGGCCAAAGCCCCGTTCTCCCCAGGCCCGAGGCGGGTAGAGCGAGAATAGCCGGCTCGCACACATGTCGAACCTGCTGACTATAGGAAATCTGAAATGAAAGCCTTAGTTAAGAGTCGCGCCGCGCCAGGCCTCTGGCTAGAAAATGTTCCGGAGCCCGAACCCGGCATCAACGACGTCAAGATTCGCGTGCTTTGCACGGGAATTTGCGGCACCGATCTGCACATCTACGACTGGAACGAATGGGCGCGGTCCACGATTCAAGTGCCGCTGGTCATCGGGCATGAATTCTGCGGAGAAATTGTCGAAGTAGGATCCAACGTGGAGGATCTTCTCCCCGGCGATTTCGTCAGCGGGGAGGGGCACGTAGTCTGCGGGCGCTGCCGCAATTGTCTCGCTGGACGGCGACATTTGTGCGCGCGCACGCAAGGCGTGGGAGTAAACCGCGCGGGCGCTTTCGCCGAATACGTCGTCCTGCCAATGATGAACGTGTGGAAGCACACGCGCCCCATCGCGCGCGAGATTGCTGCCATCTTCGACCCCTTTGGAAACGCAGTTCATACTGCGCTGTCGTTCCCAGTGCTCGGCGAAGATGTTCTCGTTACCGGTGCCGGGCCGATCGGCATCATGGCCGCGGTGGTCGCGCGATTCGCCGGCGCGCGCCATGTGGTTATCACCGATGTAAATCCGCACCGCCTCCAGCTTGCAGAAAAAGCCGGCATCCCGGTCACGGTGGATTCGCGAACGACGCGCCTGCAAGAAGTCCAGAAGCGCCTTGGGATGCGGGAAGGCTTCGATGTTGGCCTGGAGATGTCAGGCTCACCAGAGGCGTTCCGCGAAATGCTGGAGAACATGTGCCACGGCGGCAAGATCGCCATGCTCGGTATCCCGGCAACCGAAGTCGGGATCGACTGGAGCCGCGTCATCTTCAACATGCTCACGATCAAGGGCATCTACGGCCGCGAAATGTTCGAGACCTGGTACAAGATGACCGTCATGATCGAATCCGGCCTGGACATTTCTCCGGTCATCACCCACCGCTTTTCCTGGCGTGACTTTGAAAAGGGCTTCGATGCCATGCGAACAGGGGAGGCGGGGAAGGTCATCCTTGATTGGACCGACACGAAATGATTCTCACCCCCTCAAATAAGCCTTAGCTGTTTTTACCAGGCAAGGAAATTCATGTTCCGGACCGCCATGGATTTTAATTGGCTGCATATCGCAATAATGCTATAATCCGACTGCGATTGGCGTTGCACGATGTAATTTGAACGGCGAATTTGCCATCGAGTATGTGGAGCTTCCGAACGGACGCATGCCGGCTCGGGACTTTGTGGACTCCTTGGATGAAAAAGCCGCCGCCAGGATCGATGCCTTTCTCGATCGTCTTCGCGTTTATGGCAACCAAATGCAAGGAAATTTTGTCAAGAAACTTGCGAATGAAATTTTTGAGTTACGGGTTAAGCAATTTGACCGGATTTTTCGAGTCCTGTTTTCTATCAGCCCGGGAGGGTGATAGTCATTACTTCGGGCTTTCAGAAGAAGACGGAACAAACCCCGCCAAGCGAAATTGCAAGAGCAGAGCAACTGAGAAAGCTTTGGATCAAGCACCGAAACCGGTACGCGGGTTCGCAGAAGGATAAGGAAGCGATCTTGAAGGAGTTGGGGCTATGAAACGCGACCAGCACGCTGAGATCGTCGGCCGGCGCTCACGCAAAAGTGCGCTCTACCGGAAGACTTTTTCCCGTACGGTGCAGCAGATTGATCTGGCTTTACTCGTCCGTGAAATGCGCGAGGTTTCTGATTTGACTCAATCAGAACTCGCCAGGAAAATCGGCACGACGCAGTCCGTGATCGCTCGCCTGGAAGACGCCGAGTACACAGGCCATTCGCTCCCGATCCTTGAGCGCATTGCGGCCGTTTGCGGTGTGAACCTGAAACTTCACGCCCAGAAGAAGCCGAATTTCGACCGGGAAGTGGCCCTTGTGTAACTCCCGGAAGGGGTCTCGGCAGTTAATCAAGTTTGTTCCATAGCAACAGACCGTTTGTTTTCATTCTCTAGTATAATAACGTGGTGCGATTGTGGCAGAACCTGGGGATGGGACTGCCCTGTCAATTCTTGATTCGGGTTCGGGGTATATTTGTATCTCGTCGTAATGATGGTAGGGCATCCAACCCGATACGTTAGGGTGGAAAGCTCAAGCCATTCTGGGCGGATAATTTTATGATGAAAACAGGCGCGCAAATTCTCTGGGAATGTCTGGAGCAACAGGGCGTTACGACCGTGTTCGGCTATCCTGGCGGCGCGATTCTACCCGCCTATGACGCGCTGAAGTACAGCAATATCCATCACGTTCTTGTCCGCCACGAACAGGGCGCCACCCACATGGCCGATGGCTATGCGCGCGCTTCCGGGCGAGTTGGTGTGGCTATCGCCACGTCCGGACCGGGCGCTACGAACATGGTCACGGGCATCGCCACGGCCATGCTCGATTCTTCTCCAATCGTGTGCATAACCGGGCAGGTGGGAAGTAAGTTGATCGGCTCGGACGCGTTTCAGGAAACTGACATTACCGGCGTTACGCTTCCCGTAACGAAACACAACTACCTCGTCACGCACGCGAGCGAAGTCGCGCAAACGATCAGCGAGGCTTTCTATGTTGCCAGGTCCGGGCGTCCCGGGCCGGTTCTAGTGGACATCACTAAGGACGCGCAGCAGTCCACGTGCGAATTCGACGGCAAGCCTGTTGCGCCGCAGTTGCCGGGATACCGTCCCGATTTGTCGCCGACTTCCGAGGAATACAAGCAGGCGCTGGAGCTGATTCATAATTCCAAGCGGCCGGTGATCCTGGCGGGGCACGGCATCATCTTGTCCGGCGCGATGGAGGAAGTGCGTGCGTTCGCCGAGAAGGCCAACGTTCCGGTTGGTCTTACTCTGCTCGGCCTCGGCGGATTCCCGGCGTCTCATCCGCTGAGCCTCGGGATGATGGGCATGCACGGCGAAGCCTGGCTGAATACCACGATCCAGGAAGCGGATCTGCTTATCGCCTTTGGGATGCGTTTCGACGACCGCGTCACGGGCAATCTGAAGACGTATGCCCCGAACGCGAAGAAAATCCACATTGAAATCGACCGCGCCGAGGTCAACAAGAACGTGAAGGTAGACGTGGCGCTAATCGGCGATTTGAAGGCCGTCCTGCGCGAACTGCTGCCGAAACTGAAATCGCAGGACCGCCATGAGTGGATCACGTACATCGACCGGCTCAAGGGCGATTCCTCCGTTCGCGACATCCAAAATTTGCCCGACAATGGACATCTTTATGCCGCGCATGTGATCAACGACCTGTGGCGCGAGACGCGCGACTGCGACACCGTCATCGTCACGGATGTGGGCCAGCACCAGATGTGGGAAGCGCAATACTACAAGCATGAGAAACCGCGCACGCTGATCACCTCCGGGGGACTTGGGACCATGGGATTCGCATTGCCCGCGGGGATCGGAGTGAAGGCCGCGCGTCCCGAAGCAGACGTGTGGGTGGTTGTTGGCGACGGCGGATTTCAGATGACGATGTGTGAGCTGGCAACGATGGTGCAGGAAAATTTGAAGGTCAACATCGCCATTATCAACAACGGCTACCTGGGGATGATTCGCCAGTGGCAGGAATTTTTCTACGAACGCAACTACGAAGCTTCCCCGATCCTCAGCCCCAATTTTGTGAAACTGGCGGACGCGTTTGGGATCCGCTCGGTCGCCGTGACACAGCGTTCCCAGGTCGTGCCGACGGTCGAAATGGCGCATAAGCACAATGGTCCCGTCCTGATCGACTTTCAGGTGGAGCAGGAGGATTCGGTGTACCCGATGGTTGCCGCGGGCGCTTCGCTGCATGAGATGATCCGCCGGCCAAGCCCGATTGTCGAGACGGCGACGGACGCGTGAGAAACGTATGCTAAACACATTTGTGGTGCACGTTGAAAACAAACCGGGCGTGCTGACGCGCGTGGCCTCGCTGTTCCGCCGCCGCGCCTTCAACATCGATTCGCTCACGGTGGGCCGCACGGAAAAGCCGGAAGTTTCGCGCATGACGATCGTGGTCGATGCGGACCGCGACCAGGCGCTGCGCGTCGAAGCGAATCTCTACAAACTGGTGAACGTGCTGCTCGTCGAGAACATCACCGGAAAACCTTCGATTTGCCGCGATCTGGCTATCATTAAGGTTTCCGCGCCGCACAATGAACGTTCCCACATCCTTGAGGTCGTGAATGTGTTTCGCGCGCGCGTGGTCGATTTCGATACCGACTCGCTGACCATCGAGATGACCGGCAGCGAAGAAAAGATCGACCGGCTGCTCAAAGTGCTGCGCCCATACGGCATCCTGGAAATGGTGCGGACCGGAGTTGTGGCCATGCGGCGCGGGACTAAAGTGCAGCAAGATGCAGCCGCTGCGGCGGCTGCGGCGTCCGGCAACGGCGCGGCAACCGTCGCATCCGACGACAGCGTTTCCTACTCGGTCTGATCACCACAAATGGTAGTAGCCGTCCCGCCGCGTTATATCGATCGGAATGCCGAAGAGGCGCGAGATTTCCTGCGGATTCAGCAGATCTTTTTTCCCGCCATCTGCCTGAATTTTTCCGTTCTTCATTAATACAACGCGGTCGATCTCCGGAATGACGTCGGAGAGATGATGCGTGACGAGAACGATGCCGATGCCGGACTGTGCCAGTTCGCGCATCGTTTCCCGAAGACCGTGCTGCGCGAACACATCCAGGCTGTTGCTCGGTTCGTCGAATAAAAGCGTCTGCGGATCGTGGACCAGCGCTCGCGCAATTAGGATGCGTTTCGCTTCGCCCGAGGACATCTCCGCTACGGGCCGTTCGGCGAGGTGCGCGACTCCGATCCGCTCCAGGACCGCGTCGGCGCGTTCGCGTTGCAGGGGCTCGACGGTCTGGTGGTCAAAAATGCGCGTGCTGCTGAAGAAGCCCGAGAGGACTACTTCCCGGCCGTTCGTTTCGCCCGTGACGTCCTGCATCAAATCGTTCGAGACGATGCCGAGGACCGAGCGCAACTCGAAGATGTTCCAGCGCGATTGGCCCAGAATCGTCATCGAAGAGCCCTCGCGGATCACTGGATAGCACTCGCGCGTAATGGTCTTGATCAGCGTCGACTTCCCGCAGCCGTTCGGCCCCAAGATGGCGACGTGTTCGCCGGCATTGATCCGCAGGCTGAAGTCGTCGAGCGCGACGTTGTCGCCTCGAATGACCCGCACATTTTTCAAATCAACCAGAGCAGGTTCCACGGCGTCTCCAAAGCTCTCCATAATATCCAAAACGCCGCTCTCTCACACAAGTTTCGCCATCGAGTAACGCCGGTATTTTGCCGGCGGGACTCCAGCGCCGCTCAATCCCAAGTGAGCCGCTTCTTGGCACAGGTTGCGGATGATTTCCATAAAGCCGCCGATGAAGCGAGTAAAATAAATCGGAGACGTGTTAATTAGAGTGGAGGAGTTTTCCTATGAGGGTCGCGACCCAATTCGCCGTAATCAGCGCGACCATTCTAATTTTTTCTATGCTACTCGCGCATGCGCAGGGCAATGACGCCGCTCAATCCTTATTTGAGTCCGCGAACCATGAGCGCACGAAGCAAGGGCTAGCGCCTTTGAAATGGAGCGCCACGCTGGCCACAGCGGCGCGCCAACATGCGCTGCGCATGGCGGCGCAGAATACGCTTTCGCACCAACTCCCCGGTGAGCCGGGAATGGCTGAGCGCGCCTCCCATGCCGGCGCCCGTTTCAGTTCTCTTGCGGAAAATGTGGCTGAGGGCCCCAGCGCGGAAAGCATCCATCAGCAATGGATGAATTCGCCCCCACACCGGGCGAATCTGCTCGACGCCAAACTCGATTCCGTGGGAATTGCCGTGGCCGAGCGCGACGGTGTTCTGTTTGCCGTCGAGGATTTTTCACTGGCGGCAGGAAACCTATCCGTGGAAGAACAGGAAGGAATCGTAAACGCGAAACTACGATCGCGCGGGCTGCGGATCTTGAGCTATACCAGCGACGCGCGCCGCTCCTGCTTGCTGGATAACGGCTATGCCGGAAGTCACGTACCGTCCTTTGTCCTGCACTACGCCACATCCGATCTGCGAACTCTTCCCGACATTCTCGAACAGAGAATTCAGACCGGCGAATACCATTCCGCTGTCGTAGGCGCTTGTCCTATCGACGCAAAAAATGGGTTTTCAAACTATCGAGTTGCGGTTCTGTTCTATGAATAGTCTGACGCGTAGTGCGTCGTGGCGCCGGCGTCTCGCCGGCGTTTTTAGACTGTCCCGAGGCTGGAAGAGTCGCCGGCGAGACGCCGGCGCCACGAAATGCTCGCATTCCCGACTAAGTCACTCGCTTGCCTTCCGCCGATTGGAGATATCGCCGGAAATAAAGGCTAATTCGATTTTTTATCATCGTCCTCGACAGTGCCGACTTTCTGAGACCAGGCGCAAACCGCGTTCGTTTCCTCTGGAGAAACATCAGTGCCCTTGTGCATCACGCGATAGTCGGCAGGGGGCATCTTTCCTTCGCGGATGAGTTTGCAGACCAGCCCTAGATGTTCTTTGCCTTCCTGTTCGTTGATTTGCGCTTCCCAATTCTGAAAATTAACGTGGCTTCTTCCGGTATTTACATCGTTTATGACATACCAGGAAACGGGTGCGATATGGCTGTACCACGGCCATACGGTCGCGCTGGAATGGCAGTCGTAACAGGACCGCTTCAGAACTGTCTGCACTTCCGGAGGCACTTGCACGTGAGCCTCAAGGCTGCGGGAAGCGACCACGGGCGGGTTCGTCCGGCTCGGTTGAATGATTTGAATGAGGATCAGAACTATGACCAAGCCAACCAGAATCCATTTAACCGAAACACGTTTCATACAAAAGTTTCCCCCCAAAAGTTTGAAATTAAGATTGCCAGTGTGAATTAGCAGCGCTTGTTCGGCATATTGGCCATCGGACTTCAGCTGCTGGGTCCCAGCTAATCGCTGTATTGCGTGAATCTAAAATTAAACAGCTCCGCTTTGGCATCCGGTTCTATGCCGGGCAGATGCGGCATAGAGCCAGGGTCACGGGAAATTTTACTCTATTGCCCAAGCATGCCTCTAGCGCTTCCTTTTTATTTCCGGGAGCAAGGTCGGGCTGCTACCTCCTGCAATCACCGCGCCGGACGAAGGACGGATTTTGCGATTCGTTCAGGAATGCGACAGGAGGACGATCGCATTAGTCTCCTGGACCATTTGTTTCCGGCACTTGATATTTAAGGCAGAAGGACAACGGGGGAGAAGCACCGCGAGGAAGCCGTTGGGATCTCAGATCGACAGTTACTCTTGCGGGGCCGTCATAACGCGTTTCGGCCGTGCGTTCTCTTCTCGGAGAACGTCCCGGCTGAAACGCTCTGACTCCTGATTCATAACGCTTAGTTCTTAGCAGGAGCGACGGAGGTCGCTTCTACTGTGCCCATCAGCGCGTACGAAGTGCCCGCCGGTTCATCTGTGTTCAGATGCCCACCGACTGTAACCGTTTGACCGGACATTTTCGCGAGTAAGTTCTTGTCTCCCGTTAGGCGGAAGATCTGATTTCCGGAAACAAGAGTGAAGTCGGCGCCCTGGAAGGTGGCACAGTATTGGATGGTCTGGGCGACGCTCATCCCTTTGCGCGGAGTTACCGAACCAAGACCGAATCTCGAACAGCTCACTCTTCCGGTGATGGTCACGTTGCTTGAACCAGACTTCGCGGACGACTGGGCCGCCGGTGCCGCCAACGCCGCGAACGGGCTGGCGAGAACAGCGAAAAGCCCTGCGTAAATCGCTACTTTATTCATATTGGCTCCTTTGTAGTCGATCTCCTTTGCTAAAGCCCGACGAACAGATCCGCTTCGATGTTTTCGATCATTCCGTCCAGTTTGAGCCATAACCAATCCGTGCCCGGGGTGATCGAAAGTCTCGCTGTGAATGCGTCCATCGTTCACGTAAACGAATGTAAACAACCAGGAGTCAACGAGGCATAAACAATCCGTACGAATCGGGTAAACAGGCAAAGAAGATAAACCCACGTCAGTAACATTTCAGAGGTACGAAAATGAGGGGTTGGCGAGGAGTACTTGGCAAAACCCTTGGAAGACGCTAGTAAAAAGACCATTTCTATTCCAAATACAGACGATTCGTCTTGTTGACACAACATTCGTGATTGCTAGGAGAGAAAGTATGAATTGGACCGATAGGTCAACAAAACATAAAGTTCTCGCGCTGGTCGGGGCCTGTCGTCTAGCGGCCTACCAGCGGAAAAGGAGTCATTTATTCTATGAAGAATAAGACTTTCGGGGTGTGTATATGTCTGTTGACATTAGGGTTGGTAGGACTTGGGGCTCCAGCCAGCCATGCAAGAAGTCGTTTAGCTGCAGGCGGGTCAGGAGAGGGAAACGGGACGGAAACCACTAGCACTGCGAGTTCGTCGACTACTCCCCCTGCGTCAAGCTCTGCGGATTTACGTCAGCGCATCGATGCGCTAAAGGCGGAGCTGGCTGATCTGAATACTCAGTTGGCTGCAGAGAAGGATCGGGAGCCGGCTGGTTCAACAGCCGATGTGCCACAAGACCAAGGCAGCCCGGCGCCCGCGACTCCTGCCCAGGCCGCAGCGCCTGCGGCAACTCCGGCCGCCCCGATGCCTCTGCCCAGCCCGTCGATGTCGGGCCCGCTCGCGACTTCGGTGCCTCATGAGATTTCAGCCGGTCCGTTCGGGAAGCTGGAGGTCACAGGCATTCTGAGCGGCATGGGCTGGACGGAAGGGAATCACATATCGGGGGACATGCCCACGCACGTGGACGTCAGCAACGCGCAAGTTTTCGTCCAAAAGACCACCGGCTGGTTTCAATTCTATCTGCAAGGCGGCGCGTACAACATACCGGCGTTGGGAACCCCGTTTACTCGGACGGTTGACACGGTGACGGGTCTTTTCGGTCCGTTGCCGACGGGTTATCTTAAGCTGGTGAAGGGCAATTTCAACGTAGAGATCGGTGAGCTGCCTACGCTGATTGGCGCCGAGTATACATTCGACTTTGAAAATATGAACATCGAGCGCGGCCTTCTTTGGAATCAGGAGAACGCCATCAGTCGTGGCATCCAGCTGAATGACACGTACAAGAAGCTGACGCTCGCTTTTAGCTGGAATGACGGTTTCTACTCGAATCATTATAACTGGCTGACCGGCTCCGCGGCCTGGGCCTTCAACGCCTCAAACACGCTGAGCTTTGTGGGAGGCGGGAATGTCAGCGGCAACGCCAGAAACACGGCTGCAGTGGGGGGGCCGGTACCGCTACTCCAGAATAACTCCATGATCTTCAACCTCATCTACACGTATACCCACGGGAATTGGATCGTCAGTCCCTACTATCAGTACACCGGTGTGCCGAAGAATGCGACCATCGGCATCGGCTCCAGTGCACACACGAATGGCGGCGCAGTCCTGGTCAACTACGCATTTAAGCACGGATTCAGTCTGGCTGCCCGGCCGGAGTACATCAAGTCCAGCGGCAGCGTTCTCGATCCTAACGCGATCAACTTGATGTACGGCCCGGGCACCGGCGCGTTCTCATTCACCCTAACCCCGGCGTATATCAAAGATGGCTTTTTCGCCCGAGGAGAGTTCTCGATCGTTAGCGCTACTAACACCACCCCGACCTTCGCCGTTTTTGGCCCCGACGGGACGAAGACTAATCAACCCCGCGGAGCCCTCGAAGTCGGGTTCATGTTCTGAGGCGCCACCGGAAGAGGCGGAAGAAATTCTGGGAGATATCTAGGAGGCTTCAACCTGGCTGCTGTCAATGGTCACAGCGATCCCAGGCTTACCTCTGAAGTTGCCGCGCGGTGAAGCGCACACTCAGCGCTGTGCCGCGCGGCAATTTAGTTGCGTTCCACGGATAAGATTTGCTCAGTCGAACTTCCCCCTGGAGAATGGAAAATCTGGTTTCCCGCGTGGCCCTTCATTGGGACAAGCGGTGAAGCCTGTTCCGCATGGGCCGCTGAAAGCCGCGCCTCAGGGAGTGGAATTACCGGGTGGAATGGCCCTATAGTGTAGGGCGCTGCCGTGAAGCAGCAAGGAATCGAATCCGCGGTTCGAGTCTGAGGACACGAAGATGATGACGAAGCTTGAAGCGATCGTTCAGCCGTCCAGGTTTGAAGCGGTGAAGGAAGTGCTTACGGAACTGGGCATCGGGGGCATGACCATCTCCGATGTGCGGGGACATGGGCGGCAAAAGGGGCACACCGAGGTCTATCGCGGGCGAGAGTATACGGTGGATCTCCTCCCGAAGATCAAAATCGAAATCGTCATCCCGGATAATCTGGTGGACGCCGCGATCGATGCGATTCTGCAAAGCGCGTCGACTGGTAAAATCGGCGACGGAAAAATATTTGTTTCCAAGGTCGATCAAGCGATTCGGATACGAAACCAGGAGCGTGGAGTTTCCGCGCTGTAGGTCTGGACATTGTCAAGCCGCCCGGAATTTGAAATCGAACGTGTTTTTGTATTCCGCGGCCTATTCAGTGTAGAGCGGGCAGGGGCCTTGTAATTCGGATATGAAGATCGAGAGTCGCACATCCAGTTTGCAGGAATTGTACACGGAAGAATCCGCGCGGATTCAGAAACGCTTTGAAGAGGCGGGTGACGGCAAGGCGGCGGTTCACGACCGCGCGACGCTCATCGATTCCGTGGTCACAGAGTTGTGGAATGAAGTCACGGCGGCCGGCGGTCCAATCGATGGGTTTTGCATTGCCGCCATGGGCGGATACGGGCGGCGCGGATTATTCCCGTATTCGGACATCGATCTCCTGTTTCTTTTTGCAAGGGAAGGCAACGAGGAATTTCTCAGCCATAAGGCCATTGCCCCGCTGAGCCAGGCTCTTTGGGACTTGCATCTTCGCGTCAGCCCCACCACCCGGACGCTCGCCGAATGCGGGAAACTTTACCGCAACAACATCGAATTCAACATTTCGCTTCTGGACTGCCGGTACATTTGCGGCGACGAAAAACTATACGAGCGTCTGCGGACCCGCGTCCTTCCGGGGATGGTGATTCGCGAGTCCGAAACTTTGATGCAGGAACTCACCAGCCTGGCCCGCACGCGGCATCAGAAATACGGCGAAACGATTTTTCATCTCGAACCCAACATTAAGGACGGTCCCGGCGGCTTGCGCGATTACCAGGTGGCTTGCTGGCTCGCACAAATCGCAGAGATGAAGCGTACCCGCGAATGGAAAGATCCTGCGCCGCTGCTGCCGCTCCCGCTCCGCGCGGATGCCGTGAACGCAATCGATTTCCTTGACGCCGTCCGGTGCTACTTGCATTACCGCCAGGGCCGCGACCTTAACGTGCTGACTTACGAATTGCAGTCGGACGCGGCGGCTAGAGGCATCGGCCTTCATGGCGGGCGCGCAGCATCTCCCAATGAATGGATGCGCGCCTATTTCCGTCAGGCGCGCGCCATTTACAGGCTGACGGTGCTGTTTGACGAAGTCCCGCGGGCGAAATCGATTTGGATGCGCTGGCTGGATTCCCGCCGGTCCCCGCTTTCGAGCCCGGATTTCAGCGTTGTGGACGGCCGAATTTCCCTGCGGCAGCCGGATTCCGTGGGGGACCCAAGAGTGATGTTCCGCTTGTTTGAACTTGTCGCGCGGCACAATCTTGCACTGACCGCCGAAACCGAAAACGCTGTGGAAGCCGCCTTGCCGCGAATCCAGAAGTGGGATTCCACTGCGCCGGATTTGTGGGAGTACTTCCGCAAGATTCTGGTATTGCCTCACGCAGCATCCTCGCTGCGCGCGATGCACCGCGTCGGCCTTCTGGATTTGCTCTTCAAGGAATTTCAGGCCATTGACTCCCTGGTGATCCGCGACTACTACCACCGCTACACGGTCGATGAGCATTCCCTGGTAACCATTGAAAACCTGCACAGCCTGCCCTCGAAAAAAGGCGATCTGGACCGCCGGTTCTGCGACATTCTTTCCTCGCTCGAGCACCCCGAGTTGCTCTATTTATCTTTGCTGTTTCACGACGTCGGCAAGGGCATGTCCAACGAGAGCCACGTGGACGGCAGCCTGGAAGCAATAAAAAGTGTTCTCGAGCGATTGCGCTTCGATCCGTTCAGCCGGGAGACGGTGACTTTCCTGATCGCCAACCATCTGCGCATGTCTGCCACCTTGTTGCGTCGTGACATCTTCGATCCGGAAGCCGTGCACGATTTTGCGCAGACCGTTGGGACCACCGAGAATCTCAAGATGCTGACTCTTTTCACCTACGCAGACATTAAGGCCGTGAATCCGGAAGCGCTGACCCCCTGGAAGGCGGAGATGTTATGGCAACTTTATGCCGCCACGGAAAATTATCTCAATCGTTCCGTGGACGATCAGCGCATGTATCTGGCGGGAGAAGATGCCAAGCAGTTGGAGCGGCTAATTCCAACGGGGGAAGACGCGGTGGAAGCGGAGAGGTTCAGGAATTTTCTGGATGGATTTCCACGCCGCTATATGCTGACACATTCATCGGTGGAAATTTCCGCGCATTACCGGATGTACCGCCGGCTCGGACATTCCCTGGCGGAAATCAGCGTCACGAAGCGGGACCAGTACTACGAGCTGGTCCTGGTCACCAAAGATCGTCCTTTCCTTTTTACGAAGGTGGTCGGGACGATCTCTTCGTGGGGTATGAATATTCTGAAAGCGGACGCCTGCGCGAATAGAAATGGGATTGTTCTGGACGTGCTGCGCTTTTCCGACCGGTTCCAGACGCTCGATCACAATCCGTCGGAAATCATCCGTTTGAAGCAGCAACTGTTAGCCGCGATCTCCGGGGAGCTGGACGTCGCCGCACTCATGAAAAGAAAATTTCAGCCAGAAAAACGTCCTCCGAAGGTCAGCGTGGAAACTCGAATCCACATGGACAACGAATGCTCTTCGCACAGCACCGTAGTCGAGATCGTGGCGCTTGACCGGCCTGGCCTTCTGTACGACATCAGTTCCACATTTGCCGAGCACAACTTCAATATCGAAGTCGGATTGATCGACACGGAGGGTGGAACTGCGACCGACGTGTTTTATGTCACCCAAGATGGCGCGAAGCTGACGTTGGAGCGGCAGCACCAGTTACAGCTCGAACTCCAGCAGCGCCTTTGAACCAGCCAGCTACCCGCGTTATGATTCTGTCGTTTTTCCCGCGGGAAGTATAATCAAATGGGAGGCGGCTGCCCATGATCTTGAAAATAAAGGGCGGATACAAAGTGGTTTCGAGCAAAGGGAAAAATCTTGGCGGACCCTACAAAACTCTGAAAGAAGCTAAGAAGCGATTGCGCCAGGTCGAGTTCTTTAAGCATCGCAAGACCTAGGAATATCCACAGAGGCACGGGCGCCCTGTGGAAATCGTTAGGAGCAAATCCAAATTCATGATATTGTGCAGTTGCGTTTGTTGCTCTTGTGAAACCTTTAGATTCGATTTAAAGGGGCTGCGAGTACAAACTCGCGGCCTTTTTTTGTTGTACGGCTGGAGGCGGTCGAGAAGCACCAAATAGCTCAAATCAGTGAAAAGGAAACACCGTGAAAGAACAAGGAACAGTAAAGTGGTTCAATGCCAGCAAGGGATTCGGGTTCATCCAGCGCCAGTCCGGCGAGGACATCTTCGTCCACTTCTCCGCGATTCAAGCGGAGGGGTACAAATCGTTGAACGAAGGCCAGGCGGTTGAGTTCGAAGTTACTTCCGGCCCCAAGGGGCTGCAGGCAGCGAACGTCACCAGCCTGTAAGAATCGGGGCGAAACGGCCGACCGCCGTTTCGCCCTATTTTTTTGTCTGGACGGTTCCGGAAACGCGCAGGGATGGATGCCAGATGGGGTGAATTTCAGCGGTTGCGAGGCATTCGTCACCACTCAACGGCCAGGATCTGGTGCGCGCGGGCATCGGGTTATGCGACGAAGTGTCCTGCGCTGAGACAACAATCTTGCGACTGGCGGAGCCATTTTGCCAACAGCACTACGTTCCCGCTGATGGGCGATATGTGAATAAAATAGATCTCGCCATTGCTTTCAACCTCGTAGAAATTTTCGCGGCGCGGATCACGTTTGGCGGGGCTGCCGATCTGCAACAAATGCCGAAGTTGTTCCACAGCCCCGGATGCATAGTTTCGTGGGTTTTCGATCCTCGCTCTTTCCTTGACTTGAACCATCAGGCCCCCAATCTCTTGCAGCACCACTTGATCACCACAGATTCGGGCGATTCCAATTAGATGAACGCTTGGCCAAAACGCTTCTTGAACACGGCAGTAAAGGTCGACAGAGTTTCCGGGAGTCAAACGCAGATGGGATTGCCCCTTATGCGCGCCCGGCGGCGCCGTACATTCCTGCCGTAATCATTAGACGCTTTGGTGGGCACGAGGAGGATTCCAAATTTGTGATCGTGTTCATTTGGATACCGAGTCGGCGATGGATTAGGAAGCAGCGATTGCGCCAGAAGAGCCGGTGTTGCTGGGCCATCCGATTGAATTCCGGTAACTTACCATTCGTCGTTACAACCGATGCGATAATGAAGTATAATTTGCTTGCGTGCAAAGTATTGATCGAATTGGTACTTGTGCGCGCGGACCTTCATTGAGATATTCAAGCCATGCCCAAAACCAAAACCGCACGAAAACGCACCAAGCTTGGGAAAGATCGGCGACGCAAACACAAACACTGGCAGGTGACTGTATTTTATAAGGACGGCGAGAGGTTTGCCCGCGTGTACACCGACCGGGAAAAGGCCGCCAAATTTGCCGAGCGGCAACGAAAATCCCCCGTCGTAAAGACTGCGCGGGTATTGCAAGTCGGCTGATCCCAATGTCTTTTGGGCCAATCCTACTTCAAGGATGCCTGACCACGCAGGCCTCGCTCCATAGGCGCATGTGCGAGGTTTCTGGTCATCTCGGTGCCTCGGGGATCTTGTCGGCGAATCGCCGGCGTGTTAGAGTTTTTATGATTTGGGCGGCCGTAGTATAGGGGTAGTACGGGACCTTGCCAAGGTCCAGGCGTGGGTTCGAGTCCCATCGGCCGCTCCATTCCTTCTTGAAGTGGTCCTTACCTAATCTCGATGCTGGCTTACCTGTGTGGCCCGATTGAATTCGCGCCGGACGGCGGCAAGTTGTGGCGCCGGAAACTTACGCCGTTCTTGCACAACGACCTGGGACACCGCGTTTACGATCCCGCCGAAGACGAAAAGAAAAATCTCACCGACGAAGAGGTCAAGAACTTCCGTGGCTGGAAGGAAACAGACGTTGAGCGATTCCGCCGCGTGGTCCGCAAGATCATTCAATATGATCTCGATATTGTGGAGAACAAGGCTGACTATGTCATTTGTAGCTTGAGCGGCGCCGGCGCAGCCATTTCCTCCGGCGGGACCTCAGCCGAATTAACTTTTGCTCACCGCCACGGGATTCCTGTGTATCTCGTGACGGATGCGCCCCCGGGAGAAATCAGCGGCTGGATGCTGGCCTGCGCCGACCGCGTATTTGCAAACGTGGATGAATTGAAAAAGTTTCTCCTCGACCGTTACGGGAAAGAGAAACAGGCGCCCCTCTGGCGTGTGTAAGTGCGTGGAAATCACACGCTGGGGCAGGCACAAGGAAAAATATCGATAAGGCAAACCGCGGATGCATTCGGTTTTCGTTGTCGATGATCTTTAGCGGAGTTGTGGCGCGATATGCTACTCTGCGGCATCGTACCCATAGGAGATCAGGCCAAGTGGACATCGTAAAGGGAAACATGGGCTGGATCGAAGTGATCGTGGGCCCCATGTTTTCAGGCAAGAGTGAAGAATTGATTCGGCGCTTGAAGCGCGCCGAAATCGCCCGGCAGCGTGTGCAGATCTTCAAGCCGGTCATCGACCAGCGGTACGCGCAAACGGACATTGTTTCCCATTCTGGGTTCGAGCTGCCATCGCAGGTCGTGAGGAACGCTGTCGAAGTTTTCGAGAAAGTCCAGCCGCGGACCGAAGTGGTCGGGATCGACGAAGGCCAGTTCCTCGGGGATGGGCTTGTTGACATTTGCATGCGCATGGCAGACGCCGGGAAGCGCGTGATCGTCACAGGTCTCGACACCGATTACCTCGGTCGCCCCTTTGAGCCCATGCCGCGCTTGCTTGCCGTAGCCGAAGAAATCACCAAGCTTCTTGCCATCTGCGTGCAGTGTGGAAATCCCGCCGTGCATACGCAGCGGCTGGTCGCTTCGGAGGACCTGATCGTCGTGGGCGCAGCCGGAATGTACGAACCGCGCTGCCGGCGCTGCTTCGAGCCGCACCTGGCGCACGAACGGGTGGAGGCAAACAAGAACGCGTCGTCCGGCGCAGATTCACCCACTGCACGATCGGCAACAACATCAGGGTAAATTCCCGCGCATCCCCATCTTATTCTGCGTTCTCAGTTTTCTCTATGTCCTCAGTGTTAAGGTTTTTTTCGAACCGCTTGAAGACAGAGGACACAGAGAAAACCGAGAACGCAGAGAATTCACCGCATACGGGACCGAATTTCTATCACCAACCGCTGATTTTCCTTGCATCCCAAAATGTCGATTGGGGGCCTTGGTCCCGGCACTTCTGCTTGGGCACACACACGCTCGATTCGAATCAAAGGTACGCGATATTCGCCCTCGCCGAAGCGGCCCTCTTGGTGCGCCTTCCTGACTGCGGAGATTGCGGGCGCCACGGCAGACCAGTCATGGCACAGCATGGCAACGTCTGTTCCCGCGAGGAGCGTTTGCACCGCAGCCTCGCCGGTACCGCATCGCTTGGCAATGGCGCCCATGCCGAGATCGTCGGCGAGGATTACGCCGTCGAATTGCAACCGGTCTCGCAACACACCGTCCAGCATCGTGCGTGAAAGCGAGGCAGGATTTTCCGGATCGATTTGAGGCAGCAGGATGTGCGCGGTCATTACGAGCGGCACACCCGCCGCAACCGCCGCGGCGAAGGGAACAAGTTCCGTCGACATCAAGCGTTCCATCGTTCCCTCAAAAACCGGCAGGTCCAGATGCGGATCCACCGCGGCGTCGCCATGCCCCGGAAAATGCTTGGCGCAGGAAAGCACGCCGCCGCGCCGCAATCCGCGATCAAACGCTGCGCCCATTCTGGCAACGAGATTGGGATCGGAGCCAAAGCTGCGATCCCTCGTCATGGGGCTTTCCGGATTGACATGCAGATCCAGCATGGGAGCGAAATTGAGATTGCATCCGACGGCGCGCAATTCGGTTGCGATCGCGTGGGCCACTCGTTCCGCGGAATCAACTTCCCCCAGACGTCCCAGTTCCGCAGCCGATGGCCAAGCAGTGAACGGTTCTCGGAGGGCAAAACGCGTACCGCCCTCCTGATCGATTCCGATGAGCACCGGGCGCCCAGCGGCCTGGCGGATTGCCGCAGTGAGACTCAAGAGGCCTTCCGCGCTCGTGAAATTGCGCTGGTAGAGGACCACTCCCGAAAGGCCGCGAGCGAGATATTCGGCGAGTTCGCCCGGAAGGGAATCACCATCGAAGCCCAGCATGAAACGTGCGAGTACGGAATCTCGCGGCTCCGTTTTGGAGTGGGCCTCTGTGTTCATCTGGTATGATTCGCGCGGAACTCGCAGATCCGTGCGTAGCATGAGGCTAGCGGGAGGAAGGAAACAAGTCAAAGTGAGAATCGAATCCAGAGCGCCGACGCGGATTGATCTGGCCGGGGGGACGCTGGACATCTGGCCGCTGTACCTGTTTCACGAAGGATCGCTGACCGTCAACTGCGCTATCACGCGCTACGCCTCCTGCGTAATTGAAACCGCGGCGGAATCTTCCCGCCGCATCGTTTTAGCTTCGCGCGACATTAAGCGCAAAGAGTCGTTCGCCTCCTTCGAGGGGCTCTGCCGGGCGCGGCAATACAAGCTTCCTTTGCTCGCGCACCTGGTGCGGTTTTTCCGACCCACGGGTGGGTTCACATTGACCACGGATTCCGAAGCGCCTGCGGGAGCGGGAATCGGTGGCTCTTCCGCCATGGCCGTGGCTATCTGCGCAGCGCTTGACCGGCTAACCCGCGCCGGGCTGCGCCGTGAAGACTGGATCCACATTTCCCGGGACGTCGAGGCCATCGTCATCCGCGTGCCAACCGGGACGCAGGACCATTACCCCCCAGCGTTTGGCGGCGCGGCCGCAATTGTGCTCGCTCCAGGCGGCGAGCGGCGCGAAGCCCTCGATTGCGATCTTGGCGAACTCGAGAGACGGCTCGTCCTGTGCTACACGGGAAAACCCCGGCAACATGGCATCAACAACTGGGAAGTGTTCAAGCGGCACATCGACGGCGACCGGCGCGTATCGCAAAATCTCGAAAAAATTTCGCTCATCGCGCAAGCTGTTCGTGCCGCACTCGAGCGAAACGCATGGGGCGAAGTTGGCCGCCTGGTGCGCGAAGAATGGGATTTCCGCCGCCGCAATCTTCGGACGATTTCGACGCCACGTATCGACAGGGTGATTTCCTCCGCGCGGCGTCATGGAGCTCTTGCCGGAAAAGTCTGCGGCGCGGGAGGCGGCGGGTGCGTTACGCTTCTGATTGACCCTGAAGCTCGTGTGCATGTCGAAGCCGCTGTCGCCGCCGCGGGCGCGCAGCTGCTCCCGTTGCAGATCGATCGCGGAGGAGTTTTCCTGCAAACCGACGCGGAAAATTCTTCAAATCCTTGAGGCACCCATATCATGGGTTTGGTGTTAAAATGGACTTAGAAGGTGCCGCATGTACCGGCTGGCTTCCACATTAGCGATGGCAGCGCTCTTAATTAGCGCGGACTCGTCCGGACTCCTTGGCACGTCCCATTCAAGCCAGGTTGTGAATTTTTCCCCGGACGAATCTTCGCTTGCGTTGCAAGGAACTCCACAGAGCGGCGATCAGGGGAAGTCTGCGCGGAATGATTCTACTGACAATCCCGATCAGCCAACGAAAACTCCGGCCGGGACACTGCAACCTATGTCCCGTCTGTCGCTGGTTCGCTACGTGGATGGGGAAATCGTGCAAGTGACGAGGCCGATTCCTGCGGGGAAGAAGGGGTTCCATTTGAAAGCCGGCGTTCCTCTTGATGAGAAAGCGCTCCGAATGGCGGTCGCTTCGGCGGGTTCCGCCATTAATCCGGGAGATCGTGCGCAAGTAACTAATCTGGATTTCAAGGAAAAGGAAATTGTTGTGGACATCAACGGCGGCGGCCACGGGAAAACCAGACTGCGCGACCGCATCCATCTGGAAGTCGGCGGAATGCCTACAGCGACAACAACGCAACAAGAAACCCCCGTGAACACAAATGCGGGCGCCACTCTGTACCTCGATTTTGACAAGCCGTTGCCGGAAATGACGGCTGAGGATTTGGAGCATTTTCTTTCCGCCGTCCTTGACTTCTCGAAGCGCCACTCCGCAGCAGTACAGTGGGTGGACAGTTTGCCTCCAGAGATCCAGAAAGCGATTCAGGATAAACAGCCGGTGGTAGGCATGGATCATGAAATGGTTCTGGCGGCTATGGGCCGGCCGGATCGTAAAGTCCGTGAAAAAGGGACCGACGGTACCGAAATTGAAGACTGGATTTACGGCACGCCGCCCGCCAAAACAATTTTTGTGAGTTTTGAAGGGGACAAGGTTAAAGAGGTACACCAATATCCGCAGTAGTCCATTAGCAAGGACGGGCAGGCAATCTCGCACCCAATCCAAGTGGTCCACCAGCTTCCTGCACTTCAGGAATTACCTAAGAGAACTCTAAAAAACTGATGAGGGCAATCACATTTTTGACACAACAAGCATGCGGACCCGTTTGACATTTCCTTGAGGCCAACCTAGCATCTTAAGATTGCGTAATGAATGAAAGAGGGAGATCGGGCGGAATTATTTTGTTCAAGCCTCGAGGTGAGGTCAACAGCAATCTGGGTGAACATCCACTGAACATGGCGTGGGATACGGCGGTTGATTTGAACGTGGTCGCGACTCTTCTTGCGAGTGCAACCAGGCCCTTGCGTGGGATTTGGCAGTGATTGCGCGATTCACTCTTCCGGAGGATTCATGCCGATTAAAGTAGGAATCAACGGTTTTGGCCGCATTGGAAGGAACATCGTGCGGGCGTCGCTGGGAAATTCGGCGATCGAATTCGTCGCTGTAAATGACATCACCGACTCAATGACGCTCGCGCATTTGCTGAAGTACGATTCCGTCCTCGGCAATCTCCACCAGAAGGTGACTCACACCGACGATTCCATCGCGGTGGACGGCAAAAGTTTTCGCGTATTCAAGACGAAGGATCCCGGCGAGATCGACTGGCCGTCGGTCGGCGCGGAAATCGTGATTGAGTCCACGGGCCTGTTCACGAAGGCATCGGACGCGGCCAGGCACAAGCGCGGCACGGTAAAAAAAGTCATCATTTCTGCGCCCGCGACGGACGAGGATCTGACCGTCGTGCTTGGCGTGAATGAGAAGGCTTACGACCCGGCAAAACATCACATCATCTCCAACGCCTCCTGCACGACCAATTGCCTCGCTCCCGTCGCAAAAGTAATCCAGGACACGTTCGGAATTTCCTGCGGCACGATGACGACGATTCACTCTTACACGAATGATCAGAAGCTGCTCGACCTGCCGCACAAAGATTTGCGGCGCGCCCGCGCTGCGGCGCTTTCCATGATTCCCACCTCGACCGGGGCGGCCAAGGCGCTGCACCTGGTCATCCCGGCGCTGAAAGGGAAGCTCGACGGCTATTCCATACGCGTGCCCACGCCGAACGTGAGTGTTGTCGACTTGACGGTTTTCACGGAAAAGCCTGTGACCGTGAGTGCGGTCAACGCCGCGCTCAAAAGCGCCGCCGATGGCCCCATGAAGAACATTCTCGAATACACGACCGACGAACTGGTGTCCATCGACTTCCGCGGGAATCCCCATTCCTCGATTGTGGACTCCGAATATACGCGCGTTGTGGGAACGAACTGCGCCAAAGTTCTTGCGTGGTATGACAACGAGTGGGGATATTCCAGCCGTTGCCGGGATTTGATCACGCTTTTGGCATCGAAGATGTAAGTTCGTGATTCGTGAACCGTGATTCGTGTGAAGATTCCTGATCTGACGCGCAGTTTAACTAAACATCAATCTCAATCATGAACAAACTTTCGATTCGCGATTTGGAAATGAGCGGGAAACGCGTCTTCACGCGTGTGGATTTCAACGTTCCACTAGATGGCGGGCGCGTTGCCGACGATACGCGCATTCGCGAAACGCTGCCGACGATTGAGTTTGCCCGCAAGCGCGGCGCAAGGCTCGTTCTCGCCTCGCACCTGGGGCGGCCCAAGGGAAAGCCCGATCCGAAATATAGCCTCAAGCCTGTGGCGGCGAAACTTGCGGAATTGGCCGGAGTCCCCGTGGATTTTGCCGCGGACTGCGTCGGCGCGGAGGCCGAAGCCAAAAGCCGCGCTCTCGCAAACGGTGGCATCCTCCTGCTCGAAAATGTGCGCTACCACGCGGAGGAAGAGGCCAATGACGAAAATTTCTCGCGCCAGTTGGCGGCGTTGTGCGACGGACTGTTTGTGTGCGACGCCTTCGGCTCGGCCCATCGCGCGCACGCGTCGGTCGTGGGGATCACGCGCTTCGTAAAGAAAGCTGCGGCGGGGTTGCTCATGGAGCGCGAGCTGGCTTATCTCGGCAAAGCACTTTCCAATCCCGAGCGCCCATTTGTCGCGGTGCTGGGCGGCGCGAAGGTATCCGACAAGATCGAAGTCGTGGAAAATCTGATGCGCGTCGCTGATGCAATGCTCATTGGCGGCGGTATGGCGTACACATTTCTGAAATCGCAAGGGCTGCCCGTCGGAAATTCATTGGTTGAGGCGGACAAGGTGGAACTGGCTCGAAAGCTGCTCGCCGACGCGAAGCAGCGAAATTTCCGGCTCCTGCTGCCGACCGATCACGTGCTGGGCGCGCAATTCAAGCCGGACACCGAGACGCAGACGACAAGCGTCGCCACTACTCCTGACGGCTGGATGGGGTTGGACATCGGGCCGGACACTATCGCGAAATATTCCGCGGAACTCTCGCGCGCGAAAACAATTGTGTGGAATGGTCCGATGGGCGTTTTCGAGATGCCTGCGTTCGCCAAGGGCACGCTGGAAATCGCGCGCGCGGTTGCGGCGGCGACTGCCGGGGGAGCCACGTCCATCGTCGGCGGCGGAGATTCCGTCGCCGCGATTCATGCGGCCGGACTTGCCGACAAAGTTTCTCACATTTCAACGGGCGGTGGTGCGTCACTCGAATTTTTGGGCGGCAGAAAATTGCCGGGTGTGGAAGCTTTGACGGACAAGACGTAAGACCTTTTGCCACAGAGAGCACAGAGGACACAGAGAAGAGAAAACACAGAAGAGAAAGCAGAGAAGAGGTGCGATGCGGCGACCGGTGATCGCGGGGAATTGGAAGATGTACAAGACGCAGGCAGAAACGCGTGCATATTTTTCGGCGCTCTCGCCGCTCGTGCGGGGCTGCGTTCACTGCGACATCATCGTCGCGCCACCCTTCACGGCAATTTCGGCAGCAGTGGAAGCCGTGAAGGGAACTCCAATTTCGATTGCATCTCAGGATATGCATGGGGAGCCCGAAGGGGCATTCACTGGCGAAGTATCCGCCGCGATGCTGGTCGAAGCGGGATGCCGCGCCGTCATCATCGCGCATTCCGAACGGCGGCAATTTTTCGGAGAAACGGATGAGAGCGCCAATAAAAAAGTTAAAGCGGCGCTGGCGGCAGGGCTGATGCCGATCCTATGCGTCGGCGAATTGCTAGCCGAGCGGGAACGCGGCAAAACGGAAGAGGTCCTCGAGCGCCAATTCAACGGCGGTTTGGCCGCGTTGACCGGTGGCGAGTTCTCGCGTATCATTCTTGCCTACGAGCCGGTTTGGGCGATTGGCACGGGCCGCACGGCGACGCCGGAAATGGCGGCCGAGGCGCATCGATTCTTGCGGCGGCAAGCGGCGGAAAGCTTTACACCTGAACGCGCTGCTGGTTTGCGTATACTCTACGGTGGCAGCGTCAAACCCGACAACATCAAGGGATTGATGGCTCAAATGGAAATTGACGGAGCGCTGGTCGGCGGCGCGAGTCTCAATGCAGAGGCGTTTGCCTCGATCGTGAACTTCTGAAAGCAAGGGATAAGAAATGCCAAAAGAAGTGAAATGGGCAATTTCGATAGCGGTGGGATTGGGTCTGCTTGCGCTGGGCTGGAGAGTGTATCCGGTGCTGGTCACTTTGCACATCGTCATCTGCGGACTTTTGATTATGGTTATTATGCTGCAGAGCGGCGAGGCGGCGGACCTAGCGGGCGCCTTCGGCGGCGCGGGCAGCCAGACGGCGTTCGGCCCGCGCGGTGCGGCCACGTTTCTTTCCAAGGCGACGACATGGTGCGCCATCATGTTTATGCTCACATCCATGGCGTTGACCATGCACCAGAATTCGACTCCGGCGTCAACCGGCAGCTCCGTGTTGCAGCAATTTTCAAAAACGGCAAAGCAGCCGTCGCCCGCGGCTCCGAACGCGCCGGCGTCAATGCCGGCCCCGGCCGCTCCTGCTCCGGCCGCGCCTGCGCCTTCGAAATAAATTAGCCGGTTGCGATTTCGGCGACGGATGTTTTGTAGCACAGCATGAAGTTTTTCACCTCACCCCGTGCGGAAGTGGCGGAACTGGCAGACGCACCATCTTGAGGGGGTGGCGCCGTAAGGCGTGGGGGTTCGAATCCCCCCTTCCGCACCAATTTACCTCCTTTGTTCTGCACAAGAACGCGCGGATTTGCTGCGCCGAGGAATGGCTCGGCAGGTGTCGTCGTCTCAGATGTGCCTACATTCAAAGCGGGAATTCGTTTGTTGGCAGATGCATTTTGCCGAGAGAGGGCTTCCCGGGACTTGGTTCCGATCAAGGCCCTTCAGTGTTATAAAGACAATCGGAAGTTAACCTCTATCGAGGCGTTCCATAAGTCCTGTGAGTCCCACCCGAGGATGTTACTTGACGTATACGTAAAAGAGATTAAAAATTTCTACTGTCAACGTCCCCGTATTTTCCCGGCTGTCTGAAACTTAGATTTCGTCCCTTGATCGAAACGCATCGTTCGGGCCGGGGAACCTAAAGCATTTTGGGCGCGTGGACGATGACGATCCAGGCCACAAAGCTGTTCCTCATGGTTTTGCTGTTTGCTGTGTCATCGCGGGCGCAGGCGTTGACGGATTTGGCGCGAGCTAATGAATTGCAGGAGCACATTCACCCTGCACGAAATACTTTTGCGAAGCCGTTCCTGGATGTGCGAGACGCTTTTCTATTCAAGGACAAGTCTGAGTCCCTACTTGCAGTTACGCAGGGATTCTTCTTAATCTCCGATGGCATAGTTACCCGCGCCGATGTGCGACATGGGGCCAACCAAGAAATCAATCCGGCAGTCAGGCTTCTTACAGGACCTTATCCGACCTGGAATCGGATGGCGCCGCTCGGAGCTGTTCAAGAGATTGTCGGCATCTATTTGGGAACGGAGATGAAACGAAGCCGGAACCGTTTTATCCGGAAAGTTTGGTGGATTCCGCAAGTCGCAGGAATCGGAGGAAATCTATCTGGAACAGCGTACGGAATTCTTACGAGGTAACCTTCTAAGCCGGGATGAGATTCTTCTCACCCCAAAAGGCCATACGGAACCCGCCACACATATTCATGCAGAATTGGTGTGCAACACCCAAATATTAGCCGAGCGCTGCGGCAGGTCCGGTCTGTAGAGGTACCGGAAAAGTTGTTCGGTTGAGCCTGGCTTCAGTTGATGGCAAAGCAGTAGAACAAGCCCGCGCCGCCCGTGCTCACCAGATTGTCCTGGCTGCAGCCCCGGCTCGGATGCGCAGAATTCCAGGAGGTATTGCCAGCGCCACCGCGATCGGAATGGCCGAGCTGAGCGGTGCCTGCGCCGTCACTCGTCCAGTTGCTGCACGTGTGGTCGGCGCCATCCGTATAAGCCCTGCCATCGGTCTGCGAGCCCGTCAGCATGTCGTGCGTGTTGGGAGTGTCGCCTCGGCCGTTGACGATGTTGCCTTTTTCGGTTAGAGCGGAAAGTTTGGTTAGATTATTTCCGAGGCGCGCGAGTTCGGCTGTGTCTCCGTGCAGATCGGCGAGACCGTTCGCGATCTTTTCGCCCTTGGCGTTGTACCAGGGACCATTGCCGATTCGATCGCGCGCATTGACCGCAGGTTGACCGTTGGCAGCGCTGGTGCTGAGGTAGGCGTGCCAGGTTTTGTTACCCCCGCCTGCCGCTGCAGCGAGCGTCTGGCAAATCCGGTCGGCTCCGGCCAGGCCGCCCAGATTGGCTCCCTTGCCGGAACCTGCGCTGGTGATGAAAAAGCTCATGGGTTGCGGGGGTGCTTGCTGCTGCGCAGGTTGCTGCGCAAGCGTAATGCAGGATCCTACGATCGACAGCGTGATCGCAGCAATCAAAGGTTGAATCTTTTTCATGCTTGCCTCCTCCGAACTTGTCTTTTTTGCGACTGCTGTCACTGCTCGTTCCATCTTGTAATCAGCGGCCAAGATAGCACAAATAGACGTGAATTGCGGAGCGCTGGTTGCGAGGAACTGCCGGCGCTACGCGTTTGCGGTTAACACTTGGAATCCATTGAACACCTGCCGGATCGCCTCAAAAGCCAAGCCGGTGCGAAACATTTCAGGGCAACAAGGGCCGGGACCTACTCGTAGAACAGCGGCGATTTCTTCAGTTTTGCGTTGCCCACAAAATCGTGCTGGATCCAAAGCTGCGCGCCCGTTTTTTTCAGGAAGGCGTCGACGGCCTTTCGGCTCGCGCGAGTTTGTTCCTGGCTGAACTCGAATGTTGGGACGCGATCCAGGGTTTTCTCCGCCGGATAGTGATAGAGATCGCCGGAAAGCACGACGCCGCCGGTCTTGGCCAGCTTCACGTATAAAACCTGATGCCCCTGCGTGTGCCCGGGAGCGGACTTGATGATCACGCTGCCGTCGCCAAACACGTCGTATTCATCGTCCTTGACGATGATTGTCTTGCTTTTCTGCAAGGCCGAAAACGTCGAGGGCTGCAGCGAGCCGGAGAATTTTCCACCAAACATCGCGTCGTGTTCAACTTGCCGCACAAGCCACGTCGCGCCTGCGAACTCGTTTGCGTTGGCCGTGTGATCGTAGTGGTAGTGCGAAAGAGCGAGGTAATTGATGTCGGCAGGGGAGTAGCCGATTTCTGCGAGCTGCCCACGAAGTGTCTTGTCCACGTCCGCGTCTCGCGCCTGCCCGTCCGGCAGAGTGACATGCTGGGTGGTCATGTGGCCGGTCGGCGTCCAGGAATCATCGGGAATGGCGCCGGTGTCCCAAATTAAATTTCCCTTGGGATGGGCGATCAGAAAACAGCCCATGGACATGTCCGTCGTAGTGACATCTTCCTTTTTCAAATTAAAGCGGCCCATGTCCGCGTTGTGGAGCACGCCGCAATCAAATACGTACAGCCTCACCGAGCGCGGAGCTTGCGCCTTGCGCTGGGCGGGCGGAGCGGCCTGTGCGCCGCCATTCTTGTGAGCAGAAAAAAGGAGCGCTGCGCACGCGGCAACCAGGAACAATCGAATCATATTGCGTTTCATAATCGCGGAACCTCGCTCTCTTACTGCAGATAGCCGTTCTGGCCTGCGAATTGTGGGGCATTGTATACTGGCTGGGCTTTAATTGGCAGTTCTCAATGCTGGATCGAAATCCTCTTCCCGGATCGCATAGAGCTTTTGTTTGGGGCTTGGGTCTTTCGAATTCGGAGTGTGCTCTATAAATCCTTCAAATTTCATCCCCGTCTTTTGCATCACTCGTTCTGAGCTCAAATTGTCCGGCTCGCATCGGGCCTGGATTCGAGTTAGTCCGATATCCCTAAATCCGAATTGCAAAAGGACCTTCAAGGCTTCGGGGGCCAGCCCTAGTCCGCGATGGCTTGGAGCGATGTAATAATTGACCTCACCGCATCGTTCCCCGAAAATGATGTGAGGGAAGCCGCAATTGCCCACAATCGCCCCTGTTTGTTTCCATTGTATTCCCCATGGACCGAAGCCCCATTCGAGGTACTCCCGAAAGCAATAGTCGAGAAATTCTTGCGCCTGGATTTCAGCTTTTTGTGCGCTGGGGAGTTTTTCCCAGGCGATGATGTCTTCGAGGTCGCCTTGAGCAAGCTTGCGCAACATGAGGCGTTCCGTCTCCAACACTTGCATCTTCAATTTTAGTTTTCCCGAGTCCACGGAAATAATGCGGCGAATGCGGTTTCGCAAAGCCTTCATAACCGGCCAGCGCGAAAAAAAATTTGTTGGGCCTTCGGGAATCATTCGTGAGCTTTCGAAGATTACGAACTGGTTGATATCGTACCCTTTCGTGCCCTCGTTTCAAAGTGAGCCTGCAAAAGTTGGGAGACTCGCTCGAGGAAGTCTGTGGGTGTAAACTTCTCGGGGCCGCAAGCCATGATGGAGATGACTTTTGTTGAGAAGGACGACGTTGAAGTCCACGCTTCTGCTCGTCGCGATTCTGCTGCTGGCGCCGTTCCAGGGCGGATCTTCAACTACTTCTGGACACGGCAGGCTGTTCGACTTCCACTACGAAAATGTGCTGGGCACATCCCTGGAAATCAAAGTCGTGGCCTCAACCGCCGCGCAATCAGAAATTGCCGAAAGGGCGGTATTGGCGGAAATTGATAGAGAGTCGCACCTGCTTAGTTTCTGGGATCCGGACAGTGAATTCAGCCATTGGTTTCGCACCATAGGAAAACCCGTAAGAATTTCTCCCGAGTTATATGAAGTTCTGAGTTTGTTTGACAAATGGCGCGGCCTGACCCATGGAGCCCTCGATGCTTCCGCCGAGACAATCACCCGAGTGTGGAAGCGCGCTGCCGCGGAGAAGCGCCTCCCCTCACAGCTCGAGTTGGACGCTGCTGTGGCCAGCGTACGCAGAGCCCATTGGCAACTCGACCCCGCCAATCGCACGGCGACGCACACCAGTGATGCCCCGCTCGCGCTGAACTCGTTCGTGAAGAGCTATATCGCAGGGCGCGCCGCTGAGACTGCGCTTGCTGCGTCGGGCGCGCAGGGATTGGTCGTAAATATCGGCGGGGACCTCGTCGTGCGGGGCGACTGGAGAGAGCCGGTGGAAGTTTCGGATCCGAAATCGGATGCGGAAAATGGCGTTCCCATCGCGCGCCTCGTCATTCGCGACCGCGCCGTGGCGACCAGCGGAGACTACCGTCGCGGCTTCGAGATTGGCGGTCGTCACTATTCGCATATTGTTGATCCTCGCACCGGTATGCCCGCGGACCAAATCATCAGTTCCACCGTCATTGCGCATTCTCCGGCGCAGGCGGGTGCGCTGGCCACTGCGCTCTCCGTCCTCACGCCCGAGGAAAGCTCCCGCTTAATTGCGTCTATGCCAGGTGTGGAATATCTTCTAGTAAGGAAGGACGGTGAAAGAATCGTGAGCGCCGGGTGGAGCGCGTATGAAGCAAAGCGGGCATCGGACGGAGCGGCATTGCGACCTGTGGCAGCTTATGAGCAGGTTGCTGCACGGCCGGGTGCTTCACAATGGGATCCGAAGTTTGAGCTGACGATCACGATTGAGTTAAAACTTATCGAAGGATACCGTGTCCACCGCCCGTACGTTGCCGCTTGGATCGAAGACGAGGGACACGCTCCTGTGCGCACGATCGTTCTGTGGTTCGGAAAATACAAATATCTTCAAGAATTGCGGGGCTGGAGCCGTGAAGAAAGTATGCGATCCGTGAGCGAAGATACTCACGTCATGAATTCGGTTTCCAGCGCGACTCGCCCTCCCGGCAAATATACGTTCAAATGGGACGGCAGAGACGATTTCGGCAACTTTGTTAAAGCGGGCAAATACACCGTGATGATCGAAGCGGTGAGAGAGCACGGCTCTTATCAATTGATGCATCAAGAGATCGACTTCAACGGCTCGCCCAAGCAGTTCCAGCTCCCGGGCGATGTAGAGATTGCGTCGGCTACCCTTGATTACCACAAAATTGCCCAATAGCACGGACGGGGATCAGGCCGATCCTTCGCTCACTCCAACCCGCAACCCACAATATTTGCATTGGAAGCGGCGTTTCGCGCATCTCGCGCGCTGGTTGCACACTTATCTTTCAATGCTCAGCTTCTCAATTCTTCTTTTTTTCGCGGTGACGGGCCTCACCTTGAATCACGCCGAGTGGTTCGATAGTCAGCAACGCCCGGCTTTGTACCACGGCACTCTGAACAAGGCCTGGGTGAATACTTCCGATCACGGCGCTGTGGCGAAAGACGAGCTCGTAAATTATTTTCGCCGCACCTTTCGGACGAAGGGAGCACTTTCCGATTTCCACGTGGACGGGGAGCAATGCGAAGTCTTGTTTAAAGGTCCCGGATATGAAGCGGATGCCACCATTGATCGCGCGACCGGAAAGTATGACCTGACGGTCAGTCCCTTCAGTCTGGTTGCTGTATTGAACGACCTGCACAAGGGCCGCGACACTGGAAAAAAGTGGTCTGCTGTAATTGATTTTTCGGCCGTGCTTATGACGCTGGTGTCTTTGACCGGACTCACCCTGATTTTTTTCCTCAATAAGCGTCGCTTTTCTGGACTAGTTTTGGTTGCCGTTGGCGCGCTGTTGTGCTTCCTGGTCTATTCCTTTTGGATCTCCTGACCAAACCGGCACTCGGAATTTAGTAGCGCAGGCTTCAGCCTGTGGGTTCTGGTCCTTGCAAGGACAAAGCCCCATAGGCTGAAGCCGGCGCAACGGAATCAAAATCGCTTCACAGATGTCGTTGTAACTAAGTGTATTCATCGTGACCAACTTCTTTGCTCCCGGGAATGAAGATGGGCTACTGTACGCTCATGGCAGGTCCGGAAGACGAAATAGAAGCGCTAAAATCCCAGGTTGCGTCATTGACTGCGCGGGTCTACGCGCTGGAGCGAAGAAGTGTCGCCGCTTCCGAGGCGCAGCCGCAAGCTATCCCTTCGGAACAACCGCAACCGCCGGCGCCGCCTCTGAGCGGAACGATGCTGCAACCTCTTTCCGCACCGATCCTCTCCCACCCACTCCCGTCCGCCCAGCTTCCGCTGAAACCACAGCCACTTCGCCAACCAGGCACTTTGTCCGCTTCCAAACCCAAGCGCGAAGACACCGATCTGGAGAAAAAGATTGGGCAATATTGGCTCAACCGAATTGGCATTGTCGCCATGCTGATCGGAGTCTCCTATTTCTTGAAATTTGCCTTTGACAATAATTGGGTCGGTCCGGGCGGAAGAATTACGATCGGCTTGCTGGCTGGGATCGGAATCGTCGTTTGGAGCGAAACCTTCCGCAGGCGTGGTTACTCGGCTTTTTCCTATTCCCTAAAAGCAGTTGGCATCGGCACGCTCTATTTATCTCTGTGGGCAGCATTTCAAATTTATCATCTGATTCCCGCGGCGGCAGCGTTTGCGGCCATGGCGACGGTGACCGCGGCGACCATCGCGCTGGCACTGAGCCAGGATGCCGAATTGCTCGCGAGCTTTGCCCTGGTGGGCGGCTTCTCCTCCCCCGTCCTGCTTTCCACGGGACAGAATCACGAAGCAGTGCTGTTCTCCTACGTCGCGTTGCTGGACCTCGCGATTCTCACGCTGGCAATCTTCAAGCCGTGGCGTCGCCTGCTCTGGGGAAGCTTTGCGGGCACCATCCTTCTCTACCTGGGCTGGTATACGCAATATTATTCCGTCGACCAGCGAGCGCTCACTGTCGCGTTCGCGGCATTGTTCGCGGCGATTTTTGCCCTCATTCCTCTCGCGGCTGGGTACGCGCTGCCGGCGCAGTCTTCCGGTCGCTCCACCACGCTGACATTGCTTCCCTTGTTCAATGCAGCTGCATTTTTCCTGGCGCTGTACGCCATGTTTGAAAATGAGAAAACCACCCTCACCTGGTTTGCCCTGGCGCTGGCGGCCGTCTATCTGGGCATCGGCGGTGCCGTTAAAAATCGTCTGAATCTCGAGGACGCCCAATTCATCAACCTTCTGCACGTGGCCATTGCTGTCGCGTTCATCACCATTGCCGTTCCTTTGAAGCTGGACGCGCAATGGATCACGATTGGATGGCTTGTTGAGTCGGGCGTGTTGTTGTGGCTGAGCGTCACGGCGCGAGCCGACTTTCTGCGCTACTTCGCGAGCGTTGCGCTGGCGCTGGGCATTGCCCGACTGCTTTTCTTCGATCAGATTCGCGCGGAAACGCTCGTATTCAACATGCGCTTCGCGACATATGCCGTGGCGATCGCGGTCCTCGGAGGAATTGCGGTGTTGGGCAATCGCCACGCATCACAAGCCGAAATGGTTTTCCTGGACGCAGCGGTGGTTGGCGTGAATTTGCTGGCTCTGATCGCGCTGACTTTGGAAGCTTCGGATTACTTCGACCGCCAAATGTTTTCGAACGGAAGGTTAGCCTCTTCTTATCGCCAGGTGACCTTGGCACGGGATTTCAGCTACTCCGCGATCTGGTTGATCTACGGCGCGGTCTTGATGACCATCGGCTTCCGGAGACGCTCGGGGTTTGTGCGCTGGCAGTCTCTGATTCTGATCGCTTTCACGATCTGCAAAGTGTTTCTGTACGATGTTTCCCAGCTTGGAGGCAGTTACCGGATTGTGAGCTTCATCGCACTTGGCGCCGTGCTGCTCGGAATTTCGTTTATTTACCAACGCGACTGGCTGAGACTTTCTCCTCATTCGCCTGAAGAAACGGATCAGGGCGCGAAATGAAGCGGACAACGTGGGCGTTCCTGACAGTCCTTTTGGCAACAAATCCTGCAATCTCTTATTTCAAGTACCAGCGGCAAATCGGCGTGGCAAGTGCGAGCGGCCAGCACTACGCCGTGGTGGATGAAACCGTCTGGCAACATGCGCTTCCCAATCTGGATGACCTGCGCCTGTATACGGCCGGCCAGGAAATCCCCTACGCCAGGAGAACGATGTTGGGAAGCTTGAAGACAGAGCAGCAAAGTGTCCGAGTGTTGCAGCAAGGCACTGTCGCGGCCAAGACGCAGTTCCTTTTGGATATGTCAGGCGTGTCCGAGTATGACCGCGTTACCTTGGCCGTCGGGACAAAAAACTACGTCGCGCATGCGCGTGTGGAAGGCCAGGACGATTCTCACGGCCCACAGTGGGCCAGCCTGGGGGCGACCACTTTTTTCGATCTCTCAGATGAAAAGCTGGGGCACAACAGCACACTCCAGATTCCAGTCAGCACTTACAAATATTTGCGCGTCACCGTCGATGGTCTTGTAAAACCCTCGGACATCCTCAGCGCTACGGCCGGAATCGAACGCGCGCAAGAAGCGGTGTGGCGTGACATCAGCAGCGAACCCAGGCAGACCCAGGACGGCAAAAACACCGTGTTGATGTTTGCTGTCCCGGAAAACGTTCCCGTCGAGCGCGTGATGCTTGGCATCGATCCGGCGCAGGGAAATTTCCAGCGCGGGATTGAGTTGCAGGCAGGCAAGGAGTCAATGGGCGAGGCCGGCGAGATCAGCCGCATTCACATGCAGCGCGACGGGGGAAAAATTGATGTCGAACATACCTGGCTCACTCTGCGCGCAACTGGTCACGGAGAGTTGCGCGCCGTCATTCACAATGGCGACGATGCGCCCCTCAAAATCACACGCGCTCGCCTCCAGCAGTACGAGCGGCGAATCTATTTCGATTCCGATGCGGGCGCATCAATAGCGCTCTATTATGGCGACGACAAGCTCAACGCGCCGGTATATGACTACGCGAAGCTATTCCAGAGCGACGCGATTGCGGCGCAGTTGCAGTTAGGCGCCGAACAAGCGAATTCCGCCTATACCGGGCGTCCCGACGAACGCCCGTGGTCCGAACGCCACCCGGCGCTTCTGTGGGCGGCAATTCTCGCGGCGGTGGCGATTCTTGGCGGGATCGCGGTGCGGTCCATAAAAAGCGCGGCATCCTAAAAACGCAATTGCATTTTTTCCGTTAGAAATAATGGCCCGTTGTCGGGAATCGACGGCGCAGCCGGCTGTGCTGGCAAATTCGTTGTGTCGAGGACCGCGGAAGCGTACGATGCGCTGTCCAGAAATATGAACAGGGGAATCCGCCTTTGAGGCGAGCGCGAGGGAGGAGTTACGAAATGCGGAATCGGCCAGCGGTGGTGACACTCTCGTTTGTGGCGGCCTTAATTTTCTCCGCCGAGTTGCTCGGCCAGAACAACGGTCAGGCGCCGTCCCAACCAGCCGCGGCAAAATCAGCATCTACGCCCGCGAACCACAACATTTCCGGAGTCTGGGACGCAAAGGGTAACAATTATGACTTCGCATCGTTCAGCAAGGGCGACCCGCCGATGACCCCTTGGGGGAAGCAGCAGTTCGACGCAGCGAAGCCCTCTCAAGGTCCACACGGCGTCAAGCTTTCTGAAACGACGGACAGAGTTTACAAGTGCTTTCCCCCGGGCATGCCGTACATCTACCTGCAAATTTTCCCCATGCAAATCGTGGAAACTCCCAAGGCTGTGATCGAGCTGTTTGAGTACGACCACACCGTGCGTTACATCTTCACAGACGGACGCAAACATCCCGCGGACCTGACTCCCTCCTACAACGGCCACTCCATCGGCCACTGGGAAGGCGACACTCTCGTTGTCGACACGGTCGGTTTAAACGGAAAGATTTGGCTGGATCGACTGGGTCACCCCGAAAGCGACCAGATGCATATCGTCGAGCGTATCCATCGCGCCGACGATAATACGCTCCAGGTCGACTTCACATTTGACGATCCCAAAAGTTACCCGAAGCCCTGGACGGCCCAGTTGCGCTACCGCCCGCGGCCCGATTGGGACATCCTCGAACTTGTCTGCGAGGATAATCTGGCCTTTGAAAATTTCGAGCATTAGATCGGGGCAGGTTTTGGTAGCACAGGCACTCTTGCCTGTGCGGGGTTCATGATTGTAACTGAATCCACGGCGAACTTGCGATCTACAAAACCGCACAGGCAAGAGTGCCTGTGCTACTCGAATCTTCTCAAACAACTCCGCCGAGCCCGGACCAGTGGTCAGCAACGCAGAGCCTGGAAGTTCGCAAGAGTTTGCGTTGACGCCGCCGCTGCTGACTCAATTTTTTGAGGACCGATTCAAGTCCCTGCGCTCACGCTCATCAATTTTTCCCCGTAGGAACTTTTTGCTTCAACTCTTCAAACCAGTTCAGTACAACGTTGATTTGCCTCGGTCCAGCTGCCTGCTCGACGGGCTTGAGCATAAGGAAGCGCTGGCCATCGGGTGACACGTCGTAGTAAGGGACCGAACCACCAGCCGGCTCATACACTCCCTCAAAAAGCATCCGGGGCTTGCCGGTCGTGAAACTGGGCTGAGTGGCAATGTCCACCGCCATCATATTGTTGCCGCTCCTGTAGAACAGCTCCCGCCCATTCGGATTCCACACTGGCTCCGTTCCGCCTTCCGTCGAGATCTGCCATTTCCCACCGGGACCCGGATAAGGCTGCACGTAGATTTCTCGCCGGCCGGATTCGTCCGAGAAATATGCCAGCCATCGGCCGTCGGGGGAAAACCGTGGCGCCCCTTCGTTGAACCTTGTTCGGAGGAACGGTTGTGCCTTGCGGTCACCCAACCGCAATACCCAGATGTCATATCCCGTGGAGGAATTGATTTCAGTAAACACCAGCAATTGCCCATCCGGGGACCAGTTCCCCGGAAGCTGGGTGTAATCGCTAGTCGTCAAACGCTCCAGCCCGCCACTGCCGTCGGCCAGTTGCCAGAAAAGATTTCGTGGCCCCTCTTTGTTTGAGCTAAACGCTACCCTCTTGCCATCCGGCGTCCAAGACGTGGCAATGTTGTAATTCCCCTCAAAGGTCAGCCGGGTCAACGTGTCCCGTGAAAGATCGTACAGCCAGACTAGAGACTCCTTCTCCAAAATTCCCACGGCTATCCGCCGACCGTCAGGCGAAAGCTCGGGGTCCGTATAGTCGTGAGTGGGTGCAGCCAAGAGTTGCTCTGCACCAGTGCGACTGACCCACACCAGCCTGGTTTGGGTAGCCAGAGTGACGCCCGAAACATAGACCAAGGAACCTGTGTCAGAAAAACTATACTGGGCGCCTCCACTTATAGATTCCGTTACGCCGTCCACCACAGGGACCGCTGCGCCCGTGCCCGTCAGTCGCTGTGGGTCGAATAGCATTGCCATCAGATTTCCCATTTGCGCATAAACCAAGTGCCCCGAAAGCGCGTAGCGGGGATTCGTCCCTCCTTGGGCCAAATTCCGCCGTTCGCCCGCCCCGATCGACTCGACGGCAACCTGCGCGTTGGAAAAATCACCCGCAGAAGTTCCTGCTGCAAACAGCACTCCCTTGCCCCCTGGCAAAAACTCCGGCCAGCGGTGGCTGGTCTCCCCTTTTTCGAGATGAGTCAAGGGCTGCGGTGTGCCTCCCGCAACCGGCACTTGTTGGATAACCGAAACGCTTCCGGGCTGGAATGCGATCATCCCCTGGCTACTCCAATTTGCCCCGAAAGGGATCCCAGCATCGCTTAGGGTTTGCGCCGATCCCCCATTCACCGAAACTTTCTTTAACTTTCCACCCGCGAAAAAGCCCACCCATTGCCCGTCGGGCGAGAAGAAGGGGTTGGCGGCTCCGTCTGTGCCTGAGATAGGCTTAGCCTCGAGGCTATCCATTGCCCGCAGATAGATCTGTTGAGTACCGCTCTGATTGGCCGAATACGCGAGATGCGTCCCATCGGGAGAGAGGGCCACAGCAGAGCCATAAAACAGCCCCGCCAATTGCTGGCCCGGCGGCAGCGTGATGGTATAGCGCGATACGGGGCGTGGCACAGGCGGCGTGGGCTTCAGATTCCAGATGGCAATGCCACTGATCGCTGCACCTAACAGCAATGCGCCCAAGCCGAAAATTAGCCCTCGTTGTCCGAGCATACCGACGCCTTGCGCTGCGACAGTCGGTCCCGAAGTGGTCTGCGAGCCACTCTCGGAAATCCACCTCAACTCCTCGCAAAGATCACTGGCCGTCTGCCATCTTTGGTCTGGTTCCTTGGCCAGACACTTCTTCACCACTCGATCCAGCGCCGGAGGCGTCATCGGCGTGAGCGATGACATAGCTGGCGGCTCATCTTTCAAAATTGCCGCCATCACGCTGGCGGAAGTCTTGCCTTCAAATGCTTTCCTGCCCGTGGCCATTTCGTAAACGACTGCGCCGAATGCGAAGATGTCCGTGCGGGCGTCTATTTCTCCTTGCTTGCCCTCGACCTGCTCCGGCGCCATATACTGCAACGTGCCGAGGATCGTTCCTTCGGCTGTCACCGCGCTTTTCATCGTTGGAAGCTGCGAATCCGGAGTAGCCGGAGCCGCTTCCTGTTTCAGCTTCGCCAGACCAAAATCGAGCAGCTTCGTGCCGGACTTGGTGAGCATGACGTTGCCGGGTTTCAGATCGCGGTGCGTGATGCCCTTGCGATGCGCTTTGTCCAGCGCGTCGGCGATCTCGATGGCGTATTGCAACACCTGTTGGATCGGGAGCGGGCCTTTCTGCAATCGCTGCGCGAGCGTCTCGCCCTCGATATATTCCATGACCAGGAAATCGATATCGTCTTGATGGCCTGTGTCGTAGAGCGTGCAGATGTGGGGATGGTTCAGGCTGGCAACCGTCTTTGCTTCGCGCTCGAAACGCTCTCGCAATTCCTCGCGATCCGCGAGATGAGTGGGGAGGACCTTTATTGCGACGGTGCGCTCGAGGCGCGTATCGCGGGCTTTGTACACTTCGCCCATTCCACCCGCACCGATAGCGGAGAGAATTTCGTATGGCCCTAGACGTCTACCTGGGAGAATCGCCATGGGCTCCCGTCAACTTGGAATTGGCAGAGTATAACCCTGACAGGCGCTCACTCACCTACGAATTCTTGATCGCTCGCACGAGATCGAGTGACGCCTGCCGCCCGGGTGTGGCAAGATCCCAAGGTTTGCAACACAGGGGAGGGAAGAGAATGAACCTCAAGAATGCAGTCGCATTGATCACAGGCGGAAGCAGCGGCATTGGGCGAGCCGTTGCTCAATCACTCGCCGCAAGCGGGGCACGCGTCGCTATTACGGGGCGCGACAAGCGCAAGCTCGATGAGGCAGCGCGCGAATTAGGCGTGCATCCGATTCACGGCGATGTGGCGGTGGAGGCGGATGTCGAGCGAACGTATCGTGATGTTCTGGAAAAATTCGGCGATCTGGACATTCTGGTGAACAATGCCGGCAGCGGCGTCTTCAAGAACCTCGTGGATTTCGACCGAAAGGAGTTCGAGGCCGTGTTTGCGACGAACGTTACGGGAGCGATGCTGATGGCTCGCGAAGCCGCCAAGCTTTTCGTAAAGCGCCAGCGCGGGAACATCGTGAACATCGCCTCGACCGCCGCTCTGCGCGGCGCTCCGAAAGGCACAGCCTACTACGGCAGCAAATTCGCTCTTCGGGGCATGACCGAGTGCTGGCGAGGGGAACTTCGGCAGCACAACGTCCGCGTGTTTCTGGTCGAACCAAGCGAAGTCCTAACGAATTTCTATCAGCTGGCCGGGCTCCCTCAAAAGGAGAATGCGACCAAACTCCGCTCGGAAGACATCGCCCACGTAGTTAAATCCGTCCTGGAAATGGATGATCGCGGCTTTGTACCTGAAGTTTCCATTTTCGCCACGAACCCAAAAGACTGACATGTGGCGCCGGCGTCCCGCCGGCGGTTTTTCTACTTACCGCAAGCACCAAAATCGCCGACGAGACGCCAGCGCCACAAAACCCCGCTATTTGATGTTGTTTTCTTTTCCTTCCTTCACATAGGCGACGGACGAAGCGATATGGTTTCTGCTGTGGATGGATTTTTTCTTGGCCAGGTGCGCAAACATCTGGATGCCGAAGCCGCCGTCCAGATCATCCGTAATTCTTTTTTTCCACGGACGCCGCACGATCTGCGTGGTGAGGCGGCGCGTGATGCGTGGCTGGGTCATGATATGGTCGGCAATTTTCCAGGCGCGATCGAGGAGTTTTTCCCGCGGCACGACTTCATTCACCAAGCCATACTCCAGCGCCTTTTGCGCGTCAATCGCCTGGCCCGTGAGCAATGCATAGGCGCCGCGCTTCACGCCCAGCAATTCCATGAAGCAGCTGTGAATGCCGTCACCCGGAACCGAGCCGATGTCATAGTGAAGATCAAAAATGACGGCGTCCTCGCTGCAAATGGTGATGTCGCACATCAGACAAATTTCCGTGTGAAAACCGGGCCCATTCAGAACGCCGATGGTCGGAATTTCCAGATCGTTCACCAGTGAGCTGACATTAATTCTGCCGTCTTTATAGGCATACTCGTAGGCCCAATGCTGCAGGTCCTCTTGTTCCAGTTTGAAGCCTTCGGGATCCGCGTCCATCATGAAATCGTCGCCCGACCCGGTGAAAATCATGACTTCGTTTTCAGGATCGGCCCCGATGGTCTTGAAAAGCTGGCCGACGGAACGATGATTTTCAACGCTCAATTGGATCGGTCCACCAGCCGTGTGCGCTTGCGCGAGAATGACGCCGTCCTCCCGGCGTTCCAGTTTGTAATGCCGCTTGAATCGTTCTTTGTATTCCTCGAATTTGGGGCCAGGCACAAAATCAACTAAGGACATATCCAATTCTCCTTATCGATATCCAAACAGCGATCTTCGGAAGCTCTTTTTGGCGCCGGCGTCCCGCCGGCGGCTTTTCTGATTCCCGCGCTATTCAAAAACGCCGGCGAGATGCCGGCGCTACGCTAACCTTACTATGATTTCGATTTCAATCCGGCGTTGCGCGCAATCACTTGCGTCATACTCGACCAATCCATTTCTCCTTGGCCTTGCGCCAGCGCTGACAGTAGATGATCGTGAACCAGACTTGCCAGTGGCATCGGCGCGGCGCACTCCTCAGCCGCAGCCAGCACCAGGCGCACATCTTTCAACCCCAACTTCAAAGCAAATCCCGCGGGCTCGAATTGCTCTTGCGCGATGATCCGCCCATACAATGCCAGGATCGGTGATGCCAGCAAAGTGTTTATAATCTCCAGAAACGCACCTGGGGGGACGCCAGCTTTCCGCAGGGTCGCATAAGCCTCTCCGAGCGCTTCGATCAGGCTGGCGATCATGAAATTGCCGCACAATTTGGCGACATTCGCCTGCCACGGCTCGGTCCCGATCACGAATGTCTGGCGTCCGATAGCGTCAAAAAGCGGGCGGAAGCGCTCCACCAATTCACCCGGCCCGGCGGCCACCACCAGCAAATTCTTGCTTTCTGCGTGTTCCTGGCGGCCGAACACAGGCACACTGAGATAGCCCTGGTTCCGCTGACCATGTTCCGCGGTTAATCTGCGCGCAAGCGCCGTGCTGATCGTGCTGTGCGAAACGTGAATGCAACCGCCCTTCATGGCCGAAGCGATGCCATTATTTCCGAAGACAATCTCCTCGACGGCTTGATCGTCCGCGACCATGGTCATCACGGCTTCCGCATCGCGGCAAGCATCTGCGGGGGAACTCGCCACACGCGCGCCGTCCGCAGCCAGCGTCTCCGCCTTTTCGCGAGTGCGGTTGTAGACCGCCACGCCGTGCCCGGCGCGCAGCAAATTGCGCGCCATGCCCATTCCCATTCTGCCCAGTCCGATGAATGCTATTTTCATAGCCGCCAGCATAGCGACTCCATAAGCCGGAACCAAGAAGTTTTCAATGTAGGACGGGCTTCAGCCTGTCTGGTTTTGATGGAACTCCATACCAAAACCAGACAGGCTGAAGCCCGTCCTACTCGCGCCCAATTGGCAACAAGTTACAGGCCCGCTGGAAATCGATATTTATTTTTTTGAGAAATGCGCTCTAAAGCGGAAGGAAAGGCGCAATTCGATGCAAATGTCTGTGCAGCGAGACGCGCATTTTTCAATTCAACGAGGAAATATATTTAATCTCACGACCCGACCAGGACGCGCGAATTCTCGTGAACAGCGATGTTCAGGTACACGGCGCCTTTGGGTAGCTCAAACCGCAGCAACACCGTCTCGCTGTCCAGCGTCCCGCGCGGTCCCACGTCGAGCAAATAAAGTTCCGGGGGATGCACTCTGAATTTGAACCCGCGGTCATTCAATTGCGTCACCGAGTTGCCGATCACCATGTTGGTCAGCTCACAGACGATCTCTCGAATGGTTTCATCGGTCGGTGCGCCGGCGATCTCGGAAAGATCTGATGCGGCCTGACCGGCGGCGGCCGCGTCCATATCGAGAATAATCCGTCCCTCGATATCTCCGCTGAGAATAACGAGAGCCGCGATCCCAGTCCGTTGGTAGCTCCCGTCCTCCATCGTAACGTCCGCAATTCGCGGAGAGCAGCGCATGGTTTCGGAAATCACGGCGTCCAACGAGTTGATGAACGGTTGGATGAGTTCCATGTTCATGATTTAGCCTCTGCCGCGGCGGTTGGCGCACCCTCGGAAGTTTCGCTTAATACATAGCGAATGATTTCATAGAATGCTTCCGGCTTCACGGGTTTCTGCACAAAGTGCCGGGCGCCTTTCTGCAGGGCGGAAAGAATATTGTCCTGATAGCCCACGGAGGAGACCATGACGATGCATGCCTCCGGGTGATCGTGGACGATGTGCTCGACGGCCTCGATGCCTTCCATTTTCGGCATGGTAATGTCCATCAATACAATGTCCGGGTGCGTGTCGTTATATTTGGCGATGGCCGCGAATCCGTCGCCGGCCTCCCCGGCGATCTCTCCGCCGAACGCTTCCACCATTTTGCAAATGTTCTTGCGCGCAAAGACGGAGTCGTCGACCACAAGGAAGCGGATCTTCGGCTTGTCTTCACCCGTTAGAGGTTTAAACTCCATGATGACTTTCTCCTCTCGCCAACTGTTTCTTCAGCGTTCTCCACGGAGCGTTTCAAGCTCAGGGGAAAGTGCCCGCGGCTTGGAACCGTCTTCCTGACACAGGAACTGAAAAACGCCGGGAAGGCCTTCCAGCGGAACGATGCGGCCGGCATAGCCTGCCTCGATTGCCGCCCGGGGCATACTGTCCACGACGCAGGTTTCCAGGCTTTGCGCGATGGTGACGCCACCTGCCGCCTGCACGGCTTGCATGGCGTGGGCGCCATCGTCGCCCATCCCCGTCATCAGGACCGCGGCACTTTCCTTGCCCAGTTCTTTGGCGACGGAGCGAAACAATACATCCACCGATGGACGATGGCCGTTCACCGGCGCCTGATCCACAAGCACGACCATGTCTCCTGCCGGAGTCCGCCTAATTTTCATATGGCGGTTACCTGGGCACACAAAAGCCCGGCCAGGTCTGACAAGGTCTCCGGACAGAGCCTCCGTCACATGAATCGGCGAGCAATCGTTCAATCGCCGCGCGAACATCCCGGTGAATCCTTCGGGCATGTGTTGAACAATGAGCAGGCAGCCTGTGAACTCCGCCGGAAGCTGCGAGCAAATGTAATGTAGTGCATTCGGTCCGCCGGTCGAGACGCCAATCGCGATGACGCGCGAGGGCTGGCTCTTGGTAGGGTGCTGCTTCGGTGCGGAAGCAGCAACCGTTGGCGGATGAAGCGTCAGCTTGGGCGGACCCGAAATTGCCGCCACCTTGATTTTTACGGCGAGTTCCCTCGCGATTTGCTCCAGCCCGCCCTTGGAGGCGTCCGTTGGCTTGGCGACAAAATCAAAAGCGCCCTGGCTGAGCGCGTTCAATGCGGAATACGCGCCCTTGGATGTGTGGCTGCTGACCACGATGACGGGAATGGAATATCCCTTGACGATCTCGCGGAGCATGTCGAGGCCGTCCATCCTCGGCATTTCCAAATCGAGCGTCACGACATCGGGGCTCAACTCCTTTATTTTTTTCAGCCCAAGCAATCCATCCATCGCGGTTCCCACCACCTGGATGGACCGATCGCCCTGCAACAATTGTGGGATCAATTTCCGCATCAGCGCGGAATCATCCACGACCAGCACTCGAACCAGGCCCCTCATACGGCCACCTCGTGGACTCGTTTCTGGGTCAAGTGCGAGACCACGGCGGGAACATTCAAAATCAAAACCACGGTTCCGTCGCCGAGGATGGATGCGCCGCTCACCAGTTCCGAGGCCACCAGACGGTCTTCAAACGCTTTGATGACCAGTTCTTCTTCGCCGATCAAGCTATCGACGATCAACCCGAACCGGTGGCTGCCCGCGCCGATCGTGACCACGAAGTGCCGCGTCTTTTGCGAAGTCGATGAATACGCGATAAGTTGGTCCAGGCGCACGACGCTCAGTACCTGGTCGCGCAATCGAATCACTTCATGGCCGTCGATCTTGTGAATCTCACTATCGGTCGTTCGAGCAATCTCAATTACGGCGTCCAGCGGCACGGCGTAGTGTTGTTTTTCCACGCGGAACATGAGCGCCTGAATGCTCGCCAACGTCAACGGCGCGATGAGTCGAATGGTTGTGCCCCGCCCCGGCTCACTTTCCACCGCGACTCTCCCCTTCAACCGTTCCATGACGGTTTTTACGACATCCATGCCTACGCCGCGCCCCGAGATTTCTGTGACTTCCTCGGCGGTGGTCAGTCCTGGGCGGAAAATCAGTTTGAGGATTTCATCGTGGGACATTGCGTTGACTTCCTCCTGAGACGCAATGCCGGCCTCTACCGCCTTCCTCATCAGTTTCTCGAGGTTGATTCCGCGTCCATCGTCTGAAATTTCAATGACCACCTGATTTCCCTGATGGTAGGCGTCCAGCCGGATGGTCCCTCGAGCGGACTTCCCGTGAACCAGGCGCTCTTCCGGCGTCTCGATGCCGTGGTCGGCAGCGTTGCGCACCAGATGAGCCATGGGCTCTGCGACCGCATCGAGCACGCTCTTATCCAAATCCGTGTTTTGCCCCGCCATTTCCAGGGCGATTTCTTTTTTGCGCATTTTTGCGACGTCGCGGACGATGCGCGGCAGGCGGCGGAAGAGCTGCTCGACCGGCACCATTCGGATTTTCATGACCGACTTCTGAAGTTCGCCGAGAACGCGCGACTGGAACGACAGCACATCGCCCATACGGTTGCGCAGTGGATCCTTCGGAAACTTCTGGTCGAATTCATTGATCGCCCGGTGCAGCATGGATTTCCCGATGATCAATTCCCCGATCAGATTCATGACCGTGTCGATGCGCCCGGTCTCCACGCGAAGCCAGGCTTCGGTGGAACCGAGCATCCCTCCCGTCACGCCGGGAGCTCCCGGCGCGGCCTCGGCAGGCGATTCGGAATGTTCGTTTTCGGGTGCGAGAGCGGTCATCGCTTCCGCCGCCGTTTCGGCCTCCAGAAGGACCTGGAGGGCATCGCGAGGCTCGGCTTCGGTGAGCTTCATTGGCTCAATCGAAATTTCCGACACGATGCTTGGAACTCGGCATCGCGCGCGAATCCCTTCGGGCGGATGCGAACTCGCTAGGGCCGCATGGACGGCCGTCAGAGTTTGCGGCGTGACTCCGCTGGCCGGCGACTGAGCCAGGAGGGTCCCGCACTTTTCCAGCGCTGCGCGAACCAGTTGCAGCGCCGCAGCGGGCATCTGAAGGGAGGAGTCGATGCCAAGTGTCAAGGAATAGACGGGCATTTCGCCGCGCAATGCTTCCAATATTTTTTGCTTATCGATAGAAGTCCACTCATGCCGCTGATGCGACGCCTGTGAGCCGGACATGGACTTGGGACTTTCGGCGAGCGAGCGAATATGGGCCCGAAGCTCGGTAATGTCGGGAGGCTGCAGGTTGCCGCGGTGGGCGCCGAGCATGGCATGAAAGCTGTCGGCGGCGGAAAGGACGATCTCGGCAACCACTTCTCCCCGCTCGGTCACCAGCGCAGGCGTCAATAAATCTTCAATATCGTGAGCGAGCTCGCTGAGCTGCCGGAAACCGGTCGCGGCGGCGTCGCCCTTGAGCGTGTGCATGGCCCGGCGGACGCGAGCCAGGGCCTCGGAATCTCCCGGATCGGTTTCCAGCAGGATCCCCGCTTCGTTCAGTTCCTGCAGAATATCCTGCGAGCTCTCAAAGAAGAGTTCGCGGAGTTCTGCGGCGCGTTCATCGGAAAAAAAGTTCACTCGTTCGTCTCGATCCGCTGGTAGGCGGTGGCATTGTTCATATGGATCATTCGGAATTTCGTGCTCAAGCCGAACAGGCTCTCCGCATGCCCCACGAACAGGTATCCCTCGGGATTCATGCAGTGATAGAACTTTTCGATCAGGCGTTTTTGTTCCGGCTCGTCGAAATAGATCATCACGTTCCGGCAGAAAATAATGTCGTTCCGCCGCGGCAGGAAGTCCGTCTTCAAGTTATGAAAATCGAATTGAATCAGACCCTTGAGCGCCGGCTTGACGGAATATTTGTCCGAGAGTTTATCGAAATAGCGCAGGCGCGACGTGTAGTCGACCGTTTCCAATTGCGAATCGCTGTACACGCCTTGCTGGGCCGTCAGCAGGCCCGAATAGCTCATGTCGCTGGCGACCACTTCGACTTTCCAGGGTGGCGGGACGATTGGTTTCGGCGAGGGCATCTCCACGGACATGGGATTTCGAAGATAGTAGTAAGCCAGCGCGTCGCAGATCAGCATGGCCAGCGTGTACGGTTCTTGCCCGGTCGAGCAGCCCGCGCTCCACACGCGCAACGTCCAATCGCGATTCGCCTGTTTCCGGTTCAGGACCTGTTCGAGTACCGTTTTCTGGAAAAGTTCAAGCTGCGGTTTGGCTCGAAAGAAGCTTGTTTCGTTGACCGTCAGGTTTTCCAGCAGCGCCGTAAGTTCTGCCTTGCCCTCCCGGCTGGTCAGGAGTCGATAATAGCTGTAGAAAGAATCCGCCTGGCAGACTTTCAGACGCCGTTGCACTCGGTCGCGCAGAAAATGGATGCGGCGCTCATCGAAGAACATTCCGCATTCCTGATAGACCAGCGTCTGCAGGAGTTTTATCTCCGCATCGGTCAGCGAAATGGGCGAAAGAACTGTTGGTGTGGACATGGTTCTCCGGCGCTGGGAATTCCAATTTCTAGTTAACGCAGCCGGGACGGTCCAGCGCCCATCGAAACTCCGGCGAGCTCCGCGACTTCGTTCAACCGTTGCAATTCAACGCGTTGCAGAATCCGGCTCAGGTCAAGCAGGATAATCAGCCGGTCGTTCAGTTTGCCGACTCCCGTGACATAGCTCATCTCTTCGTTGGGGAAAACGTTCTGCGGAGCCTCGATTTCCGACGGCGCGAGACGCAACACTTCGGAAGCGGAATTCACCAACAGACCCACCAGCCGATCTTCCATTTCCACAACGACGATTCGGCTCTTTGAGTTCCGTTCGATGGCCCCTTCGCCGAAGCGCTTGCTCAGGTCGACGACCGCAATAATTTTGCCCCGCAGATTGATGACGCCTTCGATGTGATCGGGAGCATTCGGAACGGGTGTAATTTCCGGCACGCGCACGATCTCACGCACCAGGGAAATGGGCAGCCCCAGGGTTTCGCGGCCGATCCGCAGCCCGACGATCTGTAAGTGTTTGTCCATGCCTCTGCTCAAGGTTCAGACTCGCGCCAGTTCGGTTTCCAATTCGGCCGAATTGGTGTCTTCTTCGTGGGAGGCCCGTTTGGATCCATTCCCGCCGGACCGCGCGTGGCCTTCATCTAGAACGAAAAGGTCCGCCACCTCGATGAGCCTGTGGGACAGTTTCGAGGAATGCTTCGCCATGGCCGCCAGCTGGGAGGAACTGGACGTGGCTTGCTGGACCACTTCACGCATCTTCTCCATCGCCCGCACCACCGATTGCACTCCGGACGCCTGTTCCTCAATCGTGGAATTGATTTCCTGTGTGATTTCCGTGAGCCGCGACGTGGCCTTTGAGATCTGCGTCGAGCCCGCGGATTGCTCGTTCGTCGCCCCGCCGATTTGCTGGGCGTATTTGTAGACTTCGCCGACGACGTCGGAGATCTTGGTCAGCGCCAGGTTCAGTTCGCCGCCCAGTTCCAGGCCTTGCTGGACCATGGTCGTGCTCTTTTCCATGTTCTCGACGGCTTCGCGCGCTTCCTTTTGAATTCCCTGAATCAAGTCGGAAATCTCTTTCGTGGACTGCGTCGATTTCTCGGCCAGCTTTCGCACTTCCTCGGCCACCACGGCAAAGCCGAGACCATGTTCGCCCGCCCTGGCCGCTTCGATTGCCGCGTTCAAGGCCAACAGGTTGGTCTGCTCGGCCAGGTCGTCGATGACCCCGATAATCTTGCCGATTTCATCCGCGCGCCGTCCAAGAACATCAATGATGTCCGAGGAAGAACGGATGGCGGAGCTGGTGCGCGTGAGCCCATTGGTGGCCTTGTCCATCGTTTCGATGCCGGTGTGAACTTCTTCCCGCGAGCGCTGGCAAATCTCCAGCAGAGTTCGCGACGTGTCGGCCACTCTCTGAATGGAGGCGACCATCTGGTCGATGGAAGCGGAAGTCTCAGCGACGCTGGAGGCCTGCGACTGGGTGCTCTTGACCACATTCTGCACGTTGATGCTCATTTCGTGCATCGTGCTGGTGACTTCATCGATGGCCCTGGCCGCTTCCACGCTCACCTTGGCGGATTCGGACGACGCACCGGCCATTTGGCTTGAACCGGTCGCGACGCCCGCGGCGCTGTCGCGTATTTTCATGGCCAGGTCGCGCAGTCCTTCGATCATGCGCAAAAAGGCGTTGGCCATCGTGTCGCGCGCAGACCTCGGCCGGACGGTTACGTTCAATTGGCCCTCGGCAATCGCGGAGGAAGCGTTTGCCATTTCTTTCAGATGCAGCATCATGTTGCGGTAATGATTCGCCAGAGTGCCGATCTCATCTTCGCGGTGTACGTCGATGCTTTGGTCGAGGTCGCCGGTTTCCGCAATCTCCCGCGTGACATCAATCAGCTCCGCGAGCGGTTGAGTGATCGACAGCGATGTGCGATATGCCACGAAAACACCGATCAATGCTCCCAGGATCGTGCCAAGCGAAAGAACTATGGTGCTGATACTGGCGGACGTGTTGGCCGATTCTTCCGATTTGTCCAGCGCTTTCTGGATGCCGCGCTCAGCCTCGTCCATGGCCGTCACGCTCTTCTCCACCCAGTTGTTCGTTGAGTGTTGCAGGTAGATGATCTGGAGGTCCGAAACCGTGGTCTGCCCGGCGTCCACCTGGTGCCGCTTGGCAATCATGGGTGTGGCGAATTCATCTTCCCAGCTTTGTTGATTCGATTCGATGGAAGAAAATAATTCGCGCAGTTGGTCGTTATTTGCCTTCTCGCGGGCTTCACGAAGAGTGGATTCCAACGCCTTGGTATCGTTTGCCTTCGCCGTTTCCATTCGAGGGTCGCCGCTGAGCAAGTAGTTGCGCAGGTCCAGGCCGCCCTGCATCACCTGGAAACGGATCTTTTCGATGGTTTGAATACTGTGGAGTGACTCGGCCGCGGTATTTCTCGCAGTATGCTCGATATGGCTAGCAGTGAAGCTAACTACGAACAAGATCACGAGAATCCCCAGAATCGAGCCAAAGCCGGTGTACAGCTTCCTGCCAATGCTCATTTGCCATCGCCTCACAATTCTTTTAATCGATCTCCACGTAAACGCGCCGGCCGGGCCGATTACTGGTAGACAATTTCCACGGTTTCAACCGTCTCTTTTGGAGCCTCTTCGTATTTCCATTTCTTCACGGCGTACGAAGCCTCTTGAGCCAGCGCGGGACTTCCCCCGATGACGCGCGTGTCGCGCACTTTACCGTCCGGGGCGACAGTCGCCTCGAGCCGCACAGTGCCCGTGATATGCATCTGGCGCGCAACGTCCGGATAGGCTGGCTTGACCGACATTTTCACCTTTCGGCCGCCATGATCCTTGACGTCGCCCGAGGGCCCATCCTGCCCATGTGATTTCACCGGCACAAGCGCCATGCTTGCCGCCGCGAGCGCCATAGTTGCGAATGAGAACCAAATTCCACGTGTGCGAGACATAGATCACCTCTAGAAGATTTACCGCACCACTTGTTATGCACGAACCTTACCAGATGCATCAGAGCTCACGGGCCGCCTGAGTTTAGGCTTCATCGCTTCGCAACACGCTGCAAACAGGGAACTTGCGGAAATCTCGCGTGTGAATCGCGTGGCCTGCCTTTTTAGTTGATTGTCTCACTCTCAATCGAGGGAGTTGATGCACGTCTCAATTTGCGATGGGGGTTGACGCCAAGGCAACCATCTCATTAGAAAACCCGGAAGTTCCATTGACCAAGATGAGAAAAATCTCATAATCGTTAAACGTATCACCCATAAGGACGTAATCGGCCATAAGGAAATAAGCGGACCTTGCATACACCCTTGCGCGCCAACTCGACTGTTCTTGAACTGCCGGACCTGCCGCGCTCGTCCTTTGAGACTCTCTTGGCCCGATTGACTTCGGATTCCTGCGGCTTGAATCAAAACGAACTGTTCCGTCTCTTCTGCCAAACGGTCCGTGAATCCTTTGGCTCGAGTGGTGTTTGCTGCTGCCGCGATTTCCAACAGGGGTCCTGGCAGATATTGGAATCCGCGGGGCATTCAACTTGGGGTAAACAAGGAGAAATCCTGTCCCCCAGAGCCGCAGATTCGCTTGCCGAGGCGCAACGCATTCAGAAATCGATGGTTTGTCCCGCTTCGTCGCCGGACGCAATTCGTCCCCGCAGCGATGACGGAATCCTTCAGGTCGTTGTGCCGTTTCTCAGCCATGGCGAGTCCCTCGGCGCGGCCCTCGTGGCGTGGCAAGGGACCGCCGACATCCCAGATGAACTTTTGGAACGGTTAACGCTGCTCGGCATCAGTTTTGGGGGCCTGCTCGAACACGCGCGCCTGTTTGAACAGGTGCATAGTTCCCGGGAGCGGTGGGTCCGGGTCATTGACGCGATTCCGGACTCGATTGTCGTTCACGACCCCGAGGGGAATATTGTTCGAATCAACCGTCCCCTTGCCGCGCGCCTCGGAGTTCATCCCTCCAGATTGATCGGCCGCCCGATCCACGAAGTGCTCGGAACCAAGCTGGAAGAAACCGCCGGACTTTGTCCCCTCTGCTCGGACCAGTCGGGAAGCGTCGAAGGACCCGTTGAACTTCTGGCGGATGGCAGCTTCCTGGTGTCCACGACGAAATTGTCCCCCGACGAAGGCGCGGACGCTCACACCATTCACGTGCTCGTCAACATTCGAGAAAAGTTGGAAGCGGAGCGGCGTTACCGGGACCTGTTCGACAGTATTCAAGAGGGGGCCTTTTTTTGCAACCCGGACGGGCGGATGGTGGATGCCAATCAGGCTTTGGTGCAAATGCTTGGCTGTTCGAACCGGGAGGAGCTTCTCACCAGGAATTTGTTTGCAGATCTTCTCCCGCCGGCGGGCCGCGGCCGCCTGCTGGAGGAACTCCGGAATACGGATATTCTGCGCAACAGAGAGACCGAACTGCGAAGACAAAATGGCCATCCGCTTGAAGCGCTCCTTCATGTGAGCGCGGTTCGGGACTCGAGTGGAGCCCTGGTGCAATATCGCGGGCTGATTCTGGACATCACCGATCAGAAGAGCTCACGCGCGGCGCTGCGGCGCGAGCGTGATTTCAACTGGAGCATCCTGAACCACACGCAGAATATTATTCTCGTGCTTGACGCTTCCGGACGCATCGGCTACGTGAATCACCGCGCTGCGGAGATCGGATATTCGGTGGAAGCCCTTCAGGGTCTTCCACTGGCGCGGCTGATTCACACTTCTCACCGGCCAATTTTTCTGGAAGCTTTACGGACCGTCCTGGAAAGCGGCGCGGTTCAGAGGCTGGAACTGCCGTTCCTGCGCAGGGAAGGGAGCGTGACGCGATTCGTCGTGCATCTCAGTTCAATGCGGGAGAAAACCGGAGACGCGAGCAGCGCGGTGGTGGTGATGACAGACATCACCGAAGCCTCTCTCCTGCAAGCCAAGCTCGCGCACGCCGAGAAGATGGCCGCACTCGGCCAGTTGGTGTCCGGCGTCGCTCATGAAGTCAACAATCCGCTGTCTGGCATTGTCGGTTTCAGCGACCTTCTTCTTGAGAATCCAGATCTTCCAGACTTCGCCAGGGAAAGCCTGGGCATCATTTTGCAGGAAGCGGAGCGAACTCGACTGATCGTTCAGAATATGCTCCGCTTCGCCAGGGAGATGCCTCCGCAGCGCGAACTCGTTCAAATCAATGCTGTCGTCCGGCAGACACTGAAGCTGCGCTCCTACGGGTTGACGAACCGGAATGTCGAGATCGTTGAGCGCCTCGCCGAGAATCTTCCCGTTGTGGTGGCCGACCCGAACCAGATCGGGCAGGTCTTTCTAAATATTCTCAACAATGCGTTTGACGCTATCGAGCAGACCGGCCGCGCCGGCCGAATTGAAGTTGAAACCGTCGCTTGTGCAGAGAATGTGGAGATTTATTTTCGCGACAACGGGCCGGGAATCTCAAACCCGGACCGCATTTTTGAGCCATTCTTTACCACCAAACCGGTCGGAAAGGGCACGGGACTCGGCCTTAGCATTTGCTATGGGATCATCCAGGCGCACGACGGCGAGATTCTGTGCAGCAATAATGCAAACGCCCAAGGGTGCACATTTCTGATCAGTCTCCCGGCTGCGGCCATTGGCTCGCAAGTCATGCCGGCGGAGGCGTGAGTTTGGCGCCCTTCGCATTCGAGGCAATGCGCGTACTTCGGCATATTGTTTTACCAGCTGTTTTACAAGGAGCACATCGGTGACCAGGGACGATTCGCGGATTCGGCTTCTCGTCGTTGACGACGAGCAAAGCATCCGCCGCTTGTGCATGACCGTCGGTAGCTCGCTCGAGTATCTCTGTTCGGAAGCGGAGAGCGCCGAAGCCGCTCTGGCTCAGTCTCCCACCGTACCGCCGGACATCGTCATTGCCGATCTGCGCCTGCCCAACCTGTCCGGCGCCGATCTGCTTCGCCAGATCAAGTCGCGCCTGCCGGCGACCGAGGTCGTTATCATGACGGGGCACGGCTCCATTGAGTCCGCCGTTGAAGCCATGAAATTGGGCGCGTATGACTACATTCAGAAGCCGTTCCGTGTCGAGGAACTCCGGCTGCTGCTTCGCCGTATGGAAGAAAAAATTCGGCTGGTGCAGGAAAATCATGTCCTGCGGGAACGTGTCGAAACCGACCAGGAGCTGGACGGGATCATCGGCGACTCCGCCAAGATCCGCGAGATTTTGCGCATGATCAGCCGCCTGAAAGACACATGGACTCCCGTGTTGATTTGCGGCGAAAGCGGAACGGGAAAGGAATTAGTCGCGCGCGCCATTCACTATCGAGGGACATTCGCGAAGCGGCCGCTCGTGGCTGTAGATTGCGGCGCCCTGGTGCCGACGCTGATGGAGAGCGATCTCTTCGGATACGCCAAAGGTGCCTTTACGGGAGCGGCCAAGTCCAAGATCGGGTTATTTCAGGCGGCCGACGGGGGCACCATTTTCCTGGATGAAATCGGCGAGCTGCCGCTGGAGTTGCAGGCGAAGCTTCTGCGCGTCTTGCAGGAGAAAGAAGTTCGGCCCGTGGGAAGCAATGAAAGCGTCCATGTGCAGGTGCGCGTGGTCGCCGCCACAAACCGCGATTTGGAATCCGCGATTCGCGAGGGCTCGTTTCGCAAGGACCTTTTTTTCCGTCTGAACGTGGTCTCGATCACTCTCCCGCCATTGCGCGAGCGGCGTTCGGACATTCCCATGCTTGCGCAATATTTTCTGGATCGCCATGCGGAGGGCGAAAACATAAAGTTCACATCCTCCGCAATGAAGCTGCTCATGCGCTATGACTGGCCGGGCAACGTTCGCGAACTGGAGAACTCCATCAGCCGCGCCGTCACGCTTGGCGACCGCAAAGTGATCGATGAGAGTGATCTGTCGCCGGCGTTGCTTTACGACAACAAGCAAAACAAGATTGCATCGTCTTCGCCCGATGAGGAGGACGCGTCTTCCACCGTCGCCCTCGATGAACTCGAACGATTAACGATCCAGCGCGTGTTTGACAAAGTGCATGGCGACAAAGCGAAAGCAGGCGAATTATTGGGAATCAGCCGCGCGACCCTTTACCGTAAACTCAAACGCTACCAAATCTCCGAACATCAGCGAGACGACAAGATCCTGGTCTGAAGGTTACACGGGAATGCCTTTAGCAGCACAGCCACTCCTGGCTGTGCGGTTTTCATGATTGTGAGTGGACCGGTAAAGTCCATGTACGGCTTCAAAACCGCACAGCCAGGAGTGGATGTGCTACCAGATTTTCTTCCATAAACAACTCCAGCCATGTCTTCGGAGTGAGACAAAAGGTCGCAATCTGAGATTCGCCGCGAAGCCCCCTCGCCCACCCGCAGCAAACTCCAACAAAACGCACTCCTTAGTGACCATGCGGATTCTCCCGGCCTTTGGTCGTCCTCTTGCATTACCTCTTGCGGACGTTTGCGCTCAGGCGGTCGAGAGAAGTTAAACGGGGTTTTCTCGTTGCCTCGGAGCCCTTGGTCGGAATTATGCGCCAGACAACAGATCGCACAATCCCGCCGCAGAGCGAGTCCGGATTACGGAGCCTGGCCGAGTTGTTCCCCAACGCCACGCCGTTGCGTGTTTCGATTTTGGTGAGCGTGGCGCGCGGCAAAGGCCATCTCCTGGAAGAGAGCACCGTGATCGAATTCGGAACTTCCATGATGGTTTTCTTCGAATCACGGCTTCCATTGGAATTAAAAGACAAGGTTCATCTTGAGAACTCCGACAGGTCACTCGGGACTGACGCCGTCGTTGTGGCCATACGAGACGGCGGCAGCCACAAGGCCATCGCCGCTCGATTCGTAGCCGAGATTCGCAATTGGATCATCCAGGGTTAATCGTGAAAACGCTGACGACAGACCAGAGCCGCGCCAGAAAACCGGATGCAATTCTTCCTTCCGTCCCCCAAACTTGGGAGGAATTCACCCGGTTGTATCCGATCTATGAAGCTTTGACGCGCCAACTCGAACTCGCAGGCGGTCCATATCCAGCGGGGACAAAATTTGGTTCGTGGTCCGACAAAAAATCACGAGATCGCGATCTTCACTGGCTGGATCAAGTGGACCAGCAGGTACAAGCAGTCCACCTCCGGCACTTCCTCGTCACCCCTGCCGTGGCGCGCGAGGACGGTCTCCGCCTTTTCCTGCAGCGCCATCTTCGCAAGCCGGAAAAACTTCCAGCCGACCGGGACAAGATCGATTTGCTCCTGGTCCAGTATTTCGTGCTTTGCGCTCCTCAGGACTTGATTGCCGGACGTATAGAAATCTCAGATGTCGCGAAAATCCTTCAACCCGTGCTGGGCGAAATGGAGCCGGGATCCATCGAGGATTGCGAACCGCTCGATCGAATACTGGAAGCGGCGCAACAATGCGGCCGTCTGCGCGACCTCATGGAACAGGGTCTGCTGGAACAAGGCAAACTGATAAAACGGGAAGTCGGCGATGCGTTTTATGATTCCGGCAAGCTCGTTGCCATCTGCCGGTTTAATTTCCTGCTGCGCCGGAATTTCATCCAGTGGCTTCATGCCGATTTGCGCGCCATCGGAGCAGCTCTGGATCAATTAGAAAAGCGCGGCGTGAAGGCCGTCGATTGCCGCAGGGCAGGGTTTTCTTCCGACGAGCCTATCTCAAAACTCCATGACTTTCACCAGCACTGGAAGCCTCCCTTCCAAACCGATTACAGCCGGGAATCCTCCTACAAACCATACGAGCAATTGATGTGCCTTCGGGAAGATTTGGAGGAAGCGTTGGGCCCCGCCGCGGCGCCCAGCGGGCCTGCATCCACGCCTTCAGTAAAAAAAGATAGCGCACCTCAAGACCGCGCCAGTGGTGAGCCCCCGCGCAAGAGCAAACCTCTTGACGCAGTGGCTCCCGCAGCCCCGCCCCCAGCCGGCAAGCCGCAGGGTCCGGCAGATACGCCCGCTCGGCCCAATTCCGCATCGACGGAAAAGGCACAACCCCCGGAGCAGGCACTTCCCGTCATCGGCGTTACCGACGTCGAAAATTTGGAAGAGAAGATTTGGGAGCAATTGATTGCGACCCCGCCGGTTCGAGGACGCTCCATGACCACCGTGACCGTGGATAACGCCCGAATATTGCTGTCCGCATGGGAAGTCGCGGCATTCATCAGCGATTCGGGACAGGATTCCGAAGATTTAAGGCGTCTCATCGTGGCGCGAGCCTTGCTGTCCACCTCTATCGAACGGCGGAAACGCCTCATGGATTTCAAAGTGTTGCACCAGGCCGTTTCCCATGCGCGCGGGGAAATCCCGCGATTTCAGGAGCGCGTGGACCAGCTCAAGCGAACCATGAAGACGGACGGCGCCGTCAACCTGGGCATTAGCCTCAAACGGCTGCTCTCCCTGGTGGAAGAAGCGGAACAACTCCAAAAGGGAAGCGAGCTGAAACAAGAAAAACGATGACTCCCGGACAAGTCCTGATCGTTTCCGATGATTCCGAATTCGTGCGGTCTCTGACAGCCCGCTGGCGGACGGAGAAGGATTCCCCCGCGATCACCGCCGTCTCCACCGGTGTCAGCCCGCAAGCCAGTTCTTCCGGCTACGAAATGATTGTGATGGGGCCTCTGCGGCGCTGCGCTACGCTTCCTGCAGGGCCGGAATTGCACCCTGATTCTGCGGTTTGCGTTGTCGGCGATGAGGAGAGTCTGAAAGTGGTTCGCTCCGTACACGCCAACTGGCTCCTGCTTCCGGAATGTCCCGGCTGGCCAAGGATTCTATTTTCGCTGGTGGACGAAGTCTTGCGCCGGAAGGCGGCGGAAACGCGCGCGCGCGAAGCGGAAATCACGAATCTTTCGCAAAAGCGATTCAGCATTCTCGGCAAATCTTTATTGGAAGCTCGTCCCGGTATGGTCAATGCGATTACTTCTCTCCTCGGTAATGCCGATCTGATTCTGCTCTCGGAGGAGCCCTTGCCGGACAGTTGCCGGGAACACCTGCGCACTATTCACACCATGGCGCTGCGTTTGAATGAAATCGTTCAGCGTCTCTCTTCCATCGAGAATGAGATGGAGTTGAGCGAGAGAAAATCTCACCTTGAGACGCAGGAGAGCCGGATGTCCGAATCGCCCAGGTGCCGGCTGGCGCTGGATCGCCGTTAAAGACCTCGGTTTCAGGCGGTTAGGCGCGTTGCCTGATTGAGAAACTCATTTGGAAGAGTGGCGCTGCACTTGCTTTCATGTTACTGGCGTAATTTGAATTGAGGCCTCGTCGGTGAAAAAGATTCTGATTGTCGATGACTCCATGGCCATGGTGCGGATGATTCAGTCCGTTCTGGAGAAGGAAGGATACCGCGCGATCGGCATCAGCGATCCTTCCCAGATCGAACGCACCATTGATTGCGAGGAGCCCAGCCTCATCCTGTTGGACGTCGTCATGCCGGAGCGCAATGGATTCCAGGTCTGCAGAGCGCTCAAGAATTCGCAAACGTATAAAAGCATTCCGATCATCGTGGTGAGTGGAAAATCGACGCCGAGCGATCGCTACTGGGCCGAGCAACAGGGCGCCAACGGATACATTGTGAAACCGTTTGAACCGGTCGATCTCTTGCGCGAAGTAAGGCGGTTGGCCTGATGCCGGAAGAAACTTACTTAAATCCGCTCCCTCCGGAAATGCAGGCGGAGGAACTGGCAGAGATTTCGGGATCGAGCGAGCATGCGCCGCCCTCCCGGCAATTTTGTGTTTTTCGCGCAGGGCGCGAGCGGTTTTGTCTTCCTGTGCTGGAAGTGGAAGAGGTGGTGGACTGGCCGCTGGTGACACGCATGCCCCTCGGTCCGCCGTTCTTGATGGGCATTTTCAATTTGCGCGGCACGATTATTCCCGCGGTGGATATCGCGGTCACCGAAGGCCGCAGGCCGGGGCTCTTGCCCCGCAGCATCATCGTCGCCGTACTGGCCGGCGATGATCACAACGAAGATATGCATGTGGGGATCGCCGCAGACGAAGTGATCGGGACCTACCCGGCCTCTTCGGATTCGCTCCTCGACCACGCGCCGCCGGACATGCCGCACTGCCGCGCCATGCTGCGGCACGACGAGCGGCTGGCCCTGGTCCTGGATCTGCGCCAGTTGATTCAAGTTTTTCCCGTGCCCGTCATTTAAATCGGGCGATGTTCAGGCTCCGCAGGAATGGCAGAAAAGTAGGGCGCTGTGAAAGCAAGATGAGGGAGGTTTTGAAGTCATGAAGACCCGGTTGAGTTCGACAATTTGGATGCTAGTCATTTGGAACAGTCTCGCGTTACTCGGGGTGCTGGGCCTGGCCTACCAAGCCGGTTCGACCTCGGGGGGAGCCTCGATTTTCCAGGGCGGAACCTCGGGCATCGCCGGCATGGAATTTTTGCTTGCCGCGGGGTTGGCGATTTTTACGGCATTGGTGCTGTTGATGACGCTGCCGCGCCGCGTGCTCAACCCGATCGACGCCCTCTCCACCTTTTCCGAGCGGTTCGCGGCAGGCGATTCACGCGCCAAGGCGGAAGTGCCGGTCCAAGATGAATTCAGCGTGATCGCGGAAAATTTAAACCGCACCTCCGCGCGCGTGGCCAAAGCCTATGGAAACCAGGAAGCCCAGGATCTGCTCCAGAAGAGCATCACGGACCTGCTGAACCTGATCAATCAGGTGGCGCGCGGCGACTTGACGCTGCGCGGGAAGGTCACCAACGACGCGCTCGGAAATGTTGCAGATTCAATTAACTTCATGTTAGATAATTTCACGACCGTTCTGGACCGCGTGCGCAATGCGGCCGTCGAGGTTTCCACCAACGCCAACCGCATCCTCGTTGCTACGGATGAAATGAATACGGGCACCGGCCAGCAGGATCAGGAAATCACCAATACCTCCTCGGCCGTCGAGGAACTGACGGTTTCCATGAAACAGGTCTCCAACAACGCCGAAGCCAGCGCCGAAGCCGCGCGCCGCGCCCTAGACGCCGCCGAACAGGGCAACCGCGCCGTGCGCGACACGCTCGACGGTATGCAGCGCATTCGTTCTTCCGTGCAGGCCACTGCTCGAAAGATCAAGTCCCTCGGCGATCGCTCTTTGGAAATCTCCGAAATCATCAACGTCATCAACGACATCACCGAGCAGACCAACTTGCTGGCTCTCAATGCCGCCATCGAAGCCGCGCGCGCCGGAGAAGCCGGCCGCGGTTTCGCCGTCGTCGCCGACGAAGTTCGCAAACTGGCCGAGCACTCCCGCACGGCCACCAAGGATATCGCCGCGCTGATTAAAGCCATTCAGGCCGAGACCAACGAAGCCGTGGTCGTCATGGAGGAAGGCACGAAGGAAGTGGAAGTCGGCGCGGGCCTTGCCGATCAAGCCGGAAAAGCGCTGGAAGCCATCTCGAGCGTTGTCCGCCAGTCCGCGGAACTCGTCCAGGAAATTTCACTCGCTTCCAAACAACAGGTGCGCGGCACGGAAGGCGTCGCCAACGCCATGCAAATCATTTCCGGGATCACACGGCAGACCTCGCAGAGCGCCCGGCAAGCGGCGGGCACCGTGGGCACGCTGGTGAAGCTCTCGGAGCAACTCGTCGATGCGCTGTCGCAATTCCGGTCCAACGGTAACGGCGCATCCTCTACGGTTCGGCGCGAACCCGTCGTCGTCGAGGCGCGACGGTAAACCATCGGAAACCGGCCCGTGAGTGCCGGCCTGAGGATCCCTGGAACGCGCATGGACAAATCATCCACGCTACCGGCTGCCGTGACCGCTTCGGAGCTCGACGAGCTCCGCACGCTGATTGAAGAGCGGTCGGCGATTCTCTTTGACGCCTCGCGCGAGCGCTTCTTCGCTCCGCGCGTGAACGAATATTTGCGCGCCAGCGGCGAGCAAAATGCCGCCTCGCTTCTTCGCCGCATCCGCAGCTCCAACGTGGAATATGACCGCTTCCTCGGAAGCCTGTTGACGCAGGAAACTTCCTTCTTTCGTTACACGGATATTTTTCAAGCCCTCGAACGCGTGGTCCTTCCCGAGGTCCAGGCCCGCAACATGTGGCGCACACCTCGCGTTTTGAGAATTTGGAGTGCCGGCTGCTCCACCGGCGAAGAAGCTTACTCTATCGCGATCACTGTGGCGGACACCTTGCAGTTTCCCGACGCCTGGCAGATTGAAATCCTGGCTACGGACATCAGCCGCGACGCTCTCCAGATTGCCGAACGCGGCGTCTACGCCCGCCGCAGCCTTGCCAATGTCACTCCGAAGCAGTTGGAGGCGCACTTCAGGAAATTGGGAGACACCTGGGAAGTGAAACCCCGCCTCCGCAAGTTGATTTCGTTTGCGCCGATGAATTTGGCGCGCTCCGTTTACGTCGGCCGCATGGACTGTATTTTCTGCATGAACGTCCTGATGTATTTCTCCGAAGAGCGCAGGAACGAACTGCTCCAGCGGTTCTACGACACGCTCGAGCCCGGCGGCCTTTTCTTTCTTGGGCATTCCGAATCCATGAAGACCGCTCGCGTCAACTTCGAGACAGCGGTGTTTGGAGATTGCCAGTACTACGTCAAGCCGCCCGCAACCAGGACCGAACAGAAACCAGCGGGGCAAGGCAACGGGTCATGACGCTTCACGATTCCAATTCGCTTGAGCAATTTCTCCAGGACGCCTCTGAGCGGCTGCAGTTTCTGCGGGAGTACGCCGCCCTGCCCGTGGAACCCTCATCCACGAGCGATGATCTCTCCCGGCTTTACGATGCCGCCCACGAACTCGCCGAATCCGCAGGCCGCTGGGGCTATCCGCTCTTCTCGGATATCGCCGGGAGATTGGCGCACGTCTTTCAATACGCCCGCAAGGCGCAACTGAGTCCTGACACATACGGCCCCCTCACCGAGTTCCTGGCCGACGCGATCTCCGTTCTTGAATTTGACCTGCTTCAAATCAGTGCCGAGGGCAGCGAAACCGCCGATGATATCGCGGCGTTCAAGCATCGCTACGCGTTTGCATTCGGAGGCGCGCCGGCGTCTGTGTCCGAGTCAGGAGTCGATTTTTCCGCCGGTCCCGGAATGGAGGCAGGGGACTCCCTGCCGCTGTCCGATAGCAACCTCGCCGACGATCTGCCTGAAGACGATGACGTTCCCAAAGAAGTACTGGAATTCTTCATCCCGGAAGCCGAAGAGCACCTGCAAATAGCAACCCAATGTTTGCTGGGCCTCGAATCCACTCCGGACACCGAGGAAATTCACAGGCTTTTTCGTTCGGTCCACACGATCAAAGGGTCGGCGGCGCAAGTGGGTCTGCGGCGGTTGGGCGCTGTGGCGCACCGCCTGGAGGATTTGATCGGGCTGCTTCGCGACGGAGCGTTGCCTTCCAACGCGGAGATCACGGACGTCTGCCTGCAGACGCTCGACGCCCTGCGGAAATTTCTGCACCGGCAGTGGGCGAGCGACGACGAGATGAGGGGCACCGTCGGCCCTCTGCTCGCGCGGATCGCGCAATGGATTCCGGAAGAACTGTTGGAGGATGCTGCTACGGCAGGGGAAGGCGCTCGTCACGAAGCTTCCGAAGAGGATGCCGCGCCCGCCACTTCCGCGCAAGCATCGCAAGGCGGAGCGGAAAAAATGGGTGAACGCGGCGCCCAGGCAAAGTCCGTTCGAATTTCACTTTCGCGCCTCGACGACATGATGAACAGCGTCGGCGAGCTGGTCATCAATCGAACTCGCCTCGTCGGGCGAATGGCGGAGTTGAAAAAGCTCGTCGAGGTCCTCGGTATTTCCAGAAAGCGTTTGTCCGACAAGGTCGCCGAATTCCAGGAGAAATACGAATTTACGCGCCTGGGGATCGGCAATTCCGGCGGCGGTCCAGGTGGTCCGGGCAAAGCGGCCGGGCTCGCGCCGGGCGCCGCGGAGCCGCCCTCCGGCGGCGGCTGGCTGGACTTTTCCGACCTCGAAATGGATCGCTACGATGACTTCAACATTCTCTCGCGCTCGCTGACCGAAATTTCCGCCGATATTTCGGAAGTGCTTTCGCAGCTCGGCGGATTTGTCGGCCGCGTCGGCGGGGACATCGATGAATTCACCAAGCTTGGACACCATTTGCAGGACGAAATCACGGAAGCGCGAATGGTCCCGATCGGCAATCTGTACACGCGCCTTTCGCGCACGGCGCGCGACGCCGCCAAAGTCTGCGGCAAGTCCGTGGATCTGGAACTCGTTGGAGAAGACACCCGGCTCGACAACAATATCGTCCAGCAGATTACCGATCCCCTGATTCATCTGGTTCGCAACGCCATCGCGCATGGAATTGAAGATGCTTCATCGCGCGAACGAGCAGGGAAATCCGCGCGAGGCAAAGTCACCGTCCGCGCCTTCCATCGCGGCAATCACGTTTTTATCGAAGTGCAGGACGACGGCAGCGGGCTCGACTACGACTGCATTCGCCACACCGCGATCCGCGCCGGTTTGGTTTCCGCTCCGGCAGCCGGAACTCTTTCTGAGGGCGAATTGCGGGCCTTCCTGTTTCATCCCGGCTTCACCACGGCGCCGTCGAAAAACGAGGTCGCCGGGCGCGGCGTGGGACTCGACGTGGTCCGCAGCAATGTGCACTCCTTGAACGGCGAAATCGAAATCCACAGCGAAGCAGGCAAGGGCACGTGTTTCGGTGTAAAAGTCCCGCTCACGCTCATTATTTCCCAAGCCCTTTTTATACGTTCGGGCTCTACGGTTCTGGCCATGCCTCTCGCGGTCGTCGAAGAAATCCGCAGGCTGCGTCCGGAAGAAATCGAAGACGTTGGCGGGAAGCTGCTCACCAGAGTGCGGGGCGTCGTTACGGAAGTCGTCCGCCTGGACAACGCTCTGGCTCTTCAGCCCATCGAGCCGATCAACGGCTACATGAATATGGTGATCGTGCGCGCCGCCGGCCGGCAGGTGGGCGTGGTGGTCGAAGAAGTTCTCGGCAAGGATGAAGTCGTCATCAAGAACCTGGGCCAGTACCTGCGCCGCGTCAAACTTTTCCCCGGCGCCACGATTTCCACCGACGGCAGTTTGATCCTCCTCGTGGACGTGAATCGCCTCGCCGGCACCTCCGCTGCGGAAGTGGATGTAGTCGTTCCCTCCGCCAGCGCCGCCCGCATTTTCGGACCGGGAGCCATGGCGGTCGCTTCCGGCAGTATTCCCGCCGCCGCGGTGGATGAACCGACCGTGGAAAAAGTCGTGGTAATTGCGGACGACTCGATCAGCGTCCGAAAATTCGTGGGCAGGATTCTCGAGAAGGCCGGTTACTGCGTGAAGCTCGCTTCGGACGGCCTCGAGGCCGCGGAACTGATCGCCCAGGTGGGTTGTCATCTGGTCATTACCGACATTGAAATGCCGCGCATGAACGGCTATGAACTGATGTCCCACCTGCGCCAGGATCCAGCGACGCGCCGCATCCCCGTTTTGGTGGTCACTTCGAGAGCGGGCGCCAAGCATCGCGAGCGCGCGATGAAAGAAGGCGCCGCATCTTTCTTGACCAAACCCGTGCAGGAAGACCAGCTCCTCGAGGTGGTGGAAGAATTGATGAATTCCGCAGTGCGGCAGCGCCGTCCCGCCGCGCCTGCACTGGATATGGTCTAGCTATGGCCGCTGTCGAAAAAAAGACGCGAGTGTTGATCGTGGACGATTCTGCCTACATGCGGAAAGTCCTCGAGGAACTCATTCGCACCGATCCGAAACTGGAAGTGGTCGGGCAAGCCAAGGACGGCCGCGAGGCCATTTCCCTGGCGCAGTCTCTCCAGCCGGATGTGCTCACCATGGATCTGAATATGCCGCGGATGGACGGTCTGGAAGCGACGCAGCATATCATGACGCAGAACCCGCGACCCATCCTGATCGTCAGCTCCGAATCGCGGGAAGGCGCCGCGAGCACCTTGCGCGCCCTGGAACTTGGCGCCATCGATTTCGTCACCAAACCTTCCAGCGCCATTGATCTGGACATGAAAAACGTGCGCGAGGAACTCCTTGGCAAACTCAAGATGGCGGCGAAGGTCCGCGTCGTGCGCACCGCCGCGCGGCACGATTTTTCGGCGGGAGTGGAATCAAAACCCGCGGCGCCGTCCACGAAAGAGGCTGGAAATTCCGACGCTCGGCTTCCGTTGGTCATGATCGCGGCTTCCACCGGCGGTCCCGCGACCCTGATGCGTTTGATGCCGCGCTTTCCGAAAAATTTTCCGGCAGCTGTCGTTCTCGTCCAGCACATGCCCGCGACATTCACGTCGCAGCTGAGCTTGCAACTCACCGAGGTCGCATCGATTCGCGTGAAGGAAGCCGAAGCCAACGAGTCCCTGCAGCCGGGAACTTTTTACGTTTGTCCAGGATCGCACCACCTGAGAATCTCCTTGACGGGCCGGATCAAGCTGGACGATGGCCCCAGAATTTCCGGCTACCGCCCCTGCGCCGACGTCGCCTTCGAATCGGCCGCGGCGTATGGGGGCGCCAATGTCGTAGGAGTTGTGCTGACCGGAATGGGGAACGACGGCGCAGCGGGGGTTCAGGCCGTCAAGGCGGCCCGCGGATGCGTGCTGGCGCAGGATGAAGCAACTTCCGTCATCTTCGGGATGCCGGCCGAAGCGATCCGTACGGGCGTTGTGGATCAAGTCGTCGGCATCGACGAAATGTATGCCGCGATTGAAAAATATGTGGAATCCATCTGCCGGTTGGCGCAGCCCATAGGATCGCGATGACGCAGCCGGTCGATTCCAGCGTGACGCCGCGCGACACTCGGCCACGGGAACAGGTCGCTGTGTTCTCGATCGCCGAATACAGCTTTGTGATTTCCGCGGCGTCCATCCAGGAAATTCGAAGCACGGACAGTTTAGGGGGAACGGTCGTGGATCTGGAACGCCCGGTGCTGCGGAAAGTTCGCCACATCGTGGAGCGCGACGCCCGGTCTTACTATGTGGTAAGCGGCTTCGAGCATTTCCATCTGTCGCAGTCCCGGCCCACCACGGTGTTGATCTTGCGCAATGCGCCCGTGGCCGTGCTCGTGGACCGAATTGAGGAAATGGCTGAGATGCGCGTGCTCCTGGCGCTGCCCCAATCCTTCCGAGGGGAAGAACGCACCTGGTATCGCGGCCTTACGGTGATGGACCGCAAGGTTCTGCCTGTGGCCAATCCTCTGGGATTCCTCTCCGCCGGAGAGTTGCAAAAGCTCGAAGAGCAGAATCCCGGTTTGTTGCAGGCCGCTGCGGGGATGCGGCATGAAAGGGAACGGGCATGAACGCGGAAAACAACTCACTCGTCCCTTCCTACGTCGTTTTTCAGGTGGGGACGCGGCGCGTGGCATTATCTCGCGAGAGTGTCGCGGAACTGATCGCGTCTCCGTTCCTATATTCATTTCCGCACACCACGCCTCTGATTACAGGTGTCGTCTTGCGGCGAGGGCGAATCGTTCCGGTGCTGGACCTCGGTCCCGGTGTGCTGGGAGCGGCGTCTCCCCCGGCGCGATTTTTTCTGGTTGTGGAACGGCACATCTCGAATATTTCGGAGAGGTGCGCGATCCCGGTTCAGGGGGAATGTGAACTCGTGGCCGGTATCATGCTCCCTGCGGACGGACATGAAGAATTCGTGACCGGAAGCCTGGAACTCAACGGAGAGCAGATCGATGTTCTGGATCTCGAAAAGGCCATCGGGGCCAGCGCCAGGATGGAACAGGCATTAGTCCCAGCGGGGGAGGCAAAGTCGTGAGCGAGGCCGGAGCGGCGCCGCGCGTCCTGCTGATTGACAGCAACGTGTACTTTGTCAAGCGCATGACGGACGCGTTGGTAAAGGAAGGCTTCCAGGTGTTTCATCACCCTGTAGCGTCTTATGCTCTCACGATGATTGAGTGGAATCCGCCTGACATCATTCTTTGCGCCACAGAACTTCGGGAAATGGGCGCCTTCGAGATTGTGCCCGTCTTGCGCAGCGATCCGAAAACGGCGAACATTCCGCTGATGGCCCTCGGCAACAGCGCGGAGAAGGGCCCGCTGGAGGCTTACCGCGCCGGCTGCGACGATTACATCGACCGGCGAAGGAATCCCGCGGACATCGCCAGCCACATTCGCGCTTTCTTGCGCAGCTCCCGGCACGGATTCCAGCCGACTGAAATGCTTTCGACAACGGACACATCGCTCAGCGGAAGCCTCGAACATTTGGATCTGCCGGGCATCATGCAGATGCTTGACCAGACGCGAAAGACCGGCGCGTTGCACGTCAACGCGGGTGAAACCGACGCTGTCCTGTTCTTCGAATCGGGCGAAATTCATCACGCCGAATACGGCAAGTTGATCGGTGAGCAAGCAGTCATCCAGATCGTAAAGGATTGCCAGCAGTCAGGGATTGGGGTTTACAAGCTGGTCGCCGGCGCGACGGCGAATCAGCGCACCGTCCATCGCCGCTCGATGGATTTGCTCCTCGATGCCCTGCGCGAATTTGACGAGGCGAACCAACATCCGGCGGAAAGGGAAGTCTAATGAACGAGAATACGCCACGCGAACCGGGTTCCAAACCCAATGTGTATTTTATCGATGACAGCGCCACGATGCGCGAGGTGGTCAAGATCGCCTTTCGCCGTGAGAATTTTAATGTGGTGACGTGTTCCGACATGGCCTCCGCGGTGGCTCTCTTCGAACAATCGGCGCCAGACGCAGTGATCAGTGACGTCATCATGCCGGACAAGGATGGCTACCAGCTTTGTGAATTCGTCAAGCAGCACCCGCTTTTTGGCGGGACGCCTGTTTTCTTGATGTCCGGTGTTGTCAACAAAGAGGTTGCCGAGCGGGCACACCAGGTGAATGCGGACGAACTGATTCGAAAGCCCTTCCATCCGCAGGAGCTCGTGGACCGCGTTAAAAAACTTCTGAATCGCCCCGAACCGGTCCAGACGCTTCCGCCGAACGAAGCGGGAGCCACGAACCCGCTCAGCAGATTTTTTGAAGGCGCGGCCGGTTCTTTTTCCAAGGGTTCTTCATTGCCCGCGCCGCCCCCGGCGCCCGCGCCGCCCCCCGCCACCCCTCGATCTATGCCTCAACCGCCTCCTCCTTCCGCGGGAATGCGCGCTCCCGCCGTCAACGCTCAGGAGCTTCAGAAATTGCGCATGGAAGTGAAACGCCTGGAATCTTTGGTCAAAAAGCTTCAGGCCGAACTCGCCTCCGAGCGTGAGTATTGCGCCTCGCTGGAATCACAGCTCCAATCCGTCAGCACAGCCGAGTGATTAACCATAGGGAGGTAGGGATTTTGACTTTGCGACTTTGATTTATTCCCTTCGTGTAGGCCAAATCTGCTTCCGTATGGATCCTGCCGCGCTTATCCTGCCTAGTTGATTCCAGATACTTTCTCCTGTACATTTCCCGTACCCCCCGCCCCAAGAAGGCACCATCGTTCCGTGCTTTCCAGGTTGTGACTTTTCTCCGTTATGGTCTTGTATGAAAAGCGCGGATTGGAATCGTGCCCGTTGGATCCGAAAGTTTTGAATTGCAATGCTGGCGAAATCCGTTGCGTTATTTTTCGGAGTGAGAACAATTTCCGATGGATTTGCACTGACCCCGCGGCGGTTTTTGCCGATACCTGTCATGATGCCGCGGTGGATTGACTGGGGTCCGAAAGATGATCTATCCTTCGCATCCAAGGAACATTTGCTTCGCGAGGAAAGAGGGCCCGCCGGGACAAAGAACAGAACGAGAACTCAGGTTTCGGACAATGCTTTGGCGAGTGCAGATCGCCAAGTCCAGACGAGCTAAATTGAGGTCGCGCCAGTAGGAATGCTTTGCCGAATTCCTCGGCGCCGCCCAGGGTATTAAAAGTCATCGTCTCCAACGGTCGGTGGAGGTTTGGGCCATGAGATCTCGAAGCGTGCTGTCCGCTTTTCTCCTTTGCGGTTTCCTGTGTGTCCTCGCCGGGCTTTGTGAGGTTTCCAGGGGCGCGACTCCGCCGGCCCCGCCACAACGCTCCGGTTCCAAAGTCTCTTCGACGCCACCATCGGATTCCAATAAATCATCGACCGGGGATGACGCAGCCATCCCCGGTCCACTGCGTTCTTTTTTACGGATGACGGCGATCAGTCAGAAGATCACGCCCGCAGAAGTATTGCCGTTGCTGGCGCGCAACGTCGTCATGAGCGGCTACCAGGCGGGTAAGCCGACCGAATTCTTGGTCCTCGTGAATTGGTATATGGATCAAGCGCGAGAATTGGAAGCCCTGGCAGGCCCCGGCGGGGTAATACATGTTTCAAATTGCGACGATGCAAAACCGCTCCTCGCCATTCTCGGCTACAGGCTTCCGCAGTCCTGCGGGCCGGATGCTGCGCTCGAAACCGCCGACGCGAACAGGGCATTTCTTACGATTGATTCTGGATTCCCTTTGGCGGACCTTGAGGAGACGCTGCGGGGAGGCAAGCCGTTTGAAATTCCTTATACTTCCACAAAAGTTCCCGTGCTATTCAAGTCGTCGGATTGGGTTCAGAACAAGAAAAATGCCAACCGCGGCGTGGTGGACTCGATCTTGCGTGATCCCGACCTGGCTCGTTTGTATTGGGCGATGTCGCGCATGGACACCGAAACGGCTCAGTTCCTGTGGCAATCTCTGGGCCCAAAGAAGTTAGTTCTGGCCTCGCCGGTACTGGATTTCTACGGCAGCCAAATCAGCATTCGCTCCGGAAGAGTTCTCGTTCCGGGAGGACCGGGGGCGGAAAACGCCTGGAAGGATGTGGTGGGAGCCAGTCCCAGGTCTCCGGGCGAGTTCATTTCGCGTCTTCTTACCAGAGATAACGGCTGGCTGGCCTCGTATTATGACACCCTTACCCGCGTAAGCCCGACCCAGCAGGCTTATTTCACAGCGCCTCGCCGCTTGAGCCGTTTTTACGATGCGCTTCGCGGCCGCGACCTCAACCCCATCCCAACCAGGCATTCCTTTCGGCCGGACCCCGCCTTGTTTTTGCTTGAGGCGCGTCTGCAAATTAATCCTGACGGCCAGCCGCACATCCCCGGAAATATTGAGGTCTGGAAGGAAGTTCTGCGCCGCAAGACGGACTCCAAGCTCATCCGCGATTGGGCTCAAAAGGCCGGTGGCTGGAATAATCCGGAACAGGTAGTCGAAGGGATGGTGGGGCTCTCCCGGTATTCGATGCCAGAAGGGCCAGTCTACAACTTCCTGATGTTGACGGAGATCGACCGGGGGCGTGCTCCCGGTGAGCAGCTCAATGTTCCCACAGCTCGCATTCTGGCCGAAAAGTTTCCGCTCTTCGGCGACCAGTATCCAGTGTTCGCGGAATTCCACGCGTTGAACAACGAATCCATGTCGCGATTTCTTGCCGTCGCCGAAGGTCTGAATCAAATCCCCGATCGACTCACAAGAACGGATGCCCTGGGAATGTTGCAAGCCAATCTCGGTCTCTGGGAAATCCTGGCCCGGCAAGGCCAGATCCCGGACGCCGCCTTAAACGATTCCTGGGAAAAAATCCTCAATGCGTTCGGCGCGCTGCATTCTTCGGACCAGGTGTATGTGGCCGGGAGGACAGCGCTCGCGGAACTCTTGCGCGCCTCCACCGGTAAAACTTATCTGCCGCAAGATCAGCTCTTTGCGTTGCTCGCTGGTCCCGAACAATACAGCCGGGATGCGCAGCAGTTGCGATCCGAAATGGCCGGAAGAATGCGTCAGGTGATCGACGATCAGCGTCTGGTTTCCCTGGACACGCTAATCTCCCTGGGCGATGGCCTCGACCAAATGTCCAAGGGAAAGCAAGACGCCGACTCGCTGCTCCCCCTTGCCGGCGAACTGCGCGAATTCGAGATGCCGAAGCCTCTCTTTACCAAGAGTGAGAGGACCGAATTTGCTGCCGGCCTTTACAGTAACCGCCATACTGCCTTGCAGATGCGAACCGATTTGATCAAGATCATGAAGGCCCCCAGTGGCCCCTTGGATTTGACCCAAGCACGTGGCTTGCTCACTCCTTTTTTGAGGGATACTTTAGTGGGACTCAATTACGCCTACTATGAGCCCCCCGGTGCCCAAATGATTCACAATAACCCGCTCTTTGTCCGCTCCCATGATTTCTCCGGGGGCGACTATTCGGGGGAAGCGGCCAGCGCCAGCGACCAGATTTGGCGCTCTCCCCGCATTTTCGGCCGTGGGTGGACGGCGAGCGGCGGCGCTCATCTGATCGGCTCCATGGCCGATTTGCCCTATGCTCTCGCGCGAGTGGAGCAGGATTTCATTGTGCCAAAGAATGTTCAGTCACTCATTTGGGAGGATTTGGTTCCGGGCCTGATCACGAGCGCGGTTCTATCGAGATGGTGGAGCGTGACTCGGAACGAGTTACATGCGGTCGCGTTGTACCAGCGCGGAGGCGAGGAACTTCTGACCGGCGCCGCGAAGGATGAAAAGCTGCGCGAGTCCGTCGTCGAGATCCTCACGGATGGCCTGCTTCCTCAAAGGTTGGAGCAGGTGGAGACTGCCTTGCGCACCGGGCACGAGGACGAGGCCCTTGCCCTGGTTGCCCCGGCGGAGAATTTCTACCTGGCCGCTGAATATCGCCGCAGATATCCCTCCGAGAAATACAATTGGGGACCGGCAGGGAAGGAATTGGACGATTTGATAGTCCGTTTTCCAGCCGAGACGAATGTGGCGCGAATTTCGGAGGATTTTGGCGTTCCTCATCCAGCTCTGGCGCAGAATTACGGACGGGAGCTGATGAACATGAAGCCGGTTCCCACGTTTCTCTATTACTCCAGCCGCTTGATGGCCGAATCCTGGGACTCGGGCAATTTGTACTGGGGACGCCTGGCGGATGAAATGGGCTATTCCCCAGTGACGCTCAACGTGCTGGTTCCCCAATTGACGCGACGCATGGTGGAGCAGACATTTGCGTCGCACCTGGAAGATTGGTCTGCGGTGTTGCGGGCGATGCGGGAAACCGGAGAAGAATTCCGGCAGGGCAAGATTGCGGCGTTGCCGAAGAGAGGACCTTCGGCTGGGCTTTGAAATGTTTCACGGCAGTTGGTGGAGACTCCGGGTATAAAGCCGAATTGACAGAAATGCGCGGGGCGGTTTCACGAGGGAATCATGGCAAAACGATATATGTTTCCAGGTATCGGCGTTCTGATTATCCTTTCCAGCTATGCGGTTTGGCTGGCGGGGCAGGACCGCGCTCCGGACAACGGCGGCAGCGTCATTCGCGTCGTCGTTTCCATGGTGCAACTCAACGTGGCCGTAACGGATGAGAAGGGGAACTACGTGACCACTCTGCGCCCCTCGGATTTTGACATTACCGAGGACGGAATTCCACAGAAACTCGCTACCTTTGAGGAAGGAAATGAAGGCCCGCAAAATTTGCTGGATGCCGCGCAGGATTCAAACAAGGCCAATGCCTCGGGAGGCGACGCGGTGATCGAGCTCCGTCGAAAGGATCCCCCGCGCGGAGGCACCCAATCGTCTTCCCTCGAGGGAATCGCCTCAAAAGTAAGCGGTTCCAATGTTTTCATATTGTTTGACACCAGCAATTACATGTTTCGGGGAAGAGGCTTTGTCTTTGCCCAGGATTCCATCGCGGAATTCGTCCGGGAGCTGGACCACCCCTATCAAGTCGCGTTTTATTCCTATAGCCGCGACTTTTACCGCGCCGCTTCGCTCACTACGGACCGCGCCCAGGTATTGCGCGGTGTACGCGAGACCGTGAACGGCGATGATTCTGCGCTCTATAACGCCCTGCTTATGACACTGAAAGATGCCGCGCAATATTCCGGCAGGAAAGTGGTCGTCGTCTTTTCCAATGGCCCGGATAATTCCAGTATGGTTTCTCCGGAAGACGTCGATGAATTGGCGCAATCCGAAGGCGTCCCGATCTACATGATTAGCACGCGAGAAGCAAAACTTGACGCTGCTTCCGCAGCCGTTTTTGCACGCATGACGGCCAGCACAGGCGGCGAGGCGTACTTCGCAAAGAGCTGGAAGGATCAGCGCGACGCTTTCGCCTCAATCCGGGAAGACCTTGCACATCTATATTTTATGAGCTATTACCCGCAGCCAAATCCCAATCGCGGCTGGCGTACTATTTCGGTGAAAATCACCAACCCGAAATTCAAGAAGTACCGAATCCGCACACGCAGCGGCTACCGTCCCATTCCGGCGCGCGCCAGCATGGACGCCGCTCCGCCCGAGCAATAGAATTTTGATGCAGCATACGCCTCACCTGCGCGTCGGCCACCCCCCGAAGTCGCAGCTGGACTAAATGTTTCAGTTCTTGCCTACTGTCCTTCCGTACAGTAGTAATTTTCAGGGCATTTGGCTAAGCTCCAATTGAATGGTCCAATTCCTCTTGATGCCGGCTGGTATCAGCCACGGTAAGAGAAGGCCCCATGGATAGAAGGAAATCAGCCATCATGACCGGGCGCGAAACCAGTCCGGACGGATCGAAGGCGGAGCGAAGAAAGAGTTACCGCTTCCTGGTCGCAGTCCCGATCGAAGCGACTTGGCGCAATTCCGAGGGGGTGCCCGTCCTGATCCAAGCGGTCGCCAAGCAAGTCAATGCCAACGGCGGCTTCCTGGAAATGACGCTTTACCCCAGTGTGGGCAGCCGCATTACGCTCACCAATTTTCTTTCCGCGGAATCGGCCGAAGCCCGAGTACTGGCCACGCCGAACTCCCGTGAAGGTGTATCGCACGGCATCGTGGTCGAGTTGATTACTCCGAGCGAAAGCTTCTGGGGCGTGAATCTACAAGTCAAAAAGACCAGCGTGGAACTGCAAAAACTTGAAAAATCGCTCCAGGCCGAAGGAATCGACTTCCGCATGCTGAGCGAATTCCGCGACACCGTCGATTCGCTTCGCACGACCGCCCTGGCAGTGCAGCAGTTGCGGGAATTTCAGCTCAAAGGCCGGGACGCCGGTGAAATAGTTTCCATGCTTGTCGCAGACCGCGTTCGCCGCGCCACGAACCTTTGTCACGAACTCGTCGCCGATATCGACGCGGGAAAATTGTCCAGCGAAACCAAGGAAGTCGATGAACTATATGACTGCCTTGAGCTGGCCTGCGACCGCCTGCGGCATCTTCTCAAAAGCCGCCGTCCGGACCGCTTCGTAACTACTCGCACCTGACTTCTTTCATCGGATTTCAGCTGCCGCACTGGGAATCCGCGCAGTAGAATCGCAACACAATTCCCGTCGACACCCTCGCACTGTGTTGTCTTCCCCCCGAAGTGGTTCGTGATGATGTCATCCGCCTGAATAATTCACCATGAAATCAGCGGCAGAATTCGCATGTCGATTCCGCCCCCGATCGCGCTCGCGAAGGATGTATCCCTGCTTCCGCTGTCGTAAACATGTCCGATACCAGCCAAAACGTGAACGAACGGGGAAATGCGCGCGGTAAACGAAATTTGGGGCCCGACCATGAAATGCAGCGTCCGGCCATCGGGTTGGGAAGGCAAGCCGAAATGGCTGTCCAGGTCCGCCGCGACGCTATCATCAACCACGCGCTCAATTTATGTTTATCATTTACCGCTGGCCCTGCCTCGAGTTGGAGCATTGTCTGAAACACTTGAAATCGGGTCCGACTACGACTACGCGCAAATCATAACGGTTCCCTTCCTGCTCTTTAACAGGCCTGGAAAACGGAGCCTGGACACGCTTGTTCAGAGCGACAGAAAACTGGGGCCTGCTAAACTGATTCACGCGACCTAGCCGCTGATCTATGGCAGGATTTGGAGAGGAAAGGAGGAAATCCGTGCAGCAAGACTCTTTGCTGAACAAACTTGGAATTCATTGTCCCGTAATCCAGGGGCCCATGGGAGGAGGCCCATCGACGCCCGAACTTGTAGCGGCGGTCACGAATGCCGGCGGGCTCGGATCGCTAGGCGCCGCCTATTTGAAACCTGACGAAATCACCTCGACTATACGCAGAATCAAATTCCTAACGAGCAAGCCGTTTGCGGTGAATTTGTTTGCCGGCGGCTATGGAGAGAAGGCGGATCCGGATCCCGGACCGATCCTGGATATTCTTGCCGAAATCCATGAGGCCCTCGGCCTGCCAGCACCCATCTTTCCGCAAATTCCGCCAGACCCGTTTGCAGCGCAATTGGAGGCTGTCGTGGATGCGGGGCCTCCCATTTTCAGCTTCACATTCGGTATTCCGGGCAAGGACGCGATGGCTCGCCTCAAGGCGCGCCGCATTGCAATCCTCGGCACAGCGACCACCGTGGAAGAAGCTCAGATGCTGGCGGAGGCAGGCGTCGACGCAATCGTTGCCCAGGGGGCCGAAGCGGGCGCGCACCGTGGGACATTTGCCCGTTCCTTTGGGGAATCGATGATTCCCACACTTGATCTTGTTCGTGGCATCCGAGGCAGAGTGCTGCTTCCGGTGATTGCTTCCGGCGGCATTATGGATGGCCGCGATCTCGCGCGAGTGCTCCGGCTGGGCGCCTCCGCAGCAGCGCTAGGCACGGCCTTCCTGCCGTGCCCCGAGTGTGGAGCGCCTGAAGCCCACAAGCAAGCGATCCTGGCCGCGCGGAAAGACACCACCGTCATTACTCGAGCATTTTCCGGACGCCCAGCGAGAGGTCTTGCGAACACATTCATCGATAAGTTGGCGGGGAGAGAGGACATTATCCTGTCTTTTCCGCGGCAGAACATTTTGACTCGCGCCATGCGCACCGCTGCCGCAAAGCTGGGCGAGAGCGGATTCCTTTCTTTGTGGGCGGGCCAGGGCGTCGCCCGGGCGCGCACTCTTCCCGCCGGAGAGCTTGTGAGACGCTTGCTGGAAGAAATGAACGCCGCGGCAGAAGGAAGTTCCGCCGAGAATTAATAAGACCGTGATCCGATCCGCACTCACGTCGTGGCGTTTGGCCCGAGTGGCGGCGCACCAGGGTGCTGCTCCATGGCCGAAGCACTCCGCGAATTGACTTTCTCTTTTGCCGCTGTATGATAGGTGTAACCCGTGAGCCACAGGATCATGATCGGCGTCTGCCTCTGTTGTAGCTGCAACAGGGCGCCGTTGTGTGGGGGAATCGCGCGATAGGGAAACGATAGTTCGAAGCGCAGGCAGCCCACCTCGGAGACCAACCCGAAGGTGGGGTTTTTTGTTTTTGGGCGTGACACTACGGGCTTTTGCGGGGCATCTAAAGGCTCACCCCAACGGGGCGAGCTGCTGTAGAGTAAGCGAACCGCGCTTGCCCCCAGGCTGCAAACCTGGCGATCTGGTAATGGAGGCGAAGGCTAAATGAAGGTCTCGAACTCTCGCTGGGCCGAACAGCTCGCCGGAAAAATTCCGGAGCATCTGGCTCGTGAAATTGACATCTTCGAGACGGAAATAGCCCTGCGCAAGCAGGGCAAGATCGACGAGCGGCTGTTCGCCGAAACGCGGCTTCGAAGAGGCGTTTATGGGCAGCGCTACGATAACGGGCAACGGCACAACGGCAAGACAGTTCAGCTGCTCGGCTATCCGTCCGGGGAACTGACCAAGGGCCCGAACACGATGTGGGACGCTCCGGGGATGCAGCGCATCAAGATTCCCGCGGGAGGGCTCAACGCGGAGCAGCTCGAGACGCTGGCGGACCTTGCCGAAGAGTATTCCGACGGCATCGCGCACGTGACCACCCGGCAGGACTTCCAACTTCATTACGTACACATTGAGGATACACCCAGCGTGATGCGCCGCCTGGCCGCCGCGAAAATCACCACGCGCGAGGCCTGCGGAAATTCTGTGCGCAACGTGACGGCGTGCCCCTACTCGGGCGTCTGCCCGGATGAAAAATTCGACGTCACTCCCTACTCTCGCGCCCTGTCCAAATTTTTGCTGGGTCATCCGGACACCCAGAATTTCGGGCGGAAATTCAAGCATTCCTTCAGCGGCTGCTCGCAGCATGCCTGCGGACTCGCGAGCATGCATGACATGGGCATGGTCGCCGTCACGCGAATCGAAAACGGAAAAGAGAAGCGCGGGTTTGAAGTGTCCGTCGGCGGAGGTCTTGGCGCTGTCCCTTATCAGGCCAAACTGTTTGACACGTTTGTTCCGCCGGAAGAATTGCTGCCGCTGGCGCAGGCGATCTCCCGTGTTTTCGCGCGCCTGGGCGAGAAGAAAAATCGCAGCCGCGCGCGCATCAAGTTTCTGGTCCAGGATTTGGGCATCGAGAAATTCAAGGAATTGGTGCTTGAGGAACGAAAGATACTGCCCCACGACGCGCGATGGACGGAATACATCGAGGACGCCGAAAAATTCCAGGAGACTCCGCTGCGCCCCGGCGGCAAAGCGCCTCTGCTGGGGTCGGAGTCATTCCAGCGCTGGGTGAAGACCAACACCCGGCCGCAAAAGCAGGAAGGCTACACGGTGGTCACGATCGCGCTTCCGTTAGGGGACATTACATCGAGCCAACTGCGATCATTGGCGGATATCGCGCGCCGCTTTACAAAAGAAACCATCAGGTCGACAGTCGAGCAAAATATAGTCCTTCGCTGGGTCAGTCAGAGCGACCTGGTCGAATTGCACAAGGCCCTCCAAGCTGCGGGACTCGGCGATTCTGGCGCGGGCAGCATCGTTGACATCGCCGCCTGCCCGGGGACGGACACGTGCAAGCTGGGCATATCGTCTTCGCGCGGGCTGGCGGCGGAGTTGCGCAAGAGGCTTGGCGAGAAAAATTTCCAGTTGGACGATTCCGTCGTGAAATTGCACATCAAAATCAGCGGCTGCTTCAATAGTTGCGGACAGCATCACGTGGCTGACCTGGGCTTTTACGGTGTGAGCCGCAAAATGTCGGGATACGCGGTCCCGCACTTCCAGGTTGTTCTGGGCGGGGAATGGGAACACAACGGCGCATCTTACGGCCTCCCGGTGATCGCGATCCCGTCCAAACATATTCCCGAAGTTGTGACTCGCCTGACGGACCGTTACGCTGCCAATCGCAAAAACGGCGAGAGGTTCAAGGATTTCATCGGGCGGACCGGCAAAGTCGAATTGAAAAAGATGCTCGAAGATCTTGCGCGGCCACCGGCCGATCCGTCGGACCGTTCGTTCTTCCAGGATTGGGGCGATCCCCGGGAATACACTTTGTCGGACCTGGGCATCGGTGAATGCGCTGGAGAAGTGGTGTCCTCCGTTGAGTTCGATCTCGCCGCCGCGGAAAGGGAATTATTTGAGGCGCAGGTGGCGATGGAGGGCGGCCAAATCGAGCAGGCAGGGCAGACGGCCTATCGATCCATGGTGCGCGCCGCGAAAGCCCTGGTGAAGATCGAATCTTCCAACATCGCGGACGATCCGGCGCTCATCGTCAAGGAATTTCGCGCGCGGTTCTACGACACGCAGAAATTCTTCGATCCATTCGCCGGCGGCAAATTCGCCCACTACTTGTTTACCGCGCATGAAAAATCAAATGAGCCTTATACGCAGGACTCGACCCGCTATTTGATCGATGAGGCCCAACTTTTTATTGACGCCGCGCATAGTTGCTACAATCGAATTTCGGCGCCCGCGCACGCCTGAAGAAAAAGGGATTTCAACGCATGCAACTTCAGCACGTGAATGTGAAACTCCTCGTCCAGAATCCCGAAGAGGCGCACCTCGAGCCGTTGATCCCCGTCTTTCACAGCTGGATTGAAAACCAGAACGGCGATGAGCTGTTGATCGATGTGGCCGATTACACGCACGTACCCGCGGGCCCGGGAATCGTCCTGATCGGACACGAGGGAAATTACAGCGTCGACAATGCTGGTAGCCGCCTCGGCGTTCGCTACAACCGCAAAGCGGTTCTCGACGGCAGCAATCAGGACTGCTTGAAGCAGGCCACACGCTCAGCGCTGACGGCGTGTCGGCGTTTGGAAGCGGAGCCTCGTCTCGGCGGAAAATTCCGCTTTAACGGACAAGACATCGAAATCTTTATCAACGACCGCCTGGTGGCCCCCAATAACGCGGCAACGCGCGAAGCATTCGACGGGGACTTCCACCTCTTTTCCCGGAGACTGTTTCGGGGAAAGGAGTATTCTATTTCTTACGGCGCGGACCCGCGCAGTCTGTTCACAGCTCATGTGAAGGCGGCAGAGCCTTCTTCTGCCGCGGAATTGCTGGAAGCGCTCTCTTAAGTTGCGATCGGATTTTCGTAAAGGAAGGAATTCCAATGGGAAAATTAATTCAAACCTCGAAAGTGAAAATTTCCAAGGAACCCGGAAAAAGCAAAATCAAGCGCGCCGAAATCGAAGGCTTTCCCGGCGCGCTGCGCATGGGGATTCACGGCGGCATCGCCCAGTATTTCAAGCTTTCGCCTGACGAGCCCATGGCCTCGACGCTCGATTACATCGTCGCGGCGGTGGGCGGGTGCATGACCGGAACCGTGGCCGGCGCCCTCGAAGCGCGCGGCGTAAGCGCGACTCCCGACAAGCTTCAGGTCGAAGCCGAAGGCCGCATCGAAGATGTGGACGGCAAGATGATTCTGACCCGCATCAAGCTGCACTACCGCTTGAAAGTGCCGAAGGAAAAGCGCGCCACAGTCGAGCGCGCGCTGGAACATCACGAGGGACTCTGCGCGGCGTCGGAAAGCGTGCGGCGCGGCATTACTGTCGAATGGGAAAGTGAAATCGTCGAAGAATCGGATGCGGAAGCTGGCCGCAGTCCCGCGGCGACGACGGCCGTCCGCGCTTCCGATTAGTTTTTCCAGGCGTTCGGGCGAACCGGGAAACCTTTGCTCCATCCGCCCAAAAATGCAAAGCCCATCCAATATTGACGGCGCCGGCGACAAGTAATGCTGCAACGCCGGCTCGTTCTGTACGCTCTTCTCCTTGCGTTTGTGGCGAGCTTTTTCGTCTATGCGCGACGGCCAGGAGATTTCGCCGTTTACGCCGGGGAAGGCCGAGCATTTCTCGGCGGGCAAGATCTCTACCCCACCGTTCCGGGGGGGCTTAACACGATGCCGCCGTTTTTCAGTCTTGTTGCCGTCCCGCTGGGGCTGCTCGATGGTGTGTCGCCGTACCTGGCGCGCATTGTTTGGATCGCTCTGACTTGGGCTTCGATTGTTTGGACTCTCGACCTGATCGGCCGGATGATTTACGGGAAGCGCCTGAGGCTTAGAGAAGACGAATCGTCTCTGGAGATCACTTCGCCCGAACTGCTCGTCACTTTCCTTCTGACACTTCCTTTCATTATCAGTAACTTCGAACTGCTCCAGGTCAACATGATTCTCTTTACACTGGCGCTTTGGGGGCTTTTTTTGCAAGCGAACGGGCGAAATGCCGCAGGGGGCATTGCCATCGCCGCAGCGGCTGCGATGAAGGTAATGGCCATCGCCTTCCTCCCGTATCTCTTGTATCGGAAACGGTGGAGCGCCGCTTTCTGGACGGCGGTGGCCACGCTGTTTTTTTCCTTAAGCCCGGCGCTCTTTCTTGGCTGGGCGAAGTTTTGGAAGGAAGTTGGATTGTGGCCTGCAGCCCTTCGCGCAAGCTTGGGCGCCGGAAATGCGCAGCAATCCGTCTATTCCATGTGGGATCGCATATTGGGGTACGGGTACATTCCATTTAAGGTTTCTGGAACATTCATATTGCCGTTGAGCGGCGCTCCTGGCGCGAAGATGGCTTGGGAGATCTCGTGTGTTGCCGTGGCTGTCCTTGGCGCGGTTGCATTTCGCGGAACGCCGTGTCCGGATCATCGATGGGCCCAGGTCGAGTGGGCTGCGGTCTTCGTTGCTTCGACAATCTTGAGCCCGGTGGCGCGCAATCCTTATTTTGTCGTTTTGTTATTGCCCTATGCGCTGCTCTACGCCGCATGGCGTTCGAACGACGTCGATCCGCGCTCGCGACGCGTGCTGCGCGATGTCATGTTCATTTCCTTCGCGCTTAGCATTCCAACGATGCAGGATTTGATTGGAAGATCCCTGGCCATCCGGCTGGAAATGGGTTCCATCGTGACCTACGGTATGCTGATCATGCTAGGCGGTTTGCTTTGGTATCGCAGCCGCGCGCCCCGGGAAGTGACGTAGCGCCGTCGTCTCGCCGGCGATTTTTCCAGTTTCCCTGCGTTGAAAAAAGCCGGCGAGACGCCGGCGCCACGAAACCCTTTGCTCTCTCGCGAAGCCGATGTCTGACAATTCTTCGATTGGATTCGATGTTAGAACCGGGGGTAAGCGGACTTTATTTCTTCTCGGCGATGTCAATGGCAGCTCTAGTCGTTTCCCAATCCAATTTCATCGTGCAACTGGTTCCCGCCTGATCGAAAGAAATCGTGAAGTTTTCGAGCGGCGAAGAGAGCTTTGAAACTTTCATTTCCACGCGGGCAAAATCATATTGCTCGCCCGGGTACGGGATCCCGAATTCGCCGAATTGCTTGCTGATGATCAAGGTCCATTTGGCCGGCGCGGGCAGGATGAAAATCGTGTACCTGCCCGCGGGTACATTCTTTCCCCCTACGATCACATCCGCACTCGGGACAAATGAAGTTGCATCATCCGCGCCCGCGCGCCACACTTCTCCGAACGGGACCAGTTCGCCGAAGATCTTTCGCCCGCGCATGCGAGGGCTGGAATAGTTCACCGAAATCGTCTTGCCGTCGGCAAATTTGCATGCGGCCTTGGCGGGAGGGCTGGCAACCTGAGCTCCGCTTGGAATTGCGCCGGCGGCAAATGCCGCGAGAAATACGCCGAGAAACAAATCGAGTTTCCGCATGACCACCATTCCTTCCCGGGCTCTCATGGATTTATATGGATGATAGGGCATCTGAAGCAATGTTTCACCATCTGCCGTTTATAATTTATTTTTGATGCGAGCAAGAAAGATTGTTGAAATTCTCGGCAGGATGTATATGATGTGCCGTTCGGGCTATCCATATTGATTTCGTCGGGCACGAACGTTTTAAGAAGTTATTTCGGGCCGCGGCAAACAGGCTCGCAAGACCTCTGGAGCGCAGACGATGCTGAGTAGACGAATGGAACGCGGTTCCACATCTGTTGCCCTTGCCTTCGCGTTGTTTCTCATATTCATGACGGTGGTCACCGTTTATATCTTCTGGGCAAAAATCTGGTGGTTTCCCCCCGCCATCACCGACTTCGGCCATGAAATCGATTCGCAATTTACGCGCACCTTCATCATCACGGGGATCGTATTTGTGGCCGCACAGCTGGGCCTGGCCTACGCGATTTTCAAGTTCCGCGATCACGGGCAGAAGGCCGTCTATTTTGAAGGCAATAACACGATGGAGATTGTCTGGACTCTCGCAACCGTCGTGCTGTTCGTCGGATTGGGATTGTATGCGCGGAACGCCTGGGCGGAAGTGCACTTCATGGGCGCCTCGCCCGGCGCGCTGCAAATCGAAGTCACCGGCCAGCAATTCGCCTGGAATTTCCGCTATGCGGGCCCGGACGGAAAATTCGGCCGCGAGAAGCCGGAACTGGTCAGCGCGTCCACCGGCAATCCCGAGGGACTCGATCCGACCGACCCGGCGTCGAAGGATGATATTGTTTCTCCCGTGATCGCCGTTCCGGCGGGACGCGAAGTCGAGCTGATTCTTCGCTCGCAGGACGTTACCCACGCCTTCTTCGTGCGCGAACTGCGACTCAAGCAGGACGCCGTCCCGGGAATGGAAATCCACATGCACTTCACGGCCACGGTTCCCGGCGATTATGAACTGGTGTGCGCGGAGCTTTGCGGGTTGGGCCACTACCGCATGCACAGCATGCTCTCAGTGATGAACGAAGCGGATTTTGAAAAGTGGGAAAAGGAACAGGAAGCAGCGAACCAGTAAGTCAAGTAGGACAGGCTTCAGCCTGTCGGTTTTGACTTTGCATGAGAGCTAAAAACCGGCAGGCTGAAGTCCGTCCTACCGAAAACCTGAGGAGAGCCTCAATGGTGACACACGAAAACGGCGGCGGGCACGGCCCACACCATCCCCCGACCGGTTTCATTCGAAAATGGGTGTTCAGCATCGATCATAAGGTGATCGGCATTCAGTATTTGATGCTGGCCTTGTTCTCGGTGTTCGTCGGAATGGGCCTTTCGCTGCTGATGCGCTTGCATCTGGCCTGGCCGGCTGCGAAGTTCGCCATCTTCAAGGGCGGGGTGATGACGCCGGAGCAGTACCTGGCATTGATGACCATGCACGGTACGATCATGGTCTTCATGGTGCTCACCACGGCGCCGCAATCCGGCTTCGGCAATTATTTCTTGCCGATTCAGATCGGCGCGGCGGACATGGCTTTTCCTGTGCTGAACATGCTTTCGTTCTGGACCACTTTTGTATCGCTCGTGGTCATGATCTGCGCGTTTTTTGTGGCAGGAGGAGCGCCGATCGGCGGTTGGACTTCTTACCCGCCGCTGAGCGCGCTCGGGGAAATTGTCGGCCCCGGGCAAGGCGCGGGCGAGACGCTATGGATTGTCGGCTTGGCAATTTTCTGCGGCGCGTCGTTGATGGGCGCGCTCAATTTCATCACCACGTTGATTGATCTTCGCGCCAAGGGCATGACTCTCGGCCGGCTTCCACTGACTTGCTGGACGTGGTTCGTCACCGCGATTCTTGGCCTGCTGGCGTTCGGCGTGCTCCTCGCCGCATGCATCCTGCTCCTGCTCGATCGCCTAGCCGGCACCAGCTTTTTTATTCCCGGCGGCCTCGTGGTCACCGACCAGGTCATCACCTGGCACAAGGGCGGTTCGCCGCTCTTGTGGCAGCACCTGTTCTGGTTCTTTGGCCATCCCGAAGTGTACATCGCGATTCTTCCCGGCATGGGCGTAGCGTCGCACTTGCTCTCCACGTTTTCGCGCAAGCCGGTCTTCGGCTACCGCGCAATGGTCGGAGCGGTGTGCGGCATCGGCTTCCTCGGCTTCTGCGTGTGGGGCCATCACATGTTCGTCAGCGGGATGAGCCCGTATTCGGCGTTCGCCTTTTCGATCCTAACAATGACTATCGGCGTGCCGTCGGCGATCAAGACCTTTAATTGGCTGGGAACCTTGTGGGGCGGCAAAATTCAATTTAACTGCGCGATGCTGTTCGCTCTCGGCTTCGTATCGCTGTTCGTGAGCGGCGGCCTCTCCGGGCTCTTCCTGGCGCAGCCGGCGCTGGACTTGTATCTTCACGACGCTTATTTCGTCGTCGCGCACTTCCACTTGATCATGGGCGTGGCCGCGATCTTCGGAATGTTCGCCGGCCTCTATTTCTGGTTCCCCAAGATGTTCGGCCGCTTCATGAATGAAGGAATCGGCAAGGTCCACTTCTGGCTCACGTTTGTCGGCGTGTACGCCATCTTCATGCCGATGCATTTTCTTGGAATGGCAGGAAACCCCCGCCGTTATTCCGAAATGACAGCGGGGCCTTACCTGCTGGCGCTTCAACCTGTCCATGAATTTATCAGCATCGCGGCGTTTATCACCATCGGAGCGCAGCTGATTTTCCTTTTCAATTTTATTTGGAGCGTGTTTGCGGGGAAGGAAGCGAAGGAAGAGAATCCCTGGCACGCGACGACGCTGGAGTGGTCGATCCCTTCGCCGCCGCCACACGATAATTTTGGCGGCATCGAGCCTGTCGTCTACCACGGTCCGTATGAATTCAGCGTGCCCGGCGCGGCGGATGATTTCATTCCGCAGCATCTTGCGCCGAATCTGGTGCGCAAGGCGTAGTTTTTTTAGGCAGAGGTCTTAAGGTCAAACAATGCCTGGAACTATTCTCGATGATGTCGAGCTTATAGACGCCGGTCACGGCGGCGGTACTCCTCCGCCCGCCGGGGGCGACGACGATGGAGATTCTTCCGGCTCGCGTAGGCCCGTGCCGCGGCGCGCTTATTTCACGGCGCTCCAGCTGGGCCTGGCAGCCATCGTGATGTTCTTCATGGCGCTTGCGAGTTCCTATATTGTGCGGAAGGGGCTCGGCGTGGACTGGCAGAGCACGCCGCTGCCCCGTGTACTTTGGTTCAACACAGCGATACTGCTCGCAAGTAGCGTCACCATCATGGTGGCGCGTAAGAAGCTGGATGGCGGCGAGAGGGAAGCGTTCCACTCCTGGTGGTGGGTGACCACCGGGCTTGGATTGCTTTTTCTGGCCGGGCAGATCACTGCCTGGCGCCAACTCGCCGCCTCGGGAATGTTGCTGACCACGAATCCCAGCAGCAGCTTTTTCTATCTCTTGACCGCCGCTCACGGCGCGCACCTGGCTGGCGGGATCCTGGCTTTGTTTTACGTCACGTTCCGGCCGTGGAGCCGTTCGCGGATCTCGCAGTCCACGGCGGCGGAGTTGGCGTCGATCTACTGGCACTTCATGGACGGGCTCTGGATTTTCCTGTTCGCACTTCTAACTCTGGGACGGTGAATCGTGCATGATGTAAAAACCGAAGTGGCCCTCGATTCGGCATGGTCCGGCGGCAAATCACCTTTTGCGATTGGGTCAAAGAAATTGGGGATGTGGCTGTTCATCGTTTCCGACACGCTGACGTTTTCGGCGCTGCTGATTACCTACAGCTATTCGCGGCTCACTAATCCCGATTGGCCGCGGCCGTTTCCCATTTATCCCGCCATCGCTTTTTCGACGACGATGACCGTCGTCCTGCTCGCCAGCTCTCTGACCATGGTCATGGCCGTGATGGCGTCGCAGCGAAATGACCGCAAGAAAACGGTCATGTGGATGGTCGCGACCATGGTGGGAGGACTCCTCTTCACCGGGCTGCACTTGACCGAGTGGATGAACATGATTTTCAAAGAGCATTTCACCATTACCGGAAACCCGGAAGGCACCCCGCTCTTCGGCGCCGTTTTCTTCGGCATCACCGGCCTGCACATGACGCACGTCATGATCGGCGTGATTTACCTGGGGATTGTGGCGGTGGGCTACGGGCGCGGCAAGTTTTCAGCCGAGGACGTCGAAGTGAACGGCTTGTACTGGCACTTTGTCGATCTGGTGTGGATGTTCGTATTCCCGATGATTTATCTGATGTCGGTGAAGTACTAATTTTGGCGATTCGGGAGAAAGCAATTCTATGAGCTCAGATGCACATGCAGCGGAAGCGCACGCGGGTGCAAGCGTCGGAACCAACATTACCGTTTGGATCGGCCTCGTCGCCATTACCTTCCTGGAAGTTTTTCTGGCGTACGAGCAGCTGAATCCTACGCTCATGTTAACGATTCTGGTCTGCTTATCTGTGGTGAAAGCCGCCATGATCATGGCCTGGTTCATGCACTTGAAATTTGAGAAATTCTCTTTGGTGCTCTTGCTGATTCCGGCGACGATTTTTTGCCTGATGATGATGTTTATTTTCTTTTTCCCGGAGGCCTTCCGGTTGCTTCAAATGAGGCCGCATTGAGGTAGAATGGACGCGTGTTGGGAAGCATTTGGAGGGAACTGAAATGCGCTTAAAATTTGTTCTGGCGGGCTTCGTCGCGATTCTGGCTTCGGCGCAAGGCGCCTTCGCCCAGGGCTGCGCTCTCTGCTACACGTCCGCATCCGCGTTGGGCCAGTCGGGCCAGCGCTCCCTCGATTACGGAATCCTCGCGCTGCTGACTCCCGCGCTGGTCCTGTTCCTCAGTGTGATGTTCCTCCTCTACCGCCGCGCAGTCTCGGCTACCGCGTAGTTCGGTGAATACGGGCTCTCGTCCTGGCTTTCCTTATCGAGCCCGACATTTTCTAAATCATCGCGAAAGTTAGAGAAGTAGTGTCGATTGCTTGTCGAAGATATCGTATACCTGGAGCGGCCCAAGTTCCCAAAAGCGCGGGCGGGTCTCGCTGGAAGCGGGGCGGAGGCGGTTGGGTGGATCTCGGCTGACGGCTGGGAAAGCAAAATTGAAATTCTAGATCAGGCTATCTTGCTAAGATAGAAGTCACATATTTGCCAACTGGGAGGTGAGCCCTTGAAAGTTCTATTGAGAATTGGGGGATCAATATTAATTTGCTTGATCTTGCTGCTGCTCGCGACGCGCGTCACCGGTTTCGAACCTGAGGACTGCCCGCCATTCAATCGATCTTTGTCATGCAAGCTGCCAGGGCTTTGGCTCAAGGGACAACTCGTCACTACCCCAGTCACCGACTGGTCGTTCACGGACAAGATTAAACAGATCAAGATTCAGACCCAGACCCCCTATTTGCTGCCTCTCTCGGTGACGATATGGTGCGCTGTTTATAATGGCAACCTCTATGTGACTTCTAATCCCGGCAAACAGTGGAACGAAGATATATTGCGCGATCCTCGCGTGCGATTGAAGATAGGGGATCAATTGTACGATCGCACTTTGTTACCTATTAACGATCCAGCTGAAAAAGCAGCCGTGCTCGAGGTTAAAGGGAAAAAATATCCCGAATGGAAAGTCCCCCCGGTCGAGAAAGCTACTGTTTTCCGGGTGATGCCTGGGTAGCCTGTCTGAGCTAGCAAACTGACCCATCACGGAGTACTGCATCGCGCACTTCTTGCGCGACACGCTCGATTTGTTCGCGCGTCATTTCAGGGTACATGGGAATGGAAAGCACTTCGCGCGCGGCGCGCTCGCTGACTCGCAAGTCTCCGGGTTTCCCTCCAAGCAATGCGTAGAGCGGCTGCAAGTGCAGCGGAACAGGGTAGTAGACCGTGCTCGCGATGCCGCGTTCCTTGAGGCGCTGCTGAATGAGGTCGCTGCGTGTTTCATTCCCCCGGTTATTAGCCCTCGTAGAGCCGCCGGCGCGTCCCTCCACCCGGATTGTGTAGAGGTAGTAGACATGTTCTCTTCCGGGCGGCACGCGCGGGAGAACAATCCCGGGCAAATCCTTCAGCAAAGAATCGTACAGCCGGGCGTGCGCCTGTCGCGCGGCCGTCCAATCCGCCAGATGTCGCAATTTCACGCGCAGGATTGCGGCCTGCAGTTCATCCAGGCGGCTGTTCCAGCCTCGCTCGGTGCTGAGGTATTGTCCCGTCTGCCCGTGATTGCGCAGCGCGCGCAGGCGCGCAGCAAGCTTTTCATCGCTTGTGACGATCATCCCCGCATCGCCGTACGCGCCCAAATTTTTGCTGGGATAAAAACTCAGGCATCCGAGGCGCCCCATCGACCCGGTCTTTCGCCCCTTGTAAGTTGCGCCGAAGGATTGGGCATTGTCTTCGATGACGGGGATGCCGTGCTTGTCCGCAACAGCAAGAATAGGCTCCATATCCGCCGCAAGGCCGAAAAGATGGACCGCGACTATCGCGCGGGTACGCGGCGAAATCCGAGCTTCCAATTGGTCCGGATCAAGATTGAATGTAGCGGGTTCGATGTCCGCAAATACCGGGCGAGCGCCAAGGGCACTGACGGCGCTGCCCGTGGCAATGAACGTAAACGCCGGGACGATCACTTCGTCTCCGGGCCTCACGCCGCAGGCATGAAGGCCGAGTTCGAGCGCTTCCGTTCCGGAGGCGACTCCGACACCATAGCGCGCGCCGCTGGCCTCGGCGATCTCCCGCTCCAGCGCTTCGCCTTGCGGCCCGAGCACGAATTGTTGCGCCGTTAGGACCTCCTCAACGGCGGCGCGAATTTCGGGGGCGATAGTTTCGAACTGCGCTCGCAGGTCGAGCATCGGAATCATTTCCGTGGACGTGCGCGTGGGCGCGGTCATCTTGCGTTCGAATGGCGCCGGCAGGTGGGGGGAAGTTTCACGGCGCAAATATGGTACCACGCGCCACGCTCGTCGGCGTTACTTGGACGGATGCCCGGGAATCGCGCACGTATCGGTCTCACAGCGCGCGGGAGCTCCGGGAAGGCTGTAACGATGTCGAGCGATGAATGCGTACACGGAGGGCCCCATCCAGCGCATTGGAGGCATACTGGAGAAGCGTCCTAACCACGCAAGCTTCGGCAGGACATGCAGCAAGGCCAGCCAGGCTGCGAATCCCTTGAGCCACGCGCCTTCCGGCGTTCGAACGTGCATTTCATTGTCCAGCTCGCCGCGCGGGAACGGGGCTTGGGACGCAACCGCGGGATCGTTGTAATCCAGGAATCGCAAGCGCGAACCGGAATCGTACGGCTCGATTTTTGCCTGCGTCCACCGGCAGAACGAACATGAGCCGTCCATGAAGATGTCGTAAGTGGTGTTCTGAGGCATCGGATGATCCGCCGGACCCCTCTATTATGACATCTACACCCCCGGAGGTCACACTTTAGCCGGTACATGCCTTGGATTGGAATCTAGACGAAGGACGTGTTTGCCCGCCCCAAAAAAGGGCAGCCGCTACATAACCCATTCCCGACATTGGAGAACGGTTTTGGTAGCGGCCGTTCCGTCCCGCGTTCTTCGGGACGGAGCGGGCATCTTCATTGTTGAGTCACAATTAGGGCGCGAATCTACCGCAGCCGGCCCGGCGGATCGGCCGAGGGAGGAATGTGGGGCGTTGCGGCAGGCGAGCCCGAGTTCGCCGAGACCTTGGAGGGCGCCGGTTGCGGCAGGCCGATCCCGACGTTCATTTCGAGGTGTTCCTTGGCGCAGCGAGGGCAAAAAGATTTGCCCGTATCTTCGTCGCGCAGGCTGGCCAGTTCATAGCAGCCGTGGATGCAGTCGCAATATCCTGTCGTAGAAGCCGTCTTGATCGGCACCAGAGCCATTGTGTTTGTCCTTTTCTGCAGGATACTACAGGCGCCGCGCAATTTTCGCAAGCCTGTGAAGCGAAAATCCAGCCGGGCGCGAAGCTCCTCAAACTGGTTTTAGTTGGGAAAGGCGGTACGGCGTGCCAATGTTTTCGCGCAGCTCCGTCCAAAGCCTGGAGTGCATCCTGATAAACACTTCAACTACCGCGGGATCGAACTGCGTTCCCGAGCATCGTACGATTTCATCCTGCGCGTGCTGGATGGACAAGGCTTTGCGATATGGCCGGTCGGAAATCATGGCGTCCAGAGCGTCGGCGACCGCGAAAATTCTCGCGCCGAGGGGAATTTCTTCTCCGCGCAAACCGCGGGGGTACCCCGTGCCGTCGAAGTATTCCTGGTGCGAAAGGACAATCTCCGCCGCCTCGCGAAGGAAGGGAATCCGCGTCACCATGTTGTATCCGACTTCGCAATGGGTGCGCATGATGTCGCGTTCCTCCGGTGTGAGAGGGCCGGGCTTGCGCAAGATCATGTCGGGAATAGCCATTTTCCCAATGTCGTGAAGAAATGCGGCCCGCGCGATTTGCGGGAGCAACGCCGGATCCACGTCCATGGCCTTGGCAATGGCAATGGTGAAGGCGGTGACGCGTTTGCAGTGGCCTTCGGTTTCGGCGTCCTTCAAGTCCAGCGCGCCGCCGAGGGCTTCCAGCGTATCGTCATAGGACCGCTCCAGCTGCTCAAGAGCGCCCTGGAGCTGCGCCGTCCGCTCTTCGACCAGCCGTTCGAGATTCCGCTGATAGTCCTTTTTTTCCATTACAAGCTGCCGGTGCCCTAGCGCCCGCTGCACGCCGATGTACAGCTGGTCTTTCTCGAAGGGCTTCAGGATGTAGTCATAGGCGCCCTGCCGGATCGCCTCCAGCGCTGTCGAGATTTCCCCATTGGCCGTGACCATGATGATGGGGATATCCGGCTCGGCCTTGTGCAGCCATTCGACCAGCTTCATGCCATCCATTTCCGGCATGACCATGTCGCTCAAGACTAAGTCCACGCCATGCTTTCTCAGGTATTCCTGCGCAAGGAAGCCGTTGCTGGCCGAAGCACACTCGTAGCCCTGGGCGACCAAAAGGGTCGATACAACTTCCCGGATAGCTTCTTCGTCATCCACGATCAATATCTTGGTCTTGGGCACGCAGAGCCTCAAAGAAGGCCATTATACGGCAGGGTGTGGCCCCGCAAAGGCCCAACTGCCGATTTAAAAATTGACGTGCTAAATTCGTAACGGGGGACCTGCGGCGAAAGAGTTGCCCGCCAGGTTTGCCGACCACCTGGAATCGAGAGAATACCTGATCCCGCAACTCACGAAAGCACGCCTCGGAAACTGCGCCGGTCAATACTCGCCGGGTCTGTTCCCTAGACGCCAATTCTCCCGGGAATTTGGCCTGCCGATAGCGCGTTCACCTCGGTCATGGCCGCATCCAGGCGCGTAGCGAGTCTTCCCACTAATCCCGTCAGATATTCGAGTTGCTCGAGCGGCAAATTGCCCGTGGAAAGGCGCAGCAACACGAGTGTGTACAGGATTTGAAATTTCACGGCAAGCATCAGCCGTTCTGTTTCTTGCTTGCGGCTGACCTCTGGAGACAGCGCAGCAATAATCCTGCCCAACCTCGTGAGATTCGAGAAGTCTTCGTGCAATCCCTTGAGGAAGCTCCGGGCCACTGCGCGACGTTTCTGGAGCGCCTGTTTTGCCACCTGCGGGGACGCATTTTCCATCAGGTAATTGGAGTCTGCCGCAGAAAGGGCCTGGCGAATCTGGCGAAAATATGCGTAGTGCCTCGCCGTGGGGAGCGTTTCCATCAAATTCGGATGATAGGAAGAGACGTCCGCCGTGGAAGATTTTCGCCTGGGGATCAGGAGCCATGGAACGACCCCGCAGAGGACAATCGCGACGAGAATGACGATGCTCATATCATTCATGGTTTCAGCAGCTCTACCAAACGGTCGTTAAATGTAGCAAGACGCAAGTTGATTGCCGGCGACATTTCGCGATAGACACCGGCGGGGAGAAGCACGGGGCTCTCCGACGGTGCTGGCAACGGTTTTCGGAACGCGTAGCACCAGATTCCCATTGAAAACATGAAAGAGAAAAGGTGAACCGTACTCCAAAAATCATTCACGCGCATGATTTGGGGCCTCAACGCAGGCCAGAGAGACTTTTGGCTGGTTAAGAACCAGGGGAACAGGTAGCCCGTGTACAGTTCCCGTTTGATCGTATTCCCAATGACGTCGACGGCGCAGATAAAGCAGATACCAGCAGCGATTGCCCTTTGGAAAGGTTCGAGGGCGAGCCCGTAATAATTTCGGATGAGCAGCAGAACGGCAAGGACAATAATCGAAGCAAAGGCGAGATCGCGATCAAGGGTAGTTCCATAAATTGCAACCCCATTGGGCTGCCCCCAGGCGTCCGACGCCGCATGTGCGAGGAGCAGGACCGACAAGACTGTGAGGATGCGCCAAACGAGCGCCCAGATGCCTCGATAGGCACGGAGCCCGAAGCGGCACAATTCGGCAATCGCAAGGCTGCGCACAGCCGCGCTCAAGAGAATGGAACTCCAATAGGCATAATACGCAGTGAGGGAACTAAATCCGTAATACGCGTACGTGAGCGAAACACCAATCCCGCAGGCCAAAAGCACGCACGTGTACACTGCGAAAAGCGGAAGAACCCTCTGCACCCTCCGCGCAAAGACAAATCCACAAAGTACAATTTCAAACGAGATCGTGGACCAATTGAGAAAGCTTTCTAGATGATTCATGAGTCCGGACCGGCGCCCTCATTATACTACAGAGGATGACTTCACTCGCCGGGTAACATCCCGCGCGAACCTGCCCGGTCCGGACTCCAATAACTTAGTGGCCTCCGCCACCTGGCGGGGTCGGGTTGCTGCCCTGGAAGTGGCCACCGCCACCTGGCGGGGTTGGATTACTGCCCTGGAAATGGCCACCGCCACCTGGCGGGGTTGGATTCGATCCCTGACGCAAGACGGAATGATTAACCGATGCAGCGTTGACTTGCCCAACAACGGGGAGTAGCATGGTCAACGCAAGAACTGCAACAAACGATGCGGTGATAATTTTTTTCATAGTGGATGACCCTCCAGAGTCGCCACTTAGATACACGTAGGGCTCAGCGTGGAGTAGGATTTGGGCTAAAAAGTTCAGAAATCAGAACAGGTGATCTTGTGGAGTCCTTGGAGCGTTTCCAGCAAAGCCGTGCGGTCATCGAGGATTTTTCATCTCGAACGCTGGCGGCCATCTCCAGCGATTTTGGACGGCTTTATTACGTCAGTTCACTGAAGGACTCGAACACGGGCCGATATGAGCATGAGGGGCTGATGAGTCTCTATCCCGCGAACGCTGTCCAGGCGGCGCTCTCACACTGCCACGAAGAGCTGTTTTCCAAGATTCTGGAAATGCCTTTGAGAGAGCAAGAAGGCGATCTGCGCGCCTGCTTCAGAGCGGCGGGTGACGAGTTTTGGGACGTGGTGGAAAGCTGGCGTGAGAATCGCTATTTCCGGGGCATGTGCCCCGAGGGCATGCCCGATTATCTCGACGAGCTATTTTGTTCGAATCTGGCTGCACTATTAGCCATTTTTTCTTCGAACAAGCCTAACTAGGACCCAACCTCATCGCCACACCCACCACCTGACCAACGATTTCTGCTTCCTCGGGATGACGGTAAACCTCTGGTGCACAAGAAGATAGAGGGTGAGGGACCAGGATGACCCGTCCGCCCTCACACTGGCACCAACAGCAGCGAAACTGCCCGTGCAGCTCAATGAAATAAACAGGCCGCTCATACTCGTTCGTCCAGCCTGAATTCTGGACCTGCCTTAGTTTGGGATCCACCAGCACCAAGCTTCCTGGGCGCAGCAGAGGATTCATTCTCTTATCATCCGCTCCCACATACCCGTAGAGATATCTCGATGGTTGGTGGAAGAATGTGCCTTCCAGGTCCCCCCAGCGCTCGACCATGCGGGTTAGAAACTCGGTGCGGCGCGGGTCGAAGGCTGGATCAAACCGAATGGGGAGGCGTAACTTGGCTGGAGCAGCGGCAAGATGCGTGTTCGGAGCGCTTAGTTGATTGGCGTCGGAAAAATGGCCTTCAAAGGGGACATCATACCATCCGCAAACCTCCTTTGGATCCAGGTGGTAGATCACGGCCAGAGCGTAAAGCTTGTAAAGACTGGGAGTTACGTCCCGATTTTCGATGTCCGCCAGACGGCTCAAGTGGACAATGAAATCGGGGCGCCCGCGCTGGCACGCCAATTCGTAACTCGCTCGCTCCACATCCCGATAGGTCAGGCCGAGACGTTCGCGGGATCTGCGCAGTCTCGTTCCCGGCTGCAGGTCAGGATGGGGAAGTTCTCCCGGTTGGCTCAGACTCCGAATCGCCATGAAGAAACTACCTTTCTGTTATGTTTCCAGAACAAGGGCCTCGCCGGCAGCAATTCATCTCGCGCTCGAAAAAAAGAATTCGAGCGCCGCTAACGTACTTGGCAAACGGCAACGAGAGAGCCGGAAATTCCATCCAAGGAAATCTGGACGCCGGGTACCTGGGTCCTCGACCGAAAATGCTGTATCAGATAACGCGCTCGTGCTTCCATTTACAATGAGAAAAATAAACGGCATATCGTGAAGAAACGTACCGTGTCTGGATACCCCCCGCTTGTTGCGGCCCCGCAAAGAGTGTATTAGAGTCGAGGCCCAAATGAACTTTATTTTTTCTGGTTATCGAAAAGGCCGCCCGGCGGCCCAACGCAGGATGGTTGGGGCGGCGTTATCGGTCGCGTTTGTCATTATTGGTGCCAGTCCTCTTGCGCCGTGGGTGCGAGCGCAGAACGCCGGCGATCCAGCCGCCGAATTCAAACGAATTTCCGAGGAACTTTCCGCGGCCAGGCTTGCTGGCGAGGAAGCAAATGAGGCGCAGATGCAGAAAGCCCTGGCCTATCTGGACTCTATCGCAGTTTCCATTTTGAACAGTCCGGCAGGGCCGAACCTGGATGGAGCGAACCGAAGCCTGGCGGCGATTGTGTCGCACATGCCTCCCGTGGGAGAGAATTACCGACTCGTGAAGCTGGGAGGCAATCCCCCAACCTATGCCATGGCGATCAATTTCGGTCTCGGCGGGCCGGCAGCGGTGCGAGTTTATGCGGGTTCCGCCGGACACTATGCTCTTGCCGCAAGGATCGATCATTTTGTGCAGAAGGATTTTTTCGATAGCGATCTTGAGCTGGCGCCGGTGTCGGACGCCGAGCCCGTGTTTGTGACCGTGTCCGGGCGGACGGATGATTTGTCTACGGGCCTGTTTTCCGCGTGGCGGTTTGATGGGCATGGCGTGGTGGCGCTGTGGAATTCGGATTTGGTCCAGCAATCGAGCTATGAGGCCAGCGAAAACGCTTTTCGACTCGCGTACTGTTCTCAGGTGGATGAGGACCATCCGTCGGAGTGCCTCCGGATGTCGCGCGACGTCTATCGTTTTCAGGCCGGAGAATGGAAGCGGGTCGAAACGGAAGACTTGCCGCCGTCAAAACCAATCGTGAAATAAGAGTCGTTTTCAATCGGCAGCTCCAAGGGTTATCAAGTATTGCCTTCCTATGACATCCATTCGTCCGGAAACCACATCAAAATGTTAATCTGGTTCCGGCTCTCGAAAGGGAAGGGACGGATCGCGTGAAACGAATCTTCGCCGGCATCGTCGCTGCGCTTTTTCTGTCACTGGGTGTGGCGGCTCAAAAAGTCGCTCCGCCCGCTTCTTTGCCGCCGCCTGCATCCGCCCAAAACCAGGAATTCCTGCAAGCGGCCGATGAAGTGCTGGCCGAAATGAGCAAGCTGATTTCCCTGCCGATTCTTTCCCCGCTGAAAAAGAGCATGCGCTCTCGCGAGGAAATTCGAGCCTACCTCCTGCAGAAAATGAACGAAGACAAGGACGCCGACAAGCGTTACGCGGACCAGAAAACCATGGAGAAATTCGGCCTCCTCCCCAAGGAGTATCCCCTCGACCAGGTGCTCGTAAAAGTTTTGACGGAACAAATCGCCGGACTTTACGATCCCGATAGCCAGGAATTTTTCATTGCGGACTGGACGACTCCCGCCGATGAGCGCCCGGTGATGTCCCACGAGCTGACGCACGCGCTGCAGGACCAGCATTTTCATATCGACAAATGGACGAATGCGGCGAAGCCGAACGATGACGGGGAACTGGCACGGGACGCTGTAATCGAAGGCTCAGCCATGGCTGCCATGTTCGATTACCAGCTGGGCGGAAAGGGAAGCATCCGGGACCTCGACAATTTTGACCCCGCCTTGTTGATTGGGGATGTGGACAGCAGTCCGGAACTAGCCAAAGCCCCGAAGGTGCTGCAGGACGAACTGTTGTTCCCGTATCTCGCCGGCATCTCCTTCACGCAGCAGTTGCTCAAGGCTGGGAACGGATGGCCGGATTTCTACAAGGTGTTCGACAAGCCGCCACTCTCCACCCAGCAAGTCATGCATCCTGATTTGTATTTGCGTGGCGTGGTCCCAGCCAGGATTGAACTGCCCACGACTAAAGATGTGGTTTCCTCCGAATGGAAAAAGCTGGATGAAAACGATATGGGGGAATTTGGAGTGCAAGAAATCCTAAAGCAATTCCTGCCCAAAAACCGTTCCGTTACTCTGGCCGCTGGATGGGCGGGTGACCGTTATGCGATTTTTGAGAATCAAAAAAATAAACGAACGCTTCTGGAGTTTCGCATTCGCCTGGCGAGCGATGCCGGCGCAGCCCGCTTTTTTGGGGCCTACAGCGAAATTTTGGAACTGAAGTACGCCCAGCGGACCAATCTGATGCGGCGGCCGAATTTCTTTTCGTTTGACACTCCGGAGGATGGCGTCTTCCTACGTTGCATGGACTCGGATTGTTTCATTCTCGAAGGCGGGACCCGCGCTATGTTCGATCGCCTGACGATGGAAATGGGATGGCCGGCGGGACCGACAGTGCCCTTGAACCCGAGCGACCCGCATGTCAAAGAAACCGCGTTTCCTATTTTTTATCCGGGCCTGATTGCCGATGCCGGTCGGCCCATGCAGCCCATGGCACCGTGAACCATATGGCGATCGCGCTCCATGCCAGGGCTTGCACGCTCGGAGGCGGGGGCCCGAACAAAGATGCAGGGTAAAGAACGCCCAGCAGACCAACGAGCGACCATAGCGCCAATTTTCCCGTCGTATCTTTCGCGCGAGTCGCGCTGAGATATAGCGCGATGCCCGTCGCAAAAAGAAGGAACTCCACTGTAATCGTCAAAGGAATGGAATTCCACATTCCCAGGCCGTACTTGGGGCCTCCGGGATAAATCGGCATGTCTGGCCGGTGGGCGATGTAGTCCAGCACCCAGTGCGTGGGCACCAGCGCGCCGACCAGCAGCGCGCTCCTGCCGTCGCGCCTGATCGCAAAATAAATGAGGCCCAGTAGCGCTCCCCACCCCAGCTGAGCGACGAGGCTGTGTGAAATGGGGTACGACGTGAAATCAAACGGTGACGCGGCGAGAAAACCTGGCACGATGCGCACATGTTCGACGCCGGCGAGCAGCAGGATCGGCCACAGCATATCCGCGAATTGCGCGGCGAACACCAATATGCCCAGGGAAGGTTTCGGCGCCGCCTTTTTTGCGGCAAACGCCAACCCAAAATGGCCGAGGAACATGTTGCTCCTTCCCCTTGATTAAATCCTGATAGCTAGCTTGGATATCCCGCTGCATTTAGATTGTAAACGTCTTTCATTAGTGAAAGAAATTCGGAAAGCCTGCCTGGCGCGTGTTTGAGTGGCGCAGGATTCAGCCTTTGGATTTTGTTCCTCGCGAGGCCGAACCCCCACAGGCTGAAGCCTGCGCCACTCGGGCCGCTGCCGCGCAGAGACGCTCCAGGCGGGTTAGGCGTCGGGCTAGGCGGGCTTCTTTATTACGTGCGCGGTCTCCGGCGAGTTTTCTGTCGCGCTGAGCGGCGCGCAATTCAGCGATGGCCGCGCGGATTAAATCGAGGGCGCGCCGCGGCTCTCTTGCGCGGTGTTCGTAGTAGATCGCGAGTTGCTCGGCCGCCTCGATAGCGGATTCGAGAGCTCTTTGCGCGTCTTCAACGAGCAGGGGTGCTTCCTTGCGCTTGTTCGAGCCAGGCCCTTCGCGCAGCGCGTCCCAGAGAGAAATGGCGCGCGTGTAATCGAGCTCGCGTTTCGCAAGCTGAGCCAGTTCTTGCTGCGCGAGCCGCTCCACGGGGCGCGGGAGGCCAAAACTGAGCGCGGTTTCGTAGAGTTCGCGCGCGCGCGTGGAATGGCCGCGATTGCGCATCATGCGCGAGAGGCCTAACACTTCGATCGGGTCGCTCGTTTCCGCGCTCGCGGCAGTTGCGATTCCATTTCCGCTGTCGAGCAGCGCGAGAATTTTTCCGGCCAGCGCCGCCAGGCCGCGCAAATCCATCTGGTTGTGGCGGAAAATTCCCACGAGCGGGTCGGCCGGACCTCCGCGGAGATAATCGAAATACATCTGCGGGATCAGCGAGGAATCGATATCGTCGTGACGCGACCAATCGAGGGAGCGGCCCTCTCCGCCCAAGACGTGCCGCTCGAGATCCTTGAGGCGAACGGAACCAAGGCGCAGCCGCCAGAGTTGCCGCGCCGGATGCAGCAGATCCAGATGCACCCTGGGAGAGAATGCAGGAACGGACCGCGTCATGCGATAGCGCGTCTCGAGCAGCGGCCAGTCGAAACTTTTTCCGTTGAATGTCACGAGCACGGGCCGTTTCTGCATGCGCTCGGAAAGTTCGAGCAGTAAGGAATGCTCCTCATCGAGATCGCGCATAAAGAACTGCTCGACCTGCAAGCCGCCCGCGTCCCACCAGGCAATGCCAACCATGAACGCGTAGGTGCCGGTGCCACCCGCGAGGCCGGTTGTTTCCGTGTCGAGGAACAGCCACTGTTCGGGATCGATCGCGGCCTTTACAGAACCTTCCGCATCCGCGGTGTGCGGAAGAAGCAAGGTAAGGGAACGCGAATCCGGCGAGCACATTTCCGGAGTGGCGTACCACTGCTGTAGGGACAAGTGTTCGCCGTAATGATTCCGGTTGATCCGGGCGCCGAGGAGTTCCGCGAGGCGGTCGCCTCCGGCGGCAGCTTCCGAAACGAACGGCGCCGGAGCTTCCTTCCTGCGTGCGGGACGCAACGCGGCAATGCGCGCGAATTTGTCGTCTTTGCTCACGTTAAGGGCACAACGGCACGAAATTTGAAACCACGGATGCACACAGATAAACACGAATAAGAAACAACAAAAAACCGGAGTAAGGGTAGAAGGAAAAACACGAAACTGGTTTTGATCAATAGTTTGTTTTGCATTTTCCTTCTTTTATCCGTGTTCATCTGTGCGCATCTGTGGCTCCAGCTTCGTCTTATGCGCCGAGGCGGGAGAGGATTGCCAGGGCGGCTTCTTTTGCGCGCTCGCCTCGCTCGCCTACCGGGCCGACGCACGACGGGCATCCGTTTTCGCAGGGGCATGCTGCGATCAGCTCGCGTGTTTTTGCGAGGAGGATGTTGTGGGCGCGATACAGCGGCTCGGAAAATCCGATTCCGCCGGGATAGGCGTCGTAGAGATATAAATTGGGCTCGAAGAACTCTCTTTCCGCAAGCGCGGCAATGGCCTCCGGACTCGCCGCTTCTTCCCACTCGATCTCGGAACCGGGGGACGGCGGGCGCTCGCCAATCGATGTGCCGAGGTCGCGCGCGTCGCACATCAGCAGCAGTGTGGCAATGGATTCCAGGGCGTGGAGCAGGCCGAACATTCCGCTCTGGCGGTCGCTTACGGAAAAGGGAAGCGATTCCACAAGCGGCCGTTCCAGGGTCAGCCAGAAAGCCGTGGTGTGCATTTCATTTTCGGGCAGTTCGAGCTTTCCATCGCCGATGTTTTCGTTGGTGAAAAATTTGATTTTCTTGAAGCCGATCACCTGCGATCGAACCAGCACGTCGCCGTGGGACCGCGCGGCCTGCGCGTCGCCGCCGCCCGCCTCGATGCGCTCGCTGGCCGCGCATTCCAGGACGCGGACTTGCGTGTAGCGGATGGCGTCGGTGTAGTAGTCCACATCGACGCGCTTCACGTACGCTTTTCGCTCCTCGAAGTTGAGCGCCTCCACGTGGAATTGCTGCCCCTGGTGAAGATAAATGGCCTTAGGATGAACCGCGGTGAGCGCGCTCGAGAAATCCACTTCGCCGATTACCTCAGTTCCTTCCGTGGTATTCACGATCACGAAATTGTCCGACGTGACAGAGCGCAGGCTAACGGTGTCCGCGGGGTAGGCTTCCTGCGTCCAGTGCCAGTGTTCTCCGGTGCGATGGAGGAAGCCCGCTTCTGTCAACCGGTTGCAAAGATCGGGGACATCCACGCTTCCAAATTTCTCGCCCGTCGCGATGGGCAATTCAAATGCGGCGCACTTCAGATGGTTCAACAGGATTTCCAGATTATCCGGCTGGACGAAGGCGTGCTCGGGCGAGCGGCCGAAAAAATAATCCGGATGCTGGACGATAAATTGATCGAGCGGCGCAGAGGAGGCGACCAGCACGGCGCAAGAGCTTCCGGTGCGCCGCCCGGCGCGGCCGGCGCGCTGCCAGGTGGAGGCAATCGTGCCCGCGTAGCCTGCCATGATCGTCGCATCGAGCGAGCCGACGTCAATCCCTAGCTCCAGCGCATTGGTCGAGACCACGCCGCGAATGCGGCCTTCGCGCAAGCCGTGCTCGATTTCGCGGCGCTCGCCGGGGAGATAGCCTCCACGGTAGCCGCGGATGGCAGGGGACTGTCCGGGCTGCGCCGGATTCGCCCGCTGCAAATAGGTGAGCAAGACTTCGGTGTAAAGGCGCGAGTTGGCAAACACAATGGTCTGCAGGTTGCGCTTCAGAAATTCCTGAGCGACGCGCGATGACTCATTGATGTAGCTGCGGCGTATCCCCAGAAAGCGGTTCACGACCGGCGGATTGTAGAAAACGAAAAATTTCTCTCCGGCCGGGGCGCCGTTTTCTTCGATCACCTCGAATTCGGTTTCTGCCAGGCGGGACGCGAGTTCGCCGGGATTTGCGATGGTGGCCGAGGAACAGATGAATTGCGGATTCGATCCGTAAAAGCGCGCGATGCGCCGCAACCGCCGCAGCACATTGGCCAAGTGGCTGCCGAAGACGCCGCGGTACGTGTGCAGCTCATCCAGCACCACGTAGCGCAAATTCTCGAAGAGGCGCTGCCAGCGCGTGTGGTGCGGCAGGATTCCGGTGTGCAGCATGTCAGGATTCGATAGCACGATGTGCCCGCGCTCGCGAACGGCCTTGCGCGCGTCCGCGGGCGTGTCGCCGTCATAGGTAAAGACGCCGAAGCGATTGTCGAGGCGGGCGGATAAGTCGTGCAACTCGGCAAGTTGATCCTGCGCGAGCGCCTTGGTGGGGAACAGGTAGAGAGCGCGGGCATCAGGATTTTCGAGCACCGCGTTCAGGACCGGCAGGTTGTAACACAAAGTTTTTCCGGACGCCGTCGGCGTAACCACCACAACATTGCGTCCCGCTTTGACGGCCTCCGCGGCCATGGCCTGGTGGCTGTACAACTGCGTGACGCCTTTTTCCGCATAAGCGTGCGCCAGTTCGGCCCGCGCCCATTCCGGCATCGGCGCAAACTTTGCTTCTCGCGCCGGGATATGGTGTACGGCGGTAATGATTTCGCCGCGGTGGTCGCGTTCGGCGAATTGCTCGACAATTTCACGGACGCGCGCCAGCGTGACTGAATCCTTCGAGGACCGCACCGCTAGAGATTGACCCACTGCCAGCCTCCCATGCACTTCGCCTTTTATTCGCTACGCTAACATGCCGCCGGAGGCAGCGCAACGATCTTTCTGGCGCGGGAGTTCAAATTGTTTCGAATAGCCGGATCATTTCTCGCGAAGTCTGATTTTCGTAATCGGCTGTCGTGAGGTTATCGAAGGAAATTTATCGCTCGAAGAGTTTTGTATATGTCCAAGCGGCCATCCCCCACCTGTACCTGCCGACGTGTCCCGCTCCTGTACTTCTTCCTCCCCCATGACCAGTCGAACCTCCACTCTGCAGTCAACTAATCTGCGTTCAGGTCGGGGGACCTGTAAAGAGACAGGAAAAACGGGGGAAGAACATGAAGATTTCCGGAAAAATCAGGACCAAAATTCTGACAGTCACGGCAGCCATGACAATTGTGCTCGCCGTCTGTACAGGTGCGTACGCAAATATAAGTGTCAGCCCTTCTTCGGTCAATTTTGGCAGCCAATCGGTGGGTTCGACCAGCGCATCAAAAACGGTGACCATAACAAACGAGAATGGACACGATATTACGATTGCAAAAATTTCTCATATAAATTCTCAGTTTTTCTACTCCGGGCCTCCTTTGCCTGTAACCTTGAATCCTGGCCAGAGCTTGACTGGTTTCGTGACATTCAAACCGTCTGCTGCACAAGCCTACTCCGGCACACTGGAGTTCAGGCGGGGTAACGGTACGACGATTTCGGTTGTACTGAGCGGCACCGGCACCGGTCCGTCCTCGACGGGCCCGGCAGTCGCCCCCACAATTTCATCGCAGCCGGTAAGCGCAACGATCGCCGCAGGGCAATCGGCGACATTCAACGTTGCCGCGACCGGAACAACGCCCATGAACTACCTGTGGAAGAAGAACGGCGCAGCGATCAGCGGCGCGACTTCCTCCACCTACACCACACCGGCGGAAACGGCCGCGGACAACAATGCGCAGTTCAGCGTGGCGGTGAGCAACACGGCCGGCACCGCCACGAGCAATGCAGCGATACTTACGGTGAGCGCATCGTCGCTGCTTCTCAACTCCAGCTCGTCGTCTTTGAGTTTCGGAAGCGTGAACGTGTCAAGCAACAGCACAAAGACCGTCACGCTCACGAACGCGGGAAATTCCAGCGTGACGATTTCAAACGTTACTGTTTCCGGCGCGGGCTTCAACGCGGCTGGCGTTTCTTCCGGGCTTATCCTGGCGCCGGCACAGACGGCAACTCTGACTGCAACCTTCGCCCCGGCCGCCGCGGGCAGCATGACCGGGAGTATTTCCGTCGCCAGCAACGCGGCCAACTCGCCGGACTCCATCTCGCTTTCGGGCACGGGAGTCGCGAGCGCGAGTCACTCCGTGGCGCTGGCCTGGACGCCAAGCACGTCCACCGTGATTGGATACAACACTTACACCTCTCCGCAATCCGGCGGGCCTTACACAAAACTGACGAGTACACCGGTAGCGGCGACGACGTTCTCCGATTCGGCCGTCCAGGCCGGGAAAACCTACTACTTCGTTGTCACTTCGATCGATTCCAGCAATGTCGAGAGTGTTTACTCCAATGAGGTCAGCGCGCTGATTCCATAAACTCAGAGAAGGACAAAATGAGGAGCCGCGAATCGATTCGCGGCTCTTTTTTTGGAACCATGGATGGGCGCGGATAAAAGAAGGGGGAAAACAAAAAACAAAAAGCAGATTACTCAACGCGTTTTTTCAGAAGTTTCTCTGTTTTATCTTTGTTCATCCGTGTGTATCCGTGGTTTTAATCCTTCTTTTCAGTAGTGAAAGCGGTAACGAAACTCGACATAAATTTCACGTGGATCATTCCAGTGGAACCCCCCAAAGGTGAGACTGTTGTCCAATTCGATGCGGCGATTTGCCACATTGAGCGCGGTTAAGGAGACCGCGTATTTCTCGGAGAAGTTTTTCCCGAGCGAAAGATCAAATGAGGTGTGCCCCGGCAAATAGTTTCCGGGGTATTGCGCGTTAGGAGTCCCGTTGTGGAAGCCCGAGCCGTAGTACACGTTCGTCGAAGCAAACATCTGCCAGGGAAGGTTTGCATTGAAACCCAAGTTCAATGTGTTCCTCTGATCGTGGTCGACCGGTCCAAATCCCGGCGGCGGATACTGCGAGCAGGCCGGCGTCGCGGGGGGACAGATTAAGCCTCCGGTGATAGGTGAGGTTGCCTGAGCGAATTGATTCGCATAGGCGAGGTGAAACTGGCCGAAATGCCAGAGGCGTGGGGAACGCAGTGTGAGTTCCCAACCTTGAATCAGGGCTTCATCCCAAGTGATCGGCCAGAAGAGATTTGACTCGCCGATATTGTTATGATCCAGCCAGTTCGATGCCCGCGTTTTAAAAGTATCGGCATCCAGATCCCAGCCGCGAAAGGGAATCGTGACGCCAAACTGGTGTTCTTCATCCCGTTCGCCGTGCAGGGGGGCGAAAGCAAAGCCCTGGGGGCCCGCTAAACTAGCGAGTGAGTCGGTGGCCGTCACGAGCGGCGGGGCCTGATAATAGTCGCCGTAGAAAGCGCGAAAGACCCAGTTCAAGCGCGGGATTTTCACTGCAACGCCGAAGCGAGGGTCGGTCGCATTTTCGACGATGTCCGCCGTGAAGTGGGATTGGCGAAGGCCGGCGATCAGGGTCAGCCATGAGGTCACCTTGAACTTGTCGTCGATGAAAACACTTGCGAGCCCTCCGGTTACGCCAATTGTGGAGGGACCGTTGTTCGGACAGCTCGGGCTGCAAGGGACAAGAACGCCGTTGACATTCACCGCGGTGAACACGTTGTCGAAGAGATTGTATTGGTGCTCGGCGAATCCGTACACTCCGGCCTGAAGATCATTCTTCCAGAACTTGGCGCTATAGGCGGCCTGCATTCCGACGTAATTGGCGTTCTGATTCATGGTTGAGGTGACGGGATAATCGTTGGCGCCGCCCCGGTAGTCGGCGCTGTTGTAGTGATAGAAGGGAGAAACCGTAAGCAGCATATTTGGATTGAAAGTGTGGACCCATGAGAATGCGACATAGCCGTCGCGCTCATGCTCGCCATCGCGGAGGCCATAACTGGGGGAGGCCCCCGCCGCCACCAACTGCTGATTTCCGATGGAGTTGGGATCGGGGTCAACAGGGATCTGGTAATAATCTTCCCGCAAAGAGGTGACCAGCCGAAGTTGGTTCTTGGAATCGGGATTGAAAATAAATGAACCGAATCCCCCGTACCCGTTCTCCGCATCGAAAAAAACTTGCGGGATCGGAGTCTGAAGTCCGTAATTGCTTCGATTTCCGTTCACGCTGACATAGTAAGCAAATCGTTGCGTGTGTCCGCCGCAACTGAATTGGTCGTTGGTTTGATAGAAATTTCCAAGACTCAAGACGAGATCGCATTCCTTGTCTCGTTCAAAGCCGGTCCGCGGCACGATATTAAAAATTCCGTAGGTGCGGTCTCCGTACTGGGCGTCGTAGCTGCCTCGCTGCACCTCGAGGTAGTCGATGTCCTTGGGATCAATCGTGGGGCCCAGATTGGCGGCGATGTTCGTGTTGGGGATGGGAATGCCGTCAATCAGCCAGGCCACCTGATGGCCTCCTCGCATATGCAACATGTCATGGGTTACATAGGCGGCGGGCACATAGTCGGTGATCATTGCCAGACTGTTGGTGCGGTCCGCGCCAGGAGTGTCCTGAATATCCAGGCGGCTCAGAAGCGCCGTGGGAGTGACCGAGTCCATCGTTGCAGAGATCTGTTCGCCGGTCACGACAGTTTGCTCCGTAAGGCTAGCCAATTCCAATTGAAAATGCAGCACAGGACTGGTGCCAGAGCCGACAACAACCGCCTGCTGTGATTGTTGAAAACCGGTTACGGTGACAGTAATTGTGTATTCGCCCAAAGGGACGGTGCTGAAGTCGAATTCCCCATCCCCGTTCGTTTTCTGGTGTTGAACCCAATCGGAATGTTGGGCCTTTAAATCCACTGCAGCGTCCTGAACCGGCCGGTGCTGAGGATCATGGACAATGCCGTGCACATTTCCGAAGATCTCCGCTCGTGCCGGCGTGGACCCGACGGTCAATGCGAACGCCACTAAGGCCAAAACGATTCCTAGACTGCTTGAAAACATCTTGAGTTTCATTTTCTTCCTCTTCTGAGTTGAATTCCGAACGATGCCGGACGGACGAATCCTCGATCCGGTGGAATTTGCGCTTGTAATGCGCTCGGTTCAGTTAGCTCAGAACAGTGCGGGGAGGAGGTGTTACGGGGATCGCGTCAACATAAGGGAAGAACCGGGATGCCAAGGCAGGAGCGGCTTCCGCAATGGCGGGACCGCGAAGTGCAAGAGGCGCTACCAGAACAAGTAGGGCGGTTCCTACCACCGGATTCGGTGCGGCGTCGCACGCCCGCATCGAGCAATCATTTTGTCCGGGGATACTTATTGCATCGCAATTGTTCTTATCCTTTTGGAGATTGCGTCCCTGACGATGGTGCACGGGGCAATAGGAAGTATTACAGCAAGCAGGTAAATCAGCGGCGGAAAGCGTCACCGCCAGGGAGGAGACACCCGGCAGAAACAGGGCCAGAAGGGCCGCTATGGCAGCGAATTTTCTCAGAAACTTAAGCAATTCGGAGGTGCCTCTTCCAGCGATCATACTCGCGAAGCATAACTCGATGCAACCTGCTGTGACGGGCAGTAGCTCTCCTATAAACCATCCGGTCTTGACACATGGCGCGTCGCCCACCAAAATGCAGGACATGGCACATTCCTTTTTGATTTTTGATTTTGGCGGTAACGAAGACGCCGCCCAGCAGGCGCGGCATCGAATTGATGGCTGGAAGCAGGGTTTCCGGCTGGACAAGAAGCTTCAAGTCAAATTTGAGCGTAAAGAGCCGGAAGGAGCGCTGGCTGAGACGCCGGCGACGCAATCGAAGGCCGCAAAATCCGGCGCAAAAGGGAAGGCCAAGCCGGGCGCGAAACTAAAGGCTGAAGACGAGTCCTCTTCCAAGGCCAATTCGGCGGTTGCCGAGCCCACGCAAATTCGGCTGATCGTCCGCCTCGATTTCTCCGATCACGAGAAGCTCTCTCACCAGCGTTGGATCGAGCGCATACCGGTTGAGGAGCCTTTTAAAGGCGCAAATCCCCAAATTATCCGCGCGGGCGAGCCGGCATTCAAAGCCATATCAGATTTGTTTGATTCGTTGGATTGAACAGGCTCGCGCCGTGAACCGCAGCATGACTCTTAACTGCGAGATGCTTGCAGGTTCTCAAGAGACGCAAAAACACATGACAGGAACTCGTCTTTGCGGACGCGTTCGCCTCTGCGAATCGCGGCACCCAAACCCAATCCAGTCAGCAGAGCAACTAATGACCACATGGCCAAGACCTTCAGGATTAGAACGCCCATATTCGCCCCTTCCCAGTTACAACAGGAACCCTCAGTGGGTATCGCAAAACGAGAGCCAAACTAGTGGCTCGAAAAAAACTCCCTAAGTCCCTGCAATGCCAACAAATAAAAAACACTCAAGACCTTAAACACAATATCGACTTGGAAGTTGCGCTGTAAACTCTACATCCTTCCAGAGTCCCTTACATCCTATACGTACTATAAGTTACGGTACATCCTCGTTGCAATACCCTCTCTCAAAATTCTCCAAATCTCGCGCCGCACGAGTGACTCATCGAATCTCTTACTGGCCATTCGGACGGCTAAACTTCCCGTCCCAATTCTGTCCCTCTGACCAGCGTCTTATTTGCCCTCTTGCCGGTAGGCTTCTATGTGGACAAGCAGCCGCCTTGTCGGCGGTCAGGCCAGAACCCTGTCGGTAGACCCGAGCGGGGGCAAATATTTGGAGGGCAGCTCATGCGTGTGGCGCGATATCAAGTTGTATTCATCCTGGGGTTATTGCTTCTCCTGTTTACTTCGGCCAACGCCCAAACTTGGCGGCAAGTTGGCCCTCCTGGTGGAGACGTACAGTCGCTCGCAGCTGTGCCCGGCAGCGCGCGCACCCTATTCCTCGGCACCTCAGACGGGCACGTGTTTGGATCCAGGGATGCCGGAGAACATTGGGAGTTGCTCGGAAGAATTGGAGAGCATCACGACGACGTGATCATGTCCATGCTGGTGGATGCGCGCTCAGCAAATATGCTGTATGCCACGAGCTGGACGCTTAGTTCCCATGGCGGGGGCGTTTACCGCAGCGCTGACGCCGGCCATACATGGCAACTCATTGGCCTTGAAGGACTCGTGGTCCGAGCCATCGCCCAAGCGCCTTCCAATCCAGATATTCTTGTCGCGGGCGCCACCGATGGCGTGTTTCGCTCCGAAGATTCCGGTAAACACTGGGCCCGCATTTCTCCCGAGAAACACGAAGACTTGCGCAATTTCGATTCGATTGCGATCGATCCGCGCGATCCCAATACCATTTATGCGGGCACCTATCATCTGCCCTGGAAAACAGTCGACGGCGGGAAGAACTGGGCCCCAGTTCACCAGGGCATGGTGGACGATTCGGACGTGATGAGCATTACGATCGACCAGAACGATGCTTCGCACGTCTTTGCCAGCGCCTGCTCGGGCATCTACCACAGTCCTGATGGCGGGGCGAACTGGACCAAGTTCAAAGGTATCCCGAAGGATTCCCGCCGTACCGTGCACATCCTGCAGGACCCGAAACGCCCCATGACAGTATACGCGGCGACTACCGAAGGCCTCTGGAAGACCTCGGACGATGGGGCAGCCTGGCGCCTGATTACGCCCGTGTCCTGGAGCATTCTTTCGATGGTCATTGATCCAGAAAACTCAGACCGGCTGATTCTCGGCACCGAACGCTTGGGTATTCAACTGAGCGACGACGGCGGACAGACCTACCGCGCTTCGAACCAGGGCTTCTCGCACCGTCGCATTGTGGACGCGGCTGTGGATCCGCAGCATCCAGAACGCGCGCTGGTGGTGCTCACCAGCAATTTTGAGCCATTGCTCGAAACAAATGACTCGGGGCGCAATTGGACCCCGCTGGCCACCGGCCTCAAGTCCGGTCCGCCGCGCCACATTTTCGCTTCTCCCGATGGGTGGTTCGCGGCTCCCGGCCCCGGAGGCTTGCTGCGCTACGATGCTTCCAAGAGTTCCTGGGTGACAGTCAATCAAGTCACCGAAAAACCTGCGCCGGCTCAGGCCCGGCGTGCCGCTTCCTTGAAAAAGGTGTCGGCGCAGGACACAAAAAATTCGGCTTCGAAAACGCCGGCGACTTCGGCAGTTCCCGCAGTGGCCAAATCCACGCTTCCATTCCACGCCAAAGTGAATGACATGGCGTTTGGGCATGACGCCTGGTTTGCCGCCACCGAAGATGGATTGCTGGTTTCGCGCGACCACGGCCTCAATTGGAGCACGATAACACTCGCGCCTGTGCCGCGGCCTGCGGCAGCCTCCTCGGTAGTGAGCACAGCCTCGATTCGTGCTGTGCGCACAGGGAGCGGCGATTCTCAAGTCTGGGTGCTGACTTCCCGGCAACTCGAAGTCTCAGGGGACGGCGGGAAGACCTGGATTTCCAGGACCCTGCCGTTTGAACCGCGAGGATCCCTGCATCTTCACCCCACGGATGAGAACACGGTTGTGCTGGCAAGCGACCATGGAGTCTTCGTTTCTCGCGATGCCGGCGAATCCTGGCATCAGGCCAACCTTTCGGAACTCTCGATCGACGATTTGGCCGCAGTCCGAAATGCGGTCGTCGTTTCCACGGCGAAGGGAACTCTGTTCCTTTCCCGCGACAACGGCAAGACCTGGGGAAATATGACCGGCCCCACTTCGGAAAGCACGCTTTCTGCTTTGCGTTCACGCGAAACGGGAAATCAGTTGGTCGTGGCATCGGCCACGGAAGGCCTGTTCGTGCTTGATATGGGCTCGGCATCGTCCGCGTCCGCCGATTCGGTTCCAACTTCCCCGGCGGGAAAGCGGTAGTTGTACGGCAAGAATTGGTAAAACGCTGCACCCGGCAATACGCAGGGTCCGCAGCGGATTTATAGAAATTGCTAGCGCGCCTTCGCTGCCGCGATGTTGTGCGCTTGCAATATGTCGGCGCTCATCCCCCCGGTTGCGCCGTCATGCAACGCGGCAGAGCGATTCCATCCCAGCACCACACCCTGGGATGGAACGCTCGCCGCGATTTTTTTGGTGCTGAGATTTGAAACCACGGATTCACACGGATGAACACGGATTAAAGAGACAGAATACGGAGTGACAAATTCATAAAATAGATGTCCAATTCTTTGATTGCTTCGACTTGGATTTTTTCCTTCATTTTTTCCTATCCGTGTTCACCCGTGTGAATCCGTGGTTCCAAGAGGGTTCTCCCGGGGGGCAGTGAGCTATCCGGTTGGCTACTTTTTGGAGAAATTGTTTGGCGGTTTATTCGCTTGCGGCGCGGCTTTGGATATAATGAGATGTACTTCCGAAACTAGCTGCCCTAGCTCAGCTCAAGGTGATTCGGATGCCGGTTCAGGCGCGCCCAAAGACGGCGAAAATCGACTCCAGCCGGTATCAAGGCCTGTCTCGGGGGGATCTTCTTCGCGTTTACCGCACAATGTATCTTTCGCGGCGGATCGATGACCGCGAAATTCAACTGAAACGCCAGAACAAAACTTTTTTCCAGATCAGCGGCGCGGGCCATGAAGGCGTTTTGGCCGCCGCGGGGCTGGTCCTTCGCCCCGGCCATGACTGGGTGTACCCCTACTATCGCGACCGCGCGCTCTGCCTCATGCTGGGAGTTACGCCGCTGGAAATGTTCCTTCAAGCGGTGGGAGCCAAGGACGATCCGAATTCCGGCGGGCGGCAAATGCCTTCGCACTGGGGCATTCCCCGGCTGAATATTCTTCCGCGGTCCTCGTCGACAGGAATGCAGTACCCGCATGCCGTTGGCATGGCGGAGGCCGCTGTGTATTTCGAGAAGTTTCCGCGGGCGCTGGAGCAGGCTCAACAAGCGCCGCTCGGCGAACATGTGCGCCACCAGGCGGACGAAATTGTGTACGTCTCGGGCGGTGACGGCTCTACGAGCGAAGGGGAATTTTTCGAAGGCTTGAATTCCGCCTGCCTGCGCGAGCTTCCGATTCTCTTTTTGATCGAAGACAACGGCTGGGCCATTTCCGTTCCGGTGCAATTCCAGACGGCCGGCGGGAGCATTGCGAAACTTGTGGCCAATTATCCCGGCCTATTTGTGGAGGAGTGCGACGGAAGCGATCCCCTGGCAAGTTACGCGGTTTTTCAGCGCGCCGCGGAATATTGCCGGGCGCGAAAAGGGCCCGCGCTGGTGCATGCGCAGGTCACACGCCCCTATTCACATTCTCTTTCCGACGACGAGAAGCTCTATAAAACCGATACCTTGCGGGAGGAAGAGGCGCAGCGCGATCCAATTCCCAAGTTTGGGCTATTTTTGGTGCGCGAGGGGGTCGTCGATGAAAAGGAATTGGAAGTCATCGAAGCGGAAGTTGACCTGGAAATTCGCGAAGCGTCCGACAAGGCCCTCGCGGCGGAGCCGCCCGCGAAAGACTCCATCCTGGTAAATCAATATTCTCATGATGTCGATCCGGCGTCTTCGCGCTTCGAATCCGCTCCTGATTTTTCCGGCGAGCCGCGCACCATGGTGGAAATGGTTTCAGCCACGCTGGCCGATGAGATGGCGCGCGACGAACGGATCGTCGTGCTCGGCGAAGACGTGGCCGATTGCAGCAACGAAGAAGACCTGAAGCAAGTGAAAGGGAAGGGCGGAGTTTTCAAGGCGACAGTCGGTTTGCAGCGGCGATTCGGATCCGCGCGCGTGTTCAACACACCAATCGCGGAGGCCGGCATTGTGGGCAGCGCGCTGGGCATGGCTGCGCGCGGATTGAAACCTGTCGCGGAGATTCAGTTCTTCGACTATATCTGGCCGGCGATGATGCAGTTGCGCAACGAATTATCGTTGTTTCGCTGGCGCTCGAACGGCGCGTTCAAGGCGCCTGCCGTGATTCGCGTGGCTACCGGCGGCTATCTGACTGGCGGAGCGATTTATCACAGCCAGAGCGGGGAAGTGCTGTTCACGCACACTCCGGGGATTCGCGTGGTCATGCCTTCGACAGCGCTTGATCTTTGCGGGTTATTGCGCACGGCTATTCGCTGCGATGATCCCGTGCTGTTCCTCGAACACAAGCACCTGTACCGCCAGCCTTACAACCGGTCTCCCTATCCCGGGCCGGATTTCACCATTCCCTTCGGGCGCGCGCGCGTCGTGCGGGAAGGGAGCGACATGAGCATCATCACCTACGGGGCGGTCGTTCACCGCGCCGAAGTCGCGGCTGCGCAACTGGAGCGCGAAGGCGTATCCGTGGAAATAATCGATCTTCGGTCGCTCTCGCCATTTGATTGGGAGGCGATCGCCGCGAGTGTTCGGAAGACCAATCGAGTGATCGTCGCCCATGAGGACATGCTCTCGTGGGGTTACGGCGCTGAAATCGCCGCGCGTATCGGCGACCAGCTCTTCGATGAGCTGGATGCTCCTGTGCGGCGCGTCGCGGCCATGGACACATTCTGCGCCTACGCGCCGAACCTCGAGGATGAAATCCTTCCTCAAAGCAGCGATTTGTCCGCCGCTGTCCGCGAATTGCTTGCCTATTGATGCGCGCCGTTTTATCCCCCCAAATTTTTGGTTTTCGTTGCAAAGCGAATCTTCGGCTGTTAGGTTTCTTTGGGCCTGTCTCGGGGGGTTACGATTCTGACTTGTGAAAAGTGCGCGGCGGAAATTCCGGATGGGGCCAGTTTCTGCCCGGAATGCAAAACACCCGTCAGCGTCGCGCAAATCGGGCCTGTGTACGTTCCGCAAAGCGCCCAGCCGCCGGAGGTTATTCCCGCGATCCAGGGGCTTTCCGCGCTGCCACCTCGGCCCGCGTTTGCGGGATTTTGGCTTCGGGCGGCTGCGTGTTTGATCGATACAATCCTCATCGCGGCCATCTTCATTGTGGGTGCGTCTTTTTTCCCCACTACCTTCGAGAAGTTGCTGCCTGCCACGCCTCCTTCGCTGGCCGCCATGCCGCAACCCGCTCCGCTTGTGCTTGTCCTGTTAGCTTCACTTGGGTGCCTTTACTACACCTTGTTTGAGGCTTCGAGTTGGCAGGCTACTCCTGGGAAGCGAATCCTGAGGCTCTACGTCACGGACCTGAACGGCCAGCGCATCACGTTCCAGCGCGCGTTGCTGCGTAACTTAGCGAGGCAAATTTCGGGGATTTTTTTTATTGGCTATGTCCTGGCCGGGTTCACGGAGAAGAAGCAAGCCTTGCACGACATTATTGCCGGCTGCCTCGTTTTCCGAAGGCCGTAAGAAAATGCCAGCCACCGTGCGGCTTTCTCAATCTTTTGCTTTCGGTTTTTTTGCGGATTTGCGGCCGGTCTCGAAGGTGAAGGCGTCGATGGAGATTGCCCCCGCGCCCGTGGTGACGAGCGCCACTGCCATGGCTTCCAAAAGCAGCGGCATTTCATAGCGCCCGAATGCATAAATCCCCGCCGATGAGACCATGAATCGGCCGAGCACGAGACCCGTCTCGATGGCCAGCAGCAGGGCCGCGCCGCGCGTGAATAATCCCGCGATCAGCAATCCACCGCCGAAAACTTCCAGAACCCCGGAAATGTATGCGAAATATCCTGGGAGGCCGTATCCTTGAAATAATTTGAACGCGTGCGCGGGATCGCTCAATTTCGGGTATCCGTGGAACAGGAAACTTGCGCCGAGCGTCGCGCGCAGCACCAGCAGGCCCAGCGGCTTCAATTTTTCGAGAAATTGCATTACGGACGCCTCCTGTCGCGCGCAATTCTAGCAGAGTTGCTGACGCAAACGGTTTTGTAGCGCCCGCCTTCAGGCGGGCGTGCGCTCGAATCTACAATGCCCGCCTGAAGGCGGGCGCTACAATGCTTCCCAGAGGGGTATGGTTTTGCCCATGCCCCGTGCAACTGCCATTTCGTAGACACGCACGGCTGCGGCCAGATCCCAGGTAGCGATTCCATTCGATTTGAATAATGTAATTTGATCCGCAGTGGTTCTGCCGGGCTCTTTGCCGGCGACGATTTGCGATAGCTCCCGCACCGCATTCCATCGCGACTGCTCATCCCCGAATGCCTGGATGAGATCGCCTGCTTCCATTTTGGATTGCTCGATGCTGTCGACAATAATCAGGTTGGCGCGCCCCACTGCGGCAGCATCGAGTTCGCGCTTCTGCGGCCAATTCGCTCCCATGGCGTTGATGTGCATGCCGGGCACGAGCCACGCGCCTTCGAGCACGACCTTCGTTGCGGAAGTCGCCGTGATGACGATCTCTGCTCCTTTCACGGCTTCCTCTCCGGAAGGCATCGGTTCGACAGCCACGCCGATACGCTCGCTCATTTCGCGGCAGAAATTCGCGCGACGCTCGGGATCGCGTCCGAACGCGCGCACGCGCTCCAGGCGCCGCACTGCTGCCACGGCTTCGAGTTGTGTTCGAGCCTGGTAGCCGGTGCCGATGATGCACGCGGCGCGCGCATTTGCATTGGCGAGATATTTCGTGGCGACACCGCTGGCCGCGCCAGTGCGAAGCTGGCCCAGCGCGTCGGCTTCAATCAGTGCCGCCATTTCACCCGTCGCCGCCCGGAAAAGCGGCACAACGAAACGCGCGGCGCCGCGAGCGACCGTATAAATTTTCATGCCGATGTATCCGTGGACCGTATCGGCCGCCGCCATGTAGTGCAGGAGCGCGCCGTCCGGAAGCTTGATTCTGCAGCGCGGGTGCAGGATCAGCTCGCCTTTGCCTTGCTGGCGCAAAGACTCTTCCACGATTTCCAGCGCGATGGGCATAGTCAAGAGGGAGCGAACGTCGGCTTCAGTAAGAAGAAGGGTCATATCGGCTCCTTCATTTCCAAGTGCATGCGAAAGCGGAACACCTTCGGCGCGGCAGGATCAAACACGAGCATCTCTTCGTGAGGTGTCACAGCGATTTGAGGCGCGGCGATGCTGCCGAGGCGTTCTCGAAGATCGGCGTCCAGCTTATGCTGCCCGTCTGTCGACCAGACTCGAATTTCCGATGAGGAAGCAGCCACCGTAAAAACAAAATCGCCGGCCACGGCAAATCCTGTGATTGGGCCGGGCTCACCTGAAGGATTATTTGCCGCTTCCCAGGAAGTCGTCCATGAACCGTCGGATGTAAATTTCTCGATGCGCCCGGTCTTGAAATAGGCAACGAAGACCGAGCCATCCTGCGCCGTGGAAACCCACGATGGCTGCTCGTCCGGCGAGATCGCTTTTTGCGGGGCGGGCCAGGATTTTAAGAGATGGCCGCGGCTGTTGAACTTCATGATGCGCGATTTCGCGGGATCGGGCGCATAAAGGGTGCCCTCCTGGTCGATGGCGAGGCCCAGCGCGCCGGAAAAATGCCGCTGGGCGGCCGTCCGCCAGGTTTGGAAAAACGATCCGTCAGGGAAAAACACGTGGATGCTTCCTTGTTGAGCGTCAGCGACATAAATAGCCCCGCCGGAGTCTACCGCAATCCCTGAGGCATGGCGCACGCGCGAGTCCTCAAAGGATTGCAGGGGAGTGCCGCTCGATTCGAATTTGTGGACAAAGTTGGATCCCGGATCGGCGATGAAAATGTTGCCGAGGGAATCGGGCGCGAAAGACACGGGCACGTCGAGTTGGCCCGGACCTTCACCCTTCTCTCCCCAGGCGCTGAGGAACTCAAACGGCGGAGGCGGCTGCGGTTTCGGCGCGGGATCGACGCGATTGCCGCAGGAAACGAGGAACAATACCGCGGCAAGCGCGGCTTGAGGATGTTTCCATCGCGGCGGCCCGGAATTTGTCTTCAACATGCGGCAAACTTGCGTTAAAAGATCACGTGAACTTTTCGGGTAGGATAGTACCACGCGTTTCTTGGGGTGGCGGTTTGCTCGTGAGGAAAGTGCCCAAAAAATTTCTACGCCATTCGGATTGCTGAGCAGGGAATGCGCAAATGGAACGGTCTTCAGAGTCTGTGTAAGGACTCAATATTGGCGCTACAAATCTTAAAAACCGAGTTCTCACACAGACTCTTCAGCTCGTCCTCCCGTGCTTCGACTGCATGCCGAAACCCGACAGGCTGAAGCCTGTCCTACTCATTTTCGAGGGCGCGCGGGATGGGTGGCGGCATTCTTCACTCGACGGACCGACGTCTGAATCATGTCATAGGTTCTATTGGCGCCGCCTTCGTCCACATCGGAAAATTGGAATTCGGGACCCTTTGCGCCGCTGGAGATGCGGATGGGCAGGCGTCCGCACAAGTCGCTTTCCACGTAGGCAGTTTCGTAGCGCTTGCGCGCCTTACCCCACGTGTAGACGCGCAGCATGGAGAAGTCGCAGGCCCCGCCCTCCCCGCCACGCGATCCCGCGACGAGATATTGGGGTGCGTCCCCGCCGGAGCCATCCGGGACGCGATTCAATTCGAACCAGGCCACGACGTGCAGATTCGCGGCGCTGGCATAATCTTTCACGGGGCCGGGCAATTCGAGTTCAATGAAGCGTGCCAGCACCCAACCGGCGACGATCCCTGCCGGGGCGGCTACGGCCCCTGGGATGGGCTGCCCGACGCCGGGACCGCCACTCACTGAGTCCTTCGTCGCCCGCTTCGCTTCTGCCGGGACATTCCCCGGGCTGAGCACGCCATCACCGATCGCCGGCGAATCTATGGAGCGCAGGACGAGCAGCCAGTCTTCCTGCTTCGATTTTTGGTCTTCCACGGCTGAGGAGGCTTTCTCTACCTGGGAATTTTCCTCAGGTCCTGTGGGAGCGTCCGCCACGGCCCGTTCCAAAATCAACACGGGCGTTCCCCGCCCGAACTGAAAGATACGCTTGCCATCGCGCCCGGGTTCGACGCGCACATTGCTGAGGGTTTTTGTCCGGCCCCGCGCCTGGACGGGCAGAGTGCGTGCGCGCTCCAATAAAGAGGCGCTCTTTCCCCACAGGTCAGAATCCATCATTTGCCGCGAATCGCGTATCCATCCAACCGTGCCCGAAGGCGCGCGCACCTGCACCGCTGTGCCTTCCACTTGCACGACTTCGACGCGGTCGCCGTAATGCACTTCGCCGACCGATTCGCGCACTTGCGCAAGCGTGTTCCAGAGGATGACGTCGCGGTCGGCTACGTATCCGACCGAGATGGCCTTGGGCGAGTCTGTATGAATCCTCCAATACAGAAGTGCAGCCAGGATGAGGACTATGGGGATGAATCCCCGGCTGCGCACTATCCGCCAAATCATTTATTGATCTCCGAAAGTGATGCCGACCGCTCGCGCCGTGCGAACCATGCTTCCCTTTGGATCCACGAGCCGCGTTTCCCCGACCGCTTCATCGAGTGTGACCGACTCAATTTCGCCGGCCCGCAGGCAGACCATTCGTCCGAATTCCCCGCGCGCAACCAGCTCCACGGCTTCAACGCCAAATCGCGTAGCCAGGATTCGGTCAAATGGACTTGGCGATCCGCCGCGTTGAATATGGCCCAGCACGGTGACGCGGACATCTTTCTTCAGTATCGTGTGAATTGCATCACCGATAACAAAACCTACTTGCCCCGGGCGCGGGATCGGAAAGGGGTTGCCGTGGCTATCGGTCGGCGGCAGTTTTATGCCCTCGGCCACGACGACCATCGAAAATTTCTTTCCTGTGGCGGCACGTTCGCGCAGCTTCTCGCATACGGTTTCTATCGTGAAGGGAATTTCGGGGATCAAGATCACGTCCGCGCCGCCTGCGAGTCCGGAGTGCAGCGCAATCCATCCCGCATCCCGGCCCATGACTTCGATGACCATCACGCGGCCGTGCGATTCCGCCGTGGTGTGCAGGCGGTCGATCGCGTCAGTAGCGACGTGCAACGCGGTGTCAAAACCGAAGGTGACTTCGGTCGCGGAGAGGTCGTTGTCGATCGTCTTGGGTACTCCCACGATTGGAATTCCCAGCCTCCCGAGATCGCGCGCAATGGTGAGCGTGCCGTCGCCGCCAATAGCAATAATGGCATCCAGGCCCATCTTTCGCGCATTTTCAAGACACGTCAGCGAATAGTCGTGCTCGACTTTCTTTCCGCCTTCATTGCTGGCGTAGTGAAACGGGTTTCCGCGATTGGTGGTGCCGAGGATCGTGCCGCCGCGGGGCAGGATGCCCGCGATCGATTCCACCGTGAGCGGCATGGTGCGTTCGGTCCAAATCAGCCCGTCGAACCCGTCGTTGATGCCAATGACCCGCCAGCCGTGCCCCAAAATCGCCGCGCGTACCGCGCCTCGAATGACGGCGTTCAGTCCCGGGCAGTCTCCGCCTCCGTTGGCGATGCCGATAGTCTGGATGGTTTGAGCCATAGGTCCTCTGTGGGCGGCAGGCTACAGGGCCTGAAGCGCAAGAAGTTATTCTACACTATTCGTGAAATGGGTTCGGTGAGTTCGAGCCTACGAGCTACAACTGTGTATGCCTTCGTGGACATGTTTGGAGACGGGGATCGGCTCAAAGGGGAAGAAAACTTGGATGGTCTTGCGGGCTTTGCCGGAAACCTGCGGGAAGCTTTTTTGAAAAGCGAGAAGGTGGTATCCTCCGCGGCAGATCTTGCAGTACTCAACAATTGAAGCAGACTACGAGGGAGTAAATTAAATGGACCGAAAAAAAGCGACGGACTATCCGCAGGAGTTGCTGGACCACTTTGACAGGTACGTTCACGGCGACATCGACCGGCGCGAATTTCTGGATCGCGCGAATAAATATGCGGTAGGCGGCGTTTCGGCTGTGGCGCTTTGGGAGAGCCTCAAGCCGAATTACGCGTTCGCCCAGCAGGTTCCCAAGGACGACGATCGAATTAAGGCAGGTTACGAAACCGTGTCCTCGCCGCAAGGCAACGGAAGCATCAAGGGATATTACGCGCGTCCCGCGAAAGCTGCCGGGAAGTTGCCTGGAGTTCTGGTCATTCACGAGAACCGCGGCCTGAATCCCTACATCGAAGATGTGGCGCGCCGTCTGGCCGTCGCGAATTTCCTCGCGTTCGCGCCCGATGGTCTGACGTCCTTGGGCGGCTATCCCGGCGATGAGGAAAAGGCCACGGCGCTTTTCCCGAAAGTGGATCAGCCTAAAATGTTTGAAGACTTTGTCGCCTCCTACGCCTGGCTGAAGGCGCGTCCAGAATGCACGGGCAAGATGGGTGCAGTCGGCTTCTGCTTTGGCGGAACGACGGTGAACAAGCTGGCGGTGCGATTGCCGGACCTAGCCGCGGCGGTTCCGTTCTACGGCGGTCAGCCCTCGGCCGAAGATACAGCCAAAATCAAGGCGCCTCTGCTGCTTCACTACGCGTCGCTCGACACTCGCATTACCGGCGGATGGCCGGCCTGGGAGGAGGCGTTGAAAGCCGACCACATTACCTACACCGCGTATATTTATGACGGCGCGAATCATGGATTCCACAATGATACGACGCCGCGGTATGACGAGGCCGCTGCCAAGCTGGCCTGGCAGCGAACACTTGATTTTTTTAATAAATACCTGAGGAGCTAAATTCGCCGAAACTGGCGAACTTGTGGGGGTTAGTGGCACAGGCTTCGGCCTGTGGGGGTTCGGCCATGTAGGGCTAAACCCCACAGGCTGAAGCCTGCGCTACTGCACCGGCTAATTGGACGTCAGGCGGTACGCGATCAACTCGCCGGGATAATTTGGGCCGCTGACGGCGATGACGATGTATTGCTGACCATTGAGCATGTACGTCATCGGCGATCCGCTCTGCGGCGCGGGCATGTAGACTGCTCCCGCGTCCTTGCCGGTGGACTTGTCATACGCGCGCAGCATCGCGCCACGCGTTCCGGATGGCATAGTTACATTCACGGACTCCCCGGCGATGACGAGAGTCTTGGTCGTCAGTACGCCGATCAAGCCTGCGCTTCCCGTGCGTGGAATGGTCAAGCCTGCGAGCGCGGGATTATTTCGGACGTTGTCCGGTGTTTCTCCGTGCGCGACCTGCCAAACGATTTCGCCCTTGTCCATATTGATTGCAGTAATGCGGCCGTACGGCGGTTTCAAGAGCGGCAAGCCCCGAACGGTCACAGGTGGAATGCCACTTTCAGGATTTGGGGCCAGGAGTGGTGGCGCGCCCATAGGTCTGCCGTTGCTCGGCGTGAAACCGGCGGTTCCCTGAACATATTCCATGTCCGAGAGTTTTGGGTCGGGTGAAGGAACGAGCCCGAGGGCGGAAATATCGCTTCTGGAATACACATACAACATGTGCGTATCGGGATCGTAGGATCCGCCGGGCCAATTCGCTCCGCCTAATGCACCTGGTGACACGATTGTTGCAAGCGGTCCATCCGCTTTACTCACCGAGGGCGGTGTGAACAGCGGACCAATCTTATATTTTGAGACAAGTTTCTCCGCCTCCGCATGCAGTTCCGGTGTGAAGTTGATCAGACTATCGTCGGACACGCCTTGATTGTCAAACGCCGGCGGCTTGGTGGGAATCGGCTGTGTGGGGGAGTACCATTCTCCAGGTACATCTCCTTGGGGAACCGGGCGCTCTACGATCGGCCAGATCGGTTCGCCATTTTCGCGATTGAAAACGTAAAGATAAGCCTGCTTGGTTGGCTGTGCCACAGCTTTTACGGTGCGGCCGTTAATGGTGATGTCGGCGAGAATCGGAGCGCACGGAATGTCCATGTCCCACAAGCCGTGGTGGACAAGCTGATAGTGCCACTTCCGCTTGCCGGTTTCTAAATCCACGGCGACTAAACTTTCTCCAAACAAACCATTCCCCGGGCGATCGCCTCCGTAGTAGTCGCCCGTCGGCAATTCCACCGGCAAGTACACCAGGCCGAGATTTTCATCCACCGAAATTTGCCCCCAGACGCCTGTATTTCCAGTGTAGGCCCAGGACTCCTTCAGCCAGGTATCGTTTCCATATTCGTTGGGAAGAGGAATGGTGTGGAAAATCCAGAGGCGCTTGCCGGTTCGCACATCAAAACCGCGGACGTAGCCCTTCACGTTTTTCCTGCTTCTCGGTACCCCTCCGGTCAGGTGCGCGGCCCCGACGATCACTACGTTGCGGGCCACGACAGGGGTCGAATGAAGCCCGACTTCTCCGGTGACCAGATCAATATCCTGATCGTCGTCTTTTTTCAGATCGACCACGCCGCCAACGCCGAAGCCGGGCACAGGCACGCCGGTCTTGGCATTCAGCGCGATGAGCCGGTAGCCCGGCGTGACGTACAAAATTCGCTCTTCCTTGCCGTCCGTCCAATACGCCAATCCATGTCCTGACAGTTGCCTCGGAGCATTTACGCCTCGATCACCTTCATTCTCGCTGTGCATCCAGAGCAGTTCGCCCGTGGCCGCGTCCAGAGCCACCACGGCTCTTCGCGTTCCGCCCGTCGAATAGAGCACTCCATGAACCATGAGTGGCGTCGATTCGAATTTGAATTCGGGCCGCGGGCCGAGGGAGTCCGTCTTGAAGCGCCAGGCGACGGCAAGCTTATTGAAATTGTCCGCATTGATCTGGTCGAGCGCCGAGTAGCGCGTGCTTGCGAGATCGCCTCCGTAAGTCCGCCACTCGCCATTTTTCGCGCCTGTCTGCGCGTTTGCGAGCGCGGTCACACAAAGCAAATACACAATCGGAGCGGGGAGTACAAACCATCGAAAGAGCCGTTTCATCGACTTCCTCCCAGGCAGGGCGGCGCCTGTATTTTGCGCAGATTAATCTGGCTATGAAGAGCGTCTTATTCTGTGCCCATTTTCGGATGGAAACAAGAATATAGGTTTGCAAGCTGGCCCTGATATCTCGTCCCAATTCGAGTGGTTGGTTTGGTGGCGCCGGCGTCCCGCCGGCGATTTTTGCAATCGTGTCGCGGGGCAAAACATCCGGCGGGACGCTGGCGATACCAAACCCGCGCAGCCAGGTCATATTTAGACGAGGGCCGAATTCAAGCTGGACACACGGTCAGCAATTCAGGCTAGGTCGTCTTCGCATTACGCCGGAAACGCTCGAGGAGCGCCGTGTGCAGGCGCTGGCGGACATCTTCCGGGAGGGGGACAGGTTCTGAGTTGCAGAAAATCTGGATGGTTTTGCGGCAGGTGTCGACAACCACGCGGCAATCGGTGCAGCGGGAAAGGTGAAGTTCGAGATCGTCTCGCATGGTGGAGTCAAGGACTCCGTCAAGATAGCTCGTCAATTCGAGTATTACTTTCTTGCAGTTCACTGCGTTTCGCTCCGTCGAAAATACTTATTTAGTTTTTGGCGGAGTTTGAGGCGCGCCCGCAAGAGGCGCGATTTTACCGCCGCCGAAGAGATTCCCAGAATTTGCGCGGTTTCTTCCGTGGAAAGTCCCTCCACATCGCGCAGGAGAAAAGCGACGCGGAAAATCGGATCGAGTTCGCTGATCACGCTGTTCAGAATTTCATTGAGCTCAACCTGGGCGAATTTTTTCTCAGGGGAAGGGCCCCAGTCCTCGATTTCACGGAATACGGAATCTTCGCCGTCGCCGTCGGTCAGCGGTTCATCGAGAGACACCTGATTGGGGCGCCGCTTGCGCAATTTCATCAGGGCTTCGTTGACGGCGATGCGCACGAGCCACGTGTAAAAGCGCGAGTCGCCCTGGAAACGGTCCAGGTTCTGATAGGATTTCAGGAAGGCGTCCTGCATCACGTCTTCGGCATCTTCGCGGTTCTGCGTGATGTTCATTCCCAGGCGGAAAATTTTGCGTTCGTAGCGATTGACAAGCTCTTCAAACGCGGAGGTGTCGCCCGCTTTGGCCGCGGACACCAGTATTGCTTCGTCATCGCGGACGATTGTGGAAGCCAGGGGTTTGGGGTCGGTGGCGCTCACGAACCAGTGTGCTCCAGGCGGCTGCGTGCCGAGGCCAGTCGCGCTCATTTGGCAGGGTACCATAGTTCTCCTTTGCATTTCCTGCCGGTTGGACCCTCTTCTTCGGATGCTGTGCCCAGCCTTGTCGATGCAATTATTTTTATAGTTTTTGTGAGAACACAGGCCCAAAAGGGCTTGCGCCGTCCGGATAGTTTGCAGTGGTACAATGAGCCGTTCCCATTCAAGGGAGAAACACTTCCGTTTCGCGTCCCGGCCCATGCAACATGAATTTTGGGGATGATGCAGGCTCCGTCAAAACATGAATTCTGGGAGTGCGCGGATCTATACGAGCTAAAATGCGGACTTTGCCCGATTATTTACGCAGCGGCATGAAACTGATCATCGTCGGGTGCAATCCCGGCGACCGTTCGGCTCGCGTCGGGCATTATTACGCGGGCCGAGGAAACGAATTCTGGCCGCTGCTTTACGATTCGGGTGTGGTGCCCGAACTTCTCGATCACCGCGATGACAAACGAATGATCGAATTCGGTATTGGTTTAACCGACCTCGTCAAGCGTCCCACGCGCGGGATCGAGGAATTGAAGCGCGAGGAATTTGCCGAGGGGCGTATCCTGCTGGCCCAGAAAATCGAACAATATGCGCCGCAGATTATCGCATTCAACGGCGTGACAACCTTTGAGAATTTTGCTCAGAGGCCATGCAAACCAGGACTGCAAAAAGATCGGCTGTACGGCGCGCAGGTGTTTGTGCTGCCATCGACGAGCGCGAAAAACGCGAAGGGACGCGGCCATAAGCTCCGATACTTTCGTCAGCTTGCTAAAGTGCTTAAGAAATTGCCAAACTAGGCTGCCACGGACCGCGGCATAAAATGTTTCGGGCCTGCCGCGAACTTGGCCGCTTCATTCCATGTCAGGGCTGACATCCTCCAAAATGGCTTCAGAGTCGTTCTCGCGGGGAGAGTTGATGGTCGCGGCGGCTGCTCGCGAAATCCGCGACGGCGAACTCGTCTTCGTCGGCATGCGCTTGCCCATGATTGCATTTGCGCTTGCCAAACGGACTCACGCGCCTCGCGCGACAGGTCTTTTTGAAAACGGGATCATTCGCGACACGCCTGTCGCAACTCTTCTGTACACCATGGGCGATCCACCCAACTTGTTCAAGGCCACGTTTTGCGGAGATATGATTTCCGTGATGTCGCTGCTGCAGCAGGGCCGCGTGAATGTGGGCTTTCTCGGAGCCGCGGAAGTCGATCGCTTTGGAAATCTCAACACCACCTGGGGCCGCAGGAATGGGCAAGCTGTGCGGCTGCCGGGCTCAGGCGGCGCGTGCGATATCGCTTGCCTCTCTCAGCGCACGGTCGTGATTCTCGCACACGATCCACAACGATTGGTCGCGCGCGTCGGGCACATTACTTCGCCGGGAAATGGCGACGGCGGACCGTGGCGGCTCGCGCAAGGGCTGCCGGCGCGCTCCGGCCCTTCAGCGATTATCACGACGATGGGTGTGTTGCGATTTGGCGAAGGCGGCGAAGCTTTCCTGGCATCTATTCACGCGGGAATTAGCGTGGACGAGGTGCTGAGCAAGACGGGATGGCCTCTGCGAGTGGCCGAAGATTTGGAGGTAACACCGGAACCGAGCGAAGGCGAACTCAGCGTCATTCGCGAGATTGATCCCAACCATTTTTGGACGAAAACATGACAGGTGCCGCTCCCTCAAAATTGATTTCGATGAGGCAGGCGATCGCTGAGCATGTGCCGTCCGCGTCTTCGATACTAATGGGCGCGGAGCTTGAGCAAATGATCCCGTTCTCTGCGGGGCACGAGATGATACGTCAGGGGCGCCGCGACCTGACTCTCGTGGGCCCTATTTCCGACATCCTGTTCGATCAGATGATCGGCGCAGGCTGCGTTGCGCGAGTGATGGCGGCGTGGGTGGGCAACGCTTCGTCCGGCGTCGGATATTGCTTCCGCCGGGCCGTGGAGAAGGCAATTCCAAACGCGATTGAGACGGTGGACTACACGAATTTCACGATGGCTATGGCGCTCCATGCGGCCGCGCTGGGCGTGCCCTTCCTCCCCACCTACGCAGCGCTTGGCAGCGATCTACTCAAGAGCAATGTCAATCTTCGCGAATTCACCTCTCCGGTGAATGAAGACCGGCTGATCGCCGTGCGCGCATTGCATCCAGACGTGGCGATCGTGCCGGTGCAGCGCGCCGATACGTTCGGCAATTCGCACCTTTGGGGCAACCTCGGTGTGGCGATTGATGGGGCGCGTGCGTCGCGCAAGGTCATCGTGGTAGCCGAGGAAATCGTCCCGCCCGATGTGATTGCCTCGGATCCGAACCGCACGCTTATCCCTGGGTTTCTCGTAGCTGCAGTTGTGCACGAACCGTGGGGGGCGCATCCTGCTCCTGTTCAAGGGTATTATGGCCGCGACCACGCTTTCTTTGCCGAGTATCATGAACAGTCACGCAAGCTGGAGGATTTCGAGCGCTGGCTGGATCACTGGGTGCTAAAAGTTCCGTCGCGGGCAGACTATTTGAAACAGTTGGGGGACAATCGAGTCGGCGCACTTAAAGTCCACGAACATGCGTTATCTGCGCCGGCGGATTTCGGCTTTTAAGGAGCAAGAATCATGGGGAGAGTGACAATCAAGTTTCTGCAGAAGCCGTCTTGCACCACCTGCCGCAAAGCCAAGGCTTTCCTGGAAAAACGGAAAGTCGAACTGGATCTGCGCGATCTCGGGAAAGATCGATTGTCGGTCGCGGAACTCGACGAACTCATCGGCAAACGCGACCATCGCAAGTTCCTGAACACGCGCAACGAACTCTATCGCACGCGAAAGATGGGTGAGAATCCCCCGTCGCGCGACGAGGCCTTGAAATTAATGGCCGCCGAGCCCAATCTGATCCGGCGGCCGGTTGTGTTGCGCGGCGCCGAAATGGTGCTGGGTTACGATGAGGAAGCGTTGAAACGGATCGCGAAATAACGCACGAGTTCGATACGAAACCGGCTCATGAGCATCAGCGAAAAGATCGTTCTCCTCCAAGGCGACCTGACGGAAATGGACGTCGACGCGATTGTCAACGCCGCGAACAATGATCTGCAGCTTGGCGGCGGCGTGGCAGGCGCGATCCGGCGGAAGGGCGGGGAAGCGATCCAGCGGGAGTGCGACGCGATCGGCAGCGTTCCGATTGGCGGGGCCGCCATCACGACGGGCGGCAAGCTGCGCGCCCGCTTTGTGATCCACGCGGCCAGCATGCAGCTGGGAGGAGCAACAACCGCGCGCGCGCTGCGGAGTTCTACGGCGCACGCGTTGCGCATCGCCACGGAGCGAGGGTTGCGCTCGATCGCATTTCCCGCCGTTGGCACCGGAATCGCCGGGTTTCCAATCCCGGAATGCGCCCGGATCATGCTGCACGAAGCAGTGGAACATCTGAAGAAACCCACGTCACTTGAAAAGGTTTATTTCGCATTGTTCGATTTGAAGGCCTTAACCGAATTTGAAAAAGTCCGCGCGGAAATGGACGCCAGCGGCGAATTTCAGGGCGCATCTCAGGCGGGGAGCAAATGAACTCGCTCGCCGAAAAAGTTCGCGCCGAGCTGGCCCAATACGAGCATCCGCTCTTCGTGTTTGACGCGCGCCCCGCGGCGGAAGGCGTCGAGGTGGTGATCCAGTATTCTCCGCCTGAGCCGCAGGTGCACACTTATGTGTTTCTGCTCCGCCCGCGTGAAATTGAGAGCAAACAATTTCCATGGATTTTTCAGAGGCAACTCTACGATTGCCTGCACGATTTCATCATCGAGATGTTTACATGTAATCCGCAGCGCCAGGACGTATGACGGCCGGTCCCTCCTCCGCATCCGGCGCACGCGGCGAAACGCCTAAGACGGGAGAGCACGCGCGCGCCCTTTCCGAAATTCTTGCCGGGCGCATTCGAGCCGGCGGCCCTATTTCCTTCGCCGAATTCATGCGCGAGTGTCTGTATCATCCAGCCCACGGCTACTACTCGCGCTCAAACGCTACCCGATTTGCAGACTACTACACCAGCGTTGACGTGCACCCGATCTTCGGGCGTCTCCTCGCGCGGCAGCTTGTGGAAATGTGGGAGCTGCTGGGCTCGCCGCGCCCGTTCGTCGTGGTTGAATCAGGCGCCGGAGTCGGCCGCCTGGCGGGCCACATCCTGGATTTCAGCGCTCGGGCGCTCCCCGAATTTTATGCGGCGCTAGAATATGTTGCGGTCGAACTCTCCACCGCACGCCGCGCCGAACATGCGGCTCGCCTCGCGGATCATGCGGCTGCAAAGCGCGTTTCGAGCGCCGGCGAAATCCCGCGCGCGATTCCCGCGGGTTGCATTTTTTCAAACGAATTGCTGGACGCTTTGCCCGTTCACCGAGTTGTGGTGGAAAACGGTGCGCTGCGGGAAATCTTTGTAGGATTCGAGAACGCGAGATTCATCGAAGTGCAAGGCGAAGCCTCAATGCCTGCACTGGCGCAATATTTTCATGAGCAGGGAATTAGGCTCGAAGAAGGACAGCAGGCGGAAGTGTGCTTCGAGGCTTGCGATTGGATTGAGAATGCGGGCCGCGCCCTGGAGCGCGGCTTCGTTTTGACCATCGATTACGGCCACGAGGCCCGCGCCTTGTATGGCGAACATCACAATCGAGGGACGCTGCTTGCTTACCGCGATCACACCGTTTCGGAAAATCTTCTCGATGCGCCGGGCGAGCAGGATCTGACCGCGCACGTCAATTTTACCGCGTTGGATTTGTGGGGCCGCCGGGCCGGCCTCGTTCGAACCGGCCTCGTCACCCAATCGCAATTTCTCGTGGCGCTTGGGCGCGGAAATCAATTCGCCGATTTGTACGAACCAGGGGAGACGGAAGTGGAAAAACTGCGCGCCCGCCTCTTGCTAAAAAACCTCATTCATCCGGAAGGATTGGGGAACAAATTTCAGGTTATGATCCAGCACAAGGGGATAGATACGCCGGGACTCACGGGATTGGCCGGGTGGTGAGGTTTGGTGTAGCACAGGCACTCTTGCCTGTCGGGTTTTTGCAATCGTAGCTAGCTCGGGCGCCTTTAAGTCGGGGCTACAAAACCGCCCAGGCAAAAGTGCCTGTGCGACTCAGGCGCCGCTTTCACTGTAGGCTTTCTTGAGGGATTTCTCCGCTTCGGCTTGCGCGCCGCCGGTGTCATCGGCCGTCTGCTTGGCCTTGCTGTATTCGTTGACGGCGCGGGTCCGGTCGCCCTGAATGTCGTAAATCCGCCCGAGATAAATGTGTGACCACACCTCGGTCCATTTTGTGGTCAAGTCGGTTGCCCCATCGAGCGTGTCGCGGAAGGATTGCGCGGCGGCCGCGTAATTCCGCTGGTAGAAAAACGCTTCACCCATGCGGAAGTCGGCGAGGGCATTCTGCCGTTCCTGCTCGAGCGCCTTCTGGTACTGCTGTACCGCATCGTAATAACGGCCCTGTTCGGCGAGCGATTCCCCGCGCGCGATGATTCCGCGCACGCGCAGGTGCTGGCTCGATTTCAGGATGTAGTCGTGCGGGTCAAGAATAATGCCGTTGGGCTTGGGCCGCCCGAACGTCTCCACAGTGAAGGGGGACTCTTTCCCGGAAATCGTGATCGTCTTGAATTCTGGATTTCCCTCGGTCTGGACTTCCACCTCCACGTCCATATGGAAGACGTCAAGGTTCTGTTTCGCTTTGCCGACGATCCGGAACCCCTTCTTGGTGCGGTAAATCACATACTCTAAGTTGAATTCCGGGACTCCGGTCGAATGCAGCCACTGCGTGAAGAATGGGCGCAAGCTGGCCGGCTGCTCGGAAGCGGCCGGCGAGTTGCCCATCTTGAATTCCGTCGGGGCCCGTTGAGCCAGGCGCGTCTCCGCCAGTTGCTCGAAATCCTGAATCCGCGCGGACTTGCCGGAATAACGCGAATAAAAATCCTTCAGCAGTGCGCTGAAATTCGCATCGCCGATGATGGCGCGAAGCATGTGAAACACCATCGCGCCTTTGTTCACCACAACCGATTGGTATTCCTCGGATCCGGGTTCCAGGCGCCGGGCATCGGCAATTGGAGCGGAATCGTCGAACATCAGCGCGCCTACCGCATAATCTTCGAGCGCTTTATTCAGCCCCTCCTTGCCCGTAGTTTGCTCGACGTACAACCCCTCCGAATAGCGCGAGAGGCCATCCGTAATCCAGACGTCGGACGATGTAGCTGCGGTGACTTGCGTGCCCCACCACTGATGCGCAACCAGATCCGCCAGCAGCCGTTCGTTGGGTTTGGCCGACCATTGCCGGGCGCTCACAAGCAACAATCCAGGCGCGGCGAACCCGTCGACCGTCCCGTCCGGGAGTTGCGCGAGCGTCAAGCCCGGCTCCGGCAGGGGGCCAAATTCATCGTTGTAAAAATCGAGAACATGCGAAATCGCGTCCGCATAAGCAGGCGCCGTGTTTACAGCCGCAGGCGGTGTGTAGATGGAATAGGTCGCGCCTTCCGCGCGCACAGGGCTCAATTGCAGCGGGGCGATAACAAATGTTCCAGCAGGTTCCGCCTTATCCACTCGATACGTGTACAACATGCGCTCATTTTCCATCGCGGGAGCCGGAGGAGCGCTCATGGGCGATACCGGTGCGCCATGTCGCGCGTTCCCAAGCGCGAGAGCCGGAGTCGCCACAGGTCTGGGCGTGACCGATTCCGGCGCGCCTGCCGGCGTACCAGTGCCCGCTACCGTCATGTTTCCGGGCACTTCGATCTGGAAAATACCCGTGTATCGATTGGAGGGAAAGTCAGTCAACGGAAACCAGCGCGAAGGTTGCAGCAAGTATCCGCCGTCCTTGGCGATATACGCCATACGAACGGCTTGATTGGGATCGTTCATCCGGCTGGAAAGCGGGCCGCCATAATCAAAAAACAGAGTGACTTTTCCCCCGACGGGTATCGTGTCGGCGAGCGTGATGTGCAATTTCAAGGCAGTGCTATCGTCTCGATCGTAGCTGACCGGCTTGCCGGAGCTGTCGCGGACCGAATTGACGCGCAGATTTTGATTGAGTTCCACCTCCACGATTCGGCCGGCTTCTTTCGCCGCGAAGTCCACCTTCGCCTGCGCATTCATGACTTGGCCGACGGCGTCGAGGGAAGCGCGAACTTCGTAGTACGTTGCGCGGAACGCAGCACCGGAAATCGTCTGAACTGGGGCGACAGGGCGGCCAGGTCCCTGCGGCGCCCCCGGCGATTGTGCCCCGCCGGGCAATGCGAGACCTGTGAGGCCTGCCAGGAGTATGAGCAGTCGGAATTTCGACATGAGGATCAGGAGCCTTTCTGTCCGGCGGAGGCCATCCAACATAATAGGATACCAACTTGGGCCGATGAGTTGCCAGTCCCAGCTTGCTTTACGCCAATCTGCGTTACCTGGGATTCAACATTTCCGCGATCAGATCCGCCGCGCGCTCGACCGCACCCGGCGGGCCAAGTTTTTCGCGAACTTCGGCGAGGCCTCGGCGCATCTCCGCCAGCGCTTTCGGCGAATCGAGCAGCCGAATCACCTCGCTCGCGAGGCGGGCGGGCGTGAAATCCTTCTGCACCAGCTCCGGTACAACCCGCTCGCCTGCGATCAGATTAACCATGGCGAACATAGGAGTGCGCACGAGCCATCGCGCGATCGCAGCTGTGAGTGGAGCGAGGCGGTAAACCACAATCATTGGCGCGTCCATGAGCGCGGCTTCCACCGTTGCGGTGCCGCTGGACACAATCGACAGGTCCGCCGCGCCCAGGGCGTCGTAGGTCGCGTCTTCCACCACGTGCATGGCTAGATCGGGCGTCAGATGTTGTGCAATCTGAGGCTGCTTTATGCCTTGCGCCAGGGCCAGCACGAATTGCACATTGCGGTCTTTTTGGATCAGGCGGCAGGCTTGCATCAGCGTGGGCATGTGATGCGCAATCTCGCCGGAGCGGCTTCCCGGCAGGAGCGCAACAATCGGCTGGCCTGCGTCAAGTCCACACGCAGCCGCAAACTGCCGCCGCGTTCTCGTCGCAGCAACATTTCCGACGAGCGGATGGCCGATAAAATCAGCGTTCACACCACGCGCGCGGTACCATTCCTCTTCAAACGGGAAGATGCAAAGGCCGCGAACGAATCGCCGCCGCACTAGGTTTGCCCGCCATGGTCTCCAGGCCCAGAATTGCGGGCACACAAAATAAACGTTCTGCACGCCCTGGCGCTTCAGGGCGCGCGCCAGTCGCAAATGGAAGCCGGGGAAATCGGTTAGGATCGCGAGCCGCGGTTTGCGCCGCGCCGCTTCGCCGAGCAGGCGTTTCCAGACGCGCTTTAAGGCCGGATATTTTTTTGCGATTTCGACAATTCCTACCAGGGAGACTTCGGAGCAGTCGGCGACGAGTTCGACGCCGGCATCGCGCATCCGCGTTCCGCCCATGCCGAAAAGCTGGACGTCGGCGCGCGCGCGCAACGCCTCCGCGAGCCTCGCTGCGTACATGTCGCCCGACGCTTCGCCCGCGGAAATGAGGATTTGAGTGGGGGGCATTGTGTAGCACAGCCACTCTTGGCTGTGCGGTTCTCGTAAGTCGAAAGAGCAGGCTGCCGGGTCCAACAACGACCGCAAAATCCGCACAGGCAAGAGTGCCTGTGCTACTAAAGGCTAATCGTTTCCAGGAGCGGACGTCCCGGCTTCGCTTCCCGCCGTCTCGAAGGGGGCGCGCAGCTCCTGGTCTTTGTATTGGAGCTGGTACAGGCGATAGTAGATCCCACGTTGTGCCAGCAATTGTTGATGGGAACCCTGCTCGCGCAGTTTGCCTTTGTGGAAGACGAGAATGCGGTCGGCGTGCTGGATGGTGCTGAGCCGGTGCGCGATGACTAAAGCGGTGCGGCCTTCGAGCAGCCGGTCGAGCGCTTCGCGTATGAGGATCTCGGTCTTGGTGTCCACGCTCGACGTCGCTTCATCCAGAATCAGGAACCGGGGATTGTGCGCGAGCGCCCGCGCGAAGCTGATCAATTGACGCTGCCCCACTGAAAAAGTCGCGCCGCGTTCGCTGACGTTTGTTTCAACGCCCTCCGGCAGTGAGTCCAGCAGTGAGCCGAGCCCCACTTCGCGCAGCGCGGATTCGACCCGCGCGCGGCTGATGTCTTCATCGCCCAGGCGGACATTCGATTCCAGGCTCCCCGTGAACAGGAACGGATCCTGCAACACGATGCCGAATTGCCGGCGCAATTGGTGCACGTCGTAGCGGCGAATGTCCACGCCATCGAGCAGAATCTCGCCGCGCTGAATTTCGTAGAATCTCAGCAAAAGCTGTATGAGCGTGGTCTTTCCGGCGCCGGTGTGGCCGACAATCGCGAGGGTTTGCCCCGGAGCGATGTGGAAGGATACGTCGCGCAGGACCCAGTCTTCCTCGCTCGGGTTCGCTCCGCCATGGTAGGCAAACCATACGTTGCGAAATTCGATATCGCCGCGCGGCGCGGAAAGAGCCAACGGAGTTTCCGCGGGCGGCGCGGGCAGCGGCTCGTCGAGCAGCTTGAAAATCCGCTCGCAGGCGGCCATGGCCGATTGCAGGATATTAAATTTCTCGCTCAGGTCCTGGATGGGCCGGAAGAAGCGCTGCGCGTACTGCATAAAGGCAATCAGCGTTCCGACGGTCACAGCTCCGGCGAACGAAAGCAGCCCGCCATACCAGAAAACAATCGCAATGGCCGTCATACTGAACAGCTCGACCGCAGGGAAGAACACGGCGAAAGCGGTTATCGCGTCCTTGTAAGCCTCCATATAGATGCGATTCAATTCAGCGAACTGCTCCTGCGATTTCCGCTCGCGATTAAAAATCTGCACGATGCTCATGCCGCTGATGTGTTCCTGCAGGAACGAGTTAATGCGCGCGATGGCAGTCCGGATTCTACGGTTGGCGTCGCGCACGCGGTCGCGGAAAATCCACGTCGAGATCATGATCAGCGGCAGCACCGCGAAGGTGGCCAGCGCCAGCCGCCAATTTTTCCACATCATCACCGCGCCGATACCAAGCAGAATGAGGGCGTCATTTGCCATCGCCGCGATCCCCGCAGCAAAAAGGTCGTTGAGCGCGTCCACATCAGTGGTCACACGCGTCACCAGACGCCCCACGGGATTGCGATCGAAGAAGCTCATTGGCAGGCGCTGCATACGCTCAAAGATTTCTTTACGCAGGTCGTAGAGCGTTCGCTGGCCCACGTTCTGCATGATCCGCACCTGCAGATACTGCACGGCGAAGCTCAAAAGCAACGCCGCCAGAGACAGGAGCGAAATGAGTACGACGCCGTGTAGTGCATCCGAAACAGGAAGTTTGCGATTGGACCCCGGAACAATGTACTTGTCGACCGCGACGCCGAACAAGTACGGGCCGACCACTTCGAGCGGCATCACAAGCAGTGTTAGGAACACCGCGAAGACAACACTCCACTTGTACGGTCTCAGATAAGTCATCAGCCGCTGCAATAGCTTCGAGTCGTAAGCTTTGCCTAGAGCTTCCTCTTCGCGGAAGTCGCTCATTCGCGTTCCAATTCTTCTTCGAGCAATTGCTTCTGGTACAGGTCGGCATAATAGCCGCCTTGCGCCAGCAGTTGGGCATGCGTGCCGCGTTCGACAATCCGTCCTTCGCGCAAAACTGCGATCAGGTCGGCATGCTGCACCGTCGAGACGCGGTGTGAGATCAGGATCGTTGTCCGCTGGCGCAAGATCGTGTCCAGACGCCGCAGAATGCGCTCTTCCGTTCCCGTATCTACGCTGGAAAGTGAATCGTCCAGGATCAGGATTTTCGGATCGCGAATCACGGCGCGGGCAATGGCGGCGCGCTGCTTCTGGCCTCCCGAAAGGGTAATTCCGCGTTCTCCCACCATGGTGTCGAACTGGGCAGGAAACTCCTTAATTTCCGTGGCGATGCTGGCAACGTCGGCGGCTTCGTGAATCTCTTCGTCGGTCGCGCTATCGACTCCGAACGCAATATTCTCGCGCAGCCTTTCGCTGAACAGGAACGTATCCTGCGGCACGTATCCCACTGCCCGCCGCAGCGTTTCGAGCGGCCATTCGCGGATGGGCCGGCCATCGATGAACAGCGTTCCCGGGGGCGTCTCCCACAACCGCGCAATCAGCGAGGCCAGCGTGGATTTTCCGCTCCCCGTGGGACCCACGATGGCGAGAATTGAGCCGGCCGGGACGCGCAGGGAAATATCCTGAAGCACGGGTTTGTTGGCCGCTGCCGATCCATTCGATTTTGTTCCGTCGGTATCGCTTCGCACCGTGGGATAGGTGAATGTCAAATTCCGAAACTCGATTTCGCCGCGGATTTCACTTTTGTTATCGCGCGCCACATTTGCATCGCTGATCTTCGGCTCCGAGTCGAGGATGTAATTCAGCCGGCCCATCGACGCGCCGCCGCGCTGAAAAATGTTGGTCACGAATCCGAGGGCGATCATTGGGAAAATCAAGCGCGTCATGAAGGTATAGAACGCGATCAACTCGCCGAACGTGATCTGGTTCAAAACCACCTGGCGTCCGCCCTGCCAGAGCACGAGGATAAACGTCAGTCCAAAGAGCAACTGAAGCAGTGGCATGAACATACTCCAGAAGTAGATCAGGCGCAGATTGCGGTTGATGTACTCGCGATTTGGCGCGTCAAATCCGCGAATTTCAGCATCTTCCTGCCCGTACGCGCGCACCACGCGCACGCCGGCCAGATTTTCCTGGGCCTTGGCGGAAAGCACCGCGAGCGAGGCCTGAATTTTTCCATACAGTGCGTGAATTTGCCGGCCGAAGAGCCATACGCTAACCGCCACGATCGGCACGGGGAGCAGCACGTACACGCTGAGCGTCGCCGAAATCCAGAACATCAGAATCACGGCGAGCACCATGGTGGCGATCGTGTTCGCGCTGTACATGATGCCCGGTCCAAGCACCATGCGCACATTGTTCAAATCGTTCGTACAGCGTGACATCAGCTCGCCCGTGCGGTTTCGCACGTAGAATTCCGGCTCCATCAGCACCAGTTTGGCGAGCAGGTCGTTTCGCAAGTCGTACTCGATGTCGCGGGAAAGTCCGATCAGGATTTGCCGCGTCCAGTACGAAAAAACGCCCTGAACCGCGCAAACGATAACTAGCGCCGAGCAAAACACGGCCAGCGTATGCGCATTTTTCGGGTGATAGTAGGGAAGAAGCGGGCCGAGGGCGATTTGCGTAAGGCGTCCGAGCTGTGCCAGCGGTACTTCAGCGCCCTTAAGGCAATCCGTGATCACGCCAAGGATTAGCGGCAGAAGGGTCCCGGTAATTCCCATACACGCCTGCGTAATAAAGCCGATCAGGACTTCCGCTTTGTGGCGCGCCACGTACGGATACAGGCGCTTGAGCTGCGCCCATCCGGAGACGCGCTTATGCGCCGCTTTGGGCGCCGATCCTGACAGGGTATTTGCCGCTGCGCTCATTTCAGAATGGATACTGGAGTCTCGAGTGACGGGAGCTCGTTCAGATACCTTTCATGAGACTGGTCGAACGACTGATAGCGTTTCGTAATCTTGTTCCACCGTACATCGAACGTTGTATTTTTGCCCTCGGAGCGGTCCTCCGTGCCCCCATTGAGGGCATCGAGCTTTTCCGCAGGCGTGAATTTCATCTCCAACCCATTCTTCGCATCTTGCCTGTATTCCAATCGCCACGAGTTAACATGTACTGCGCTAGAGCCTCCGAGATACCCATTTTGATTTTTCAAATGCTCGTCGCAAAGCAGAACTTGGGACCACTTGCCGTCATTCTTTTCAAGCACGGCCGCTCGCGTTACATAAATCGCCGATGCGTTTGCATCCCCCGTGCTCTTCTTTTCTCCCCCGGAAAAGCGATTCACGACAAGGACTTGTTCCCGCCCATTTTGCGCAAGATTTCCCCGGGCCAGGATATCCGCCTGCTTGCCCAGGGAAGCATCCGCCACACCTCGAACCTCGTCCGCTGCAACGGCGGTTTCGGCAGCTGTCTTAACCTCGGCGGGCGTCGATTGCTGTGCCGTCTGGCACCCCGCCAAAGAAAGCGCCATGAACCAGCACAGCATTCCCGCCAAAGTGCGCAATCTTCGTATCCTCATCGTCAATCGGCGCACTACAGGCTTGGGAACGCCAGCGTAATTTCGACCACCCGCCCCGTATCCCGGGCACACATCACTTCCATCACCTGGGGAACGTCCGACCCGGCCCAGTCAAACTGGTAATACATCATCTCGAGTTCCTGTCTGTTTTTAGATGCCGGGCCACTGGAATTCGGCTCACCATATAAACCTACCACGCGATCCTGCGAATCGCCCATGCGCAGGCCAAGGCCGGTCAGCCAATTTCTGGGATCCAGAAAATCCGGGCGCCGGTCGCTGCACTTTCCTTCCTGGGTGCCGAGCGTCGTGATGGTGACGCTTTGAATCACGGATTTGGCATCGACTTCCAGCCGGATCGAGCGGCCCGAACAATCGTCGCGCCATTCCTTGGAACTCGAATTCGGCTCCTCAATAAGATTCTTTGCCTTGAAGCGTTTTTCCGCCGCGGCGAAGGTGTCGCGCCCGGGCCGCAATCCCGCGAGCTGCGTTTCATTGATGTGGCGGACAGCGCTTTGCCCTGCGCCGCGAGGAAGGATTCGCGCGCCTGCGGCCGCGGCGGCGCTCGCCGCGGCGAGCGCCACACTAGCGCACAGCCAGAATTTCATCGAGCCGCGCTTCAAAGTTTTCCTCTCCCTCGGACCATAAACGGAAGCGCTCCACGGGCACAGCTTCCTCCACCGCGCGCATCCAGCCCATGAGTTTCTGTATATTCTCTCTTGTTTTCTCCTGATATTCGCGCAAATTCTGCGGCTGCGACATCCACATCAGAAACCGTGCCTCTTCAGGATGCTGCGGCTCCGCCACGCGCCCGCTTTCCGCCGCGAGCAGCCCCGCGTGCCCCGTGAACAAATGCTCGAAGCCAAGATCGGCCATGAAGTGCCCCGATTCGGCATACACGCCTCCATCGTATTCGGGTCCGTAACAAAAAATGTCCATGCGCTCGGGCTGCAGTTTCCAGCTCGCCGATTCCTTGTCGCGAATCCACAAATCCCAGCGCGCCGCAACTTCGTAGCAAACATCGCCGGAGTGATGCTCCTTCGCAAGATTGGCGATCTCTTCCGGTGTCGTCAAATAGCCGCGCAAATCGTATTCTTCGAGCGGCGTTTCCGTAAAATCCACGGCTCGAATCGTCAGCCCGGTAAATCCAGGCGGCGAAGAAGCCAGCGGGACCGTGGCAAGAAAATGCTCGAAGTGCGAGAGCGTGTTCTCTTCGTTGTAGTCGCGCACCCAGACACTCGCGTAGGCACGGTTCGGCATCCGGGCATTATACAGGCAACGGCCCAAAGGACCGAAAACGTCGAGGCGAGGCAAAGCGGGTCAGTTTCCGGTTAGCCGACCATCCACCCGGGACACGACACAATCCGGTAACGGGACTTTGCGAGCGGCTCGTGAGGTGCGGTGCGTGTCCATCGAGCCGTCTGCCCTCATCCCGAACCTTACCGTACTTCTTGTAGTCCTTGTTTCTGCTGAACCCAAAGTGCTTGCGGTCCACGGAACGAGATGTTCGGATGAAAAGAGAGTTCCTGGCCCTCAACGAGTCGTAAACGCGGAAAGCGTTTCGTCAAGGCTTCGAGCGCCAGCTGCGCCTCCATCTTACCGAGCGCAGCGCCAAGACAATAGTGGATGCCGAGGCCAAAAGCGAGGGACTTGGTCGTCTCAGCGCGGTAGAAGTCGAATGTCTCGGGTTCCGGAAAGACGGAGGCGTCGCGACCGGAGGCGGCGAGCCAAAGGAAGAGCTTAGCGCACTCCGGCAAATCCACGCCACCGAGCGTAACGGGGCGCTTGGTCGCACGCCGCCACACGGGGACGGGCGGGTCGTAGCGCAGCGTCTCTTCTACCGCGTATGGAATTAGCTTGGGGTCTGCGACCACGGCGTCCCAGCGCGCGGACTTCTCAAGCAATCGGCGGACGATGTTGCCGATCAAGTAGTTCGTCGTTTCGTGGCCGGCGAATGTGAGCGAGTACAGGATCGACCCGATCTCGTCGTGCGTCAGCGCGTTGGGGTCCTCGTCGTGGATCGCCAGCAGTGCGCTGGCAAAATCATCGTCGTGCGCGCTCGCCTTTGTTGCGACGAGTGCGCCTAGGTAGCTCCGGTAGGCGGCCATGTTCATCGCGTGGTGCACCTGTTCTCCGGGCGTCGGTCGTCCCCAGGCAAGTGCGGCGCGATGGCCACACCACTCCTTGAGCTGCGGCCAGTCGCGCTCGGGGATACCGACAAAGCTGAAGATCATCGTTGCCGGCAACGGAAAGGTGAACGTGGAAACGAGATCGAACGGCGCGGATGGGTCGATGACATCCAACAGTTGGTCGATCGTTCGCCGGATCCTCGGATCCATCTGCTCTACCCGTCGGGGCGTAAACGCCCGCGCGGTCGGCGAACGTAGGCGTGTGTGGGCCGGCGCATCGAGGCTGACCATGGATGGCTGGGGTCTGTGGCCGCCTCCTAGGAGGATCCGCGCCGCTTCTGGCACGATCTGCACAAGTGGAAGTTGGGCGGGAGCTGCGGAGTATGTTTCAGGATCGAGGAATACCGCCTTGATGTCGTCGTATTGGGTGACAACGTAATAATCTATGGACGGAGCGTAGAAGACTGGCGTCTCCCGCGGCAGCGAAGCAAGTACGGCGAACGGATCGGCGAGGAACGTCGCCGACAGCGGGTCGAAATCGGCATGAACTGGGCATACCGGGTGAGACGTCATTATCTGCTTCCTCCAGGGAGTTCGGCCCTCTGTTGTCTACTCCATGACTGAACCGATTCGCATGAACTCCTGCCGTCGGCCGTATGGGCCCAGCCGAGCTTGTGAAGTTACTATATTGTTTCCGGCAACTGTACCACGCGCAAGGTGCGAAATGCAGATCCAGGGATCAGCTGACGGCACATTCGGAAGTAATCCATGAGTTTGGTAGACGCATTTGCCGGAAACTGTCCCTCGACAATGCGGGAATCACTCAAGCGGAGGGATTTGCTCCTCCGTAGGACACTAGAAAACTATTTCTGAGCAGTTGTTTCACTTCATCGTCAGCGAACGCTACGTCCAAGCCCACGAGATTCGTACGCAGTAATTCTTCTTTGCCCCAATGAAATACGCGCTGGAGGGTTTCATATTCCCTAGTCAAAGTAGTTGGAGTGAGCATGCGGCTGTCGGAGTTGACGTTGAGTGAAACGCCCGCGCGGTAAAGGCGATCGATGGGATGTTCCTCCATGCTTCCGATCGATGGAATAATCTGGACGTTGGCCGACGGGCAAATCTCCAGGTGAATGCGTTTCCTGCGGAGATGCTCCACCAGTTTCGGATCCTCGATGCTGCGCGTTCCGTGGCCGATGCGCTGCGGGTCGAGCAGGCGAAGCGTCTCCCACACGCTCTCCGGTCCAAGCGCTTCGCCGGCATGTGCGGTCCGAAACAGGCCATGCTCTCGCGCGTAGCGATACGCTCCAACATGCGCGTCCAAGGGAAACCCCGCTTCATCACCCGCAAGATCGAGCGCCACGACTCGGCTGCCGCGAAATTTTTCCACCAATTCCGCAGTTTGCAAACTCTGCGCCTCCGTGAAATGTCTCAGCGTGCAAAGGATCAGGCCTGCCTGCATCCCGGTTTCCCGGGTCAGCTGCTCGACCGAGCGTTCTACGACCGAGACAACACGCTCAGGACTCAAGCCCTGCTCGGTATGCAGTAGCGGCGCAAACCTGAGCTCTGCGTAAATTACGCCATCTTCAACAAGTTGCTGGAAAACGTCCTCAGTAACCAGACGGAGTGAATCCTCGGTTTGCATGAGCCGAAATCCCTTGGGCGCGCGAGAAAGAAAGTCCGCAAGGTTCGCGCAGCGCGCAGGCGCAATGTAATCGCGTTGATACTCCTCTCGAGTAACGGAGGGCGCCAGCTTGGAAACCGCCTGAAAGCTCAGCGAGCAGTCCAGGTGAAGATGCAGCTCGATTTTTGGAAGCGATCGCAGTTCCATTTCTTCACGATAACCCGCCGTGTCAGTTCGGTCCACCGTTCAACATTTGGAAAAATTCATCAAGCTACCATCCACTGGACCGAAACGGAACATACAGTGTCGGTTAGGTATCAGTTGGGTACATCGTACGATTCAATCGGAGAAAAATGATCACTAGTGCACACAAATCGATTTTCGATATGCCTAGAATCAGCCTAGTTTTCAATTCACTCGGAGGTGTAATTTGGACAATCCATTTCGTAAGCGCCACGAAAGAAAATTAAAGATCGTTCGGAATTTCGTCCGGACCTCATTATTGCTTGCAGTATCGCTTCTGGCCGCAGCATCGGAATCACAAGCTCAGGTTTCTCTTGGTATCAGAATTGGTCCGCCACCACGTCCCCGTGTGGTTCACGTTGAACCCCAAAGCCCGGGCCCGGAGTACGCCTGGGTAGGCGGTTACTGGTATCCGGTCGGCCACCACTACAGGTGGCATGACGGCTACTGGACGAGGCCGCCTTATGAAGGCGCGCGATGGGTTGAACCCCACCATGATGGAGAGCAGTTTTATGCGGGTTACTGGGACGGAGACCATGGCCGCCTCGAACACGACCACCATTGGGACCAGGACCACGACCGTGACCAGAATCGCTACCACGACGACGGTCATCACTAGAATCACCCGACGCTGAAGTGTGCCTTTGCATTCTGTCACTTCGCTTGTGGAAACCTGCTGCTGAAGAGCAGGTTTCCACCGCGCAGGATTTGCAACCTGAAGCCCTCATTTCTCCCTCCCGATTTGTCAATGAGCTACAGCGGACGGCAGCAACTTTTGGTTTGGCTGCAAGCCCTCCTGCAGCGCCGTGAGACCATTGACGATCGCAAGCCGGTTTCCTAGAGCTGACGGTGCGATTGCCAATCGGTCAAATCAGTTACTCCTACATGTCCGGAGGAGGATTGACAGCGGGGGCGGGCGGAGCTGGGCTTGGCGGCGTTCCGAAAAGATTACTGAGCCCAGCGAGCTTCTGGTGAAGAGTTTCGCCCATCTCGGAGAAGACGTTGCTGCACACAGACCTCAGTCTCTTGTCGGTGGTGTCGGCCAGCTCTTCGATGAGGCTCGTGGACTGTTGATTCAGCTTGGTTACCGTAGTCAGCAGCCAGGAGCTTGACGCATTTTCCAGACGTTGCTTGTGCTCGTCCATGGCGACGGTTCCGTGTGAATTCAGCGACGCCTGGAACTGGCGTTCCAGGGCCTGAGATTCGATGAGCAGGGCGTCCTTGGCCTGATCGACCTGGACGGACAGGTCCCCCTTGCCCAGGACCAGGGATTGCTGCGCATGCGCTGACAGCGCCCGCTGGAACTCCACCGCGAAGCCGCGCGCATCGCCTTCGAGTTTCGAACGCATGCGCGCAGTGTACGTTTCCATTTCTGCCGCATTCCGTTCGAACGCCGATTTCGTTTTGGAGGCGTACAGATCGAATTGCTCCTCTCCGAGCCGCGCTGCGCGTTCGGTGAACTTGGCGGCGGCGTCGTCGCTTGCCTCCGTAATTTGCTGGCTGCCGAGTTCAGCGGCTTCGCGCGCGTTTTCCTGCATCTGGCCTCGCGCGTGCTCGACGTAGCTCCGGCTGTAGTGATCGAGTTCGCTGGCGAACAGGCCGGACATCTCGGCGGCCTTTTCCCGCAAGCGCGAAGCGGCCTGATCGAGCCCCTTCTCGAGCGTCGTCTGCATCTGGGTTTGAATTTTTTTCTCGTACCAGTCGGCCGATTTGAAGAGCGCTTCAAATGTGCTGTGCGAAGTTTCAGTGGCTCTGGTTTCGAGTTCGGCGAGCCATCTCCCTAGCGCGGTGCGCGCCGATTCGTTGAAATCCTTCTCAATCTGCGCCAGGACTTCCTTGCCGCGGGCCGCAGTGTCCTGCAGTCCGCGTTCGGAAACCTCCCAAATTCGCTGCTGATGCTCGGAGACGGCCTTCTCGGCCTGTTCACGGTCAAAGGCCAGCTTGCCCATCATTTCCGTGGCACTGGAAATTTGTGGCGCGAGTCGCTCCTCGAGTTCGCTTGCCAGCTTCTCAATCGTGCCGCGGCCGGCGGCTTCGAGCATGGGCTGCATCCGCCGGGCCATCCCCGCCACGGCCGATTCCGCCTGACGGTTCAACTCAACGCTTTGCGCTTCGAGCATGACCTGGCCGCGCTTGCCCCATTCCTCAGACGCCGCCTGAAAGAGCGCTGAGAATTCGCCGCGCCTTGCTTCCACTTGCGCGACGGACTCCTGAAGCTGCGAAATCGTGGCTTCGCCTTTGGCGGCTTCCTTGCTGATTGCGGTCCGCAATGTCCCCAGCGCGCTCTCTGCTTCGGCGGTAACTTGCGAATGCTTATTGCCCAGCGTGTTGATCTGCTGCTGAAGTCGCAGCTCGATCTGCAGCGCGGAAGCTTCGCTATTTCTGGTAAGCCGTTCAGCCGCTCGTCGCGTCGCTTCCTCGATCGACGCATCCATCTTTTCTTGCCAGCGCGCGCCGGCGGACGCCAAGTCGGCTTCCAGAAGCCCGCGCCATCCCACCTCCCCGATGGCGGTCGCGGCGGCGATCTGCTCTCCCAGCTTTCTGGCCGCTTGATCCATCTGCGCCAGTCGCGCCTGGGCATCCGCAGTGCGCTGATCCATTTGTTCTTGCCAGCGCCGGATTTCGTCCTCGGCAGCTTTCGCCGAGGATTCCCGCAATCGGTCCATCAGCGCCTGGAGTTCGTCCTGATTCGTCCCGACGCTTCTGCTCAGGGTTTCCACCTTCTGGATGGCAGCCTGGAGCTGGTTCTGAATCTGCTGTTCGAACTCCGCGCGCCGTGTATGCTCGACTTCCGAAAGTTGGGCGTCAATCTGCTCCCGGGCTCTGCTGAGCCGCAGGTCCAATTCGGCGGACAATTGAGCGAGCGTGGCTGCCATGCCCTTTTCCCGCTCATTTTCCATGCGTTGCAGAGTTTCTTGCTGCGACTTCTCGATTTGCGCCGCTACGGCCGCAGCCACGGATTTTTCCGCCGCATCTTTCAGCTGGTTCTGTAGAGTGGCTAGCAGCGGGCGAGTTTCCGCAGCCACAGCTTGAGTCGCGCTTTCCCGGACCGCACTATGAATGTGTTGCTTCGCCTCAACGACCAGGCGGGCCACTTGTCGCGCGAGCTGCACGGACGGTTCGGTTCCGGCCGGCAAGGGAATCACGCGAACGTTGTCCTCCACGGCTTCCGGCCCCGCCACGTGCGCCGCGGGCATTTCCGGGGTGGACCAATCTTCAACTTCGCGTTCACCCGGCAGGGGTTCCGACGGGGCCGGAATTTCCAGGCTAGGCACGGAACCGGTCTCGGGGAAGGGATACCAATCCGCAGGAGGGAAGGCAATTCCCCAGACGTTCCCGCTGACTTCGAGTTCCACGCCAATCTGAAACAGTTCGCGAACCGTCCTCGGGCGCTGAATCCACGTGACGCGCCCCCGGACGCTGCGCGCCTCGTGCCCGGCTTCATTGTGGGGGACTTCGAGAGTGACCCACATATTCTTCAAAACGTAGTGTTTGGATTGGTAGCGGGCGCCGTGGCAATTAATAATCAGTGTGGAAGTGCGCTCTTGAAACGGACGGCCGAGTGCGTCCATACCCGTAACCGTCAGCGGCACGGCTTGCACGATCCGCGTCGTGCGCCGCTTCTGAACTTCCTGATCGGGTTGGTGATCCGAATCAGCCATATGCACTCCCAGCGGATAGGCCCAAAGCGTACCATTTCGCCGTTCAGGCGTCGAGCGATAGCGAACAGGCCATCTGGGAATGCGGCCCAATCCGGGGCATTGTTTTGAATTCCATCCGTCGGGAGAAAAACCAAGCGAGGCCTTCCTGTGCATGCCTTATCCTCCCGGATTCGGCCGGAACCTACTGGATTTGACTTGGAATTGCCCCGTGGCCGGACATGCCGTTCAATATTCGGTCCAGCATGGATTGCAAGAACGAATAAAGGGCGGCAATTTTCAGGGATCTTGGATCGGATAGCTGGGCCTTATTCGTAGCCCCCGCGTCCTGGCGGCGCCACTCGAGTCATGAGTTGGGAGCCGACAGGCAATTCGGCTAAAGATAGTGGAACGCGGACAAATCCATTGGCAGCGCGAGTCGATTCGATGGCTTCGGTTACTTTTGCTCTTTCGGAGGGTTGGTAGAGGACGGCGGCGAGTTGGGTGAGGTGACCGGCGCAGCGGGGCCTCCGAGATGCTGGCGGATCGTTGCCCCCATCTCAGATATCACGGTGTTGCAAACGGCCTTCAGCCTCTTCTCGGTGGTTTCGGCAAGCTCGGCCAGGAGACTCTCGGACTGCTTGTTGAGCTTGGTCACTACGGTCAGGAGCCAAGCGTTCGAGGCATTGTCCAGGCGTTTCTTATGGTCGTCGATGGCGGCCGTGCCCAGGGGCTCAAGCGACGTACCGAACTGGCGTAGTAGCGCATGAGATTCGTTTAGCAGGTTTTCCCTGGTCTGGTCGATCTCGGAGGTGAGTTCTTGAATGCCCTGCGCCAGGGTTTGTTGCATGTGGTGGGAAAGAGCGCGCTGAAACTCCACGGCGAAGCCCCGCGCGTCACTCTCCAGCTTCGAACGGATCTCCATTCCGTTTGCTTCCATGCTCGCGGCATTCTGTTCGAACGCCGCCATCGTTTTGGAAGTGTAGGCTTCGAGTTGCTTTTGAGCAATGGTCTCGGCGCGGTCCTGGAAGAGAGCGGCAGCGCCATCGCAGCCGTCCACGATCTGTTGGGAGGCCCGCTCGGCGGCGTCCTTGGCGCTTTCGCGGATCTGCCGTTGCGCGTGTTCGACATAGCTCCGGCTGCAGTGATCGAGTTCCTTGGCGAACAGGCCGGATAAATCCGCGGCCTTTTCCCGCAATTGTGCCGCGGCCTGATCGACACCCTTCTGCAGGGTCGTTTGCATCTGGTTTTGAACTTTTTTCTCGTACCATTCGGCTGACTTGTATAGGGCCTCAAATGTGCTCTGTGAAGTTTCGGTGGCCTTGGACTCCAGCTCGTTGGTCCATCTGGAGATCGCTTCACGCGCCGATTCGCCGAACTCCGTCTCGATCTGCGCGAGGAGTTCCTTTCCCCGGGCTACTGTGTCCTGCAGGTTGCGGTCGGAAGCCTGCCAGACGCGTTCCTGATGCTCGGCAAAAGTTTTCTCCGCCTGCTCGCTATCGAAGTTAAGCTTGGTCGCCGCTTCTTCGATGCGGGCCATTTGCGGCGAGACCCGGCGATGCAGCTCGCCCACAAGCTCGTCCACAGTCTTGCGGCCTGTGGCCTGCAGCGTGGATTGGAACCTTTCGGCCACTCCGGCCTTGACCGCTTCCGCCTGGCGGATTAACTCACCGCTTTGCGCTTCGAGGATGGCATGGCCGCGTTGCGCCAAATTTTCGGAAGCAGCTTCGAGGTATGCGGAGAGTTCGCGTTGTTTCGCTTCCATCTGCGCAGCGGATTGTTGCCACTGCGACAGCATGGTTTCGCCCCTGGCGATTTCCTGATTGATAGCGGTGCGCAACACGGCCAACCTATCATCCACCTCGGCGGCAACCTGGGACTTCGCGTCGCCCAGGACGGCGATTCGCTGCTCGAGCTGCTTCTCCACCTGCCGCCCGGCAGCCTCGGCGTTCTTCCCAAACTTCTCGGCGGCAAGCCGGGACGCTTCCTCGATCAGGGTTTCCGTCCTCTCGCGCAATCGCCTGGCAGCCGATTCCAGCTCGACATCGAGAGCCCCGCGCCAGCCCGCTTCCCCAATCGCCCCGGCGGCGACGATCTGCTCCCTCAAACTCTTGGCTGCATGATCCATCTCCTCAAGACGTTCCTGGGCCTCGGCGGAACGCTGGTCCATTTGTTCCTGCCAGACGCGCAGTTCGTTCGTCGCAGCCTGCTCCGAACTAATCTGCATCTGCTCGATAGCCACTCGAGCCTCGTTTTCTCTTGCTTCAAGTGCTTGAGTCATGCCTTCTAATTTATGGAAGGCTGCCTGAAGCTGATTCTGAATTCGCAGCTCGAATTCCGCCTGTCTTACGCGCTCTACCTCGGCGAGCTGAGCGTCAATCTGCTGCCGGGCATCGCTTGCCTGCTGACTCCGCTCGCGCGCCAATTCTTCACGCAGGGCTGACAGGATAGCTTCCCGCTCGCTCTGTCTGCGAGTTAAGGATTCGCGCTGCGTATCCTCGATGTGCGCCGCGACGGCCGCTGCCGCCGACTCTTTCGCCGCTTGCGTGAGCTGCGCGTGTAGATCGGTCAGCTGTATGCGGGTCTCTGCGGCAACCGCCTCATTCGCGGTCTCGCGTGCTGTGCTCTGAATTTGTTCTTTGGCCTCGGTTACCAGCCGCGCCATTTGCCTCGCGAACTGCAGGGGCTCATTGTCGCCGGCCGGGAGCGGCAGCACGCGAACGTTGTTTTCGACAGGTTCGGGCCCGGGCATCTGCGCCGCGGGAATTTCTTCCGGCGTGGACCAATCTTCTTCCTCACCGATATTCTGGGGCGCCTGGGACGGGGCTGGAATTTCCGTCTGGGGCACGAATCCGGACTCGGGGAACGGAAACCAGTCGCCCGGCGGAAACGCGATCCCCCAAACATTCCCGGAAACCTCAAGCTCTACGGCGATTTGAAACAACTCGCGGACCGTCCGAGGGCGCTGAATCCAGGTGACGCGGCCCCGGACAGTTCGCGTCGGGTGGCCGGGCTCATTATGTGGGATTTCCAGGGTGACCCACATGTCCTTCAGAACGTAGTGTTTCGATTGGTAGCGGCAACCCTGGCAATTTATGGTTACCGTGGACGTGCGCTCCTGAAACGGCCGCCCCAGCGCATCCACACCCGTGACCGTGAGGGGAACGGCTTGGATAATTCGTTTCGTGCGCCGCTTCTTTATTATCTCATCGGGTTTAAGATTCGATTCCGCCATTGGGTCACCCAAAAGGGTGTTTTAAAGCGTAACATTGCGGCAACTCGGGCGTCGAGGCACTGGGGAAGCTAATTTCGTAAAGGTTACGGCCCGCTTAGGTGGACCGTTATGCCCCGATATGGGACGGGCAAGCCCGTCGAGAGGCACAGCTATTCCGTAATACGGGGGCAAAACGGCATTCGTTCAAATTTCAGTCGTTTGGGCGCAGCTACCGGGCTTCGATGGGGAGGATCAATGGTCGGGGCGCCCAGCACGGCAGCTTGGAGGAATGCGGGCTACAACAGCTCGTTTCGAGCTTCGCTAAACCTCCGTGCTTGTCCTGGGTATGCCGTGAATGGGCCTACTGGTGTTCGTCCATGCATGGACCAACCCCCACAGGCTGAAGCCCGTGCTACTAGAGCCTCCCCGAATCCTGCCTTGAATGTCTCCTCCCGTGACGCGATACTGGCGCCATGCCGGAAGTCGCATCCAAATCAGCTCTGTCCGCCCGCCTGTTGCGAAAAGCTTACAAGGACGTGGTGGCGGTCGATGGCCTGAACCTTGAATTGCAGGCGGGCGAGTGCTTCGGCCTGCTCGGGCCGAATGGCGCCGGAAAAACGACCACCGTCGAAATCTGCGAAGGATTGACTCAGGCGGATTCGGGAGAAGTGGAGGTGCTTGGCCGGCGTTGGAGTTCGGACGCCGCGCAGCTTCGGCAGCGCCTCGGCATTCAATTGCAGGACACGCAGCTTTCCGAGAAACTTACCGTGCATGAAACGGTCCGCTTGTTTCGTAGTTTTTTTCGGCAGGGGGCGGAAGCCTCCGAAGTGATCGCTCGGGTGCAGCTCGAGGAAAAACAAAATTCGCGAGTCGGTGATCTTTCCGGAGGCCAGAAACAGCGTCTGGCTCTCGCCTGCGCCCTGGTCGGCGATCCCGACTTTCTTTTTCTCGATGAGCCCACGACGGGTTTAGATCCGCAAGCCCGCCGCCAGCTATGGGATTTGATCGAGGAATTCAAGGCGTCCGGCCGCACCATTCTGCTCACCACGCACTACATGGACGAAGCCGAGCGCCTTTGCGACCGCGTGGCCATCATGGATCATGGCAAGGTGATCGCTCTCGGCACGCCGCGCGAATTGATTGCCTCGACGTGCGCGGAACAAATGGTGGAGTTTACAGCGGGCAGCGTTTCCCATGCGCTCGATGTGCAGGCGCTGCGACGCATCGCAGGTGTCCGCGAAGTCCGCACGGAAAATGGCGCTGTGCTCCTACAAGTCGCCGAACTGCATACTTCCGTCCCAGCCTTGCTCGCTGAATTGACGCGCCAGAATGTTCCGCTCACCGAATTGCGAACGCACTCGGCGACATTGGAGGACGTCTTCGTTACTTTGACGGGGCGCCATTTGCGAGATGAGTGACAACACGATTCCCGCTGTTCGAGCCGGTGTGGGTGAGAAGAAATCGCCCCGCGAGAATTCGCTCGCGAACCACCCGCTCGTGCAATTGACTCTGGTGCGGTTTCTTGAATTTATTCGCGAGCCCGAAGCCCTGTTCTGGGTATTCGTATTTCCGGTTCTTCTCGCGGCAGGATTGGGCATCGCTTTCCGCAACCGTCCGCCGGAGGTGCTCACGATCGCAGCGGTCACTCCGGAACTTGCGCAGTCCTTGCGGCAAGAAAAACTCCTCGCAGTCGAGCAACTGGACTTGCAGGCTGCGCAAGAAGCGTTGCGCACCGGGAAAGTCGCGCTGCTCGCGGTGCCGGGATCGGGCGGCGCGGTCGAGTACCGGTATGACGATACCAATCCCGAAGGCCGCGCCGCGCGTTTGCTTGCGGATCGAGCGATCCAGAGAGCAGCGGGACGCGTCGATCCTGTGGCTACGACCGACCAGCTAATGCGCGAGGCGGGCTCGCGCTACATCGATTTTCTGATTCCCGGATTGCTCGGCATGAATCTGATGGGCAGCGCGATCTGGTCCATGGGATTTGCGATCGTCGATGCGCGGCGCAAGAAACTTTTGAAGCGCCTGGTGGCGAGTCCCATGCCCCGGGCCTACTATCTGCTCTCATTCCTGCTTTCGCGAATCTTGCTGCTGGTGGTGGAAGTGGGAGTTCTTGTCGGCTTCGGCGCTTTGCTTTTCCACGTGCCCGTTCGCGGCTCGCTGTTCGATCTCGGGGTCGTGTGTCTCCTGTCGTCGCTATCTTTCAGCGCATTGGGATTGTTACTGGCCTCGCGCGCAAGAACGATTGAAGCGGCTTCCGGTCTCATGAATGTGGTGATGATGCCGATGTGGATCGCGTCCGGAGTGTTCTTTTCCTCGCAAAAATTCCCCGATGTGATGCAGCCGGTCATCAAAGCGCTTCCCCTGACCGCCGTGATCGACGCTTTGCGCGCGAACATGCTGCAAGGCTCGAACTTGGCCCAGATGGCTCCGCAGGTAGGAATCATCGCGTTCTGGCTGCTGGTTTGCTTCGCTCTGGCGTTAAGAATTTTCCGCTGGCGATAGGCCATTACTCCCAAAACAAACCCTGTCGGCGAAACAAAATGTTTCTGACAAATGAGGGAACTGAAATTTATGTGGCGCCGGCGTCCCGCCGGCGTTTTTGCGGCTTATGGAGTACAGGAAAATCGCCGGCGAGACGCCGGCGCCACGGCAAAACATATTCGTTTGAAACGATATGTCAATTCGCGACGCAGGTGCGAGGAGATTGAACGGCCTAGCTTTTGATCGACCGATGCTTGAAGGTGCGCTGGCCCTTGCTGTAGCTCGCCACGGTTTGGCCTTTGCCGAACAACTTGTACTTGTAAATCGTGAGGCCTTCGAGGCCCACGGGGCCGCGGGCGTGCAATTTCCCGGTGCTGATTCCGACTTCCGCGCCCAGACCATAACGGAAGCCGTCGGAGAATCGCGTGGAGGCGTTTTGAAAAACATTGGCTGCGTCGACAAACTCCATGAACCGGGACGCGACATCATGGCTCTCCGTCACGATGGATTCGGTGTGCCGCGAGCCGTACCGGTTGATATGCTCGATCGCTTCGTTCACTCCGTCCACAACCTTGATGGAAACGATGAGGTCGGAATACTCCTTTTTCCAATCCTCTTCCGTCGCCAGAATGACATGCTGTCCCACCGCCAATTCCTGAGTCCTCGAGCAGCCGCGCACTTCCACTCCGGCTTTGTCGAATTCAGCGATCATGCGGGGCAAGAAAACCGGCGCGATCTCTTCATGGACCAGCAGAGTTTCCATGGCATTGCAAACGGCAGGATATTGAACTTTGGAATCATACGCGACATCGATCGCCTTCTGTAAATCCGCGTCGCTGTGCACGTACACGTGGCAAATGCCTTCGCCGTGGCCGAGCACGGGAATGCGGCTGTGCTCGGTGACGTAGCGGACAAATTCGTTTGACCCGCGCGGCACGATCAAATCGATTTCGTCGTGCAACGTCAGGATTTGCGCCACGTCTTCGCGCGTATGAATCAGGACGACGGAATCGGCGGGGATGTCGGGGAACGCCGTCAGCGAGTCGCGCCAGACCGAGACGAGCACGGCGTTTGACTCGGCAGCTTCCGCGCCGCCCTTCAGGCACACCGCATTGCCTGACTTCAAGGCCAGCGAAGAAATTTGCGGAACGACGTCCGGGCGAGACTCGAACACAACGCCCACGACGCCCAGCGGGCACGTCTCCTTATGCAGAACGAGATCGTCGTCCAGCTCCATGGTTGAAAGGCGCCGGTGCAGAGGATCGGGCAGGCGCGCGACATCACGCACACGCGCTGCCATTTCCGCGATGCCTCGCTCCGTCGTCCGCAAACGCGCGAACATCGCGCGGGACAACTCGCCGCGTTCGACGGCCTGCTGCGCCGCCGCGCAATCCTTTTCGTTCGCAGCCAGAATTTCTTCCGCGCGAGCTTCAATGGCATTCGCTGCGGCGTGGAGCGCCTCGTTCCGGCGCTCGCCCGAAAGCGTCGCCAGAACGTGCGCGGCCTTGCGCGCCCGGCGGATGAGCTGATGAATGTCGGAAGCCTCGAGTTGTTTTTGCACGACGCTCATTTGCGATCCAGTAAAACGATATTATCGCGCTTTACGAGCACGGTTGCACGCCTGCTCGTTCGGCCGCCGCCCTCGGGCGCGTGCGAACCGTTGCCGATCATCCCTTGCGCATCGCCGCGAGAATAATCCGAAATCCCGCGCGCGAATTCCAGCCCCTCCGCGTCCACGATGCTCACAACTTCCGCCGCGTCAAACTCCCCTTCGACGCCGGTGACGCCGGATGCCAGCAAGCTCGCCTTGCCGCCGGTGAGGGCTTCGCGCGCTCCCGCGTTGACGATGACGCGCCCGCGCACACCGGCGGCATACGCAATCCACCGCCGCTTGCCCGCCATGCGCGTCTTCGACAAAAACACGGTGCCCATCGGCTCGCCTGCAAAAATTTGTCCGAGCGCATCCGGCTTCGTTCCGTTCGCGATCACCGCGACGCCGCCCGCCTGCATGGCAATTTCCGCCGCTTCCAATTTCGTCAGCATGCCGCCGCGCCCTCCCTCAGATGGGCCGAGCGCGAGCGATTTTAATTCCGGCGTGATCTCCTCCACGAGGGGAATTACTTTTGCCCCCGCCTCTTTCGAGCCGGACGGCCCCAGCTGCATCAATCCGTCCACGTCGGTGAGCAGGACGAGCGCGTCGGCCTCGATGTGACTCATCACCAGAGCGGCCAGGCGATCGTTGTCGCTAAAGATGCGCTCGCCCGCGCGAATGTTCAGGTAATCGAGTTCAACAGTCGAGACCGTGTCGTTTTCGTTGACGATGGGCAGCACGCCAAGCTTTAGGAGCGCCTCCATCGTCTCCCGCAGGTTGGAATACCGCGTGCGATCGACGAAGTCTCCTTCCGTCAAGAGAACCTGCGCGAGCTGGACTCCATGCGCCTGAAATAATTTTGCGTATTCATGCATCAGCAAACTTTGTCCCACAGCGGCGCACGCCTGGCGCATCACCATGTCGTTCAAGCGATCGCGATGCAGGCCGAGGCGCCCGCGTCCCAGTCCGACGGCGCCGGAAGACACCAGCACGATTTGCCGACCCTCCTTTTTCAGGCGGGCAATCGTGCGGGCAACCGGCTCGAGATGGCCGGCGTTAAATTGACCTTCGCCGTCCGTCACGATTCCTGTGCCCAGCTTGATGACCGCGCGGCGCGATGCCCGCAGCCGTTTTTGCTGTTCGCTTTCCAATCGAAGATCCTTTATGGCAATTACTTTACCATCTTCGCCCGGCAGTTGTGATGCCCGTAGCACAGGCACTCTTGCCTGTGCGGGTTTCGCGATCGCAATTGAGCAGTCTCACCAATATGTGCAGTTCACAAAACCGCACAGGCAAGAGTGCCTGTGCGGGTTTCGCGATCGCTATTGAGCCGTCTCACTAATATGTGCAGCTCACAAAACCGCACAGGCAAGAGTGCCCGTGCTACTCGGGGCAAATCCTGGCGCTGACGAGTTCCAGCCAGGAAACACGCACCGTCCCTCGCGCTCCATCCGGTCCACCGCCGTGATACGTTTGATCTGGCGCGCGCTGAACGTTTTCTTCCGCCTCTCTCAGGAACATGACCGATCAAAAATCAAACATGCCGCGCCGCATTCGACTCGTCACGGGAGTCATTCTGCTGCTTGCCGTAATGGCAACGGAACTCGCGCTTTCCGCCCGGCAACAATCCCAGACCTTCGACGAAGCCGTCCACATATTCTCCGGCTACCGCTACTGGAGGAATTTCGACTTCGGATTCAATCCCGAACATCCTCCGCTGGTCAAGCTCGTGGCCGCGATTCCTCTTTTGCGTCTGCCGCTTAGTGTGCCGTCCATTCCCGAAGCTGATTTTAAAATGGTGGGGTTCAAAACCGGGCACGATTTTCTCTATGCCAACGACGCCAATACTATTTTGTGGAGAACGCGAATGGCCGCGGCCGTCATTACGATCGGTCTGGCTCTCGCCATTTTTCTTGTGGCGAATTCCATGTGGGGCGCGGGCCCGGCATTCCTGGCGCTGACTCTCCTGGTTTTTGAACCCAACTTTCTGGCCCACGGCGCGCTGGTTACGACCGATGTGGGCGCGGCGTTTGGATTTTTTCTGGCGGTCGGCAGCTTTTATTTCTACTTGAAAAAGCCTTCCGCGCTGAGGCTGGCCGGAGCGGGCCTCGCCGCGGGCGTCTGTTTGGGCGCCAAGCACTCGGGAATTCTCATTTTCCCGATGCTGCTCTGTCTAGCGCTCGCCCAGTTGTCGCCATTGTGGGATCGCGCCACGCGAAAGCTCGCGCCGGGCCTTGCCGGGAGGGCGCTCCAGCAAGCCGCTTCACTGGCTGCGATCACCGCGATCTCGCTGCTGGTCCTGTGGTCCTTGTATGGATTTCGCTACGCTGCGCGGCCCGCCGGGCTGAGCGTGAATCCTCCACTCACGGAATTTGTGAAACCCATGGGGCACATCTCTTCCGCAATTGTCCTGCGGATCGCTCACTGGCATTTGCTTCCGGAATCCTACCTGTACGGCGTCGCGGATATTTCTACGTTGGGAACGCTTCCGACCGTCATTTTCGGGAGATATTATCCCGCGGGGCAATGGTTTTATTTTCCGGCCATTTTCATTGTTAAGTCCACGCTGGCGTTCCTCGTGTTTTGCGCTCTGGCGCCGCTGAGCGCGATGCTTTGGGGCAAGCAATTTCGTCGCGAGACGCTTTTCCTGGTCGTTCCTCCGGCGATCTATTTTGGCGTGGCGATGTTTGCTGGCATCAACTACGGCGTGCGCCATCTTCTTCCCGTGTATCCGTTTCTGATTGTCCTTGTTTCATTTTCCGCCTGGAACCTGGCCAGGCGAGGCCGCGCTCTCGCCGCCCTCGTTGCAATTCTCGTGCTCTGCCACGCGGCGTCTTCCGTTTGGGCATTCCCCAATTACATTCCGTATGCGAACGAATTGTGGGGCGGCCCGGCAAAGACGCATGAAATCCTGGCGGATTCCAATGTCGATTGGGGTCAGGGCCTCGTAGCCATGCAGCGGTACATTCGCGAGCGTCACGTCACGAATTGCTGGTTCGCTTATTTTGGCGATTTGATCGTGGATGTCTCGTACTACGGAATTCCGTGCAAAGTTTTGCCCACGGCTTTTGCCGACTCGATTCATTCCCCCATGCCGATCGTTCCCCCGCAAGTCGATGGCGCGGTGTTCATCAGCGCCACGGAAGTTTCGCGAATGTATTGGAGGGCGGATTGGGTGAATCCTTATTTCCCCTTTCAGCGAATGCCTCCATCGGCTTTGATTGCGGATTCCATTCTGGTATACGGCGGGAAGGTCGATCTGTCTCAGGTATCGGCTCTGACGCACGAGAATCTTGCGATGCGATTGCTGCATGAACAAAAATTCGATCAAGCTCTCGCGGAAGCGGAGGCGGCCGTCGAGGTCGCGCCGGACCGGCCGCTGGCGCATGTGACTCGGAGCATGATCCTGTCAGCTATGGGGAGAAGTTCCGAAGCGCAAGACGAAATCAGCAAAGCCAATACGATGGCCGGCACCATTCTGGCGGAACAAGGGCACCAGTAGGACAGGCTTCAGCCTGTCGGTTTGCTGGTGGAATGACCCTAATCTAAACCAGACAGGCTGAAGCCTGTCCCACTAGAGATCCCGCCGCCCTTCCATCGCTTTCATCATCGTAACTTCGTCGGCGTATTCAAGATCGGCGCCCACGGGAATCCCGACGCCGATACGCGTCACGCGTACGCCGAGCGGCTTGAGCAGCTTGGAAAGATACATCGCCGTGGCCTCCCCTTCGGCGTTTGGGTTGGTCGCGATTATGATTTCCTCGACGGTGCCTCCCTTGAGGCGTTCGACCAGGCTCTTCAGATGCAATTGATCGGGCCCGATCCCGCGCAGGGGCGCGAGCGCTCCGCCCAGCACGTGATACAACCCGCTGTACTGGCGCGTTTTTTCAATGGCCATGATGTTATGCGGCTCTTCGACCACACAAATAGTTTTGCGGCTGCGCGTCGAGCTGGTGCAGTACAGGCACGGATCAACGTCCGTGATGTTGTTGCACACCGAACAAATTCGCATGTTCAATTTGGCGTCGCGTATGGCGTCGGCCAGTGCCAGCGCGCTTTCGGATTCGCTGCGGAGAATGTGGAACGCCAGGCGCTGCGCGGTCTTCGCGCCTATTCCGGGCAGACGTTTTAATTGATCGATCAGCCGCTCGACGGGCTCGGCGAAATCAGGCATGTGAAATGTTCCGTGATGGAGTGAGGCGGGCCAAAAAATCCAGATTCACTCGCAGAGTTGGCTTCAAAAAAGTTCTCTAAGGACGCAGCTTAAAAGAGGCCGGGAATCTTCAGTCCGGCCATTCCGGGAATTCCGCCCGTCAGGTTTTTCATCTGGTCGGTGAGCTCTTCATCGACGCGGCGGCTCGCTTCGTTGACGGCTGCGCGCACCAGGTCCTGCAACAATTCCTGATCTTTCCCTGCGAAGACTTCCGGATCGATGCGAATTTCGGTAAGTTGTTTCTGGCCGTTCATTTTGACGGCGACCATGCCGCCGCCGGCCGAGGCTTCCACCTGTACGGATTCGACCTGCTTCTGCAAGCCCTCCTGCATCTGGCGAAACTGCGTGAGAATTTGCTGCAGCGCTTTCACTTCCATGGTCTACTCCTCGCCCCGGCGTTTCACGTCGGAAATCTGTCCGCCGAATCGTTCCAGCATCGCGCGCACGATCGGATCCTGCTCAAACTTGGCGCGCAATTCGCGCGTGCCGTTGGAAGTTGTTCCCCCCATCTGCACGGCTTCCAGTTTAACACAGACGCGCACCGTCTGGCCGAGAATGCGGCTGGCAACGTTGCGCAAACGTTCCATGGGGTCGCGCGCCTGCAACATCTCCGCGAGCGCGCGGCTCTCGGTGGGGAAAAATAATCGCACTTCGCCGCCGCTCAGTTCCCAGCGCGACGCGTGTCCCACGAGCTCGCCCAGAAATTTTTCCTGCGCGATAATTGCGTTCTTGATGGAATCGACTTGCGCTTGTATGAGCCCGTCGCCCACGGCGGCGGACCGCGCAATCACGCCCGGCATCGCGGCGAGAGCGGGTGCCGCATTCTCAGGACGCGGCGCGGGCGATGTTTGCATCTTTGTGGGCGCAGCGGCTGTGGCCGCGCCCTGCGATGTTGCAGCGGCAAACGCCGCCGGAGCGCTTGCTCGCGCCGCGGGCGGCTCTTGCGCCGGGGCGCTCGAAGATCGCGCAAGTGAAGGGCTTGCCGGAGTTCCACCTTCCAGTTGAGCAAGAATTTCTTCCAACGGCGAGAGGCGCGCCGCATTCACCATGCGCAGCAGGCCCATCTCCAGGTGCAGACGCGCATCCGGCTTGCGGCGAAGATCCTCGTCGGTGTGCAGAAGAATCTGGAAAAAACGAGTGAGATCTTCCTCGCTGAAAAATTCCGAAGCTTTCTTCAATCCGGGCCGCTCGTCGGAAGGCGCTGCAACCAGTTCGGAATCCGCTCCACAAACGCGCGCGACGAGCAGGTTACGAAAATGCCCGATGGCTTCGCGGCAGAAATGTTGGAGGTTTTGTCCCTCGGCGAGCATCTTGTGCACGAGCGAAAGCACGCGCTCAGCCGATCGCTCATGGATCGCGCCGGTCAGCTCGTCCAGAATTTCTCCGGGAACGACGCCGAGCAGTTCGCGGACCTGCGCGTCCGTGATATTTGAGCCGCAATACGCGCGCGCCTGTTCGAGAAGCGAAAGCCCGTCGCGCAAGCTGCCTTCGGCGGCGCGGGCCATCACGGCTATCGCGCCCGGCTCGGCGGTCAGGTTTTCCTTTATGCAAATTTGTTCCAGCGCCTCTGAAATTTCAACGAACGAAAGCGCGCGAAAATGAAAATGCTGCGAGCGCGAGCGGATCGTGTCGGCCAGATCTTCCGGCTGGGTTGTGGCCATCACGAAAATAACTTTGTCGGGAGGCTCCTCGAGCGTCTTGAGCAGCGCGTTCGAGGCTTCATCGGTGAGCATGTGCGCTTCGTCGAGGATCACGACTTTGTAGCGGCCGCCGGCAGGAGCGTAACGCACCATCTCACGCAATTCGCGAATCTGATCGATGCCACGGTTGGAAGCCGCGTCGATTTCAATCACGTCGAGAGAATTTCCGAGGCCGATTTCGCGGCACGAGTCGCATTCGTTGCAGGGCTCCGCGGCGGGGCCTTTCACGCAGTTGACGGCTTTGGCGAGGATGCGCGCGGTCGTTGTTTTGCCCACGCCGCGCGCCCCGGAGAAAATGTAGGCATGAGCCACGCGTCCGGATTGGATCGCGTTCGAGAGCGTGCGCGTGACGTGCTGTTGCCCGACCACGTCGCCAAACGTTTGCGGACGCCATTTTCGCGCGATGACCTGGTAGCTCATGCTCGTCGATACCCGAAAGCCGAAATTCAAAACTTAACACAGAAAACACGGAGGAGCACAGAGCGTCACAGAGAAAACTATTGCTGCGCTCTTCGTACTGCGCCGCCGCGAAAATCTGCCGGCGCGCTTTAGATGAGAGGAACTTCGGGTACTCCGCGGCACACGAAGCGATCCCGGTACCGTTGCTCCCTTCCGGGCCTGGCGGGGTTCGCGGGACTTCGTCGCACGGAGCCCGAAGTTCCACGCATCGGCAGCCGCTCCACTCGGAAGCGGCTGCAATCGCAGTCTAGCACAGCGACGCGCGCGAAAAAAGAAAACCACTGAGCAGGAAAAATCTGGAATGCGCGGTTTAAGTAGCACAGGCACTCTTGCCTGTGCGGTTTTGTGAGGCGCCCACACAGCGCGACGCACAATCAACAGCAAAAATCGCACAGCCAGGAGTGTCTGTGCTACTTAAATTTTCACAGCGCGGGATAGGCGATCTGGATGAACGTAGCGGCATTGAATAATCCTTTGCCCCACACCGGATCGAGATCGTCGATAGGCTTTGCCGCGACCGCTTCCTGCATGGACTTACCGGAGGACTTCAGCTTCTGTAGCCGCTCGCGCACCGTCGTGAGCATGTCGCGATATTTCATGAGGTCGGCTTTGTTCCCAAGCGGGCCGTGCCCGGGAACGATTTTCGTATTGTTGTCGGCAGCGGCCAGAAGTTTCGTCGCGCCCGCGATCATGCCCCTGACGCTGCCGCCGGTTCCGTCGTCAATGTAGGGAAACATTCCGTTGAAGAAAATATCGCCCGTCTGCAGAACATTGCCCTTCTCGAAATGAAGATAGATGTCCGAATCCGTGTGCGCTGGCGGAACGTGCACGAGCGAAACGCTCTCGCCATTCATCGTTATCTTATGGTTTTGATCAAAAGTCTGTTGCGGCAGGGCCTCGGCCGGGGAAGGCGCGAACGTCAGATTCAATACGGCGAGCGTGTGCGTTCGCTCCGCCCGCCAAGCCGGCCGCGCCTAGCTACATTTCGCGCCGCGTAAAGAATTTCATCGTGGGATTGGATTCCATTTCAAATCCTCCTCAATCAGGATTGACTTTATGTGGTCTGCACAGGGCGGCAATATACCCTCCCGAGCCGCCACATATAATGCCGCAACCCTGCGGTCAGTCTCAAGCAATCAGGCAGGCTGACTGGAGCCATCTGTAATGTTGGCGTTTCGAGACACATCCATATTCTTTTCGAGTACCGCGTAAGCCCCTGCGAGGTACGATACGTGCGGACGTTACCTCCGCATCCAGTCCGGCACGCTCCCGCAGGGCGGCGCCGGGCGCACAGCGCCAGCGCACGGCCTCACGTCACGAGGCTAAGCTCGCTCACGGCCGCAAGAGCGGCCGGGGCGATTGGATGGAGGATCCCATGAAATCAAAACGCTTCGTTGTGTCTCCAGGTGTATCGTTTGCCGTTGTCGTGTTGCTGTTTGCCGCCGCGATTCCAGCTCGTGCGCAATCCCATGATCTTTTGCAGGGCACCGAAGTGCGGCTGAAATTGCTCACCAATCTAAGCACTTCCGTCGCTAAGAGCGGCGATCCCTTTGTCGCCGAAGTGACCCAACCGGTTTACCTCGACAGCCAGATGATTCTGCCCGCTGGCGCGCGCGTTCACGGCACCGTTGGCGGAGTCATTCACACCCGCCATTTTTCGATTTTTCGCGGACAGGCGGCCATGAACCTCTCGTTCCGCGATCTCGAAGTCGATAGCCGCATCTTCCCCGCAAAAATGAGCATCTTGCGCCTCGAGCGCCCATCGACCGAAGATCAGGAAGGAAAGAAAAGGAAAGACGTCAAAATCGATGAGGGACAAGTGGTCCAGGCCAAGCATGATGTCAAGGGCGACATTATCGGCGGGGCCATCGGAATTGGCGGCGGGACCCTCGTTGGCGCCATCTTCAGCAACGCCACGCGAGGCTTCGGGTTTGGCATGATCGGCGCTGCCGTGTACATCGTGGAACGCAAGGGCAAGGAAGTGGAATTGCCGGCTCAGACCACCATCAAGGTTCGAATGGACAACACAGTCACTTTGCCAAGATTCACGGCCGATAATGGTGAAAAGGATTTGGGAAAGGCCGACGCGCAATAGCAACCGGAGTCGCCGGAATTACTCCAGTGTCTCTCACCGCCGAATGAAGCACGAATTGACGGTTCCCCCGCCATTTGCTCTTCATATCGGATCGCATTTCTGTCCGCCATTTTCCGGTGGAAAGGGGATGTCAACCAGCTTTTCACCCTGGCGCAACCGCGCGCCTACCGTGGAACCGAACGCCTTCGGCGCCGTCCACATAATTTCATAGAAACGAGGCTCTCCATCAGGCAAGTAACCTCCGTGGGGCCCGAGCATTTTCAACGCAACCGTGTCGCCTTGATGGACAACTCCGCGTATAGAGAATCGGCAGCCAAAATCGCTCACATCTTCAATGTAGGTTCGCTCCGTGATGTGGTGCCCACCCCCGTCCAGTTCGGCGACTTCAACCGGAATATGCACCAGGATGCGTCTTTGCTCCCTCCTGCGTTCGATCACAGCTGAATTAGATTTGCTAATTTCCTCGGACACAATATTTCCTCGGCCGTTCCGCTTTGTGAGGGCACGCGTCGTGCCAATGAGATTTGCTCTTCGCCGCAGAAGACACGCGGCTTATTTTTGGACGATGATCATAAAATTCGTCAAAGCATGAAATCTCTATAGGTCTGAGACAGAGAGTGCGAACGCGCGTGAGAATAATCACCTCACAATGCCGTCATACTCCTCATTATTGTGCAGCCGAATTCGCCGTCTTCTTTTCAGCCCGCTTTAGGAATCGGTACAAGCTCGTGCGCCCAATCCCGAGCATTTGAGCCGCCCGAACGCGATTGCCTTCACAAGCCTCGAGAACGCGTCGGATATGTTCCCGCCGGACCTCTTCCAATGGGAGTGGCCTCCAGGTGTCCCCGGCGTGGCCGTTTTGGGCGGCGGGTTTCAGCAGGTTTTCAGGCAAATCGTCCACATCGATGAAGTCATTCACAGTGGTAAGGCACGCGCAGGAAATCACGTTTTCGAGTTCGCGAACGTTGCCGGGCCAGTTATGTTGATACAGGATGGTTTGGGTCTTTCTCGTAAGGCCCTTAATCTGTTTGCTGTAGGCCTCATTGTATTTTTTTAGAAAGTATTGAATGAGCAACGGAATATCGTCCAACCGCTCGGACAGGCTGGGCACGCGGATCTGGATTGTGCTGAGTCGATAAAAAAGGTCCTCTCGGAAACGCCCGGCCAGAACCTCGGCGCGCAAGTCCCGGTTGGTGGCGGCAATCAGCCTCACGTCCACGCGGCGCACTTCCGGAGAGCCAACGCGCTGGATTTCGCGGTTCTGAATCACTCTCAACAATTTCGCCTGCATGGGAAGCGACGTTTCTCCGACTTCATCCAGAAAAACGGTCCCGCCGTTCGCGTATTCGAACAAGCCCGGGCGGGTGTCGGTCGCGCCCGTAAATGCGCCGCGCATATGTCCGAAGAGCTGGCTTTCGAGGAGCGTATCGACCATCGCGGAGCAGTTGCACACCGCGAAGCGCTGTTGCGACACAGGACTCATCTGGTGAATAGATTTGGCGATCAATTCCTTGCCGGAGCCCGTCGCTCCAATCAACAAAATGTTAGTGTAGTGCCGTGCCACCTTGCGGACCATTTCGAATACTTCCACCATAGCCGGGCTACGGCCGACGATTCCATGAAACTCCAGGTCGCTCAAGAGCTGCTGCTCCAGGCCACGGATCCGCTTCCGCTTATGGAACGAATCGGCAAGTTCGTCCAAGGATTTCTTGAGACGCGACCGGTCAACGGGTTTAGGGAGATAGTCGTATGCACCTCGCTTGACGGCCGCAACGGCGTTGTCCAGAGAGTAGTACCCAGCCATGAGGAGTACGTAAACGCCCGGATCGCGGTGCATGGCCTGCTCAAGGAACTGCAGACCGTCCATCCCCGGCATTTTAATGTCGGACATCACCACCCGCACACGGCCCTCGTCGATCAATTCAAGCGCGTATTGTGGGTCACTCGTGCCAATTGAGCTGTAGCCCAGGCACCTCAGCGATTCCTGCTGCATTTCAACCATGCCCGGCTCGTCGTCTAAAACACATACCGTCATGGCTTCGTCGGAATTGCCACGAACAAATTGGCTTGCCTTGGGAGGTGCGGTTAGAGTGTTCATGATGAATCACTGGCAAGGCCAATGCCAAAATCAATCTGCAAATCGGCCGGCGTTGGAATTCATCAAGTGAGTTGATGTGCTGGACGGCACTTCTGGTAAATCTATTGCGGACAATTAATTAGGACGGGATATATCAAAAAGCATCCCTCGTTGGGGGCGTGTGGACTGTTCGAACGTACTTCTGGCTCACGGGTCGATTCAAAACGCTCGTTCCATTTTGGAGAGAATTGCCCTTTACGTGTGCCAAAGGCGAATTGCCTTTGGCTGACGCTCGACTTAGTTAGGCACGCTTTCGTCCATATCGCTCAAGTATGCGAAAAACTCGAATTCCTCGGCTGGATACCGGATGATTCCTCCGAGGTCAGAATCCATCTGGCAGTACTTGCCATGGGTATGGCACAGCTCCAGCACGCGGTCGGGAGTCCGAGAGGTCGCGCGGCGAACTTCCTCACATGTCGCCAGCCGGTCTTGCGTCGTGGTGATCATCGTTTCTGGTTTCATAGGAGGACCTCCTCATGTTGCGACTCCACATCGACTTCGTGCGCGTCGCAACCCCTTGGTAAATCCTCTAGAACATTGGATGCGGTTTGACCCGCCAAGGGTTCCTGCGAGCGTGAGTGCAATTGCCCCAGTTTCATCTGGCAAAGCCCGTTGCGATCCATTGGCCCAACGCCTTGGACCTGATAAGCGACGGGAAGGGATCCAGACAAGGCTTCAGCGCTCAGTAGCCGGATGAAGACAATGGCTCCCTCCGCCAAAGCGCGATGCAGCTGCACCTTCTTTTCACCGCCAAGCTTCCATAGCAAACCGGTTCTCTCCGCGAAGAAGCTGTTATCTAACCCCCAGCCCGAAATTTCAATCCGGTAATCGCTGGAAGAGTTGAATGAGTTAACCATCGAAATCACACTCCTGCACCTGTCTAATGCAGACGGCGTACCAGAGTGTAAATATTCTCTAGCGTTGAAAGTGAAGGATTTATGTACTCACGCTCGAGTTAGAGCAGATGCTGCCAATGAACAATTTGAGACATTAGTGCAATTTTGAAACACAAGGGCTACAAGGGAAGTCGATCGCAAACTGCAAATTTCGCCAGGTACACGCTAGCCGTTGCGGACTCCGGCGTATAAGGTGTGCAGCGCAAAGAAAAAGACGGGCTGGAAAATTTTATCGAACAAAGTCCAGGCGAGGATCAAACCGAGCAGCGCGAAGTTCCGGGATTGCTGCACCCAGTCGAGGTAACGATGGGCGGCGCCTTCCGGCATCAGCACCATGATTCCCGCATGGCCATCAAGCGGAGGCACCGGCAATAAGTTGAACGTGCCCAGAAGTAGATTGAGAATGAACAGGATACTGAGAGCCGAGGTGAGAAATGTGGGGTCACCGACGTTCGCCGGCGAAACCAGATTGGAATATTGAAAGAACTGCGGCACTCGAAAGTAGCCGGCCGCCAAGCCGATCCGTATCAAAATCCCCGCGAGTATCATCAGCGTGAAGTTGGCTGCCGGCCCCGCCAGCGCCATCCATGCCGAGCGCCGCGGAAATTGACGCTGCCAGGCGGAGTTGAACGGCGCGCTCGCCCAGCCGATCATCCAGCCGCCCACCACGAAGGAAAGGATGGGCATAACGACCATGCCAAACGGCGAGCGGCGAATGTGCGGAATCGGGTTGAGCGTCACCTGTCCGCCCTCGGCAGCGGTCATGTCGCCGCCGAGCTTGGCGACGAGCGCGTGCGCGGCTTCGTGGCACGTCGTCGAGAAAAGAAAGACGATGTACCAGATCGCGCCCAGGGCCAGGTCGGGAGTATTCATAGTCGCGGCAACCGCAAAAGGTATGGCTCCGGGGCCTGGACTCGAACCAGGATAACCAGCTCCAAAGGCTGGCGTGCTACCAATTGCACTACCCCGGAATCGTTCAGGGCCAAGATAGAGTAGCGTAAGTGGTGGGATCAGTCCATTGGGGCGTTACGGCCGTCGCCCTGGTTACAGTGGCTCGCCGCTCATTCCTGTGGTGGCTATCGTTGCGCAACGTGTATTACGCCCGCAATTTCAACTATGTCTCGAATCACACGGTCAACAACGATGAAGGGAAGCGATGGCACCGGCATTTACGGTGTTCCCTCCACGCGTCCTTGCCTGCCCAGATGAGGGAAGGAACTCAGCGAACCAACTTGCTCGTAGATTGCGCTGACGACTCGTTGCGCAGCGGAAGCTTTCTCTCGGCGAACGAATTCAACGATGTGGAACAATTCTTCAGACGCGGCAGGTGACCAGCGAATCTGCATTTACGAGCGGAACGTCTGATCGATGCGGGCGCCAATTTCGTCGTGGGTCACAAACTCATCTTTGTCAAGCCGGCCAAGTCCTTGCTTTACCTTTGCGCGGAACCACCCGTCATGGTCAAGGTAATGCTCTATGAGCTGACGGGCATATTCCTCAGCGCCGCTCTTATTTTCCGCGGCAATGCGTGCCAGTTTCGACTGAAGTTCGGGTTTGAGCTTCACTTCCATAAATCAAGCCTGGGCGCTTAAATAGCGGGTGTCAAGGGACCTCAAGCGGACGGATCGCTCACGCTCGCAAAGAGGCCGAGCACATCGCAAAAGTTCTTGGCAACCTTGCGCCAGGCAAGAAAAAAGTTGAACCTTCCAAGCGCTAAGTCCGTTCCGTTTGAATTGTTTCCTCAGAAACTCCCACCCTTCTCGAGGTGCGAAAGATGGGAGACCCGGCAAGAAGCCACATAATGGGATGGTCCGCCGCAGGAACTTTGTAACTGTGTAGACTGCGAGGAAGGAGGCGTCCCATGAAACTACACGTGCTCGGGATCGATTTGGGCAAGACAGTTTTTCATTCGGTCGGATTG
>Ga0210409_10000131_pt1 | contig 164327 bp, 118 predicted proteins | sample IncBWH17MmetaG_FD_161649 | JGI IMG/M metagenome (GOLD analysis project Ga0210409, IMG submission 161649) | Forest soil microbial communities from Barre Woods Harvard Forest LTER site, Petersham, Massachusetts, United States - Inc-BW-H-17-M | ecosystem: Environmental > Terrestrial > Soil >... | reverse complement strand
GCAGCATTTTCGGTGGGAACGGTGGCAGCGGTGGCAACGGCGGATTTAGCTTTTCCTCTGCCTATGGCGGTGGTGGTGGTGGTGGTGCGGCCGGTATTTATGCCTCCAACGGCAGCTCGATCACCAGCAATGCCGGCACAACGATCACGGGTGGAACCGGTGGTAACGGCGGCGGTGGTTATCACGCTGCCCCGGGCGGTGGTGGCGGTGCCGGCGTGGCCGGCAACGGCTTTACGCTCAGCGCTGCCGGCACCATCAGCGGTGGTGCAGGCGGCAACGGTGGCGGTCCGGTAAGCGACGGTGGCACCGGCGGCGCCGGTGGTCTCGGTGGCATGGGTATCTCCGGCACCTCGCTGACGTTGACGAACACGGGGAGTGTCAATGGGGGCGCCGGCGGCAATGGCGGAAATGACACTCGTGCTGGTGGCGCTGGTGGCGCTGGCGGCGCTGCTTTCTTCCTGTCGCAATCCACGTTGAACAACGCTGGCACCATCAGCGGCGGTAAAGGGGGCATCGGTGGTACGGGTGCACCTGCGGGTGCGACAGGTGCTGGCGGAGTGGGCCTCAGCGGCAGCAATCTCAGTGTGATCAATAGCGGCACGATCAGCGGGGGTCTGTCGGGTAACGGCGGCACTCGGGCTGCCGCCACTACCTTTACAGGTGGCACCAATTCGCTGGAGCTGGACTCCGGCTCGACCATCATCGGCAACGTCGTGGCCGTGGCCGGCGGCAACGATACGCTGGCTCTGGGTGGCGACAGCAGCACGGGTGCCACGTTCAATGTCACGAACATCGGCGGCCAGTACCTCAATTTCAAGAACTTCCTCAAGAGCGGCACCAGCACCTGGACGTTGACTGGCACCACGGCGACAGTGACGCCGTGGACGATCAGCGGCGGTACGCTGTCGGTATCCTCCGACGCCAACCTCGGCGCTACCAGCGGCGGCCTTACGTTCAACGGCGGCACGCTGCAATTCGGCAGCAGCTTCAATCTCGCCAGCACGCGCGCGATCACGCTCGGTGCCGGCGGCGGGACCATCGACACCAACAGCTATGCCACGACTATCTCGCAGGCGATGACCGGCAGCGGCGGCCTGACTGTGACAGACAGCGCCGGCGGCAGCACGTTGACGCTGACCGGCGCCAGCACCTACACCGGCAGCACGACCATCAACATCGGCGGCACACTGGCACTCTCTGGGACGGGCGGCTTCGCCAACTCCAGCGTCGTCATCGCCAATGGCACGTTCGATATTAGCAATACAAATGCCGGCGCGTCGATCCAGTCGCTCAGTGGCACCGGCGGCGTCATGCTCGGCGCGCAGACGCTCACGCTGACCAATGCGACCGATACGTTCAATGGCGCCATCAACGGCAACGGTGGCCTGACACTGAATGCCGGCAACGAAACGCTGACCGGCAACAATACCTACACCGGCGCGACGACGATCAACGGCGGCACGCTGGCGATCAATGTGAACGCGCTGAGCACCGGGGGTGTGACGGTTGCTGCCGCCGGCACCCTCAATGTTACCGGCACCGGCACGTTCGGCAACGCCGTGAACAACGCTGGCATCGTGGCATTGACCGATGCCGCGCTGGCCAGCCAGACCCTTGCCAACGGGATCAGCGACAACGGCGGATCCTGCTACGGGGTCGGCAACTGTAACGGTGACGCTGGCACCTACAGCTTCACCAATCAGGTGCTGGTCGGTGGCGCGCTCAGCCTCAACGGCGTCGCGAACGCCGGCAGCGCGACCCTCGACAATGGCGTAGCGCTGGGCAGCGGCGCCACCGGCATCGGCAACGGCGACAACGCCAGAAACAATTATCTCACCGGTACCGTCAACGTCACCGGCAACACGCTCGGCGGCGGCACGCTCAGTTTCAACAACAGTGCGAACGCCGGCAGCGCGACGCTCAACAATGGCGTCGTGGTGAGCGGCAGCGGCACTGACAATGGCATCGGCAACAGCGACGGACTCGGCGACGGCAACTTCACCGTCAACGTCATCGGCAATACCCTCGGCGGGGGCACGCTCAGCTTCGACAACAGTGCGAACGCCGGCAGCGCGACCATCAACAACGGCGTCACGCTGAGCGGAAATAACGACGGCATCGGCAACAACATCAGCGGCGGCAACGTCACTGTCAGCAACAACACGATTCGCGGCGGCACGGTCACATTCGGCGGCTCGTCCAGCGCGGGCACGGCGACGATCCACAACGGCGTGAGCTTGAGCAACGGCGCAGGTGTTGGCGGTGTTGCCGGCGCGCTCTCGGATGCCAACGGCAACCAGATTTTCGGCGGCACCGTACTGTTCACCGGCACATCGACCGGCGACACCGCGACGATCGACAACGGCACGGGCGGCATCCTCGACATCAGCGGACACACCGGCGGCGTCGGCATCGGTGAAGTCTCCGGCGGCGCGGGCAGCGTGATCGATCTCGGCGGCAACACGCTGACGCTGGGCGGCCTGAACACCAGCGACACCATCGGCGGCGTGATCCAGGATGGCGGCGCCGGCGGCGCGCTGACCAAGATTGGCAGCGGCACGCTCATACTTACCGGCGCCAACTCAAGCACCAGCGGCTTGTGGTCAGTCAATGGCGGCGAATTGGATCTGCTGGGCAATGCGAGCACCTTCAGCGGCGGCTTCGCGCTGGCGACGGGCACGACGCTGGCGGTGGGCGGTGCCGGAGCAAGCGTCAATGCCACGGGCACTGGCGGCGGCAACGGCAACAACGGTAACAGCGGCAGCTATGGCTCTGACGGCAGCGCCGGTATCGATGGCAGCACCGGCGGGGTAGCCGCCAGCGGCAGTGGGTTCACGCTGATCAACAACAGCCAGGTCAGCGGCGGATTGGGTGGCGCTGGCGGTAATGGCGGCAGCGGCGGTAATGGCGGGTGGAGTTTCTCTACGAATCCGCACGGTGGTGCGGCGGGCGCCGCCGGCGCGGGCGCCGGTGGCGGTGCGGGTGTATACGGATCGGGCTTCACGCTCACCAATAACGGCGGCATCGCGGGTGGTGCGGGTAACGCTGGCGGAAATGGCGGCAACAGCGGCTCGGGTGGCTACGATTATCTTGGCAATGGCGGCGATACCTTCGCTGCCGCTAGCGGTGGGCCGGGTGGCAGCGGCGCGGTGGGCGTCAATGGCACGGCCTCGACGCTGACTAATATCGGCTCCGTTATCGGTGGCGCGGGCGGTACCGGCGGCAATGGTGGCAACGGTGGCAATGGCGGCAGCTCCCATAATGCGCATGGCGGTGCCGGGAGCAACGGCGGCAACGGCGGCGATGGTGGCACTGGCGGCGCGGGCGTTACGGGCATCGCGTTGACGCTGAGCAACAGCGGCAGCATCCAGGGTGGTGCCGGTGGTGCCGGTGGCTCGGGCGGCACGGGCGGCATAGGCGGCTATAGCGCCCTCGGCGGTGCCAGTCAGAGAGGCAGCTTTGGCAGCAATGGCGTGGCCGGTGCGGGCGGCGCCGGTGGCGCAGGCGTCACCGGTTCGGCGTTACAGCTGACCAATACCGGCAGCATTGCCGGTGGGAACGGTGGTAGCGGCAGCACGAATGGCGCCGGCGGCGTGGGTGTGATCTCGACGGGTGGTTCCACGTTGACCAACAGCGGCAGCATCGCCGGTGGCATGGGCAATGGTGTGCAGGCCGATGCCATCGACTTCAGCGGTGGCGGCAACACGCTCGTTCTTGAAGGCGGTTCCACGATCACCGGCAACGTCGTCAGCAACAGCGGCACGACTAATGGCGGCGATACGCTCAATCTCGGTGGAAGTGCCAATGCAATGTTGAGCGGCTCGATCGATGCGCTCGGCAGCGGCGCGCAATATCAAGGCTTCAATACCTACGAGAAAACCGGCAGCAGCACGTGGATTTTGAGCGGTACGGTGACGTCCAGCACGCCTTGGACGATCAGCGCGGGCACGCTGCAGATCGGCAATGGCGGCACCTCGGGTTCCATCAGCAGCGACGTGGTGAATAACGGCGCGCTCGTGTTCTATCGCAGCGACGCGGTGACCCTCGATGGTGAGGTTACCGGCACTGGTTCACTGGCTCAGGACGGCAACAGCACGTTGACGCTGACTGCTGCCAATAGCTATGCCGGCGGCACCACGATCAACAGCGGCACCTTGCAGATCGGCAACGGCGGCACCACCGGTGCGATAGTCGGCGACGTGGTCAACCGGGGCACGTTGGCGTTCGATCGCAGCGGCACGCTCAGCTTCGGCGGCGCGATCACCGGCAGTGGCGCGCTGGTGCAGAACGGCAGCGGCACGCTGATTCTCGATGGCGTGAGTTCCACCTATACCGGCAACACCGAAGTGGCGGCGGGCACGCTGATCGTCGGCGACGCCGCAGAAGCGGGTGCCGTGCTGGGCAGCACCGGTGGCACCTTGAGCGTCGACAGCGGTGCCACTCTGGGTGGCGTTGGCACGCTCGGCGGCAACGTTGTCGTGGCAAGCGGAGGCGTGCTTTCGCCGGGTGTGAGCGGCACCCTGGGTACGCTCACCATCAATGGCGACCTGTCGCTCGCGCAGAACAGCGTACTCAACATTTCCCTTGGCACGCCGGCAACGGGCAACCCGTTTGGCGCGTCAGGTGCCGGTGATCGCGTGGCGGTGGGCGGAAACCTCACGCTCAACGGCGCCGTGCTCAACATCACCGATGCCGGCGGCATGGGTCCGGGCCTGTACAACCTGGTCAGCTACGGCGGCACTCTTTCCGAGAGCAACGGCGGCCTCACGCTGGGCAGTACACCGGCGGGCGGCAGCTACAGCATCGCCAACCTCACCGGTCAGCATCAGATCGATCTCTACAACACAGCCGGCTACACGCTCAACGTGTGGGATGGCAACGGTCTGGCCAGCAGCACCCAGATGGGTGGCGGCGACGGTACCTGGTCGGTCACCTCGGTCAACTGGTCCGATGTGAACGGCAATGGTCCGGCCCCGATGGCGCCGCAGCCCGGCTTCGCCATTTTCGGCGGCGCCGCCGGCACGGTGACGGTGGACAACAGCGCCGGAAACGTCCAGGCCAGCGGCCTGCAGTTCGCCAGCAATGGCTACACCCTCACCGGCGACGCGCTGACCCTTGTGGGCAGCAACGGCGCGGCGCCGATCATCCAGGTGGGTGACGGCAGTTCGGCGGGCGCTGGCTATACCGCCACCATCAACGCGGCCGTGCAATCGAATGATGGCCTTACCAAGGCCGATCTCGGCACGCTGGTGCTGGCCGGTGGCGGTTATATCAACAACGGCGTCACGGTCAGCGGCGGCGTGCTGCAGTTGGGCGCATCCGCTGCGGGTACCGGCCTTCATATCAATGGCGCGAATGGCACGAACGGTGCTGGTGGCAGCGGCACCCAGGGCACGGGCGGTAATGGAACGAACGGTGGGGCTGGCGTCACTCTGGCCGGCGGCAACCTGGTCAATAACAACGCGAGAATTGATGGAGGCACCGCTGGCGCAGGTGGTTATGGCGCGAGCAGTGGCGTCGGCGGTAGCGGCGGCAATGGTGGCAGCGCCATCGCTGGAAGCGCCAGCGGCCTGAGCGCGAGCAACGCCGGTAGCCTTTGGGGTGGTAATGGCGGCAATGGCGGCAATGGCGGCAGGAACAATGCCGCGATCGTCACCAGCGCCAGCGGTGACGGCGGTGTAGGCGGCGCCGGTGGGACGGCCGTGGCGTTGGGCGACAACGCCAGCTTCAGCAACCTTGGAACCGGTGCGGTCACCGGCGGCTACGGCGGTCGCGGCGGCTATGGTGCTCAGCGGGGGATCACGTCGCAGCCCGATAGCACCATTGCGCAAGGTGCTATCGGCAACGGCGGCAATGGCGGCGCCGGCGGCAGCGCGGTCATGCTGGGCAGCCAAGGCAGCTTCAGCAATGCGACCGGCGGCCGGGTGACGGGTGGCTACGGCGGCAGCGGCGGCTCGGCGGGCAACTTCAGCATCGGTGGAAGCGGCGGCAACGCCGGCAGCGGTGGTGCGGGCGGTACCGCGGTGATCTTCGGCGGCGCCGTACTCAGCGCAGACAACCAGGGCTATATCAACGGCGGCTACGGTGGCCGTGGCGGCAACGGCGCCCTTATCTGGAACACGACGAGCAACAGCATTTCCATCACGGCCGGAGGCATCGGCGGCAACGGTGGCGATGCGTTGGCCATGCACGGCGGCAACTTCAGCAACGAGGGCACGCTGACTGGCGGCGGCGGTGGCAATGGTGGTGGCAGTGGCGGCATCGGTGGGCCGGCGCTGGCGAACGCGGCTGTTGTCGTAGCCGCGCCCAGCAGCACACTGCTCACTCCCCCTGGCGCGTGGAATGGCGGCAATGGCGGCGCGGGCGGCCAAGGCGGCACCGCGTTGACGATGACCGGCGGCAATACCACCAACAGCGGCAGCCTGATCGGCGGCTACGGCGGTTATGCCGGCAGCGGTAGCAGTTCGTCCACCAATTGCGGCAGCAGCGGCTGCAGCACGGGCACCGTGGGCGTCGGTGGCGTCGGCGGCCATGGCGGTGCAGGCGTGAATCTTTCTGGTGGCAGCCTGAGCAATATCGGTAGCGTGAGCGGTGGCCAGGGCGGCCAAGGTGGCATGGGCGGTAATGGATCCGTGTTCTACGCTCCGGGTTCTTCCAGTCCCACCTTCACTCCCGACGGTGCGGCAGGTATCGGCGGCAGTGGCGGTGTGGCAGCCATCCTCACCGGCGGCAGCGTGAGCAACAACGGCAGCCTTGTGGGCGGCGTCGGCGGCCAGGGTGGCACGGGCAACCGTGGCGAGAGTGCATACGACTCGAGTATCGGCAAGGAAGTCTTCAGTACTGGCAGTGTCGGTGGCAGCGGCGGCACGGGAGGCGCCGCAGCCGATATCACGAATGCGACCGTCACCAATACGGGCAGCCTGATGGGTGGCAGCGGCGGCGCTGGTGGCGCCGGCGGCAGGGGTGCCGACTTCAACTCGAGTTCGCCCAGCGATGTTGCCGGTAACGGTGGCGCGGGCGGCCAAGGCGGCAATGGCAGCGTCGCGGTCAGTCTTGGCAACAATGGCGTGCTGATCAATACCGGCACAGTGCAAGGCGGTAGCGGCGGCAGCGCCGGCGTTGGTGGTACCGGTGGATACACCCGTGCTTACGTGAACAGCAGATGGGTCTACACAAAGACCGGCACGGACGGTGTTGCCGGTAGCGTCGGCCTGGGGGGCGTGGGCGTTGTCAGCAACGGCAACAGCACGGTGATCAATGGCGGCACGATCGCAGGCGGCTTATCCGGCGATGGCACCATCCGAGCCGACGCAGTCGACTTCACCGGTGGCGGCAATACGCTGGAACTGCGTTCGGGTTATGTCTTCACCGGTGCCATCTCCGTCGTGCGCGCGGCCGGCCAGGCGGCGGATACGCTGGCTCTGGGCGGTAGCGTGAACAGCGACTTTGCCCTGGCTCAACTCGCATCGGGGGCTGCCTTCGGCGGCTTCAATGCGTACCAGAAGAATGGCAGCAGCACCTGGGTTCTGACCGGGACCGGCGCCGCCACCCAGAACTGGACGATTACGGATGGCCTCCTGCAGGGCGATACCACCGCGTTCGCGGGCAACCTCACGCTCGCGCCGACCACGGGGAACAGCGCTGGCGTGGTGTTCGACCAGGGCAGCGACAATGCCAACAGCACCGCCACCGGCATCTATGCCGGCGTGGTCAGCGGCGCCGGCTCGCTCGCCAAGACCGGTGACGGCACGCTGGTTCTGACCGGCGCCAACACCTATAGCGGCGGCACCACGATCAGCAGCGGCACGCTGCAGATCGGCAATGGTGGCACCACGGGTGCGATCGTCGGCAACGTGGTCGACAACGGCACGCTGGCGTTCGACCGCAGCGATGCGGTCACCTTCGGTGGTGTGGTCTCCGGTAGTGGCGCGCTGGTGCAGAACGGCAGTGGCAAGCTGATTCTCACCGGTGCCAATACCTATGGCGGCGGCACCACGATCAACGGCGGCACGCTGGAGGCTGCGAATAACTCGGCACTGGGCACCGGCAGCGTGACGGTGGACAACACCGCCCACCAGGGCGCCACCTTGAAAGTGGATAGCGGCATCACTCTCGCCAACCCGATTGCGGTCAACAACGGCAGCACACTGGACAACGCCGGCACCATCTCGCATACGAACGCATCGGATATCGGCGTGAACGCCACCGGCGGCATGGCGACGGTCATCAACCACGATGGCGGCAGCATCGCGGGCGGCGTCATCGGCCTGTGGCTGCATACCGGCGGCACGGTCATCAATACCGGCAACACCAGCAGCATCAGCGGCATTAACTACGCGCTCGTCACCGATGGCAGCCCGAGCCAGGTGACCAACGAGAACGGCGCCAGCATCCACAGCACCCTCACTGACGCCGTGCTGATGATTCAGGGCGGCACGCTGACCAACGACAGCGGCGCGAATATCAGCGGCAACGTCGCCGTGCGCATGTCGCAGATCGGTACGGTGATCAACCAGGGCGGCGCCAGCATCAACGGCACTACCAACAGCAACGGCACCGGTGTCGGCGTGGTTCTCCATCAGGGCGGCAACGTCATCAACCAGGGCGGCGCCAGCATCACAGGCACCAGCACCGGCATCGCGCTGGCTGGAGCCAGCACGATCACCAACGCCGCCGGCTCCCGCATCAGCGGCCCCGGCGCCAGCGTGTCGGTGTTCGGCAGCGGTGCGGTCAACCTGACCAACGCCGGCGTGCTGAGTGGCTCCGTGTATCTCAACTCGGGCGATGCCAACGCGGTGACGCTGATCAGCGGCAGCACCCTCACCGGCGCGTTGTACATCGGAAGCAACATCGGCTCGACGCTGACGCTCGACGGTACCGGCACGCAGCTTTATTCCGCTGCGGTGACCGGCACCACCAGCTTCGCCGGTACCTTGACCAAGCAGGGCACCGGCAGCTGGATCGTGGACAGCGATCTGGCACCGACGAATACTCTGATCAGCGCAGGCACCTTGCAGATCGGCAACGGCGGCACCACCGGCAGCCTCGTCGGCAGCATCACCGACAACAGCGCTCTGGTATCCGACCTCAGCAGCGCGGGCACGCTGGCCGGCGTCATCTCCGGCACCGGTTCGTTGACCCAGAACGGCAGCGGCGTACTCACGCTGACCGGTGCGAACAGCTATACCGGCGGCACCACCATCAGCGCGGGCACCTTGCGCGGGAATACTTCCAGCCTGCAGGGCAACATCACCGACAACGCCACGCTGGATTTCAACCAGGGCAGCAATGGTACGTTCGCCGGCGTGGTATCCGGCACGGGTTCGCTGAGCAAGGACGGTAGCGGCACCTTGATCCTCGCCGGCGCCAATAGTTACCGCGGCGGCACCACGATCAATGGCGGCACGCTGCAGATCGGCAGTGGCGGCACCACCGGTGCGATCGTGGGCAACGTGGTCGACAACGGCACGCTGGCGTTTAACCGCAGCGATGCGGTGAATTTCGCTGGCGTGATCTCCGGCAGCGGCGCGCTGGTGCAGAACGGCAGCGGCACACTCACTCTCACCGGCGCCAACACCTACAGCGGTGGCACCACGATCAACGCGGGCACGCTGCAAGGTGATTCCGCCCGCCTGCAGGGCAACATCACCGACAATGCGGCGCTGGTGTTCAACCAGAACAACGCGGGCACGTTCGCCGGTGCGATTGCCGGCAGCGGTACGCTGACCAAGAGCGGCAACGGCCTGCTGGTGATGAACGGACACAACGCGTTCACCGGCACCACCACAGTCGGCGCCGGCACGCTGGAAGTGGGCGACGCGAACACGCCCTCGGCCTTCCTCGGCGGCAACGTGCAGGTGAATGCCAGCGGCACGCTGCGTGGCCACGGCACCATCGGCGGCGACGTCGTCAACGGCGGCACCGTGTGGCCGGGTGGTTCGATCGGCACGCTCACTGTGCAGGGCAACTACACCCAGGCGGCGAACAGCGTGTTGAACATCGACGCCACACCCACCGGCCAGGCCAGCTTGCTGGCGGTGGGAGGCAAGGTCACGATCCTCGGCGGCAGCGCCGTGGTGCTGGCCCAGGCCGGCAACTGGGCGCCGCGCACCAACTACACCATCGTCACCGCCGCCGGTGGCGTGAGCGGTCAGTTTGCATCGGCCAGCTCCAGTCTGGTGTTCCTCAATCCGGTGTTGAGCTACAGCGCCAATGCGGTGAACTTGTCGTTGCAGCGCAACGACATCAACTTCAGTGCGGTGGCGCAGACACCGAACCAGACCGCCGTGGCCGGTGCGGCCAATTCGCTCGGCTTTGGCAGCGCGGTCTACAGCGCGCTGGTGGTATTGGGTGCGCCGGCCGCACGCCACGCGTTTGATCAGCTTTCCGGCGAGATCCACGCCAGCACACGCAGCGCGCTCGTCGACGACGACCGCTACGTGCGCGAAGCGATCAACCAGCATCTGCTGGGCATGAGTAATAACGCCAACGGACTGAGCGCCAGCACCGCCAGCGGCGTTACCGCGTGGAGTTCCGCCTGGACCCACGGCGGTCACCATGATGGCGACGGCAACGCCTCGTATCTGGCGGCGAACGGCAGCGGCCTGCTGGTCGGTGCCGATCTGCCGGTGGGTGCCTCGTCGCGACTGGGCGCGGTAATCGGCACCGGCCAGAGCACGACCCGCGCCGATACGCTGGGTTCCTCGTCGCATGTGTTGAACAAACACGTGGGCTTGTATGGCAGTACCCACGCAGGGGCGTTCCAGTTGCAGGGCGGTGCGGTCTACGGCTGGCAGACAGTCAGCACGAACCGGATCATGGCGTTCGGCGACTTCAACGAGATGGCCAGCAGCCGCTATCACGCCGCCACGCAGCAGGCGTATGTGGATGGTAGTTACGCAATGACGTGGGATCACGCCACGCTGGCACCGTTCATCAACGTGGCACAGCAACGCCTGCATACCAACGCCATCACCGAGAGCGGCACGGCGGCGGCGCTGGACGTCAACGCACAGGACAGTGCGCAGACCTACGGCACGCTGGGCCTGCGCGGTAGCTTCGCGCTCGATCCGAGCGGCGGTCTGCATGCCAACGCCAGCGTGGGCTGGCAGCATGCTTGGGGCGATCTGGTCTCGCGCAGCACAATGCGCTTCGCCAGCGGCGGCGGTGCGTTCGACATCGCCGGCGTGCCGGTGGCACGGAATGCGATGGCGATCAGCGGCGGCATCAGCTTCACGATCGCGCCGAATGTCTCGGTTGACGCCACCTACAGCGGACAGTTCGCCAGCCGTGCCAAGGATCAGTCGGCGCGGATGAGTTTGACCTGGGCGCTCTGAGCCGGCGGGGCGGCAAGCAGGGGCAATGGCCCCGTAGCGCGCAGCGCGAAGGGGTGAGGCTCATGGACGAGCCGAACAATCCCACCCATCACGCTGCCACTTCCCTGAATAAAGTGGCTCTGACCTGCATAGTTGTTTGGGAGTTGACAGTTACGCTTCATGGCCGGGTTAGTTCAGCGCCCATGGTGCCAATGAGATGGCTACTGTAGGAAATACCAGTACCGGGTGCGAGGCCGCCAACGTATCTTTTAGTTGCCCACAGCCATACCGAGCCGACAGGATGTCAGCGGTGAGACATCGGAGGTTCGGTGGGAGCAACAAGGACGGGCAATGGTGAGCTCACGCCCCTGAGCCGGAGGCGCCCGAAAGGGCGCCTTTTTTGTCTGTGCGAGCGTCGGCAGCGTACGAAATGTCGTAGACGACCATGGCGCAGCGAACAGGCATGGCCTTATCGTGAGCTTTCGCCGGTGCACTGTGCGAGAGGCAAGTCTTTGAAGGTTGCCGACCAGCACCAACACTATCGCCCGGTGTTCCCGTCCTCCAGGCCTGCAATTACTACCTCCTCGTCACCAGCCCACTGGATCCGGTTTCTCCCGCTCCGCTTCGCCACATACAGCGCCGCATCTGCTGCATTCAGGAGTTTGTCGCTGTCCGGGTAGGGGGCTGTCGCCGTCGACGCGAGCCCGGCGCTGATCGTCACCACCTGCTGGGTGCTGCGTGCATGCTGGATCTGCATGGCCTCGACCCGTCGCCGCAGCCTTTGCAGGATGTCTTCCGATGCGGTGACATCGTAGCCACTCATCAGGGCGACGAATTCCTCGCCACCGTACCTTGCCACAATCACTTCGGGCTGCTGGCTCGCCTCACGTTGCAGTGCATGCGCGACTGCGGCCAGGCAGTCGTCACCGGCGAGATGGCCATAGGTGTCGTTGAACGCCTTGAAGCTGTCGATGTCGATCATCGCGACGCTGAGCGAACGACCTGTTTTCAGAGCACCTTCCCATTCGCGCCTGAGCAGCTGGTAGAAGCCGCGGCGATTGAGCAGGGAGGACAGCTCGTCGCGCACGATGGCTTGCTGCAGGCCTCGCTTGAGCTGTCGCAGGTCATCTTCGAAGGCGAGGTGCTGTCCCAGCACGATGGCGTTGCGCACCGCGTAGGACGTGATCGCAAGTATCAACGTGGCGGTAGCGAGGAAAGGGTTTTTGCCCAGTTGCGCGAACGCGAGGCAGCACAGGGCCAGGCTCATCACGAACGGGCTGATGCTTTCGGCGACGTAGCGGATCCTGCGGCTCGGGCGGTAGCTGCGGAACCAGACTTTCCGCCGCCGGCCCAGCAGAAAGCCGAGTGCCACGAACGGCAGGCCGAGCAGCAGTTCGGGCAGATACGAATCGCTGCTGAGAACGAACCGGTTGTGGATGCTGGGCAGCACGGCATCGAGCCAGGCGAAGACGGTCAGCACGAAGAAGAACCGCCGTTCATCCGAGCGTTTCGTGGAAACTAGACGCAGCGTGGCGAACACCGCCACGAACAATCCCATCGCGTCGAACATCCACATCACGAAGGTCGCTGCCGTCGATTCCGACGAGGCCGCATTCAGCACTTCGTGGAGGGTGTAGTAGAAAAGCACCGCGATGGCGCACGCGAGCAGACTGTCGACGATGCTGGCCCAGCGGTAGAGCGTGGCGATCGGGTTGTAGGCCGCGGCGATGATGAGCAGGAGGCTGCTCAGACAGAAGTAGAGGGTCGGATCGAAGGCAACCAGGGTGCCGAGCGGATTTGACAGTGAGTCGGTGAACAGCAGGCCGAACGCGCCGCCTTGGGCAATCAGCGCGAGCAGCAGCAGGATCCAGAGCGGACGGTTGTGCTGGACGCTGAGGGGAAGCCGCCGCCAGCACTGCAACACCGTCAGCGTGAGCGTGGCAAGCACGACGGCGTAGCTCCATGTGAGCAGATGCGGCGGCGCCCATGCGATCACGCCAAGCTGGGCCAGCAGCAGCGGCACATAGGCTCGGGACATCCCTGCGTGCATTTTCATCTTGCGATGTTCCAGAGCTGTTCGTGTGGTATCTGGAAGCCGGCATATGCTTCCGGCTCTTGCGCTGAAAGCCCGTCACAAAGTGCATCGAGCGGCCCTGCACGGGTCGTGCAGGTAGTGTGGCCCGGATTGGTTGCCGTGTGGGGATGTCGGTCATTATCCCTGGCCGGTGCTGGCGGCGCAGGCGATGCAGCGCGTGTTCCTGCCACCAGTTTCCCAATGGCAGATAGTGAAGTAGCCCCTCACTTCCCCCACGTAGCAAACATCACCACCGCCGCCGCAGCCATCGCTACCGTCGCGATCCACCCGAAAACCTTCAACGGCCACGGCATGGTGAACTTGCCCATGACCTTGCGGCTGGATCCCATCAGCATCATCACGATCATCAGCGGCACGGCGGTGACGCCGTTGATCACCGCGCTCCAGTACAGCGCCTTGATCGGGTCGAGCGGGGTCAGGTTCAGGGCAATGCCGGCGAGGCTGGCGAAGATCAGTACGCCGTAGAAAAACTTGGCTTTGCCTGGCTTGTACTGCAGTCCGCTGCGTTGGCCGAATGCGCCGGATGCAGCATAGGCAGTGGCGCCAGCCAGTACCGGTACGGCCAGCAGGCCGGTGCCGATGATGCCTGCCGCGAACAGCGCGAACGCCAGATTGCCGGCCAGCGGTCGCAGCGCTTCGGCGGCTTCGGAGGAGGACTGGATGTCGGTCTTGCCGTGGGCGTGCAGCACCACGGCGGCGGTGAGGATGATGAAGAACGCGATCAGATTGGAGAAGATCATCCCCACCGTGGTGTCGATGCCGATGCGGCGCAATGCGCTTGGCGCCTGCAGCGGCGCCCGCCGCAATGATTTCCGCCGCTTGTTCGACCCGATCTCTTCCACCTCCTGTGCTGCTTGCCAGCAGAATAGGTAGGGACTGATCGTGGTGCCGAGCAGGGCGACCAGGCCGACGGCGTACTTCGCATTCCAGCTGATCGGTGGCATCACGATGCTCTTCAGCACAGCTGCCCACGGCACATCGATCACCAGCACCGTGGCCACGTAGGCGAACAGGCTCATGGTGAGCACTTTCAGGATCGGCGAATAGCGTGTGAACGGAATGAAGATCTGCAGCACCATCGACAGCGCGGCAAAGCCCGCGGCATACAGCAGCGCCGGGCCGCCGATAAGCAGTTTCAGGGCGGCGCCCATGGCACCGATGTCCGCCGCCAGGTTGATCACGTTCGCGATGAGGATCGAGACCACCAGAACGTACACGAGGGTGCGCGGATAGTACTTGCGCATACCGTCCATCAGGCCATGGCCAGTGACCCGGCCAATGCCGGCACTGATCGCCTGGATCGCGATCATCAGCGGCATCGTGACCAGCGCGGCCCACAGCATGCCGTAGCCGAACGCGGCACCCACCTGCGAGTAAGTGGCAATGCCGCTGGGATCGTCGTCGGCCGCGCCGGTGATCAGGCCAGCACTGAGGTTTGCCCATGGCGGCTTTTCGATGCCGCCATCCTCGGTATTTTCGCGATCGGTCATGGGATGTTTCCGATGCGGGCCGCTCAGCCCTTCACAACAGGCACATCGGCCGTGCTGCTACCACCGCCATCACGTTTCAGCAGCCATGCCAGCACTGGCGGCGTGACCATCGCGGTGAGCAGCGACATCGCAACGATGATGGCGTAGATGCGGTTGTTGAAGACGCCGGCGGCGAAGCCGAGGCTGGCGATCACCACGCCGACTTCGCCGCGTGGCACCATGCCGAAACCGATGATGGTGGCGCTGCGCTTGCCCAGCGAGAGCGCACCGAGCCAGCCACCGATCAGCTTGGAGGCGATCGCGATGGCAGTGACCGCAGCCAGCATCAGCAGTGCGTCGGTGCTGGCAAGTTCGCGCAGATCGATCTTGCTGCCGGTGACCACGAAGAAGAACGGCGTGAGCAAGGCGAGCAGCGGTATGGTCTGCTGTTCCAGTGTGTGCTGCTGGCGTGTTTCCGAAGCGATCATGCCGGCCAGGAACGCGCCGATGATCGCGGCCAGTCCAAACAGGGTGGACAGGTAGGCCAGTCCCAGGCACAGCGCCAGCACGATCATCAAGGGCGAATGCGGGCTCAGCGGTTTTTCCAGCCAGTTGGAATTCCAGCGCATCACTCGCGCGCCGCCCCAGCCGATCACCGCGATGAAACCGATCGCGCCGGCCAGCACCAGCAGCAGGTGCGAGAGGTTGAAACCGCCACCGCCCTGCATCGACACCACCACGCCGAGCAGCAGCATGGCGAGGATGTCGTCGATCACGGCCGCGCCGAGGATGACCTTGCTCTCGATGCGCTGCAAGGCGCCCAGTTCCTGCAGCACGCGGGCGGTAATGCCGGCCGAGGTGGCGACGAAGGCTGCGGCGATGAACAGCGATTTGTCCCATTCGAAGCCGCTGCCGTGCGCCCACACGCTGCCCATGCCGAACGGTATCAGCACGCCCAGCACACCGACCAGAAACGCCACCTTGCCGACTTTCTTCAGGTCTTCCAATCGTGTTTCCAGGCCCACTGAGAACAACAGCAGCACCACGCCGATCTCGGCCAGCACGTCGAGCGGCGTGCCGGTGACGATCTGGTCGGGGGTGATCCAGCCGAGCAGCGAAGGGCCGATCACGCAGCCGGCGGCGATCTCGCCGACCACGCCGGGCAGCTTCAGCCGCTGCGCGATCTCGCCGCCGATCTGCGCGGCGACGAACACGATGAACAGGGTGAACAGGATGTCGCTGGCGTGGTGCATGCGATGCGCGTCCGGATGATCGACAGAGCCTGCATGCTACACGGAGGCCGTTATGCGATGACATCGCCGACGGCACATCCGCTCACTCGGTGACGGCGGCGCCGGGCAGCGGGCGATCGTGCCGCAAGCGGCTGAACACGCGGCTGGCCAGCGCGGTGATCGCCGCCAGCAGCAACACGGTCCAACGGAATGCCACCACGTAGTCGTCGTGGGCGTGACCCTGCAACATCGCTTCCATCAGCAGGGTGGACAGCGCGATGCCGAAGCTCATCGAGAGGTATTGCGCGGTCGAGGCCATCGACGAGACCATTGAGGCGTATTCGATGCCCACGTCGTTGTAGATAAGCGTGTTCATCGCGGTGTATTGCGTCCCCGAGAAACAGCCGTAGAGGAACGTCAGCAGGGCGATCAGCCACACCGGCGAGGTCGGGCCGAGCAGGGCGAACGTAGCCAGCAGCAGCGCCACCATCAACGTATTGCCGAGTAGCAGGCGGCGGTAGCCGAAGTGCACCAGGGCACGGTTGATCACCCACTTGGCGCTGATCGCACCGAGCGCCTGCGGCACCATCATCAAGCCGGCCATCAGCGGCGACCAGCCGCAGCCCACCTGCAGAAACAGCACCAGCAGCAGGAACATGCCGGAGATGCCGAGTCGGGTGAAGAGACCACCTGCTAGCGACACCCACACGCTGCGCACGCGCAGCAACTTGAGATCGGCCACCGGATGCGCGGTGCGTCGGCTGTGCCATACGTAGACGGTGCCCAGCAGCAGGGCGGCAGCGCCGCAAAGGCCGATCCGCCCCCATGGCACCGGCGTGCTACCGGCCAGTTCCGACGCGGTGAGCAGCAGCGCCGAGGCAGCGGCAAACAGCAGGAAGCCAAGCAGGTCGAAACGGTTCGCATGCTCCAGCCGATAGTCGGGCATGTCGCGCATGTTCATCCACACACCAGCGATCGCCACCGGCACATTGATCAGAAAGATCAGCCGCCATGAGGTGAGCTGCACCAGCGCACCGCCGAGCAGCGGCCCGAGCACCGAGCCGAGCAGACCGAACGTGGCGACCGTGCTCATCGCGCGCACGAACTCGCGCTTGTCGATGCTGCGCACCAGCACGTAGCGGCCCACCGGCATCAGCGAGGCGCCGCCGACGCCTTGCAGTACGCGTGCGGCGACCAGTTGCGGCAGTGTCTGCGCGACGCCACACAGCAGCGAACCCACGCCGAACACCACGATCGCGATGCCGAACACCCGCCGCGTACCGAGCCGGTCGCACAGCCACGGGCTGGCCGGTATCAGGATCGCCAGGGTCAGCACATAACTGGTCAGCGCCGTGCGCATGCCCAGCGGTGTCACCTGCAGTGCTTCGGCCATTGCCGGCACTGCGGTGTTGACCACGGTGGAATCCAGCGCCTGCATGAAGAACGCGGCGGCCACCAGCCACAGCAGACCGCGGAAACGTTCGCGCGAGGAAAGCACGGGCATATCGACAGAAACCGTCGCTGGCGTCAGGGCAGTGGAAGCGGCAGCGTGGGGATTCGCGGCGGAATGGGGTGACATTGCCCGGCATGATACCTGCTGTGACAACTTGCTTTTCGTGGAGGGTGTCAGCAGAGTCAGCCTTGTTTCATCTGCCAGTCATGCCCACGTATTGCATGACGACGAATAACGACCCCACACGCCGGAGCGGTTTTCGTTCCGGCGTGTGCTTTTGCGCGGCAGGAGCCGCATCAGGAAAAGCCATGAGCAGCAAACCACCGATCACTGTTTCCCGCATCGACCTTGAACGCATCGAGGCCTTGCTGGAGCGTCTGCCTGCCACTGAAGCGACGAACCTCGACGCGCTGCGTGCCGAGCTCGACCGTGCGGATGTGGTGGAACCGGCGGCGATGCCGGCGCACACGGTGACGATGAATTCCATCGTCACGTTCGAGGACGAAAGCAACGGCGAGAAACTCACGTTGACCCTGGTGTATCCGGCCGCCGCTGGTGCGCCCGGCACGGTGTCGATCCTGGCGCCGGTGGGCAGTGCCTTGCTCGGTCTGGCCTGTGGGCAGCGGATCGACTGGCCGACGCCGGACGGCCGCAAGCGCCGTCTGAAGGTGCTGGAGATCGTCTATCAACCCGAAGCGGCGGGACATTTGCACCGCTGAGCCTGTCGGGGGCACAGTCATCGCTCACCGGTATCGTTAAACTGCGGGGAGATCCGAAGGAGACCCGCATGAGCGAACGTCCGGCCCCTGCAGACACTGTCGCCCGCGCCGCCGAGCTGCGGGCGCTGATCGAGCAGGCCAATTACCGCTATCACGTACTCGACGATGCGGACATCACCGACGCCGACTACGACCGCCTTATGCGCGAGCTGGAAGCGCTGGAGGCTGAATATCCCGTGCTGGCTTCGGCCGATTCGCCCACGCGCAAGATCGGCGCGCGGGCGCATGGCGGCTTTGCCGAGGTGCGTCATCAGTTGCCGATGCTGTCGTTGAGCAACGCGTTCGAGCAGGACGGTGAGACGGAGCGCGAGCGTTTCCGTGAAGTGGCGGAGTTCGAGCGGCGTATCGAGCAGACGCTGGATCGGCGCGAGCCGGTATTTTCGGTCGAGCCGAAGCTGGACGGTCTGGCGATAAGCCTGCGCTACGAGCGCGGCGTGTTCGTACAGGGTGCTACCCGCGGCGACGGCGAAACCGGCGAGGATGTGACCGCGAACCTGCGTACGGTGCGGGCGATCCCGTTGAAGTTGCGTGGAAAGGGCTGGCCCGACGTGCTGGAAGTGCGCGGCGAAGTAATCATGCTGCGCAAGGATTTCGAGACATTCAACGAGTATGCTCGTTCGAATGACGAGAAGCCGCTGGCAAATCCGCGCAACGGCGCGGCCGGTTCACTACGCCAGCTCGATCCGGCGATCACCGCGAAGCGGCGGCTGAGCTTTTTCGCCTACGCGATTGGTGTGGTCGAAGGTGGCGCATTGCCTTCGACACATTCCGCCACCTTGCAGCAGTTGCGCGAGTGGGGTTTTCCGGTATCGCCGGAAGTGGATACCGCGCGCGGCTTCGACGGCTTGATCGCGTACTTCCGGCGCATCGGCGCCAGGCGCGACGCGCTGCCGTACGACATCGACGGTGTGGTCTACAAGCTCGACGACTATGCCGGCCAGCGCGAGATGGGTTTCGTTTCGCGTGCACCGCGCTGGGCGATCGCGCACAAGTTTCCGGCGCAGGAGCAGACCACCCGCCTGCTCGACATCGAAATCCAGATCGGCCGCACCGGCGCCGCGACACCGCGTGCGCGGATGGAGCCGGTGCAGGTGGCCGGCGTGACGGTGACCTATGCCACGCTGCACAACGCCGACCAGATCGCACGGCTGGACGTACGCATCGGCGACATGGTGATCGTGCGGCGCGCCGGCGACGTGATCCCCGAAGTGGTTCGCGTGATCGAGAATCAGCGCCCGGCCGGCACGGTACCGTGGACGATGCCGACGCACTGCCCGATCTGCGGCTCCGCACTGATCCGCGAGGAGGGCGCGGCGGCTTGGCGCTGTTCCGGCGGGTTGATCTGCGCCGCGCAACGCAAGGAGGCACTGATCCATTTCGCCTCGCGCCGGGCAATGGACATCGAAGGCCTAGGCGAGCGTTTTGCCGATGCGCTGGTCGAGCTCGACATCGTGCATACGCCAGCCGATCTGTATGGCTTGGGCGTAGATGATTTCGTCGACATGAAGCAACGCATCGACGAGCGCGACGGCACCACGCCGGAGACGGTGAAGGCCGGCAAGGTGGCGACCCGCTGGGCCGAAAATCTGGTGGCAGGTATCGCGGCGAGCAAGCACACCACGCTGGCGCGCTTCCTGTTCGCGCTCGGCATCATGCACATCGGCGAAAGCACAGCGAAGACTTTGGCGGCATGGCTGGGCCGGCTGGATGTCGTGCGCAGCATGCCGGCGCCGGTGTTGCGCGTGCTGCCCGATATCGGCGACGAAGTGGCCACCTCGATCGCCGGGTTCTTTGCGCAGGAAGGCAACCAGCAAGTGGTCGACGCACTGCTCGCGGCGGGCATCGTTTTCAGTGACGAGACCGCGCCGTCGCCGCTGTTGCGCGAGCGCCTGAATCTCGGCGTCTTGCTGGACATGGCGAAAATCAGCAAGCTCGGCCCCAAGAGCTGCAAGCTGCTGGCGCAACATTTTCCCACCCTGGACCAGCTGCAGGCGGGTGGGGCGGCGCACTGGATCACCGCCGGCGTGCCGCAGGCAGCGGCGACCGGCCTGGAAATCTTTCTCGCCGATCCGGTTGCACTGGCTGAACTGCGCGAAGCTGAAGCGGCGACGCAGCGCCTGCTCGATGCGATTCCGGCAACGGCGGCGGTGGCGCGCGCGCCGCTGGCCGAACAGACCATCGTGCTCACCGGTACGCTCACCTCGCTTAGTCGCGATGAAGCGAAGGAGCGGTTGGAGGCGCTGGGCGCCAAGGTTTCCGGTTCGGTATCGAAGAAGACCAGCTTCGTGGTCGCCGGCGAAGCCGCCGGCTCCAAGCTCGACAAGGCGCAGGAGCTGGGCGTGGCGGTATGGGACGAGGCGCAGTTGCTGGCGCTGCTGAAAGAACACGAGGCGGGTTGATGGATATCGATCGGATCGCCTTGCTGAAGCTGCGTGCGCGGCTCTATGCGCTGATCCGGGTGTTCTTCGCCGAGCGCCAGGTGCTGGAAGTGGAAACGCCGATCCTTTCCGCCGCCGGCAACACCGATCCGAACATCGAGAGCTTCAGCACGACATTCAGCGGCCACGTCGATGCCGGCGCGCGCGAGCGCTGGTTACGTACTTCGCCGGAGTTTCCGCTGAAGCGCCTGCTCGCTGCCGGGATTGGCGACTGCTACGAGCTGGGTCGGGTGTTCCGCAATGGCGAGGCGGGTGGTCGGCACAATCCCGAGTTCAGCATGCTGGAGTGGTATCGCGTCGGATGGGATCATCGTCGCCTGATGCAGGAAACGATTGCTCTGGTCGAGGCTGCGCTGGCGATGGTCGGACGGCGGGCCGAGGTGCTGATCGAGAGTTACCGGCAACTGTTTCTGGACGAACTGGGCATCGATCCGTTGCATGCGCCGATCGACGAACTGCGCGCGCCGCTGGCCGAGTACAGCATTGGCCCGGATGGCCTGGGGCGTGACGACTGGCTCGATCTGCTGATCACGCACAAATTGCAGCCGTCGTTTCCGCGTGACCGCATCACGCTGATCCACGATTACCCGGCTACCCAGTGTGCATTGGCCAGGATCCGCCCCGGCGAGCCAGCACTGGCTGAGCGCTTCGAGCTGTATCTGGGGCGCTACGAGCTGGCCAACGGTTATCACGAGTTGAACGATGCGGCGGAGCAACGCGAGCGGTTTGTGCGCGACAACGCTGTGCGTCGTGCGCGTGGCCTGCGTGAAGTGCCGATCGACGAAGCCTTGCTCGACGCGCTTGACGCGATGCCCGATTGCGCTGGTGTAGCGCTTGGCGTGGAGCGCCTGCTGATGTGCCTGGCTGATACCGACGCGATTGCCGACGTACTCGCTTTTCCCTTCAACAAGGCATGAGTGGACGATGAGTAAGCCGCTGCTGAGCGCTATCCACCATGTCGCCCTGATCTGTTCGGACTATCCGCGTTCCCGTGCGTTCTACAGCGAAACGCTGGGATTGCCGATCGTGCGTGAGGTCTATCGCGAGGCGCGCGATTCCTGGAAGTGCGATCTGCTGGTCAGCCCCGGTGTGCAGATTGAACTGTTTTCCTTTCCCGCTCCGCCACCGCGGCCGTCACGACCTGAGGCACAAGGCCTGCGTCACCTGGCTTTTGCCGTGTCTGATGTGGCTGCGACGATTGCGGTGCTCGGGGAGCGCGGGGTGAACTGCGAGCCGGTGCGGGTGGATGAGTACATCGGCAAGCGCTTTACGTTTCTTGCCGATCCCGATGGCTTGCCCATCGAGCTTTACGAAGCCGGCTGAACTTGCCGCAAACCCCGCCCGTTGCCGGGCGGGGATGGGACGTCATCAAGCGTCGGGGCTTTCCAGCAGATAGCGGTAGATCAGCCCGCCGACGATGCCGCCGATCAGCGGCACCAGCCAGAACAGCCATAGCTGCTCGATCGCCCAGCCGCCGTGGAACAGCGCCACGCCGGTGCTGCGCGCCGGGTTGACCGAGGTGTTGGTGACCGGGATGCCGATCAGATGGATCAGGGTCAACGCCAGGCCGATCGCCAATCCGGCGAAACCGGCTGGCGCGCGCTTGTCGGTGGCGCCGTGGATCACGATCAGGAAGAACGCGGTGAGCACCAGCTCGGCCACGATCGCTGCGTACATCGAGTAGTGGTCGGGCGAGTGATCGCCGTAACCGTTGGAGGCGAAGCTGCCGGCGCTGACGTCGAAGCCGGGTTTTCCACTGGCGATCATGTACAGCATGCCACCGGCCGCGATCGCGGCGATCACCTGGATCACGACGTAAGGCACGACATCTTTCGCTGGGAATCGGCCACCGGCGCACAGGCCCACGGTGACTGCCGGGTTGAAATGGCCGCCGGAGATATGCCCGACCGCGTACACCATGGTCAGCACGGTCAGACCGAAGGCCAGCGCGACGCCGGCGAAACCGATACCCAGCTGCGGGAACGCTGCCGCGAAGATCGCGCTGCCGCAACCGCCAAACACCAGCCAGAACGTGCCGAAGAATTCGGCACCCAGACGCTTGCTCATGCTCATTGAGGAAACTCCTTGTGCTGTAGGGAGACACCCTTACCCATGCGTCCTTCAAGGCAGCGCCGGGGTGCAGCAAGCTAAGCACAATCCGGAAGCTGCAGCCATAAGATAGTTGGGCGGCTGCGGCACGGCACCGACGGGCGGTGGTGTAAGTTACCGTTCCCGTTTCACTCGCCTGGATCGCGCCGATGCCTCATGCCGTTTCCCCGTCGCCGCTGCTTGCCGTGCCGGCGCGTACGCTCGAGCGCAAAGACGCGCGCACGTTATCACTGGCCGCGCTCGGCGGCGCGCTGGAGTTCTACGATTTCGTGGTGTTCGTGTTTTTCGCGATCCCGCTGAGCCACCTGTTCTTTCCGCCGAACACCGCCGCGTGGCTGGCGCAGTTGCAGGTGTACGGCATCTTCGCGGCGGGTTATCTGGCACGGCCGCTCGGTGGCATCGTGATGGCGCATTACGGCGACAAGCTGGGGCGCAAGAAAATGTTCACCCTCAGCGTGTTCCTGATGGCGGTGCCGACGCTGGCCATCGGCCTGCTGCCGGTGTATGCGCAGATCGGCATGCTGGCGCCGTTGATGCTGTTGATACTGCGCGTGGTGCAGGGAATTGCGGTAGGTGGCGAGGTGCCGGGTGCGTGGGTGTTCGTGGCCGAGCATGTGCCCGCGCAGCGGATCGGGTTTGCCTGTGCCAGCCTGACCTCGGGACTCACTGTCGGCATCCTGATCGGTTCGCTGGTGGCCGCTGCTATCAATCGCGAGCTGACCCCGGCGGCGATACTCGACTACGGCTGGCGCTTGCCGTTCCTGGTCGGCGGTGTATTCGGCTTCTTCGCGGTATGGCTGCGCCGTTGGCTCAGCGAGACGCCGGTGTTCGAGGCGATGCACGCGCGCAAGGAACTGGCCAGTGGGTTGCCACTGCGGCAGGTGTTCGAACGGCATCTGTCCAGCGTGCTGCTGTCGATGCTGGTGACCTGGATGCTCACAGCCGCGATCGTGGTGATGATCCTGATGACGCCTTCGCTGGTGCAGTCGGTGTTCCATATCGAGCCGGCACGTGCGTTCCTTGGCAACAATGTGGCTTCGTTCGCGCTGGCGCTGGGTTGTCTGTTCTACGGCTGGCTGGCCGATCGCATCAGCTATGCGCGTGCGTTGCTGTTCGGCGCGATCGGGCTGCTGCTTTGCAGCTACGCGCTGTACCTCGACCTGCAGGCCGGCGCCGCGCATTTCATCGCGCTGTATGCACTGGCTGGTTTTGCCGTGGGCGTGGTCGGCGTGGTGCCGGCGTTGATGGTGGTGGCGTTTCCGCCCGCGGTGCGTTTCTCCGGCTTGTCGTTCTCGTACAACATCGCCTATGCGTTGTTCGGCGGACTCACGCCGCCGCTGATCGGCATGTTGGTGAAGCGGTACGGCGTGCTGGCGCCGGCCCATTACGTGGCGTTTACCGCGCTGATCGGGATGGCCGTCGCACTGTGGTTGATGGCCACGCAACGTGCCGTGAAGCAGCGCTAGAACTCCAGCTCCTGCGCCGCGCACAAGTAATCGACCAGCGGCGCGACGCGCTTGAACGTTGCCACCGTCCACGGCAGTAGCTCGGTGGAGCAGGCCAGCGCCTCGTCGAAATTTTCGCCCACCGCGAAATCCTTGCGCTTGAGATCATCGATCAGCTCGTGCGCAGGATCGAAACCGCGCGGTGGGCGGCTCAGCGATTCACCCCAGAACGTCAGGTGTTCGCGGAAGGCCTTGCTTTGCGTGGCACGTTTCCAGGTTGCCGGATTGTCGGCGAGGAAGTTGCGGATGCGCTTGAGCGCGTCCGGTTCCGGATGCCACATGCCGCCGCCGGCAAAGCATTCGCCGGGCTGGATGTGCATGTAGAACGACGGCGCCGGAATCTCGTGGCGGCGTTCGTGAAAAAAGCGCGAGCCCTGCCACGGCTTGTACGGCAGCTTGTTGTTGGAAAAGCGCGTGTCGCGAAAGATGCGGAACAGCGAGCCGCCGTTCTTGCGCGGGTCGGCGCGGTAGTGTGGGCTGATCTTCGCCAGCGGTGCCTGCAGGTCGGTGATCAGTTGCAGGAACGGTTCGCGCACGTGGCGCTCGTAGTCGTCTTTGTGCGCATGGAACCAGTCGCGACTGTTGTTGCGGTCGAGCGCGTGCAGGAAACGAAAGGTGGCGGGAGTGAAATAGCTCTGGGGCATGGTGGTCGATGGGTTGAAGTGGGTATGGTTCAGTCGATGCCGGCGGCGAGCTGCTCGCCCCAGACATGCAACTGGTCGAGCAGGGCCAGCTTGCCTTGCGCTGCCGGATCATCGCGCAGTTCGCCGAGACGGGTGAAGTAGTCGTCGAGGGTAAGGCCGGTCAGGGCCGTGTGGCGGGTCAGTCGCGCCTGGCGGAAGTTTTCCCAGCGTGCGTGTTCGTCGGCGTCCAGCGTCTGCGGCCAATTGCGCGCGCGGTAGCGGAACAGCAGCTCCGGGTAGCGCGGATCGCGGAACGGAAACGCGCGTTCACCCAGTTGCGTCGGTGGCGTGGCACGCACCTGGGCGAGCAGCCGTTTGTCGGCGTCGGGCAGGAAGCCGCCACCGTACAGGGCCAGCTCGGGATCTTCCGGCGGCGGCAGTTCGGCGGCACGCTGGAATACCCGCCGCAGTTTTTCGGCCAGTCCGTCGACTGCGCGCAGCACGTCGCGATGGGCCAGGCAGCGATCCAGATCCAGCTGCAGGCGCCGCTGATCCACGCCTTGCAACACCGACAGCGGCGCCAGCGCCGGTGCGTGATTCGCTCGGACGGTGCGCAGCGGAATGCGCTCGATACCTTCGGGCAGGTCGGCGCGCGCGGTGAAGATGCGGTCGGCGATCTCGTCCTCGTCCAGCGCCAGCCATTCGGTCGGGTCGGTGGCCAGGTCGTACACGATCACTTCGCCAGCGCGACTCGGATGCGGCGCCAGCGGCGCGATCACGGCGAGGCAATGGCGGCTGGCCGGATAACGCGAGGAGACGTGCACCACCGGCGTCATGTTCACCACGTCGAGCAGCTCGAACACCTTCTGCTTGCGGCGCAGGCCGTAGTACCAGTCCCACAGTCGCGGCTGGCGCACGCGGATCAGCCGCGCCAGATCGATCAGCGCGTAGACGTCCGACAGCGCATCGTGGGCGCGCTCCTGCTTGAGCTGGTTGGCGCTGGCCAGGTGTTCCAGCTTGAAGCTGGGCGAGCCGTCCTCGCGGGTTGGCCAGACGATGCCTTCCGGTCGCAGCGCCTGGCACAGGCGCACCAAGTCGATCAGATCCCAGCGTGAATTGCCGTTCTCCCATTCGCGACCATACGGCTCGTAGAAGTTGCGATAGAGCATCTGCCGGGTGAATTCGTCGTCGAAACGCAGCGAGTTGTAGCCGACCCCGCAGGTGCCTGGCGTGGCCAGCTGCTCGTGCACGCGGGCAGCGAACTCGGCCTCGTTGACGCCTTCGCGCTCGGCCAGTTGCGGGGTGATGCCGGTGATCATGCAGGCATCGGGATGCGGCGGCATTTCCATCGATGGCTTGCCGTAGAACATCACTGGTTCGCCGATGATTTCCAGCTCCAGCGTGGTGCGGATACCGGCGAACTGCAGCGGCCGGTCGCGCCGCGGGTCGGCGCCGGAGGTCTCGTAGTCGTGCCAGAAAAAGGTCTGCATGCTGGAGCCTGTCCTCGTGGCTCGGGTGGCCCGCGCAGGGAGCTGTTTGCTCGCAAGGCAAGGAAGAGTGAGGAAGTGTATGTCGATACACGACTGAATGATGACGCCGCCTTGCGGGCAAACAGACCCTGCCCGTTGGGTTGCCTTCCCTTGGCTGCCAAGCGGCGCCGCGCAGCTTGACCTGACAGCCAGTCAGGCGCTTCGCTACGCAACACCGCTTGGCAGCCAAGGGAAGGCAACGCGGGCCATCCGAGCCACGAGGACAGGCTCCTGGATGATCGCACGGCCCAAAGTCGGACTGGCATAGGGGAATGGCATGGGTTGGTCGGCAAGACTGATAAACTCCCGCCACAAGGAGAGCTCATGAGCCAAGCCCACGAAGACAACCTGATCTGGATCGATCTGGAGATGACCGGCCTCGACACCGACAACGACTCGATCCTGGAGATCGCCACGGTGGTCACCGACAAGGATTTGAACGTACTGGCCGACGGACCGGTATTCGCGATACGCCACGAGATCGACCAATTGGAGTCGATGGACAGCTGGAATACCAACCAGCATCACAAGTCCGGTCTGTGGCGGCAGGTGCTGATCTCGGAAACCGATCACGCGATGGCCGAGCAGGCCACAGTGGATTTCCTGCGTACGTGGGTGCCGCCCGGCAAGTCGCCGATGTGCGGCAATTCGATCTGCCAGGATCGGCGCTTTATGCATCGGCAGATGCCGCGGCTGGAGCGCTACTTCCACTACCGCAACCTGGACGTGTCCACGCTCAAGGAGCTGGCGCGGCGCTGGGCACCGGAGATCGCCAAGAGTGTGGGCAAGGAATCGGCGCATACGGCGTTGTCGGACATTCGCGATTCCATCGCCGAGCTGCGTCATTACCGTCGTTTCATGGGCGAGCTTGGCGGCAAGATCGAGGCCTGAGTCCACCGCCGGTGGCTGGATCCAACGAGGTAATCAGCATGTCGAACGATCTGTTTGCGACGGTACTGGATTGTGCCGGGCGTCCGCTGCGACTTGATCGCGCGCGGGTGGTGGGCATCCTCAATGTCACGCCCGATTCGTTCTCCGACGGCGGTGCGCACGTCAGTGTGGAAGCGGCCGTGGCGCATGGTCTGCGCATGGCGGAGGAGGGTGCCGACATGCTCGATGTCGGCGGTGAATCGACTCGTCCGGGTGCAGTCGAGGTGTCGGTCGAGGAAGAACTGCGTCGCGTACTGCCGGTGATCGAGCAGCTGATCGCGCGCACCACATTGCCGATCGCAATCGATACTTCCAAGCCTGACGTGATGCGCGCGGCGGTGGCGGCAGGCGCTGGCATGATCAACGATGTGTATGCCTTGCGCCGCGACGGCGCGATGGATACCGTGGCCGAGCTGGGCGTGCCGGTGTGCCTGATGCACATGCAAGGCGAACCGCGCAGCATGCAGGCCGAGCCGCACTATGCCGATGTGGTCGGCGAGGTGCACCGATTCCTCACGGACCGGCTGTTCGCTTGCGAACTGGCCGGGATCGATCGGCGCAAGGTGCTGGTCGACGTCGGTTTCGGTTTCGGCAAGACGCTGGAACACAATCTGGCGCTGCTGTGCGCCCTGGAGCGTTTCGGCAATCTGGGCAGTGGCGTGTATGCCGGGTTGTCGCGCAAGTCGATGATCGGCACGCTGACCGGCAAGACCCTACCGGCCGATCGCGCAGCCGGCTCCGCCGCAGCGGCTCTGATCGCCGTTCAGCGTGGCGCGTGCATGGTGCGCGTGCATGACGTGGCCGCCACCGTGGATGCGCTGGCGGTGTGGCAGGCGGTGCATGCAGCTGACATGGTGCCGCGACGTAATGAGAAGCCCACCGCGCCGCGCTGGCCGGACGACGATTGAGCGGTTTGCCGCGAGCGGCGTAGCATCCGGCTTCGATGCCGGCATACCGGATTTTCCAAGGCGACAAGACACGATGAATCAACGTAAATACTTCGGCACGGACGGCATCCGCGGGCTGGTTGGGCAGTGGCCAATCAGCGCGGATTTCATGCTGCGGCTGGGTCGTGCCGTGGGCAGCGTGCTGGCGCGCGAAAGCAAGGATCGGCCGAAGGTGTTGATCGGCAAGGACACCCGCATTTCGGGTTACATGTTCGAGGCGGCGCTGGAGGCCGGGCTGGTAGCGGCCGGTGCCGATGTCGCGCTGCTCGGTCCGATGCCGACTCCCGCGGTGGCGTTTCTGACCCGCTCGATGCGGGCGCAGACCGGCATCGTGATCAGTGCCTCGCACAACCCACATCATGACAACGGCATCAAGTTCTTTTCCGCCAATGGCGAGAAACTGTCCGATGCGGTCGAGCTGGCAATCGAGCAGGAGGTCGATGCTGACTTCGTCACGGTGGCGTCCGAACAGCTCGGCAAGGCGATGCGCGTCGATGATGCGGTGGCGCGCTATGCCGAGTTCTGCAAGGCAACGGTAGCGGAGGATTTCAGCCTGCGCGGGCTCAAGGTCGTACTGGATTGCGCGCATGGTGCGACCTATCAGGTCGCCCCCAAGGTATTCACCGAACTGGGTGCCGAGGTGGTGACGATCGGCGGTAAGCCGGACGGTTTCAACATCAACCGTGAGGTCGGTTCGACCCATCCGCACGCGTTGCAGCAGGCGGTGCTGGCGCATGGCGCCGATATCGGCATTGCATTCGACGGTGACGGCGACCGAGTAATGATGGTCGATCGACACGGCGTGCTGGCCGATGGCGACGACATCCTCTACGTGCTGGCGCGCCACCTGCATGCGCAGGGTGTGTTGAAGGGGCCGGTGGTCGGCACCTTGATGAGCAACTACGGTCTGCAGCTGGCGCTGGCGCAATTCGACGTGCCGCTGATCCGCGCCAACGTGGGCGATCGTTACGTGATGCAGCAGCTGAAGGAGCACGACGGTATGCTTGGCGGCGAGACCTCCGGCCACATCTTGTGTCTGGATCGGGCGACCACCGGCGATGGCATCGTCGCAGCACTGGCGGTGCTGGAGGCGTTGGCACTTTCCGGTCAGGATCTGGCCAAGGCTCGTCAGGGCCTGAAGAAGTTGCCGCAAGTCATGCTCAACGTGCGCGCCGCTGGTGCACGCGAGGCGCTGGCCAGCGATGAAGTGCAGCAGGCGCTGGCCGAGGTGGAGCAGACTTTGCACGGCCGTGGTCGGGTGGTGTTGCGTGCATCAGGTACCGAGCCGCTGGTGCGCGTCACCATCGAGGGCGCCGATGCGGCGGAAGTGCAGCAGTTGGCGGAGAAGCTGGCGGGGATTGTAAAATCCGCAGCCGAACGCTCGTGAACCTGTAGTGGTATTGGGTCGCCATGGATTGGCCCGACGTGCCCCGCCCTTGCGGTGGCGGATGACCGACCGCACGCCAACCAGTGGACTACAGCCATGAAGAATGTTCCCACCCTCGATATTCGTCGCTACGACACCGAGCGCGACGCGTTCGTCGCCGAACTGGGCGCGGCCTACCGTGAATTCGGCTTCTGCTGCATCAGCGGGCACGGCATCGCGCGCGAGTTGATCGACGGTTCCTACGATGTCTTCCAGCGCTTCTTCGCGCTGCCGACCGAGACCAAGATGAAGTACCACATCGCCGGCAGCGGCGGTGCGCGCGGCTACACACCGTTCAAGGTGGAGACCGCCAAGGACAGCCAGTACGCGGATCTGAAGGAGTTCTGGCATGTCGGTCGCGAGATTCCGCGCGATTCGAAGTTTGCCGATGTGATGCCGCCGAACCTGTGGCCGAGCGAGGTGCCGGATTTCAAGCAGTACGGCTACGGCCTGTACGAGGCGCTGGACCAGCTCGGCACGCGCGTGCTGCGCGCGCTGGCGTTGCATATAGATCAGCCGGAAAATTTCTTCGAGGACAAGACTGACGTCGGCAACTCGATTCTGCGCCCGATCCACTACCCGCCGATCACGCAGGACAATATTCCTAATGTGCGTGCGGGCGCGCACGAGGACATCAACTTCATCACCCTGCTGGTCGGCGCCAGCGCCGAGGGGTTGGAAGTGCTGAGCCACGGCGAGTGGCTGCCGATCACCACCGAGGGCGATGCGATCGTGGTGAACATCGGCGACATGCTGCAGCGACTGAGCAATCACGTCTATCCGTCGACCTCGCACCGGGTGGTCAATCCGCAGAACGAGAACGCGCGCAAGCCGCGTTACTCGGTGCCGTTCTTCCTGCATCCGAATCCTGATGTGATGCTTGATCCGCTCGACTCGTGCATCACGCCGGACAACCCGCGCCGCTACGACACCTCGATCAGCTCGCACGAATATCTTTTGCAGCGGTTACGCGAAATCAAGCTGATCTGAACAGGCGGAACGCGGAGCGTTGCCGGACCGATGGCCTACGCATCGACATTCCGATAGCGCTTCGATTCCCTCGCGGAAAGCCACATGGCCAACCGATCCGGCATCAGCTGAACAACGGTCTTGATGACTCGGTTGACCCTGCCCGGGATGTACACGGGATCCGCGCGCTCGACAGCCGCGATACCCTGACGTACCACTTCCTCCGCACTCAGCCACATGAAGCCGGGCAGCTTGTTCATCTTGTCGCGGGTGCGGGTGATGTCGTGGAATTCCGACCAGGTGAAGCCTGGGCACAACGCGCAGACGTTCACCCCGGCCGTGCGGTTCTCCAGCGCCAGCGATTGCGAGAACTTGATCAGGTAAGCCTTGGTCGCGGCGTACAACGTGTGTCCGGCGGGGCCGGGTACGTGGCCGGCGAGCGAGGCGACATTGATGATGCGGCCATGGCCGCGTTGACGCATGCCTGACAACAGTAGCCATGCCAGTTCGGTCGGAGCGGTCAGCAACACTTGCAGAAAGTCGGCGTGGGCCGCCCAATCGTTGGCGTCGAATGTGCCAGGCAAGCCATAACCGGCGTTGTTGATCAGCCAGTCCACCTGCAGGCCACGCTGTTCCAGCGCACCGCACAACGCTTGCGGTGCAGCCGGATCGGCAAGGTCATGCGGCAGCACGGTTACCTCAGTGCCATGCTGGCCGCGAAGTTCGGCGGCCAGTGCCTCCAGTCGATCAGCACGGCGCGCGGTCAACACCAGGTCGTGGCCGAGCGCGGCGAGTTGCCGGGCAAACGCGGCACCGATGCCGGACGAAGCACCAGTGATCAGGCTGAGCGGGCGGGGAGGTGTCATGGTCATTCCAGATGCCGGATCGTCATTCTTGACCGGGCCGGTCGATCGACGCCAGCAGTCTGGCAGGTTTGCCGATATTCCGACCCATCGGTAAGCTTGCGGTTTGATTGCAGCGGAAGCAGACCATGCGCAAGAAATTTGTCGCCGGCAACTGGAAGATGCATGGCAGCCGTTCGATGGCTACGGCCCTTGTGAACGACATTGTCGCCGCCAAGCCGGACTCGATTGATGTAGCGGTGTTTCCGCCGTTTCCGTACGTCGCCGAGCTCGCCTGGCAGCATGCCAGCTCCGGGCTTGGCGTTGGCGCCCAGGATGTCAGCGAACATGCGGGGCAGGGCGCCTACACCGGCGAAGTGTCCGCCGCCATGCTGGCGGATATCGGTGCGCAATGGGTGCTGGTCGGTCACTCCGAACGCCGCCAGTATCACGGCGAGAGCGATGAGCTGGTCGCACGCAAGTTTGCCGCAGCACGTGCCGGCGGCCTCACCCCGATCCTGTGCGTAGGCGAGACGCTGGAGCAGCGCGAGGCCGGCGAGACCGAAGCAGTCATCACACGTCAGCTCGAGGCGGTGCTTGCCCTCAACGACATCGCCAGCTTCGACACGGCCGTGATCGCCTATGAACCGGTCTGGGCGATCGGTACCGGCCGCACCGCCAGTCCGGAGCAGGCGCAGCAGGTGCATGCCTTCATTCGTAGCCAACTGGAAAAAGAAGATGTTATGATTGCCCGTCTGACTCGACTGCTTTACGGCGGCAGCGTCAAGGCGGCCAATGCCGCTGAATTGTTCGCGCAGGCGGACGTGGATGGTGGGCTGATCGGCGGTGCCTCCCTGACCGCATCCGACTTCCTTGGAATCTGCGCCGCGGCGCATCAGGCGCTACAGGCTCAATAGAAAACCTTATGTTCGTCATTTTCAGCGTGTTCTACATTCTGATCGCCGCGGCAATGATCGTGCTGATCCTGCTGCAGAACGGTGCAGGTGCCGAAGCCGGCTCCGGCTTCGGCGGCGGTGCATCGGCCACGGTTTTCGGTGCGCGTGGTTCGTCCACGTTCCTGACCCGTGCCACGGGCGTTCTCGCCGGATTGTTCTTCCTGCTCAGCCTCGGCATGGGTATGTATCTGCATGCCAACGGCGCGCCGCGCAGCAATGCCACCGATCTGGGTGTCATGGCTGCGCTTGCCAACAAGCCGGTTGCAGGGAAGGCCACAGCACCAGCCGCTCCGACCGGCTCGGAAGTGCCGACGGCGGTTCCTGCTGCAATCCACAACGCCGTACCGGCAGCATTGCCGGCGGCAACCCCCGCTCCGACGCATAGTCAGGGCGAGGTGCCGGCAGCCACACAGCCGCCGGTTAAGCACTAACACTAAGTAATACACCTGCCCAGGTGGCGGAACTGGTAGACGCACTACCTTGAGGTGGTAGCGACGTAAGTCGTAGGGGTTCGAGTCCCCTCTTGGGCACCAATGAAGGGCTTCAGTGACTATCACTGAAGCCCAGATCAAACAAAACAACCGCCTTTCGGCGGTTGTTTTGTTTGTGGGCATGCCCCCATCCCGCGTGTGATTGTCGGCCAGGAGCGCGTCATGGTGCCAAGACGAGTGTGGCGATGCCCGTGTGTGCCAAGCTACAGAGACAATACGCCGTAATTCCCGCACATGACCTGTAGGCGTCGGCCGACATATCGGTGATGTCCGTCGTGTCACATTGCGCTTCGATGATGAAGATAACAAGGATGCATCGGTCCGCTGGGCCGTTGCCTTTTTCATCGCTGAATGGGGGTTACTACCATGGTGACGATTTCGCTCAAGCAATCGGCTGCAGGCGACTGGCAAGTCTGCCGTTGCCGGATCACGCTGTTCAGTGACTTGCAGCTGGGGCCGGCAATCAAGTTGGCCAGGGAAATGGCGCGTGATGAACATCAGCGTCTGCGGCGTCAGGTTTGCGTGGAAATGCCGGGTACGGTTTCCACCATCGTGCTGGCGCGCTATGTGGATGATGATGTGCGTATGGACGACGCGATGGCGGCTTGACGATACGGGTGTGGCGGGTAGTCTCGAGCAGTTGACGACATCGTGCGATAGTGAATCGAGCCGTGTTGCCCACGGCGGCATCGAACTGCTTGCAATGGGTCGCTGCCCGGCCTAATTTCAGATTACCCTACCAAGGAGGGCGTCAAGTGATCAATGTTGTCCTGGTGGACGATCACGAGCTGGTTCGTACCGGCTTTCGGATGATCTTGCAGCAGCAGCCGGATATCAGCATCAGCGGTGAAGCAGGCAGCGCCGAGGAAGGCCTGCACTTGATCCGTACGCTCGCACCGGACATTGCGCTGGTCGATGTGCACATGCCCGGCATGAGCGGCATCGAACTCACCGAGCGCGTGTGCCGCTCGAAACTGCCCACCCATATCGTCATCGTGACGGTAGTCGATGATGCGCGTTTCCCCAAGCGGTTGCTCGATGCCGGTGCGCTGGGCTACCTCACCAAGGGCTGCAGTGCCGATGAACTGGTGTCCGCTGTGCGTCAGGTGGCCAACGGTCGACGTTATCTTGCCCCGGCGGTCGCGCAACAGCTTGCTTTGGCCACCCTCGACGGCAGCACTTCACCGTTCGATGTGCTTTCCAGTCGCGAGCTGGAAGTGGCGATGATGCTAGTCCGCGGCAAACCACTGACGATCATCGGCGAGCAACTCAATCTGAGCCCGAAAACCGTATCCACCTACAAGCAGCGCCTGATGGAAAAGCTACATGTAGATCATGTGCTCAGCCTGGCGCATCTGATGACGGTGCACGGTCTGATCGATACACCCAGTCACCACGTTGGTGTCTGACTACACGAGTTGCATCTGAATTCAGATCTACGGATCGATCTGGAGCAATAAAAAACCGGACTTGCGTCCGGTTTTTTATTGCCTGACCTAGCGCGATAGCAACTCAGTCGTGTGAGCCGCTCTCGTGTTTGCCATGCTCGTTATCCGGCTGAGCCGTCGCTGGCTTGCTTTCCTCATGACTCGGTACCGGCGCCGGATGGGTCGGTTGGGCCAGCAGGTCACCCTGTTTGGGCAGCGGCAGTGAAGCGATCGGGTTGGCGACTGTCAGCTTTTCAGGCGCGCTGGCAGCCACGTCAGGTGCAACAACGCTGGCGGGTTTATCGCCATGATCGTTGACCGGCATTGCCGGGACTGCCGTTGCCGGAGCGGGCTGCACGGCCGCTGGAGCCTGAGTCGATTCGGCAGCATCGCGGGCAGGCTGGCTGATCGATGGCGCCGCTGGCGTTACAACCACCGGCTTGACGTCCACAGGTGCAGGCGTAACGGCATCGTCGATCTTTGCCTCGACACGATCCGGGTTGGCGACAGCGGCGGCTTGCGGTTTGCTGCTGATCGGAGCGGAAGCGGCGACAGTCACGACATGAACCTTGACCGCATCCTGCTCTTCATCGGCGTTTGCCAGCGCTGGTTTCGCCTGATCGGGGATCGGCGGCAATGCGGGCAGGTTGAAGGCGGTCACGGCTGGCGTAGCTGCACTGAGCGTAGCGGCAGCCGGTGTCGTGACCGGTTTTGGCTGACTGTCCGTCGAGGCGACATTCACGCTGACGATTCCAGCTTTTTCGGCTGGCTGTGAGACAACCGGTTGGCGAATTTCAACTGCCGGTGTCGGCGCAGAGCCAGCCATATCGTTAGCCAGCGGACTGGTGACGGTCGCAATTGCAGCTGTTGCGAACGACTGCTGCGACGGCTCGCTGCGGGTTACCGGCTTGGCTGCTGCCGGAGCGGTGCCGGCGGCTTCGTCACGATCCTCATCGTCAAGCGCCTGCACCTGCGCGGTGTCGAGGTTCGTGTCGTTCGAAGCGACTTCGTCATGGCGACGCCGACGGCGACCGCCGCGGCGACCACGACGACGACGTGCCTGACTGCCGTCAGCGTCGAGCGCACTGTCGGCGGATTCCGGTATCGTCGATTCAGCCTGGGGTACGAGCAGCAGTGCGGCTTCCTTCGCGACCTCATCCAGCGGTGCGGCAACTGGACGTTCGTTCGCAGCGGGGCGTGGCTGACGCTCGGCCTTCGGCTGCTGCGGCGGGTTCGGCTTGCGCTCGGCTCGTGCCTGGTTGTTCTCGGTTACGGCAGGCTTGGGCTGACGTTCTGCCCTTGCGGTCTGGGCCTGTGCCTGCTGCGGCTGACGCGGCTGCGCCTCATTGTTGCGCTGGCGATTGTTCCTCGCCTGCTGTTGCGCACCGGCCTTGGGCGAATTCTGCTGTGCCTGTTCGCGGCGTGGCTGGCGCGATGATGAAGTTGCATTCGAGGTAGTACCGCTGCGGTTGCCGCGCTCGTCACGACGATTGCGGTTGCTGCCGTCGCGGTCGCTCTCGTCACTGCGCTTCGGTGCCGGAGTCGGGGCTGCCGCTTCGGTGCTGCGGAACCAGCCAAGCAGGCGCGAGATGACGCCACCCGACGGGGCTGGGCGGGCTGTCGTAGCAGCAGGCTGACGCTGTTGTGCAACCGCTGGTGCGGCAGCGGCCGACGCAACGATTTCCTCGCGCAGCGGGGCAGGGCTGGACGGCACGATGCCGCTCACTGCGGGCTGCTCGCTGCTGCCCAGCGCCTGGCCCATCTTCGGCAGTTCGGCCGTTTCCACCGTGGTCAAGCGCTCATAGCTGGGCTTGCTGTGCTCGCCCATGTCGGCTTCGCGGATGCGCTGGATCTCGATATGCGGAGTTTCCAGCTTTTCGTCGGCAACGATCATCACATGCACCTTGTGGCGCAGTTCGATCTCGACCACGCTGGCGCGCTTTTCGTTGAGCAGGAAATTGACCACGCTCGCAGGCGCCTGCACCAGCACCTGGCCGGTGTTGTCCTTCATCGCGTGTTCTTCGATCAGGCGCAGGGTCGACAGCGACAACGACTCCACGCCGCGGATGTGGCCGTGGCCTTCGCAGCGCGGGCAGACGATCTGGGTCGCTTCACCCAAGCTCGGACGCAGCCGCTGGCGCGACATCTCGAGCAGGCCGAAGCGCGAGATGCGCCCGATCTGCACGCGGGCACGATCCTGCTTGAGTGCTTCCTTCAGGCGATCTTCCACTTCGCGCTGGTGCTTCGGGCTGTCCATGTCGATGAAATCGATCACGATCAGGCCGCCGGCATCGCGGATACGCGCCTGCCGTGCGATTTCCACCGCTGCCTCGCAGTTGGTGTTGAACGCGGTTTCTTCGATATCGCTGCCCTTGGTGGCTTTCGACGAATTGATGTCGATCGCGGTCAGCGCTTCGGTCTGGTCGATCACGATCGAGCCGCCTGACGGCAGGCGCACCTGGCGGTCGAACGCACTCTCGATCTGTGTCTCGATCTGGTAGCGCGTGAACAGCGGGGTGTCATCCTTGTACAGCTTGAGCTTGCGCAGCGCGTTCGGCATCACCTGTTGCATGAAGTCGCGGGCGTCGTTGTACAGCGATTCCTCGTCGATCAGGATCTCGCCGATGTCGCTGCGCAGGTAGTCGCGGAGTGCGCGGATGAACAGCTTTGATTCCTGATAGATCAGGAATGGTGCCTTCTGCTTGTTGGCTGCTTCGGAGATCGACTTCCACAACTGGAGCAGGTAATCGAGATCCCATTGCAGCTCTTCGGCGTCGCGGCCGAGGCCGGCGGTGCGCACGATCAGGCCGACGTCGTCGGGCACGGTGACGTGGTCAAGCGCTTCTTTCAGCGCCTGCCGATCCTCGCCCTCGATCCGGCGCGAGACGCCGCCGGCTTTCGGGTTGTTCGGCATCAGCACCATGTAGCGACCGGCCAGGCTGATGAACGTGGTCAGGGCGGCGCCCTTGTTGCCACGCTCTTCCTTTTCTACCTGAACCACCACTTCCTGACCTTCCTTGATCAGTTCGCGGATGCTGGATTTGTGCTGATCGAGGCCCGGCGTAAAGTACTCGCGGGAGATTTCCTTCAGCGGCAGGAAGCCGTGGCGCTCGGCGCCATACTCGACGAAGCAGGCTTCAAGTGAAGCCTCAACTCGAGTGATTCGGCCCTTGTAAATATTGGACTTTTTCTGTTCCCGCGAAGGGATTTCAATGTCCAGGTCGTACAGGTTCTGGCCATCGACAATGGCCACGCGCAACTCTTCACGCTGAGTCGCGTTGATCAACATACGTTTCATGGTGGTAATCCTCGGCTTGGCCGCGCGTCGCGTGCCGCGGTGGCGCCACAATGGCGGCCTGCCGGGGATCGCGCCGCTGCGGTTAAGCGGCAAAAAAACGGCACCGTTTCCGGCGTCGGGATGATTCGGTCAGCTGCGCCTGCCGCCCCGATACCTCATGGCATCGGACAAACAGCAGCCCAAACCGTTACGATGAAAGGGAGCCGCGACCGGGCGCCAGAAGGCAACCGGCGCAATCCTCGCCGACGTTACGGGCGGGCACTCGACCCGATCCAGACATCGATGGGCAGAATGTAGCGCCCGACGAGTATCCTATTTCAGCAGGTTTTTTTCAATGCAGACGGCAACTTCCCCTGACGCACCTCACGGTGTACGTCAAGTCGCGATCGGTCCCGAACGGGATGGTCAGCGCATCGACAACGCGCTGGTAACCCTGCTCAAGGGCGTGCCCAAGAGCATGATCTACCGGCTGCTGCGCACCGGCCAGGTGCGCGTCAACGGCAAGCGGGCCAAGCCGGATACCCGTCTCGCTGACGGTGATACGTTGCGTATCCCTCCTGTGCGGGTGGCTGAACGGCCTGAACGGGAGGGTCCGCCCGGCGGCCAGGTCGCCGAAGTGGCCGACGCCATCATTTTCGAAGACAAGCACTTCCTGGTCATCGACAAACCCTCCGGCGTGGCGAGCCACGGCGGCAGCGGGGTCAGTCACGGTGCGATCGAGCTGTTGCGCGCCGCGCGACCGCAGGAGCACCTGGAGTTGGTGCACCGTCTCGACCGCGATACCAGCGGCGTGCTGGTATTTGCCCGGACGCGGGCCGGCCTTACCGGGCTGCAGGCGGCGATCCGTGCCGGTGAGGTCACCAAACAATATCTGTGCCTGATGCTCGGTCATCCGTCCAAGGCGAAGTTCGACGTTAATGCACCGCTGCTAAAATCCGTGCTGCAGGGCGGCGAGCGGATGGTGAGGGTGGCTGATAGCGGCAAGCCATCACTCACATTTTTCCGGGAAATGGAACAGTATCCCGGCGCCCGCCTGATGCAGGCCACCTTGGGCACGGGGCGTACCCATCAGATTCGCGTGCATGCGGCGCACATCGGTCACCCGCTGGCTGGTGATCCGAAATACGGCGACAAGGAGATGAACAAGCGCTTCCGCGAGATGGGCCTGAACCGGATGTTCCTGCATGCCGCGCACATGAGCTTCGAGCTGGACGGGCGTGCCTACAGCTTTTCCACGCCGCTGCCGGATGATCTGAAAGACTTTCTCGATGTACTCGCCGTCAAGGGCAAGCGGCTGGTCTACTCGCGGGAAAAGTCGCGCACCGACTTCTGATCAGCGCGCCAGCAAGGCATCGACCCGCGCGGCGCAAATGAAGTCGTTCAGCGACAGGCCGCCGACGTCATGCGTGGACCACAACAGCTGGCAATGGCCGTAGCCGGCTTCGATATCCGGATGATGGTCTTCCTGGTTGGCCATGAAGCCCACCGCATTGATGAAGCCCAGCGTTTGGTGGAAGTCGGCGAACTTGAAGTCCTTGACGATGGCCGTGCCATCACTGTGCAGCTGCCATCCCGACAATGCCTGCAGCAGCTCGGCTACCTGCGTGGTGTCGAGTGCGTGTTCCTTGCCTTTGCGCGGTTGGCAATGTCGGGTGGCCAGATCGTTGGCGTTCATGTGGATCTCCATGTGGGCTGAAAGTCTGCGGATGCGAAGCGTCGAAGTTGCGCGGGCAAATGTCAAAGCGCACATCCGAATCGAAACAGGACTAAAATGGTGCTGATTCGCTGGCAAGGTTTGCCGGCACCCGTTTGGCGACAGTGGAGCAGGCATGATCGATATTTCCGAGCGCGCGCAGCAACATTTTCTGCGGCTTCTCTCACAGCAGGGCAGCGACGGCCTGGGCATTCGGCTGCGAGTGACGGCAGCCGGCACGCCGGCTGCCAATTGCGAGCTGGAGTTCTGCGAGCCCGTCGATCTTGCCGGCGGGGAATGGACGATCGAATGTACCGGTTTCAACTTCCATATCGATGGCGACAGCGCCGCTTGGCTGGATAACGCCACCATAGACTTCGAGCCCAATGCCACCGGCGGTCAGCTCAATATCCGAGCACCGAGGATCAAAGGCGAGATACCGGGTGCGGAAGCGGGCTTGATCGAGCGCGTGCGCTACGTGCTGGAGGCGGAGATCAATCCGAAGCTGGCCTCGCACGGTGGCCGAGTCAGTCTGCTGGAGATCGATGCCGCCGGTGCGGTACTGCTGCAATTCGGCGGCGGTTGCCACGGCTGCGGCATGGTCGACGTGACGCTCAAGCAGGGCGTGGAAAAGACCTTGCGCGAACGTGTGCCGGAAATCACCGCGGTACGCGATGCGACCGATCACGCCGGCGGCGAAAAACCGTACTACAGCAAGGCCGAGGGCAAGTCCGCGATCGCCTGAGCTGGGCTGCGGCATAAGCGGAACGCCAGATGCACGAAGGCCCGCATGAGCGGGCCTTCGTTGGTCACGCGACCGGCAGACAGACTTACTTGTTGCCTTCGAGATGGCCTTTCAGCGTATCGAGCTTGGTCGGCAGGCTGGAGAAGTACGCGGCAACATCTTCGATGTCCTGATCGGACAGGGTAGCCACCATGCCCTTCATGATCGGATTCCCGCGCTGGCCGTCCTTGTATTCGCGCAGCACCTGCTGCAGATACAGGTTGTACTGGCCGGCGAGGCGCGGATACTGCGGATCGACCGAATTGCCGTCGGCACCATGGCAGGCGAAGCAGGCGGCAGCCTTCTGCTTGCCGTTCTCGATGCTGCCGCTGGCCAGCAACTGGGTGGAGGCGAACGCCAGCATGGCGCCGAATGAAAACAGGGTAAGCGCACGTTTCATGCGGAGGGTCCTTGGCAACTACTTGGCGAGGCTGGAAAGATAGGCGGCAATGTTCTGAATGTCCGTATCGGACAGACTTTGCGCCTGCGCACCCATGGTCGGATGCTTGCGATCGCCACTCTGGTAACCATGCAGCGCGTTGACGATGTACTGCTCGTTCTGTCCGGCAATTTTCGGCACCGGATACTGCGGATAGGCGTTGGTGTAACCCGGCACGCCATGGCAGCCAGCGCACGTATAGAGCAGGGCGCGTCCGGCAGCCTTGTTGCCTTCAGCGTGTGCACTGGCAGTGGCGAAGAGGGCTGTGGCCGCGGCCAGGCCAAGCAATTGCAGTCGAGTCATCGAGATCTTTCCCACGAGTACGGCGGGTACAGGGTGATTTAAGTCGGCAAGTATAGACGTTGCGTCCGTGTGCGAACAACACTCCGCTCGTGTTTGCGTGGCGCTCGACCGGTTTGACGAGTCTGATGAAGTCCACGCTGGAATGCGGAGGTTGCATGTGGTCCGTTGGTGTTGCCGTCGATGGATTTGTCGTCGATGTATCGAATGACCTTGGTACTGTGGCCTTCGTCCGCATATACTCGGTGGGTCAAATCGTTTTCCCCGGGGGTGTTCTGGCTTCGACGGGGGTAGTGAGATGACTTGGTGCATGCCGAGGGGGCAGCTTTCCTCGTTAATCCAGCAGCAAACTTCTAGTTGCCAACGACGACAACTACGCTCTCGCCGCTTAAGGCGTAAGCCCCGAACCCACTTGTGCTCATGCTCGTCGGTGTAGGGTCATTATCATGAGATCGCCGAACGCTGCCGCCTGGCGGTTCTAGGTCAAATCAATCAGGCTGGTTCCGCGGTGCGCCTTGCCCATCGTGCTTGTCGCGGAACGAGATCGAACGGTGAGCTAAGCATGTAGATCCGGGCATTTAACGCCTTCGGACGCGGGTTCGACTCCCGCCACCTCCACCAAAAACCAAAATGCCCGGCAAGCTTCTTGCCGGGCATTTTTGTATTGGCGAGGTCTCGCTCTCTACGCACAACATCAACGAACAACAGCCCCTGCTCGTTGCGCGCCGCTTTCAAACTGAACGCGCAGCACCGGGCGATTTGAAGCCTGCTCATGCAAGCCCACTTCGAGTCGTGGTCGTGACACACCGGAATGGGTAGCCGATTGGGGTCGGAATATGCAACCAGCCCGCCTATGCCAGAGAAATCGGCGAGCTTAGGGATATCTGAAGGGCGCCTCGGTGAGCTATGTAGGCGCCCCGAGAGAACCCGCATGTCGATTTTCCCTTCGCTTATTCGACGAGATATAGCTGAGAAGTGTTTTCTGGCTATCGCGGAGTGTTGGCCAAGGTTATTCGGACCAATCGTTTCAACGGTACTCGTCATGGAAGCAGAAGGTGCTCCAAAGGCGGTCAATCATCGGTAACACCGCGTCGCTTCTGCGTTGTGCCGGCTGTCCGCAAGGGATCGAGGAGTGTCGTGCTGAAGCTCAAGGTGTCGAAGGAAACAATCCCAGCCAAGGTGTCGCGCGCGAGCGCGGCGTTTCTTTTTGCGGAGTGTGCGCAACCGTGTTGAAGGTGCCGCACTGCCGTTTCAGACAAGGAATCGAACATGTCGAATCGTCTTCGCATCAAACTGTTGATTGCCGCCATGAGCCTTGCCACCGCCAGCTCATGGGCTGAGCCGGCGAACAATGCCGCGATGGTCAATCTTCATCACGCCACCCTGCTACGTCAGGGCGACAAGGTAACAGGACAGTTGGCCTCGTCGCAGCCCATGCATGTCGTGGTCGCTCTGAAACCGCGCAACCAGGATCAATTGGATGCCTATATGGCCATCCCTGGCTTCAAACCGCTTACGCCGGAACAGTACGACGCGCGGTACGCGCCCACGGAAGCGCAGGCCGAGGCCGTGGCCGATTACCTCCGTCGGGCTGGACTGACCGATGTGAGGATTGGATCCAATCGACTGATGGTGGAAGCCGCTGGGCGCGCCGACGCCGTACAAGCGGCCTTTGCTACCCAACTGGTACAGGTGCACACTCACGACGGTCGTGACGCATACGCCAACGCCAGCGATGTGCGGATTCCCGCGGCATTGCAAGACGCTGTGGTCGCTGTGCTCGGTATGCAGAATGTGCATAGGTTGCATACATCTGTCCGTTCAGGAGTGAACACTGGATCCTCCGCGCTGCAGGGGGCGGTCTTTCCGCACAACCCTACCGATTTTCCCGCCATCTACGGCGCACGCGGTCTGCCTGCCGCGACCTCGGTGACGCCTGGCATCATCACGGCTGGCGATATGACGGCAGCGAAAAATCATCTGAAGATCTTCACCGCGATAGATCGATTGCCCAGTGTCGACGTTAAGGTGGTCGGTCCCGGCAGCAGCGATACGAGCGGTAATCCCGAGTGGGATTTGGATACCCAGGCCATCGTCGGAATGGGTGGCGTGCGATCGCTGGTCCTGTATGACGGCGTGTCATTGAACGATCCCGATATCTACTCCGCGCTCTATCTGGCACTGACTGACCACGTCAACGCGCCACCGATCATCAATGTGTCGTTGGGCGAATGCGAGAACGACGCTCGGGCAAGTGGCTTAGTCGCCAGCGACGTGCTCTTCCAGGCCGCGCAGAGTCAGGGCAGGACCTTCTCCGTAGCTTCCGGCGACTTTGGTGCCGACGGATGCGGCAATGGCGGCACCACGCCTTGGTACCCGGCGAGCTCGCCCTATGTGCTCGCGGTTGGCGGCACCACGCTTTCCGCCACACCGGGGCTCAATATCTGGAGTGGCGAAACGGCATGGAAAGGCAGTGGAGGCAGCCCCAGCACGTTCGAGCCGATACCGTCGTGGCAGCGCGGCGTTACCGGGATCACTGACCAAACGTATCGCGCAGTGCCAGATATCGCGTACGACGCGGACACGAATTCCGGGGCCTTGATCGTCACCGACAGCAGTGTGCTGGGACGGCCGGCGGGCGTGCCGGTGATCGCCACGCTCGCCGGTACCAGTCTCGCTTCGCCGATATTCGTCGGCGGGTGGGCACGGATCATCCAAGCTAAGGGCCACAACCCCGGCTTCGCGCCGCCGGTACTGTACGCGCTTGCGCAAAGCCGCTTCTACACGACAGCTTTTCACGACATTACCTCCGGCAACAACATCAGCACCCCTGGAGGCAGCAATGGCTATTTCGCCGCACAGGGTTGGGACTACCCCTCGGGCTGGGGCAGTTTGATCGTCGATCAGGCGGTAAATCACATTCCGTAACGATGCTTGCGTCGGGATGACGAACAAGACGTGGGGATACCTCCGGGTCGGGTTGCAGTACAAGGCTTTCGGCGATCAATTCAATAGACGTCACCCAATGAACAAAAAAGCCCTTGATGACTTCAAGGGCTTTTTTTGTTGCGCGACACCATGTGCAGATTCAGGCGCCGCGGTTGTGCGAGCGCATGGTGCGCTGCTTTTCGATCTGCCAGTCGCGCTGCTTTTCGGTGTCCCGCTTGTCGTGTTCCTGCTTGCCGCGGGCGAGGCCGACCTCGACCTTGACCTTGTTGCCTTTCCAGTACATCGCGGTGGGTACCAGGGTGTAACCCTTGCGTTCGACGGCGCCGACCAGCTGATCGATTTCCTTTCGATGCAGCAGCAGCTTGCGCGTGCGTCGATCCTCGGCGATGACGTGGGTGGACGCGCTGATCAGCGGCGGGATGGAGGCGCCGATCAGGAAGATCTCGTTCTTCAGGACGACCGCGTAGCTGTCACCGAAGTTGATCCGGCCAGCACGCAGGGCCTTCAGTTCCCAGCCTTGCAGCGCAATACCGGCCTCGAAGCGCTGATCGATGTGGTACTCGAAACGGGAGCGCTTGTTGAGCGCGATGGTGCCGCCGCCCTTGTTGTCTTTGTCCTTCGCCTTGGCCATGTCCGTTAAACTCGGGCCTTGTTGCCCTGATGCCGATTCCGCCGCATACCGGGCCAAACCAAGCGTGATGTGAAGAGGTTGCCGTGATCGAAATCCGTCGCAGTGCACTGGTGAAATACTCGCCGATGCAGATGTTCGACCTGGTCAATGATGTTGAAGCATACCCAAAGCGTTTCCCCTGGTGTGCCAGTGCCGAGGTTCTCGAGCGTCAGGGTGATGTGCTGGTGGCGCGGCTGGATCTCAAGTTTGCCGGGTTTCGGCAGAGTTTCACTACGCGCAATTCGGTCGATCCGCCCAGGCGCCTGCAGATGAGTCTGGTCGATGGCCCATTTCGCAGCCTCGAAGGCGTATGGGATTTCATCGCCCTGGGCGACGCTGGCTGCAAGGTCGCGTTTGCGCTGGATTTCGATTATGCGGGGCGGCTCGGTGGCGGGGCGTTGAAGCTTGGTTTCCAGGGGTTGGCAGGGCGCATGGTCGACGATTTCTGCCGCGAGGCCGAACGAATCTATGGCTGATCGAACGATCACGGCCGAGGTGGTCTATGCCGATGCCGGGCAGCAGATCCTGCGCCGGGTCGAGCTGGTTGATGGAAGCACGGTGAGGCAGGCGATCGATGTTTCGGGGATCGCGGAGATGCTCCCGGATGGTGCGGTGGACGATCGCCACCTGGGCATCTTCGCGCGCAAGGTTGCGCCGGATCAGATCGTGCGTGAGGGCGATCGGATCGAAATCTACCGACCGCTCATGCTTGATCCGATGGAGGCGCGTCGACGACGCGCCCGTTGAGGCGAGATCGGGCGGATTGATCCGCTCCGATCTTTAATCGCCGGTCAATGGCTGCTGTCGTCGCCCTTGCCGAAACCGCCGTCGTTCTTCTTGTCGTTCGGGGATTGGCTCTTGTCGCCCTCGGACTCGTTGACTGGATAGCCGGCATTGTACTTCTTGCTGTCCTTGACCAGTTGCTGGGCATCCTGTGCGAAGAAATCGCCCTCGGTGCGCACCAGCGTGTCATTGTTGAAAGTCAGCGTGAACGTGCGCACCTTCATCGTGTTGCCGCGATGCGAAAAGGTGGAAACGTAGTCCCAGCGGCTCTGGTCGAACGGCGTGCTGACCGAAGGCGTGCCCATCAGCACCAGCACCTGATGTTTGGTCATGCCGGGTTTGAGCTGATCCACTACTTTCTTGTCGAGCAGGTTGCCTTGCTGCACGTCGGGTGTGTAGACGATATGGCAGCCGGCCATGGAAAGCGCCAGCATGGCGACAACCAGCAGGGTGATCAGCTTTTGCATGCGTGTTGCGTCCGGATCGTAAAGGTGTCGGATGATACACTACCGGCTTGGAAACGCCGTGTGCGGGAGTGGCTTATGGAACAGGAAACCAAAGAGTTGCGCAGGGTTGGCCTCAAGGTGACCCATCCGCGCATGCGCATCCTTCAAATCTTCGACGAGGAAGGGGTGCAGCACCTTACCGCCGAGGACGTCTACAAGAATCTGCTCGCCCACCAGGAAGATATCGGCCTGGCGACGGTGTACCGCGTACTGACCCAGTTCGAGGCAGCCGGCATCATCGTCAAGCACAATTTCGAAGGTGGCCAGGCCGTCTACGAACTCGATCGTGGCAAACATCACGATCACATGATTGATGTGGACAGCGGGAAAGTGATTGAGTTCGTCAGCGAAGAGATCGAACGCCTGCAGCACGAGATCGCCGCACGGCATGGTTATGTGATCGAGGATCACAGCCTGGTGCTGTATGTGCGGCCGAAACAGCAGCATCCCCGTAAAGCTGAGCGGTGAAGACCCGGCGAAGTGTCGCCGTTGATCGACGAGCGAGGGTGCCGTTGGTTGTCGGTATCTTGTCCAGACCCGAATAGCGCACATAAAAAAGCCGCAGGGAGGACTCCTGTCCACCCGCGGCTGCTCCTCTACCTGTACCGGTCGGCGTACGCGATTGCTCGCGGTGGCCTGCACCTCATTCGCCAGGTAGCGGCGAAACGGCATCCTGCCGTTGTTTCAGAGCCCCCGTCCCCACGGTGACTCTGATCCACCATCTTGCGATGGTGGCTCCCCCACATCGATGAACCGATGCTAACGAGCCCTTCACGTTTCCGGTATCAGAAAAATTCCTAGTTAGGACGGCTGCTATCCGCGAGGTTGTTGTTGCTTCGCAGCAAAATCCGCAGATGGACCCCGGCATGGTCGGGGCGAAGGCGAAACTGGCCGCCGAGCGAGGTAACCCGGTCGCGCATGCCTTGCAAGCCGCGGCCGCCGCGCGGCAAACGGCTGGGCAGGCCGGTACCGTCATCGCGCAGGTCGAGTAGGGCCAGCGCGATGCCCTGACGCTCGCCGATACGCAGGCGCAGTCTGAATTCACTGGCCTGCGCATGCTTGACCGCGTTGGTCGCGCTCTCCTGGGCCAGGCGATAGATCGCAGTGCGCGTATCGTCGTCGAGCAGGCGTGGGTCGCCGTGCAGATCGGTGTGGTATGCCATGCCGGCGGTGTTCAGCAGATCCCGGATCGGGCCTTCGTCGAGTGCACGCAGCAGTCCGAATTCGTCCAGCACGGCAGGGCGCAGATCGTCCAGCAGCCGGTGCAGCGCGCGCCGCATGTGCGCAAGGATGGTATTGATCGAGGTGCTGATGTCCTCCATGCCGGCTTGATGCAGCCGCGCCTGGGCCAGCTTCACATGGGTCTGGATGGCGGTGATGTTCTGGCCCAGTTCGTCGTGCAGTTCGGCAGCCAGGTGTCGGCGCTGGTTTTCTTCCGCCTGCAGGTTGCCGCGGGCAGCGTCGCGCAATTGATGGGCAAGTTGATCCAGACGACGGTTGACCGCTCCCAGATACACATTCTGTTCGGCGACCCGTGCACTGCTCCGGCGCAAGGCATCGGTGGCCGAGCCCAGCATCAATGCGCCGGTGCCGGCGACGGCCAGAAACAGGTAAGCCGCCGAGGTCGCCGGAGCATGGCCAAGATGCTGGTCGACCAGGGTCATGCCGAGGCTGGTGATGAGCATCGCCAGGCTGGCGCCTCGCCAGCCGTGGCGAAACGCAAAAAACAACACCGGCGCCAACGACAGCACACGGGCAAATTGCGGCTGCGGTGCGGCCTGCTCGGACAGCATCAGCAGGATCGCCATCGAGGGCAGCATCACCAGCAGGCCATCCATGACCAGGCTGGCCAATGCCTGCCGATCGAGCCAGGTGCGCAGCAGCATGATCATCAGCGGCACAATCAGCAGGATGCCCAGATAATGGCTGAGCAATTCCTCGCCGAGTACGCGCAGCATGAGTTCGGGCGAGTTTGGCGCATGAGTCAACACGAGCACGATCGTGTCCATCGCCGTGGTGCATATCATCACCAGCACCACGGAAAGCAGCAGCCGGGTCACTTCCTGCGGACTGTGCAGGCTGGCATGCAGGTTGAATCGCCGCAGCAGCCACAGGCCGCCAGCCATCACCAGCGGCTCCGGCAGTTCATCCAGGGCGAAGCCGGCCCAGCCCAGTGGCAGGCCATGGCTCACGCTGGTGCTGGCGGTGGCGACCAGTTCCGCGCCGAGCAGCCAGCCCCAGTGGCGTACCGGCACAAGCAGCAGTGCACCGAAGCGCAAGCCGTACGGCAGCATCCAGAACGGTTGCACGGTCAGCCACAACAGTAGCCACAGCAGCAGGTAAGCGGCGCCCAGCAATGGGCCGGAGTCGGGCAGATGGAGTGATTTTGCGCGCATGGAACGATGGTACACGGGCGATCTGCCAAGGATGCGCCGGCACAGGAAGGATGACCAATGCGCCCAAGCGTCGGGCCAATGTGTAAAGTAGGGGGATGTACAGCATTGTTCTGGTCGATGACCACGCCATCGTTCGCGAGGGTTTCAAGCGGCTGATCGAGATGGAGCCGGATCTCGATGTCGTGGCCGAATGCCGCAGCGCCGATGATGCGGTGGAGGCGGTGGGTCACTGGCGTCCCGATCTGGTGGCGCTTGATCTGTCCTTGCCGGACGGCAGTGGATTGCCGTTGATCGAGCACCTGCTCAGCGTGGCGGCGCAGACGCGCATTGTGGTGCTGAGCATGCATGACGGCGAGCCGTATGTGTCCGAGGCGCTGCGTCGTGGCGCCAGCGGTTACGTCACAAAGGGCGTGGCACCGGAGGAACTGGTGGCCGGCTTGCGCGCGGTGATGCAGGGCGAATGCTTCCTCAGCTCGGATCTGCGTCAGCGCCGGGCCGACCGGCCAAACGCGGCACTGGATCCGATCAACCGGCTGACCGCGCGCGAACGCGAGGTGTTCCTGCTGCTGGCGGGTGGTCGTGCACCCAAGCAGGTGGCGGCGGAACTGGGGATCGGCCAGAAGACCGTCTACATCCATCGCGCCAGCCTGATGGGCAAACTGGGCGCAGGTTCGGAGCTGGATCTGTACCGGATGGCGATCGGACGCGGGTTGTTGCCGCCCAGCAGCTAGCAGCTGAGCCGGCGAATGGTTGTACTCAGGCGGTCTGCGCCCGCTCCAGCATCTGTTTGGCGTGCGCCCGTGTCTCGCGGGTGATCTCGACGCCACCGAGCATGCGCGCCAGTTCATCACGGCGGCCACCGGCATCGAGCTTCTCGATTTGCGTGCGCGTGGAGTCACCGTCGCTGTGTTTGCTGACCCGCAGATGCGCGTGGCCCTGGGCGGCCACCTGCGGCAGATGGGTGACGCACAGCACCTGGCGTTGACCACCGAGCGCACGCAGTTTCTGTCCGACCACTTCGGCCACTGCGCCGCCGATGCCGGTGTCGACCTCGTCGAAAATCATGCTGCCGACGGTGTCCTTGCCCAGCGTGGCGACCTCGATCGCCAGGCTGATGCGTGCCAGTTCGCCGCCGGAGGCGACCTTGCGCAGCGCGCGCGGCGGCTGGCCGGGATTGGCGCTGACCAGCAGTTCGCAGCGCTCCTGACCCTGCGGATCCGGCTCCTCGCCGGTGATCGCTTCCAACTCGATGCGCAACAGACCACCCGCCATGCCCAGTTCGGCCATCAGCACGCTGATTTCCTCACTCAGCCGGGCCGCGGCAACCGCGCGTGCCTGACTCAGTTGAGTCGCTGCATCCGTGTAATCGCGCTGCAGACGCTGGCGCTGCACGGCCAGCTGTTCCAGCGCATCGCCGGCGCCTTCGAGTTCAGCCAGCTCAGTGCGCATGGCGGTAAGTTTGTCGTGTAGTTCGGCAATCGGCAGTCGATGCCGCCGCGACAGCTCGTGCAGACGGGCCAGATGGGTGTCGACTTCCGTGTAGCGTTCCGGGTCGAGGTCGACATCCTGCGCGTAGCGGCCGAGACCATCGGCTGCTTCGCCGAGTTCAATGTTGGCGTTGTCGAGCAGTTCTAGCAACGGGGCCAGCTTGTCATCGAGCGCGGCGAGCTTGCCGAGTTCGGCATGCGCACGGCCGAGCGCACGGCGCAGCGCGAACTCACTGTCGCCGTCGAGCAATTCGACGACGCCGGCGCTGCCTTCGGCCAGCCGGCCGGCGTTGGCGAGGCGTCGGTGACTCGCTTCGAGTTCGCCCAGTTCGGCTGGCGGCAACGCCCATTTTTCCAGTTCGCCGAGCTCGTGGCGCAGCAGCTCGATGCGCTGGTCGCGATCCTCGCCACCGCTGAGCTTGCGGATGCGCGCGCCGAGTTCGCGCCATTGCAACGCGTTGTCGTGCACCTGCGCCAGCAAACCATCGTGGCCGGCATAGGCGTCCAGTAGGGCCAGCTGGTGCGAGCGAGACAACAGCGCCTGATGTTCGTGCTGGCCATGGATTTCAACCAGCAGCGACGCGAGTTCACCCAGTTGGCGCGCGTTGGCGGGGCGCCCGTTGATCCACGCCTTGGAGCTGCCCTCGGCGCGGATTACCCTGCGCAGCTGGCAGCTGCCGTCCTCGTCCAGCTCTTCGCGCAGCAACCATTGACGTGCTTCGGGCAACCCAGTCAGATCGAACTCAGCGGCCAGTTCGGCGCGATCGCTGCCCGCGCGCACCATGCCGCTGTCGGCGCGGGCGCCGGCCAGCAGCATCAGGGCATCGACCAATAGTGACTTGCCGGCACCGGTTTCGCCGCTGACCACGGTGAGGCCGGGGCCGAACGCTACCTCGGCGGCTTCGACAACGGCAAAATGACGGACATAGAGCGAAGTGAGCATGGGCAGGCAGATGGTGGAATGGATGGATTGTAGCGTCAGCCCGGCGGCGCAAAACATCGCCTCCACTTGCAAGCCGCGCGCGCAGACCTTATTTCTGTTGAGTCTCAAGGATTGCTACAACGCATGATCAACCCGCATGGCCACGATCTCGACGCACGCGCGCGACGCCTGTTGCGCACGCTGATCGCCCAGTATCTGGTCGATGGCGAGCCGGTGGGTTCGCGCACGCTGTCGCGCTCGTCCGGGCTGGACGTGAGCCCGGCGACGATCCGCAACATCATGGCCGACCTGGAAGACGCCGGCCTGGTTGCCTCGCCGCACACCTCGGCCGGCCGCGTGCCGACCCCGCGCGGGCTGCGCTTGTTCGTAGACAGCCTGATCGAACTGCAGCCCTTGCCGCATGCGGAGATGGCACGCCTGCAGCGTGAGCTGCCGCCGGGGCCGACCACCACGCTGGATCTGCTCGGCAATGTGTCCACCTTGCTGTCGGCGATGACCCGTTTTGCCGGTGTGGTCACGGTGCCGCGTCAGGTCGACTTCCCGCTGCGCCACATCGATTTCGTGCCGCTGCCGGACGCCCGGGTGCTGGTGATCCTGGTATTCACCGACAACCAGGTGCAGAACCGCATCGTGCAACTGGCCAAGCCGCTGGACAGTGGCGAGCTGGAGCAGGCCGCGAATTATCTCAACACCCAGTTTGCCGGCCTGCGTGTGGATGACATTCGGCTGCATCTGTTGGCCGAATTGCGCGAGACCGGCAGCGAGTTGAACCGGTTGCTGGCCAGCACGGTGGAACTGGCCACCGCCTCGTTTGCGCCGCAGGCTGGCGGCAGCGATGTGCTGGTCAGCGGCCAGACCAATCTGATGGCGTATTCGGAGCTGGCCAATCTGCAGCGCCTGCGCGAATTGTTCGACGCGTTCCAGCAGAAGAATGAGTTGCTGCAGCTGATGGAAGTCTGTGCCAAGGCGCCCGGCGTGCGGCTGTTCATCGGCGAGGAATCCGGTTTCACGGCGCTCGATGGCTGCAGCGTGGTCACCGCCAGTTATGGCGCGCAGGGGCGCGTGCTGGGCGCAGTTGGCGTGATCGGCCCGACCCGGATGGCGTACGAGCGGGTGATTCCGGTGGTGCAGGCCACTGCCGGATTGCTCAGCGACGCCTTGAATCGCGCCGCCATGACCTTATAACCGCTGCGGGAGGCGGGGCTTCTCGCAAATCTGGACGGTCGGCATCCATGTCGGCCTTGAACTTTCGTTTGGAGTGATGCATGCAGAACAACGATCCGCAGTCGCCTGGCGAGGCGCCGGCACAGGGCCAGCCGGGCGAATCGTCGCCCACCGAGCTGGACAGCCTGCAGGCGCGCGTGGCCGAGCTGGAAGCAAGCAATGCCGAATTGCTCGAAACCGTGCTGCGCGAGAAGGCTGAGCTGGAAAACCAGCGCCGCCGCCTGCACCGCGACCTGGAGCAGGCGCGCCGCTTCGCCAATGAGAAGCTGCTGAACGAGTTGCTGCCGGTCTACGATGGCCTGGAAAGCGGCTTGGCGGTCGAAGGTGGCGACATCGCCTCGATGCGCGAAGGCATCAACCTGACCTTGAAGGCACTGCTGAAGGTGGCCGAGAACCACGGCATGGCGCAGGTCGATCCGCTGGGCCAGCCGCTCGACCCGGAACGCCACCACGCGGTGAGTATGGTCGAGGCACCGGGCCACGCGCCGGGTACCGTGGTCAACGTGCTGCAGAAAGGCTACGTGCTGAACGATCGCCTGCTGCGTCCGGCCTTGGTCGCGGTCGCGAAGGACTGAACGATCCAATCGCTGCGCACGCCTGGATGGCGCGCCAGCGAAAACAATGTAGCGCATCCGGGGCATTGCCGGCATTGAATCGCCAGCGCAGAACCCCATCTGGAAACCATCGCGGCCGCGGGGCCGCAAAAAGATTTGGAGCATACACATGGGCAAGATCATCGGTATCGACCTGGGCACCACCAACTCCTGCGTGTCCGTGATGGACGGCAGCACCACCAAGGTCATCGAAAACTCGGAAGGTGACCGCACCACGCCGTCCATCGTCGCCTTCAACAAGGACGGTGAAGTACTCGTGGGTGCCTCGGCCAAGCGCCAGAGCGTGACCAATCCGAAGAACACCTTCTACGCGGTGAAGCGCCTGATCGGTCGCAAGTTCACTGACGCCGAAGTGCAGAAAGACCTGCACATCGTGCCCTACGGCATCGTTGCGCATGACAACGGCGACGCCTGGGTACAGACCTCCGACGGCAAGAAGATGGCGCCGCAGGAGATCGCCGCGAAGGTGCTGATGAAGATGAAGAAGACCGCCGAGGACTATCTCGGCGAGACGATCACCGAGGCGGTGATCACCGTGCCGGCCTACTTCAACGACAGCCAGCGCCAGGCCACCAAGGACGCCGGCAAGATTGCCGGCCTCGACGTCAAGCGCATCATCAATGAGCCGACCGCGGCCGCGCTGGCCTATGGCCTGGACAAGAAGGGCGGCGACCGCAAGATCGCGGTGTACGATCTCGGCGGCGGCACGTTCGACGTATCGATCATCGAGATCGCCGAAGTCGACGGCGAGAAACAGTTCGAAGTGCTGGCCACCAACGGTGACACCTTTCTCGGTGGTGAAGACTTCGACATGCGCGTCATCGACTACCTCGTCGACGAATTCAACAAGGAGCAGGGCATCGACCTGCGCAAGGATCCGCTGGCGCTGCAGCGTCTGAAGGATGCGGCTGAGCGCGCCAAGATCGAGCTGTCCTCGAGCCACCAGACCGACGTGAACCTGCCGTATGTGACGGCCGACGCGTCCGGTCCCAAGCACCTCAACATCAAGCTGACCCGCGCCAAGCTCGAGGCGCTGGTGGAAGACCTGATCAAGCGCACCATCGAGCCGTGCCGCACGGCGTTGAATGACGCTGGCCTGCGCGTGTCGGACATCGATGACGTGATCCTCGTCGGTGGCCAGACCCGCATGCCGAAGGTGCAGGAATCGGTGAAGGACTTCTTCGGCAAGGAGCCGCGCAAGGACGTCAACCCGGACGAAGCCGTCGCCGTGGGCGCGGCGATTCAGGGTGGCGTGCTGGGCGGTTCGGTCAAGGACGTGCTGCTGCTCGACGTCACCCCGCTGTCGCTCGGCATCGAGACGATGGGCGGCGTGATGACCAAGCTCATCGAGAAGAACACCACGGTGCCGACCAAGGCGGCGCAGACGTTCTCCACCGCCGACGACAATCAGACCGCGGTGACCGTGCACGTGCTGCAGGGCGAGCGCGAGCGCGCCAGCACGAACAAGTCGCTGGGCAAGTTCGACCTGTCTGGCATCGATCCGGCGCCGCGCGGCCAGCCGCAGGTCGAAGTGACCTTCGACATCGACGCCAACGGCATCCTGCACGTGTCGGCCAAGGACAAGAAGACCGGCAAGGAACAGAAGATCGAGATCAAGGCTGGCTCGGGCCTGTCCGAGGACGAGATTGCACGGATGGTTGCCGACGCCGAGGCGAACAAGGAAGAAGACAAGAAGTTTCATGAGTTGGTCGCCACCCGCAACAAGGCCGACCAGCTGGTGCACGCCACCCGCAGCGCACTGAAGGAACATGGCGGCAAGGTGCCGGCCGATCAGTTGAGCAGCATCGAAGGCGCGTTGTCCGATCTGGAAAAGGTCAAGGACGGCGAGGACAAGGCGGCGATCGAGTCCAAGGTGGAGAAGTTGGAGCAGGTGGCGCAGGCATTGCATGCGGCGGCACAGGGCGGTGGGCCGGCCGATGCCGGCGCGCAATCCGCACCGGGCGGCTCGGCCCAGCCGGACGACGTGGTCGATGCCGAGTTCACCGAAGTGAAAGACAGCAAGCAATAATCGGCATCGTTATCGGCACGGCCGATTGACCAGCCCGCGCCAGGAATCCTCCCGGCGTGGGCTGTTTGCTGAATGCAGGGCAGGGGCGCGACAAGCAGTGTGGATGCATGAATGAGCAAGCGTGATTACTACGAAGTGCTGGGCGTCGAGCGCAGCGTCGGCGAGGCCGAGCTGAAGAAGTCGTTCCGTCGACTGGCGATGAAATACCATCCGGACCGCTGCCCGGACGATCCGGCCGCGCAGGACAAGTTCAAGGAGGCCAAGGAGGCCTACGAAGTCCTGTCCGATGCGCAGAAACGCGCGATGTACGACCAGCACGGTCATGCCGCGTTCGAGCATGGCATGGGTGGCCGCGGCGGCGCCGGCTTTGGCGATGTTGGTGACATTTTCGGCGACATTTTCGGCGACATTTTCGGCCGGAACGGGGGCGGTCGCGGTCGCCCGCGGCGTGGCTCCGATCTGCGCTACATCATGGAACTGGATCTGGAAGAAGCCGTGTTCGGCGTCAGCCGGCAGATCGAGGTGCCGAGCCAGGTCAATTGCCATCATTGCAACGGCAGCGGCTCGGAAGACGGCAAGGTCAGTAAGTGCAAGACCTGCCACGGCCATGGTCAGGTGCGCATGCAGAACGGCATCTTCTCGATCCAGCAGGCATGCCCGCATTGCGGCGGCACCGGCCAGGCGATCGAGAAGCCGTGCAAGAAATGCCATGGTGAGGGACGGATCGAGGAAACCCGCACGCTGTCCGTGCAGATTCCCGAGGGCGTCGACAACGGCGACCGTATCCGCCTGACCGGGCAGGGCGAGGCTGGCCCATCCGGTACGCCGGCTGGTGACCTGTACGTGGAAGTGCACGTGCGCGAGCACGCGATCTTCCAGCGCGAAGGCAACGACCTTTACTGCGAACTGCCGATCCGTTTCTCGCAGGCTGCGTTGGGTGCCGAGTTGCCGGTGCCGACGCTGGAAGGCGAAGTGCCGATCAGCATTCCGCCCGAAACACAGACCGGCACCCAGTTCCGTCTGCGCGGTCGTGGCGTCAAGTCCGTGCGCAGCAGTCGCCATGGCGACCTGATCTGTCGCGTGGTGGTGGAGACGCCGGTGCGACTGACCAAACAGCAGCGCGAGTTGCTGGAATCGCTGGAAGCTACATTCGACAGCAACGACGCGGGCAAGCACACCCCGCGCGCGAAGGGTTGGGTCGATGGCGTGAAACAGTTCTGGTCGAAAGTCACCGCGTGAGATTCGCGGCACACGCGCTAGGATCTGCGAACCAACCCATGGAAATGCGCCGATGACCCGTCCTGTTCGCCTCGCCATCAACGGTGCCTCCGGTCGCATGGGTCGCGCGTTGCTGAGCCTGCTCGACGGGGACCCCCGCTTCGAGCTGGTGCATGCCGTGGTGGCGCCCGGTTCGGCTCAGGATGGCCAACCGGTATTCGCCAGTGATGCGGGTCCATTGCGTCATGCGCATGACTGGGCGCATGCGCCGGCGCTCGATGTCGTGATCGACTTCAGCAGCCCGGCTGCGCTGACTCTGGCGCTAGACCACTGCATGGCACATGGCGCGGCGTTGGTGAGTGGTACCACAGGGATCGATCCTGCCCTGGAAACGAGGCTTGCCGACGCCGGCAAGCGCATCGCAATCCTGCGCGCGGCCAATTTCAGCCTCGGCGTGGCGGTGCTGACGCGCTTGCTGCGTGAAGCTGCTGCAGCGTTGCCGGAATGGGATCTGGAAATCGTCGAGGCTCATCACGGCCGCAAGCAGGATGCACCCTCCGGTACGGCGCTGGCGCTTGGCCATGCCGCCGCCGCGGCGCGCCGCACCACGCTGGAGGCGGCAGCGGTTTACAGCCGCGAAGGCCAGACCGGCGAACGTGTCGACGGCAGCATCGGTTTTGCGGTGGTGCGCGGCGGCGACATCGTTGGTGAGCACAGTGCCATGCTGATCGGGCAGGGTGAACGGCTGGAACTGGCGCATCGCGCCACTGACCGCTTGATCTTCGCGCGCGGCGCCCTGCACGCGGCGCATTGGCTAGCCGGCCGTGCCCCCGGGCATTGGCAGCTTGACGATGTGATCCACACGCAACGCTGAGTCGTTGTCCACTCCTGCGTCGGCTTGTATCGCATCGGCGCAACCGCTAGCATCTTCTGCGTTGTCATTGGGGAGTAGCCAGCCTCGTTCCCAGAGGCGTTCGCATCAACACACTTGGTCGCCGCTGTTTTCGGCGCCATGGTGCGAACAGCAGCCAGCACCGTCAGGTGGGGCATGCCCGGCGAGACCTTTGGCCATCGACATGTTTGCCCGGCCGGGTGAGTGGTGTCGTTGCGCCAACGGTCATCCCGCTCGCCCGGCCCTCGTGCAATCTCATGTTGCTTACTCTGTGCCTGTTTTTCGGTTCCGCCGGCGCGATCTATCTCGCCTGCGAATACTTCGTCAACGGCATCGAATGGTTCGGTCAGAAGCTCAAGCTGGGCGCGACCGCGACCGGTACGGTATTGGCCGCGTTCGGCACGGCCTTGCCGGAAAGCGCGGTGACCTTTGTCGCGGTGATGTTCGGCAAGACGCCCGAGGCACGCGATATCGGCGTCGGTGCGGCGATGGGCGGCCCGCTGGTGCTGGCCACGATCGCGTACGCGGTGGTCGGCGTGGCGCTGTGGTGCAACCGTCATCGGCTGCGGCGAGTCGATCGGATCATCCGGGTCGATCATCGAAGGCTGGCGCGCGATCAATCCTGGTTCCTGGCGATCTTCATGGTCAAGGTTGGCCTGGGGCTGGTCGCGTTTGCGTTCAAGCCGGTACTAGGCGTGTTGTTTCTGGTGGCCTACAGCCTGTATGTGTGGCGCGAGATGCGCAGCGATGACAGTGCGCCGGAAGACGAGACTCTGGAACCGCTGAAGTTTCGTCCCGGTTCGGCCGAGCCGGCCTTGCGCTGGGTGATAACGCAGACGGTAGCGGCGCTGGTGGTGATTGCGGCCGCATCCCGCGTATTCGTCAGCCAGCTCGAAGTGATCGGCGTGGCGCTCTCGCTGCCGCCGCATCTGGTCGCGTTGGTGCTGAGCCCTGTGGCGACCGAGTTGCCGGAGACCGTCAACGCGTTGATCTGGGTGCGTCAGGGCAAGGAGCGTCTGGCACTGGCGAATATCTCCGGCTCGATGATGATCCAGGCCACGATCCCCAGCTCGCTGGCGATATTCGCCACGCCCTGGCTGTTCGACACCCCGCTGATCGTGGCCGGCGTGTTGACCGCGATCGCGATCGTGTATCTGTGGTGGCTGTTCCGTCGCGGTCGCGTGGATGCGCGCTGGCTGTTGCCGGTCGGGCTGCTGTACGGCGTGTTTGTCGCGTTTGTGGCGTGGCACTTTGGCCGATGATTCCGGCTCAGTGCCAGTTGCTGTTGCTCATGAGGCCGAAACAGGCAGCAACCAGCAAGAGCAGCACGGCGACGATCGACAGCAAACCGAGGAGCATGCCCTTGCCGGTACGTGATTTGCCCTGATTGAACAGGACCACAGCCCACACGATGAGCGCCAGCGGCGGCAACCAGAAGGCGCCGCTGCTGCGGATCATGAGTATCAGCATTTCGCCGACCACCACGACCAGCCACGCCAGGCCGACACCGGCGGCTAGCGACCCGGTGGACGGCGTGGATTCGGGCGGTAACGCTGGTGGTGGAGGCGGTGCCGAGGTGGGCGGCTCCAGGCGCATTTCACTCATGTGGCGGCTCCTCGAAAATCCGGCTCTGCTCGATCTCCCGCCTCAACTTGGCCAGCACGGCCGCCTTGTCGTCGCGGTAGAACAGGTTGAAGGTGTCGAACGGAATGATTTTTCCATCGGGCTGCGCGATATGCACGCAGGACTTTTTCACTGCGCGCAGGTCGAAGCCATGAGCGTCGATGAACTGCATGATCAACACGCGGAACACGTTGCGGTAACCCAACTCGCTGGGCGCCTGCACCTGCGGCAGGCAGCACAGCAGGTCGGACAGCGAGCAGGCCTGCGACTCCGGCGAATGGTTGGTCGCGAACAGCTCGAACACATGCGCGCGCAGCTCCTCGTCGCGCTCCACCACGATGGTGTTGCGACCCTTGCTGACCAGCGTTTCCGGTGAGACGTAGCGGGTCAGCGGCAGTACCTGATCGCCTACCTTTAACGCATAGGCCATCGCCAGGCAATCGGGATTGCACGGCACCGGGATCAGGTCGTCTGGCTGGAACAACGGACTCTGTTCGAGGATGCGCCGGCGCACTTCGCTCAGGGTGAGCCGGTTGTGTTCGGGATCGTAGCCTTCGAGTCGGCCGGCGGCCTGGATCGGCTGGAACGTCACGCCGCGCACGCATGGCTGGGTCAAGGCGAAGTCGATGATCTCGCCCAGCTCGCCGTCGTTGAGGCCCTTCTTCACGGTGACGACCAGCGTGGTGGAGATGTCGTGCCTGTTCAGATGTTCCAGTGCCTTCAGGCGGACGTCGCGCAGCTTTGCGCCGCGCAGATCCTTGTGCACTTCGTCGCGTAGCGAGTCGAACTGCAGGTACAGCTCGAAGCCGGGCTGGTATTTCGCAAGGCGCGCGGCGAAGTCGGGTTCCTTGGCGATGCGCAGGCCGTTGGTGTTCACCATCAGGTGGCGGATCGGTCGTGCCCTGGCCGCATCGAGGACCGCGAAAAAATCCGGATGCAGGGTTGGCTCACCACCGGAGATCTGCACCACGTCCGGCTCGCCCTCGTTCGCTACCACCGCATCGAGCATGCGTTCCACCGTAGCCAGGTCACGAAAGCCCGGCCGATGCGGGCCGCTGTCGGCGTAGCAGATCGGGCAGCGCAGGTTGCAGTGGTCGGTGATCTCGATCAGGGTCAGGCAGGAGTGCTGCATGTGTTCCGGGCACAGGCCGCAGTCGTAGGGGCAGCCGTAATGCTGCGGCGTGTTGAAGCGCTGTGGCAGTTCCGGCGGCTTGATGTACAGCTCGCGGCATTGGCGGTAGTACGCTGCATCGTCGGCGATCAACACGCGCTCGCGGCCGTGATGCGGGCACCATTTTTCCAGGTAGACGCGCTCGTCCTTGATCAGGATCTTCGCCTCGACCCGACGCAGGCAGGTGGTGCAGATCGACACCGCGCTGTCGTAGAACAGGTATGGCCTTACCTTGGCTCCCATGCACCGCTTCCCTTGGTGAACAAGGCTCGCAGGATACGCGGGATGTCGCGTGCGTAGTAAGTCAGTCCGGCCACGCACAGCCATTGCAGACCGGAGAGGCCGCCGGGGTAGCTGTAGAACACCGGCTTGATGAACTCGACCAGCAGGCGAAACAGCAGATAGCCGATCATGAAGGCGCGGAAGCGGTCGCCGGGTTCTGCGAATGCATCGCGCCGCGCATGGATTAGCGCGTATTGCGCCAGCAGGAAGATGATCTCGTAAAGCTGGGTGGGATGACGCGGCAGGCCATCGCCGAAATCCACACCCCATGGCAATGATGTCGGTATGCCGTAGGTGTGATCGCCGAGACCGGCCAGAAAGCACCCGATCCGGCCGATGCACATGCCCAGCGTCAACGGCAGCACGAACGCATCGCCGGTCGAGTTATCCACCTTGGCCATCTTTTTGGCCAGCTCCACGCCGAGCAGGCCGCCGAGCAGCGCTCCGATGATCGACTTGCCTTCCAGCAGGTGGCGCAGGTTGGGGAAACCCGCGAAGGCGGTGAGTGGGTCGTCGATCCAGAACGACAGCTTGGCACCCAACGCCGCCCCGACGATCGCGCCGATACCGACCCACACGACATGATCGTCATGCCGAAATGCGGAGGGAGCCAACCGGCGGCGTGTCCACAGAAACGTGCGGAAACCGATCGCATAAGCCAACGCCTCGAAGGCGGTATGCAGCGCGAGGGGCGTCATGCTGCGTTCGCAGACTCAGTCAATGTACGGTTCAATCGGGGTGCGATGCGTTGCGGTCGCGCCCGGCACCCAGCTTGGTATCGAGACTGCCGAACAGTTTCTTGAACACACGCGAGAACTTGCCGCGTTTTGTCTTGCGCAGCTTCTCTGCCTCGCTGGTGAGCCAGGCGACCTGGATGACCCGTCGTTCGCCCTCGTAGGGCAGGTGCCCATGGAAGGAATTTTCACAACGCTTGAACACCGCGAATTCGCCGTAGAGTGGGGCGAGCTCCGGGGTCACGACGCTATCGATGTCGTCGATTTTGTGCAGGAAGCGCAGGCAGCCGTCGCTGGTATCCGGCCATTGCGCGTTGAGATAGATCAGCGCCGTGGCCACCTTGGATTTGCTGTCGGTATGGATGGTGCCGTGGCGCTTGTTGAGCAGGCGGCACAATGTCACCAGGGTCGGGTACTGGCCGAGATTGTCGATACCTAGCCGCTTGCCGACGGCGCTGGCGAAGGCCGGCGTGATCATATCTTCGATCAGCGCATTGACGGACGGACCGCAATCGTTCGGGTCATACGGAAAAAAGCCGGCGCTGGCATAGTGCGGAAAGTCGCGATCCAGGTCGCCGCGAACCTCATCCGGCAACTGGCCGTGCGCCACCATGAAAGGGAAGGGGGCGTGCTGCACCGTGGTATCCGGGCGATCAAGTCGGGCGGGATCGAGCAGGACGGCGGCACTCATGGACATTCAGCTCCATTGAAATGGGACTTAGTGTAGCGCCGACCGCTCGGCGGTGAAGCACTCGAATGCGCACAATTCAGGTTGCGTAAGGTGGACAGAAACGTCGCCGCCGCTTATCATTTCAACCCGCCCTGATCCTTTCCTTTCCAAGCTCCACAAGCCAGCAATCCTGCGGCTTGCGGACTTTGCTGCATCCAAAAGGCGGTTACCGTATGCCTATTCCTGCTCTGCTGGCCCTCGAAGATGGCAGCGTGTTTCACGGTCATGCCGTCGGCGCGACTGGCGAAACCGTTGGCGAGGTGGTCTTCAACACGGCGATGACCGGCTACCAGGAGATCCTCACCGATCCCTCCTATTCGCGCCAGATCGTCACGCTGACCTATCCGCATATCGGCAACACCGGTGTCAACGCCGAGGATGTCGAATCCACCGCCGTGCATGCCGCCGGTCTGATCGTGCGCGATGTGCCGCGCAAGGCCAGCAACTGGCGCAGCAACGAAAGCTTGCCGGATTACCTCAGGCGCCACGGTACCGTGGCGATCGCCGGCATCGACACCCGCCGACTGACCCGCATCTTGCGCGACAAGGGTGCGTTGGCCGGCTGCATCATGGCAGGCGAGCAGGTCGACGCCGAGGCTGCGCTGGCCAAGGCACGCGCCTTTCCGGGTTTGAACGGCATGGATCTGGCCAAGGTGGTCAGTACTGCCAAACCGTATGTGTGGAACCAGGGCGTATACGACCTGGACAGCACATCGTTCAATCAACCGGCGACGCGCTTCAAGGTGGTTGCCTACGACTTCGGCACCAAGCTCAATATCCTGCGCCTGCTGGCCGAGCAGGGCTGCGAGATCACCGTGGTGCCGGCGCAGACGCCAGCCGCCGAGGTGCTGGCGATGAAGCCCGATGGCGTGTTCCTCTCCAACGGCCCTGGCGATCCGGCGGCCTGCGATTACGCGATTGCCGCGACGCGCGAATTGCTGGATGCGAAGATTCCGCTGTTTGGTATCTGCCTCGGTCATCAACTGATGGGTCTGGCACTGGGCGGCAAGACGCTGAAGATGAAATTCGGTCACCACGGCGCGAACCATCCGGTCAAGGACCACGACGATGGCCGCGTGCTGATCACCTCGCAGAACCACGGTTTCGCGGTCGATCCGGCAACGCTGCCGACGAACGTGCGCGTCACGCATACTTCGCTGTTCGATGGTTCGCTGCAGGGCTTCGCGCTCACCGACCGCCCTGCGTTCTGCTTCCAGGGTCATCCGGAAGCGAGTCCCGGCCCGCTCGACATCGGCTATCTGTTCAAACGTTTCGCCGCACTGATGCAGGAGGCCCGCTGAGATGGCCAAGCGTACCGATATCAAGAGCATCCTTATCATCGGCGCTGGCCCGATCGTGATCGGCCAGGCCTGCGAGTTCGATTACTCGGGTGCGCAGGCGTGCAAGGCGCTGAAGGAAGAGGGCTACCGGGTGATCCTGGTGAACTCAAATCCCGCCACGATCATGACCGACCCGGAGACCGCCGACGCGGTCTACATCGAGCCGATCAACTGGCAGACGGTGGAACGCATCATCGCGAAGGAGCGCCCGGACGCGGTGCTGCCGACAATGGGCGGCCAGACCGGCCTCAACTGTGCGCTGGATCTTGCCGACCACGGTGTGCTTGAGAAATACAACGTCGAGCTGATCGGCGCCTCGCGCGAGGCGATCCGCATGGCCGAGGACCGCGAGCTGTTCCGTGTGGCGATGGCCGAGATCGGACTGGATTGCCCGAAAGCCGAAGTCGTGCGCACGTTCGAGCAGGCGCTGCTGACCCAGGCCAAGGTCGGTTATCCCACCGTCATTCGTCCCAGCTTCACGCTAGGTGGCTCCGGTGGCGGCATCGCCTATAACCGCGAAGAGTTCGAGGAGATCGTCAAGCGCGGTCTGGAGCTGTCGCCGGTCGGCGAAGTGCTGGTCGAGGAATCCGTGCTCGGCTGGAAGGAGTTCGAGATGGAAGTGGTCCGCGATACTGCGGACAACTGCATCATCGTCTGCTCGATCGAGAATCTCGATCCGATGGGCGTGCATACCGGCGACTCGATCACCGTGGCGCCTGCGCAGACGCTCACCGACAAGGAATACCAGCGCCTGCGCGATGCATCGATCGCGGTGTTGCGCAAGATCGGCGTGGACACCGGCGGTTCCAATGTGCAGTTCGGCATCAATGCCGAAAATGGCCGCGTCGTCGTCATCGAGATGAATCCGCGCGTGTCGCGTTCGTCCGCGCTGGCGTCGAAGGCGACCGGTTTCCCGATTGCCAAGATCGCCGCGAAGCTCGCCGTCGGTTACACGCTGGATGAGCTGAAGAACGACATCACCGGTGGCCTTACGCCAGCGTCGTTCGAGCCGTCGATCGACTACGTGGTCACCAAGATCCCGCGTTTCGCGTTCGAGAAATTCCCGGCTGCCGATGCCCGGCTCACCACCCAGATGAAGTCGGTGGGTGAGGTGATGGCGATTGGCCGCAGTTTCCAAGAGTCCCTGCAGAAAGCATTGCGCGGGCTGGAGATCGGCAAGACCGGACTCAATCCGACCGGCCTGGACATCAGCACCGAGGATGGCCTGGCGGTACTCAAGCGCGAACTGCGCGAGCCGCGCCCGGATCGTGTGTTCCATCTGGCCGATGCGTTCCGTGCCGGCCTGTCGCTGGAGGAAGTGCACAATCTGAGCCGGGTCGATCCATGGTTCCTCGCCGCGTTCGAGGACATCGTGCTGACCGAAGCGGAGGTCATCAAACAAGGGATGACCGCACTCGATGAGCCGCGCATGCGCGAACTCAAGCGGCTCGGTTTCGCGGATGCGCGGGTGGCCGAACTGCTCAACACCGACGAAGCCGCGGTGCGTCATCTGCGTCATACACTAGGCGTGCGGCCGGTCTACAAACGGGTGGATTCCTGCGCGGCCGAGTTCGCCACCAGTACCGCGTACATGTATTCGACCTACGAGGAAGAGTGCGAGGCGGCACCGACGGATCGCGACAAGATCATCGTGCTCGGCGGCGGTCCGAACCGTATCGGGCAGGGTATCGAGTTCGACTACTGCTGCGTGCATGCCTCGCTGGCACTGCGTGAGGATGGCTACGAGACCATCATGGTCAACTGCAATCCGGAAACCGTCTCGACCGATTACGATACTTCCGATCGCCTGTACTTCGAGCCGCTGACGCTGGAAGACGTGCTGGAAATCGTCCATGTCGAAAAGCCGAAGGGCGTGATCGTGCAGTACGGCGGACAGACCCCGCTGAAGCTGGCACGCGCGCTGGAAGCGGCTGGTGTGCCGATCATCGGCACTAGTCCGGACAGCATCGACCTGGCTGAGGATCGCGAGCGCTTCCAGCAGATGATCGAAAAGATCGGCCTGAAGCAGCCGCCAAACCGCACCGCGCGCAACGCCGACGAGGCGCTGGCGCTGGCACGCGAGATCGGCTATCCGCTGGTGGTGCGCCCGAGCTACGTGCTCGGCGGCCGCGCGATGGAAGTGGTGCATGACGATGCCGATCTGTCGCGCTACATCCGCGATGCGGTGAAGGTCTCCAACGATTCGCCGGTGCTGCTGGATCGCTTCCTCGATCATGCGGTCGAGGTGGATGTGGACGTGATCGCCGATGCCGAAGGCAACGTGCTTATCGGCGGCATCATGGAACATATCGAGGAGGCCGGCGTGCACTCGGGCGATTCGTCCTGCTCGCTGCCGCCGTATTCGCTGTCGTCTGAGGTCCAGGATGAGATGCGTCGCCAGGTCATCGCGATGGCGAAGGAACTGAAGGTCATCGGCCTGATGAATACGCAGTTCGCGATCCAGGGCGACACTGTGTTCATCCTCGAAGTGAATCCGCGTGCTTCGCGCACGGTGCCGTTCGTGTCCAAGGCCACTGGTGTGCCGCTGGCCAAGATCGCCGCGCGCGTGATGGCGGGTCGTTCGCTGGCCAGTTTGGGTGCGACGCGCGAAGTGATTCCCGCGTACTACTCGGTGAAGGAGGCAATCTTCCCGTTCCTGAAGTTCCAGAATGTCGATCCGATTCTCGGCCCCGAGATGCGTTCGACCGGAGAAGTGATGGGTGTGGGCCGCAGCTTCGGTGCGGCGTTCGCGCGCGGTCACGAGGCGGCCGGGATCCGGCCGCCGACGGCGGGCAAGGCGTTCCTGTCCGTGCGCGACAGCGACAAGGATCGCCTGCTGCCCGTGGCCAGGGAAATCATCGCGCGCGGCTTCAACGTGGTGGCGACTTCAGGTACCGCCAGTTACCTGGCCGAACACGGTGTGGTTTGCGAGCGCATCAACAAGGTGCTCGAAGGTCGTCCGCACATTGTCGATCTGATCAAGAACGGCGAGATCGTCTATATCGTCAACACCACCGAGGGCAAGCAGGCGATCGCCGACTCGTTCTCGATCCGGCGTGAAGCTCTGCAGCATCGCGTCACCTATTCCACTACCGTGGCAGGCGCCCGTGCGCTGGTGCATTCGCTGGATTTCAGCAGCGATGGCGAAGTGCACAGTCTGCAGGAACTGCACCAGGAGCTGAGCGCATGAGCCGCGCCCCCATCACCAAAGCCGGTTCGGAGCGTCTGCGTGCCGAGTTGGAGCGGCTGAAGTCGTTCGATCGGCCGCGCATCATCGCGGCGATCGCCGAGGCCCGTGCGCATGGCGATCTCAAGGAAAACGCCGAGTATCACGCTGCGCGCGAATTGCAGAGCTTTACCGAAGGTCGCATTGGCCAGCTGGAGGCGCTGTTGTCGACCGCCGAGGTGATCGATGTCACGCAACTGAATCCCGGCAGCCGGGTGGTGTTCGGCGCCATTGTCGATCTGGAAGACGAGGATAGTGGCGCAGCTGTGACCTATCAGATCGTTGGCGATCTGGAAGCTGACATCAAGCAGCAGCTGATCGCGGTGTCCTCACCGATTGCCCGTGCGCTGATCGGCAAGAGCTCCGGCGACAGCTTTGAGTTCACCGCGCCGAACGGTGTCAAGCACTACGAGATCATCGGCGTCCGTTACGAATGAGATGAGCTACATGGCGTCCGCTTGCAGCGCAGGCGGACGCCCACAAAAAAGGCCGCTTGCGCGGCCTTTTTCATGACTTCGTTGCGACGGGTCCGATGAGACTCAGCGCTGACGAGCCTTGAAACGGGGATTGCTCTTGCAGATCACGAACACCTTGCCGCGACGACGCACGATCTTGCAGTCGCGGTGCCGCGCCTTGGCGGACTTCAAAGAGTTAAGCACCTTCACGGCCAGCTCCTGACACTAAACGAAAATGTAAGCGTGCAAGTGTAACGACTCCAAGGGTTTATCACAAGCCCGGTGCTACCACCGTATCGGCCACCATGGCCAGGAACTGCTGCAATGCCGGGGCATGATCGTCGACCCGACAGGCCACCGCCAATAACAGATAGGCACCCGAGTCCTCTAGCGGTACGTAACTGACGCCGGCCAGACGCACCGTGCGCATGCTGGCCGGTACAAGGGCCAGTCCCAAGCCTGCAGCGACCAGTGCCAGCAAGCCGTTGATCTGCTGCGCATGCTGGGCAATCGTGGGCTGGAAACCCGCGTTGGTCGCCAGTTTCACCAGCCGGTCGTACAGTGTCGAGGCAAGTTCGCGCGGTTGCGAAACAAAGGCATCGCCGGCCACTTCAGCCAGGCGCAGGCTGCTGCGGCCGGCCATGGGGTGGCCAGCGGGCAGAGCGAGCAGCAGGGGTTCACGGTCGATCACGTTGAGCCGCAGGCCGCGGGCATCCTGTGCATGAACCGGTTCATCGCGAACAAAGCCGACGTCGATCTCGCCAGCCAGCAGCGCAGCGAACTGAGGCTCGGTATACATCTCGCTGAGTTTCAGCTGGACGTTCGGGGCAAGCTGGCCGTAACGCAGCAACGCCTGCGGTAGCGCCGGGTGAAACGAGACCGAGACCGTATATGCCAATCGCAGCTGGCCGCTGTAGCCGGCAGCGGCAGCTACCACCTGGCTGCGTGCCTCATCAGCCTTGGTCAGGATCTGCCGGGCCTGTTCCAGGAAGACTCGGCCCGGCTCGGTCAGTGCCACATGACGTTTGGTGCGCTCCAGCAGGCGTACGCCCAGATCCTGCTCCAGCGACTGGATCTGCTGTGACAGGGGCGGCTGCGAGAGATGCAGGCGCAAGGCCGCACGGGTGAAGCTCAGCTCCTCGGCGACGGCGACGAAGTAGCGCAGCTGGCGAAAGTCGAACATATAGCGATATCGAATTAATAAGGCTCTAAATATATATTAGATACTTTATTGCGTCGATCATAAACTCTCTTCCGTCCCGCCACTTCCCCTCCCCCCTAGTGGCGGCGGCCCTCGCCCCGCAGCGACGCTAAATACGATATCCGGTTCAACTCCCCCCCTGAACCCATATTGATGCGTCTTCCCTGCGGGGCACTTTCTTTCTGCCACCGACGCCGCTGCCTTTCAGGCAGCGGCGTCGGCGTGTCTAGCGGGCGGGATTGCAGGAAATCAGATCTGGCAGGCCAGCCGGGTGCCTTGGGCGATGGCGCGCTTGGCATCGAGTTCGGCGGCCACGTCAGCGCCACCGATGACGTGCACCTGCATGCCAGCTGCGATCAATTCATCGGCCAGGCGACGGTTTGGTTCTTGACCGGCGCAGACCACGACATGGTCGACCGGCAGGATCTGCGGCTTGCCGTCGACGGTGATGTGCAGACCCTGATCGTCGAAATGGTGGTAACCGACGTTGCCCAGCATGCTCACCTGTTTGGCTTTCAATGTGGCCCGATGCACCCAGCCGGTGGTCTTGTTGAGCCGCGCGCCGGGGCGGCCCTCACTGCGCTGCAACAGCCAGATCTGGCGGGCAGGTGCCTCCGGTTGCGGCCTCAGCAGGCCGCCGCGCTGCGCCAGTTGCATATCCACGCCCCATGCCCGCGTCCAGCGCACTACGTCGGTGGCGGGTGAGGGGGCGTGCTCGACCAGGAATTCGGCCACGTCGAAGCCGATGCCGCCGGCACCGATGATGGCTACGTTCGGGCCGACAGGCTCATGACCTGCCAGCACATCGAGATAGCTCAGCACACGCGGATTGTCGCTGCCGGGGAAGCTCACCCTGCGTGGCGTAATGCCGGTGGCGATCACGACCTCGTCGTAGCCGCCGGCGCGTAGCGACGCGGCATCTGCGGTCTGGCCCAGTTGCACGTCCACGCCGGTGTGTCTCAGCTGATGGCGAAAATAGCGCAGCGTTTCATGGAACTCTTCCTTGCCCGGGATCTGCTTGGCGTAGTTGAACTGGCCGCCGACTTCGCTGGCCTGGTCGATCAGGGTCACCGCGTGGCCGCGTTCGCCCAGCGTGCTGGCGCAGGCCATGCCGGCCGGCCCCGCGCCAATGACCGCAATGCGCTTGCTCACGCTGGCAGGCTCGATCCGCAGTTCGGTTTCATGACAGGCACGCGGGTTGACCAGGCAGCTGGCACGCTTGTTCTGGAACACATGATCCAGGCAGGCCTGGTTGCAGGCGATGCAGGTATTGATGCGTTCGCTGCGACCTGCCTTGGCCTTGTTGACCCAGTCCGGATCGGCCAGCAACGGCCGCGCCATCGAGACCATGTCGGCATCGCCATCGGCAAGAATGCGCTCGGCCACCTCCGGCATGTTGATGCGATTGGTGGTGATCAGCGGGATCGACACCTCGCCCTTGAGCTTCCTGGTGACCCAGGCAAAGCCGGCGCGCGGCACGCTGGTGACGATCGTCGGCACGCGCGCCTCGTGCCAGCCGATGCCGGTGTTGATGATGCTGGCGCCGGCCGCTTCAATTGCCTTGGCCAGGGTCACGATCTCGCTCCAGTCCTGGCCGCCTTCGACCAGATCGAGCATCGATAGCCGGTAGATGATGATGAAGTCGCGGCCTACGGCCTCGCGCGTGCGGCGCACGATCTCGATCGCGAAGCGCATGCGCCGCGCCGCATCACCACCCCAGGCATCGCTGCGCTGGTTGGTGCGTGCGGCGATGAACTGGTTGATCAGATAGCCTTCCGAACCCATCACCTCGACGCCATCGTAGCCGGCGTCCTGTGCCAGCTTTGCGCAATGCACGAAGTCGTTGATGGTGCGTTCGACGCCGCGCGAAGACAGCGCGCGCGGGGTGAACGGGGTGATAGGTGACTTGATTTTCGATGGTGCCACCGACAATGGGTGATAGCCGTAACGTCCGGCATGCAGGATCTGCAGGCAGATGCGGCCGCCTTCGGCATGCACGGCATCGGTGACCTTGCGATGTCGCGGCTTGTGCCAGGGCATCGTGAGTCGGCCACCGAATGGCTTCAGCCAGCCCTGGATGCTTGGCGATATGCCGCCGGTGACCATCAGCCCGACGCCACCGCGCGTACGTTCGGCGAAATACACCGCCAGTTTGTCGAAATCGCTGGCCTTGTCCTCCAGCCCGGTATGCATCGAGCCCATCAGGATGCGATTGGGCAGTGTGACGTGGCCCAGATCGAGCGGGGCGAACAGCTTCGGGTAGTTCATGCAATCCACACTGGCTCAAACGATCGTATGAATGTGCCGGTGTCAGGGGGTTGAAAGCAAGCACCGTGTTTGCTCGGCGGCAGAGGTCACGCCAGCAGTTGATGCACCAGCGCGATGTAGCGGCGCATGGCTTCCTCTTCAGGCACACCATTCAGTTGCGCCCACGCCTCATGCTTGGCGGTGCCGACAAAGTCGAAGAAACCAGGCTGGGCTCGCCGCAGGTCACCCTCCGAGCCTTGCTTGTACAGGGCGTACAGCTTCAGCAAGGTGTCGTTGTCGGGGCGCGTACCCAATTGCTGGATGTCCTCGGCGGCTTGTTCGAACTCGCGGCGAAGATCGGTCATAAGGCAAGGTTGGGCATGGTATGCGTGCAAGTGAGAAGGGTTAGATAGCACGCGTTCCGAGTGGGGTCAACGCGGTAAACTTACGCTTTCCACTGCCCAGCAAGGATCTTGCCATGAGCCACCCCCCGTCCGTACCCGTACTCACCATCGACGGGCCATCGGGATCGGGCAAGGGCACGATCAGCGCCTTGGTCGCCGAACACCTGGGTTGGCGGCTGCTGGATTCCGGGGCGCTGTACCGGGCAGTGGGCTACGCGGCAGGCATGGCCGGGCTGGATCTGTCGGATGTGGAGGCGGTGACCCGATGCGCCCAAAGCACGAAAATCCACTTCCGCGCAGCCGGCGACGGCGGCGCGACGCGGGTGATCGTCAACGGGCACGACGCCACCGACGAACTGCGCACCGAAACGGCCGGTGCGGCGGCCTCGGCGATCGCCTCGATGCCGTCGGTGCGCGAGGCCCTGGTGGCGCTGCAACTGGGCTTTCGCAAGGCACCCGGACTGGTCGCCGACGGACGCGACATGGGCACCGTGATCTTCCCGGATGCCGCGTTCAAGGTTTTCCTCACCGCGAGCGCCGCCGAGCGCGCGAAAAGACGCTATAAGCAGTTGAAGGAAAAGGGACTCAGCGTTACACTTGGCGGCCTTCAGCGCGAAATTGAAGCGCGCGACAGCCGCGATGCAACGCGCGCGGTCGCACCGCTCAAGCCTGCCGACGATGCCTTGCTGGTGGATACCACCGGGATGGGCATTGACGAGGTCGTCGCGAAAGTACTTGCCGTCGTGCAGCCTTAATCGGGTTGCGCGCCGGTTTCTGCGCTCCTGCTGCGGCAGGGGATTTTGGCCAACGGTGACGACGGTCGGTTCCTGAGGAACCACCTGAAGACACCCTCAACCGGTGGACCGGAAAGTTCGTGCGCAACACGTCAACAAGCGCAACGGACAACGGTCTTTTCCCACTATGGAATCAACATGACTGAAAGTTTTGCCGAACTGTTTGAACAGAGCCAACAGGCTATCTCCAAGCTGAAGCCCGGCGCCATCGTCACCGGCATCGTTGTGGAAATCCGCAATGACGTCGTCGTGATCAACGCTGGCCTGAAGAGCGAAGGCATCGTCCCGATCGAGCAGTTCAAGAGCGAGGACGGCGTACTGGAGGTACAGGTAGGCGACGAGGTGAAGGTTGCCCTCGAAGCTTTGGAAGACGGTTTCGGCGAGACCAAGCTGTCGCGCGAGAAGGCCAAGCGCTCGATGGTGTGGGACGACCTCGAGCAGGCGTTCGACAAGGAAGAGACCATCGTTGGTCTGATTTCCGGCAAGGTCAAGGGTGGTTTCACGGTCGACATCAAGGACGTCCGCGCATTCCTGCCGGGCTCGCTGGTCGATGTGCGTCCGGTGCGCGACCCGGTTTTCCTCGAGGGCAAGGAACTCGAGTTCAAGATCATCAAGCTCGACCGCAAGCGCAACAACGTGGTGGTCAGCCGTCGTGCTGTGGTCGAGACCGAGTTCTCCGCCGAGCGCGAGCAGCTGCTTGAGCGCCTGACCGAAGGCGCGGTGGTCAAGGGCACTGTCAAGAACCTCACCGACTACGGCGCGTTCGTGGATCTGGGTGGCATCGACGGCCTGTTGCACATCACCGACATGGCGTGGAAGCGTGTGCGTCATCCGTCCGAAGTGGTCAACGTCGGCGACGAGCTGGACGTGCGCGTACTGAAGTACGACAAGGAGCGCAACCGCGTTTCGCTGGGCCTGAAGCAGCTGGGCGACGACCCGTGGGTCGCGATCGCTCGTCGTTATCCGGTCGGCAGCCGTCTGTTCGGCAAGGTTTCCAACGTCACCGATTACGGCTGCTTCGTCGAGATCGAGCCGGGTGTAGAAGGCCTGGTGCACGTGTCCGAGATGGACTGGACCAACAAGAACGTCAACCCGGCCAAGGTGGTTCAGGTCGGTGACGAAACCGAAGTCACCGTGCTGGACGTGGATGAGGAGCGTCGCCGCATCTCGCTGGGTATCAAGCAGACCCGCTCGAACCCGTGGGAAGCCTTCGCAGCGATGCACAAGAAGGGCGACAAGGTTTCCGGTCAGATCAAGTCGATCACCGACTTCGGCGTGTTCATCGGCCTGGACGGCGGCATCGATGGTCTGGTGCACCTGTCCGACATCTCCTGGCAGATGTCCGGCGAAGACCTCGTGCGCAACTTCAAGAAGGGCGACGAGATCGAGGCCGTGGTGCTGGCAGTCGATCCGGAGCGTGAGCGCATCTCGCTCGGCATCAAGCAGATGGAACAGGATCCGTTTGGTCAGTTCATGGCGGCGAATCCGCGCGGCACCATCGTCAACGGCACCGTCAAGGAAGTCGATGCGAAGGGCGCCGTGATCGATCTGGGTGAGGGCGTCGAGGGTTACTTGCGCGCCAACGACATCGCCAAGGAGCGCATCGAGGATGCCACGCTGCATCTGAAGGTGGGCGACAAGGTCGAGGCCAAGTTCACTGGCATGGATCGCAAGGGTCGCCAGCTGGCGCTCTCGATCCGCGCGAAGGACGAGGAAGATGTACCGGAGGCAGCGGCTGTCGATTACGCGTCCGCAGCCAGCGGCACGACCAAGCTTGGTGCATTGCTCAAAGAGCAGTTCAACAAGGCCGACTGATCCTTGCTGAAGTCTGACGCGGGGCGGCATATCGCCGCCCCGCTGTTCCATGTCACGGACATTGGGGTCCCATGACCAAATCCGAATTGATCGAAGCGCTGGCCAGACGCCAGACCCATCTTGCGTTTGCCGACGTCGAGATGGCCGTCAAGAGCGTGATCGAGCAGATGAGTCACGCCCTGTCTCACGGCGAACGCATTGAAGTGCGTGGTTTCGGCAGCTTCGCGTTGCATTACCGGCCGCCGCGTATGGGGCGCAATCCCAAGACGGGCGACGCCGTGGCATTGCCCGGCAAACACGTTCCACATTTCAAACCAGGCAAGGAATTGCGCGAACGCGTCAATCTGGATCTGGAACAGGAAGTCGTTTGATACGGCACCAGAAAGTTGATCGAAGGCAGGCGGCGGAAGTCGATCCTGCCTTCTTTTTGCCTGAAATCCAGGACGTTTGGAACGTCGTTCTGAATCGTTGCCGCATTGATCACCCGCGTTGCCTGTGCCTGTCACGATCAATCGGGTAAAGTCTGGCCATGCGACTGCTCGCCATCATCATCCTGCTCATTTTCATCGCCACCGGCATCGCGCTGGGTGCGCTCAACGCCGATCTGGTCGGCTATGACCTCGCGTTTTTCCAGGTGCAACTGCCCAAGGGCGCCGCCTTGCTCGGTGCGGTGGTGATCGGCTGGCTGCTGGGCGGCCTTACCGCATGGCTTGGGGTCAGCTCACGCCAGCGTCGGCAGCGCCGCCAGCAAGTGCGCGCGGACAAGAAGTTGCCGGCCACGCCATGAATCCTCTGTATGTGCTGGTTGCGCTGGTGCCAGTCGCGTTTGTGCTGGGTTGGTGGGCTTCCCGACAGGTTGGCGCGCGCCGTTCCGGTGCCGAGGTCAGTGAGCTGTCCTCAGACTACTTCCGTGGCCTGAATTATCTGCTCAATGAGGAGCAGGACAAGGCGATCGAGGTCTTCCTCAAACTGGCCGAATACAACCGCGACACGGTCGAGACCCATCTTGCTCTGGGCAATCTGTTTCGCCGTCGGGGTGAGGTGGATCGGGCGATCCGGCTGCATCAGCATCTGGTCTCGCGGCCCGGCCTGTCCGATGCGATGAAGACAGTGGCCTTGCTGGAGCTGGGCGAGGATTACATGCGCGCCGGTCTGCTTGATCGCGCCGAAGCGCTGTTCTCCGACCTGGTGGCGATGGATGCGCATGCGCCCTCGGCATTGCGCCACCTGATCGCGATCTACCAGCACGAGCGCGACTGGCACAAGGCGATCGAACACGCACGCCGGCTGGAAGTGATGACCGGCGAGGGCGAGACGCCGATGATTGCCCAGTTCTATTGCGAGCTGGCCGATCGCTCGCGTCAGCATGGCGCTCGTGCCGAGGCCCGTGATTACCTGCGCCAAGCTTTCGAGTGTCAGCCGGATTGCGTTCGCGCGTTCATGCTGACCGGTCGTCTGCAATCCGAGGATGGCCAGCACGTCGAGGCGGTGACCGCGTATGAGGCGGCGGTGGATGCAGACATCGCGTTCACCCCGGAGATTTTGCCGCCGCTGCTCAACAGTTATGCCCGTTCACAGCAGATGGAGCGCGCTGAGGATTTTCTGCGCGACATGCTGGGGCGCTACCACGGCGTCTCGCCGGTGTTGGCGCTGACCCATCTGTACCGACAGCGCGATGGCGAGCGTGCGGCGATCGACTTCCTGACCGCACAATTGCGCCAGCGGCCTTCCGTGCGCGGCCTGATGGCGTTGATCGACGCAACCATGGACAAGATCGAGGGCGAGGCGCGCGAGAATTTCCTGATCCTGCGTGACCTCACCAAAAAATTGCTGGAAGGCCAGGCGATGTATCGCTGCAGCCGCTGCGGTTTCGGTGCCAAGGCACATCACTGGCAATGCCCGAGCTGCAAGAGCTGGAGCACGATCCGGCCGATCCACGGTGTAGCCAGCGAGTGACATGAACATGGGGATGTACACGACCATCGGATGGTTGCTGGCCAGCCTGCTGATCACTTTGCTGGTGGTGCGCGGCGCGATCGGCTATGCGCATCAACGCGGCATGCTTGATCAGCCGGGGCAGCGCCGCTCGCATCGGCTGCCGACGCCGCGTGGTGGCGGCATCGGCATCGTCGCGGCGATGCTGATCTGCCTGCCAGGTGCACTGTGGAGCCTGCCGGCGGCATGGGCGCCTGGCGTGATCGCGGGTCTGCTGGTGGCGCTTTTGCTGGTGGCGCTGGCGGGTTGGTGGGACGACCACCAGGCACTGCCGGTACTGCCACGATTGGGTGCGCAGTTGCTGGCAGTCGGTGTTTTTTCGTTCACTTTGCTGATGACTGGTTTGTCGTGGTGGTGGCTGCCGTTGCTGCTGATTGGCGGCGTGTGGAGCATCAACCTGCACAATTTCATGGACGGCATCGACGGCTTGCTGGCACAGCAGGCCATCTTTGTCGGCTGCGGTCTGGCGTTGTTGGCATGCTCGGCGGCGCAGCCGGCACTGGCAGTTGCGGCGGCGGCGCTGGCGGCGGCGGCGCTGGGCTTCTGGTATTACAACCGACCGCCAGCGCGGATTTTCATGGGCGACGTCGGCAGCGGCAGTGTCGGCTTGCTGATCTTTGCCATCAGCGCGATGCTGTGGCGGCAGGATCACGACTTGCTGTGGCCTGCCATGATCCTGTCGTCGGCGTTCGTGGCGGATGCCAGCCTGACTTTGCTGACGCGCATGTGGCGTGGGCGTCGCTGGTACACTGCCCATCGCGAGCACCTGTACCAATGGTTGGTACGTCGTGGTGGAACGCATGCACAGGCGGATACCGCTTATCTGGGCTGGAATCTGCTGATCGCGGCACCGTTGGCCTGGTTGGCCTGGAGTCATCTGCGAATGGCGCTGCCGATTACGATGGTCGTCTATCTGGGGGCGGCAGTCGCATGGCTGGCGCTGAAACGTCGCTGGCTGCGACGCCATCTGCCCAAGGCTCCCCATGGCATTGCGTAAATTCGTCAGCATCATTCACCCGCGCATCGCCGTCGTGGTTCACGACCTGGCGATGACGGCGTTTGCCTGGTGGATCGCCAAGCTGCTGCGTTACGCCTTGAAGCCGGACGAGGCCGTCGCCTTCGATCTGCTTGAGATTCCGATCGTGCTGCTGGTGCAGGGCCTGATCTTCCGCCTGACCGGGCTGTACAAGAGCGTGTGGCGTTTCGCCAGTCTGCCGGATCTGTGGAATATCCTGCGCGCGGTGGGGATGGGAGTGGTATCCATCTACGTCGCGCTGTTCCTGTACAACCGGCTCGACGACGTGCCGCGTTCAGTGTTGTTGCTGTATCCGATCCTGCTGGCGGTGCTGCTCGGCGGCCCGCGACTGGTTTATCGCTACTGGAAGGACAGCCGCAACGACCTGCTGCGCAACCAGACCGTGAAACGGGTGCTGATCGTGGGTGCGGATCGGGCAGGGGAAATGCTGTCGCGCGATCTTCGCCACGACAACCGCTACTCGGTGGTGGGTTTCATCGATGACAAGGCCAGCCTGCGGGGCGCCCGCATCAATGGCCATCCGGTGCTTGGCCGGTTCGAACAGTTGCCTGAAGTGGCGCGCGAGGCGGCCGCCGACATGCTGTTGATCGCGCTGCCGGCAGCCTCCACCACTGAAATGCGGCGCGTAGTGGCGCTGTGCGATGAAACCGATCTGCCGTATCGGACGGTGCCACGACTGGAAGACGTGGTTGCCGGCAGGGCGCAGTTCAATCAGATCAAGGAAGTGGCGATCGAGGATCTGCTCGGCCGCGACACCGTGGAACTGGACTGGACCGCGATCCGTGAAACCCTGAGTGCGCGGCGCGTGCTGGTGACTGGTGGCGGCGGCTCAATCGGTTCGGAGCTGTGTCGGCAGGTCGCGCGGCTCGGTGCGCAGTCGCTTACGGTGATCGAGCAGAGCGAATACAACCTGTACCGGATCACTCAGGAACTTCGTGCGAGTTTTCCGGAACTGATCCTCGACGGCATCCTGGCCAATTGCGGCGATCAGCCGGCGATGCAAAAGGCGTTTGCGGATGCTCGGCCGCAGGTGGTGTTCCACGCAGCGGCCTACAAGCATGTGCCGATGCTGCAAGGGCAATTGCGCACGGCTTTTTGCAACAACGTGCTGGGTACGTGCGTGGTGGCCGATGTGGCGTGCGAATTCGGCGTCGAGTGCTTCGTGCTGATCTCCACCGACAAGGCGGTCAACCCGACCAGCGTGATGGGTGCCTGCAAACGTGTCGCGGAGATCTATTGCCAGAACCTCAACGCGCATGCCGACACCCGTTTCATGACGGTGCGTTTCGGCAACGTGCTGGATTCGGCCGGATCGGTAGTGCCGCTGTTTCGCCGGCAGATTCGCGAAGGTGGCCCGGTCACCGTGACCCATCCGGAAATATCCCGCTATTTCATGACGATTCCCGAAGCCTGCCAGTTGATCCTGCAGACTGCGAGCATCGGCAAGGGCGGCGAGATCTTCGCGCTCGACATGGGCGAGCCGGTGAAGATCCGCGACCTGGCCGAACAGATGATCCGCCTCGCCGGGAAGAAGCCGGGCAGCGAGATCCCGATCGTCTATACCGGCCTGCGTGCCGGTGAAAAACTGTTCGAGGAGTTGTTCCATCCGCTGGAAAACTACAACGCCACCGAACATGCCAAGATTTTCCTGGCGCAGCACCGCGAAGTATCGTGGGAGCTGCTGCAGGCACTGCTGAGCAAGGCGGCCGAAGCCGTCGCCATTTTCAATGAAGAAGAACTTCGCCGCTGCGTGTCCAGCCTGCTGCCCTCCTTCCGCTGGAGCGAATCGGCACAACCGGACAACGTGGTGTCGATCCGTCGCGCCAACCCGGAGATCAGTGAGTGAGCAAACCCCTGCGCAAGGTGGTGTTTCCCGTAGCCGGACTCGGCACACGCTTTCTGCCGGCGACCAAGGTGGTTGCCAAGGAAATGCTGCCGGTTCTCGACAAACCGCTGATCCAGTACGCCGTCGACGAAGCGGTGGATGCCGGTGCCGACACGCTGATCTTCGTCACCAATCGCTACAAGCACGCGATCGCCGACTACTTCGACAAAGCCTACGAGCTGGAAGCGAAGCTGCAGGAGAAGGGCAAGGACGAATTGCTTGCACTGGTGCAGGGCACCTTGCCGCGGCACGTACGGGCGATCTTCGTGACTCAGCCCGAAGCGCTCGGTCTGGGCCATGCCGTGCTGTGCGCGAAGCCTGTCGTCGGCGACGAACCGTTCGGCGTGGTGCTGCCTGACGACCTGATCTGGAACGGTGCGATCGGCAGCGGCAAAGGCGCACTGCGGCAGATGGCCGAGCTTGCCGATGCGAAGCAGGCCGGTGTGATCGCAGTCGAGGAAGTGCCGCACAACGAGACCGACAAGTACGGCATTGTCGACGCCACACCGATCGACGAGCGCAGCGCCCTGATCCGCTACATGGTCGAAAAGCCCAAACCGGCCGACGCCCCGTCGAACCTTGCCGTGGTCGGCCGGTACGTATTGCCCGGTCGCATCTTTCAGTTGCTGGAGCAGACCACGCCCGGCGCCGGCGGCGAGATCCAGCTCACCGACGCGATCGAGGCTCTGCTGAAAGAGCAGGGCAAGGTGCTGGCCTATCGCTTCGAAGGCACCCGCTTCGATTGCGGCAACAAGGCTGGCCTGGTGCGCGCCACCATGCACATGGCGATGCAGGATCCGAAGCTGGCCTCAGTGGTACGCGAATTCGCAGCCGGACTCTGACCGCGTTGGTAGTCCGAAGATAGTTTCAGGTTCACTTACGGCCAAAGAAGCCGGCATCGGTCAGGTGCCGGCTTCCTCTTTTCCAAGTCAGGCTGCCCCAACTACCCGTGGCATGTCAGAATCAGCGCCGCGTTTTGCCATTGCTGGCGCGCAGGATGGTCTGGGGAAATCTTTCGGCATCGCCACACCTGCGTCATGCAGTGTTGCGGTGAGCCGTGTCCGGGTCCGGCATCGTCGGGTTCGTCAATGGATGAAGGTTGGGAAGCATCATGGATTTGCTGCGTTTTCTGCTGACGTTGCCAGTGCGATTTGTGCGTGGTGTGTTTCACCTGCTCGGGTCGATCTTGCGGCCTCTCATTGGCAATGTTTCCTGGACCGCACCTGAGTGGGCTCCTGCTACAGGCGCAGCAATCCGCCGGCGCCCGCGTCACTTTATCGGCGGGCTGCTCGCGGCGCTGATCCTGCTTGTTGGCGGCTGGTTCGGCTGGCAGTGGTACCAGCATCGGCCCCGGCCGGTCGAGCCCGAACGGATTACCTTCGAGATCAAGGCACCGGCCATTACCGAATATGCGGCTCAGGCCGACGGCATTCCGAAAATCACCATCCATCCGCTGGAGATTGACTTTTCTCGCTCAGCAGCGCCGATCGAACTGGTCGGCAAGGTGGTGAGCAAGGGCATCGCGATGCAGCCTGCGCTCAAGGGCGAATGGAACTGGCTCGACGATCACACCTTGCGCTTCGCGCCAGCCGAGGACTGGCCGGTTGGCGCCCACGTCAAGGTGCAGTTCGATGTGGCGCAGGCTTTCGCACCGCATGTGTTGATGGCCGATGATCATCTGACCTTCGATCTGCCGAAGTTCACGGCGACCTTCGGTAAAGGCGAGTTCTATCAGGACCCGCAGGACGCTACGGCGAAGAAGACGATCGTTCCGGTCAATTTCAACTATCCGGTGGACGCCGCGCAATTCGAGAAGCGCATCACGATCGCGCTGGCCGACAAGGATGGAAAGTTCGGCACGCCTCTGAAATTCACCGTCACCTATGACGCATTCAAGCTCAACGCCTGGGTGCATTCGCAGCCGCTGGATCTGCCGCGGGACGATGGTGCGGTGTTACTTAAGCTGGACGATGGCGTGCGCAGTTCGCGCGGTGGCGACGGAACCCGCGATCCGCTGCAGACCAATGTGCATGTTCCCGGTCTCTACAGCCTGGTGGTTCAAGACATCAGCCCAACCTTGGTCGACAACGACAAGTACGAACCCGAGCAGGTGCTGGTGGCGAATGTCAGCGGCAGCGTGCGCGGCAACGAACTGGCTGGATTGACCAAGGCCTGGATCCTGCCCACGCGCAAGCCGGGTACGGATCAGTCCGGCGATGCACCATACGCATGGGACGTTTCCGAAGTCAGCGAATCTGTCCTGCGCCAGTCGCAGCCATTACCACTGGAACTGGTGCCCACCGAGAACGACTACGCGGAACTGCAGAGCTTCAAATACCACGCCAGTCCCGGCCAGCGGGTCTACGTGCGTATCGGCACCGGCCTCAAGTCCTTTGGCGGATACGTGCTGGGCAAGCCGACCGCGCAGACATTCAGCGTACCGGATTATCCGAAGCTGCTACGTTTCATGGCCGATGGTTCGCTGTTGTCGCTGAGCGGCAGCAAGCGGGTTTCGGTGGTGTCGCGCAACATGCCCGGCATGCAGCTGGAGATCGGTCGCGTGCTGCCCGATCAGTTGCAACATCTGGTGAGCCTCAACCAAGGCACCTACACCCATCCCGAACTCGTCAACGGTTTCAGCGAAGACCATATCGTCGAGCGCTTCGAGCAGAAGTCGGCATTCCCGAAGGCCGATCCAGGCAAGGCACATTACGAGGGCGTCGACCTTGGTCAGTATCTGAAGGAAGGCAAGCGTGGCGTGTTCCTTCTGCATCTCTCCGGTTACGACCCTGTGGTCGAAGCGAAGAAAGCTGCAGCGGAAGCGAGGGCCAAGGCAAAGGCGCTTCTAGGAACCGCACCCGCGCCGGGCGACAAGCCGGCAAGCGCGGCCACCTCCAGCACAGCTGATGCCGTCGCGACCAGCAGCAGTACTGGCGATGACATCGGGAATTCAGGGGATGACAACGACGCGTCCGCTGACTCCTCGATGCCGAGCGATACACGACTGATCGTGATCACCGATCTCGGCCTGCTGGTCAAGCGCTCGCTCGACGGTAGTCAGGATGTGTTCGTGCAGTCCATACATACCGGCCAACCGGTGGCCGACGCCAGCGTCTCGGTGCTTGCGGTCAACGGACAGGCGCTCTACACGCTGTCCAGCAGCGCCGACGGCGTAGTGCATTTCCCGACTTTCAAGGGCCTGCAGCGCGAGAAGAAGCCGGTGATGTACGTGGTGAAGAAGGGCGAAGATCTTTCTTTCCTGCCGATCGATGGAAGCGACCGCCAGCTCGACTATTCGCGCTTCGACATCGGCGGCGAACCCAATGCGGCGAGTCAGGGTCAACTCTCCGCCTATCTGTTTTCCGATCGCGGGATCTACCGTCCAGGCGACCTGTTCCATATCGGCCTGATCGTGCGCGCAGCCAGCTGGTCACGCAACGTGGCAGGCATCCCGTTACAGGCCGAGATCGTCGATCCGCGCGGCGTCACGGTGAAACAGCAGGCACTGACCATGGATGCGTCCGGCTTCGGCGAGCTGGACTACACCCCCGCCGAAACCGCGCCCACTGGCACCTGGACCGTGAATCTCTACATCGTCAAGGACGGCAAGGCGGACGCACAGATTGGTACCACCACCGTGCAGGTGAAGGAATTCCTGCCTGACCGTATGAAGGTCGAGGCGAAGCTGTCGCAGCAGGTGCCGGAAGGCTGGGTAAAGCCCGAGCAGTTGAAGGGCGTGGTCGATGTGCAGAATCTGTTCGGTACGCCGGCCGCGGATCGCCGTGTCGAAGCTTCGCTGACCCTGCGACCGGCATGGCCGGCTTTCCACAGCTGGCCGGACTACCACTTCTACGACGTGCGTCGCGCCAAGGATGGCTACGAAGAATCTCTGCAGGATGGCAAGACCGACGACAAAGGCCACGCCGAATTCGACCTGGATCTGAAGAAGTACGCCGACGCTACCTACCAGCTGTACTTCCTGAGCAAGGCGTACGAGGCTGAAGGTGGACGCAGTGTTGCTGCCGCTGCACAGACACTCGTTTCGAGCAACGACTGGCTGGTCGGTTACAAGGCCGTCGACAACCTCGACTACATCACTCGCGACAGCCCGCGCACGGTGCACCTGGTCGCGATCAATCCGCAGGCCAAGGCGTTTGCCCTGAATGACCTGAAGGCACAAGTGATCGAGCGGCGCTACGTATCAGTGCTGACCAAGCAGGATTCGGGTGTCTATAAATACGTGTCCAAGCTCAAGGAAATTCCGCTTAGCGAGCAGCCGCTGGCGATTCCCGCAGCTGGCATGAATTACCCGCTGCCCACCGACAAGCCGGGCAATTACGCGCTGGTGATCCGTCGTGCCGATCGGACCGAGGTCAACCGCATTGAATACGCGGTGGCCGGCAATGCCAACGTCACACGCTCGCTCGACCGCAATGCCGAGCTGCAGCTCAACCTCAGCAAGCCGGATTACGCACAGGGCGAGCCGGTGGAGATCGCGATCCGCGCGCCCTATGCCGGTAGCGGCCTGATCACCATCGAGCGTGACAAGGTCTATGCGCATGCGTGGTTCCATGCCGACACCACCAGCTCGGTGCAGCACATCACGGTGCCTGCGGATTTCGAGGGCAACGGCTACATCAACGTGCAGTACATCCGTGACCCGTCCTCGGACGAGGTCTTCATGAGTCCACTCAGCTACGGTGTGGTGCCGTTCTCGGTGAACCTCGATGCGCGGCGCAATCCGATCACGGTGGATTCCCCCGCACTGGTGAAACCGGGCGAGACGGTTACCTTCAAGTTGCATTCGACGCAGCCAACGAAGGTGGTGGTCTTCGCGGTGGACGAGGGCATCCTGCAGGTGGCGCGCTACAAGCTGGGCGACCCGCTGAAGTTCTTCTTCCGCAAGCGCATGCTGGAAGTGGGTACCTCGCAGATCCTCGATCTGATCCTGCCGGACTTCGAGAAACTTATGGCGATGGCTGCACCGGGCGGCGATACTGACGGAGCGATCGGCCGTCAGCTGAACCCGTTCAAGCGCAAGCGCGACAAACCGGTGGTGTACTGGTCCGGCATCGTCGATGTGAATGGCGAGAGGGACTTCAGCTACACCATCCCGGACTATTTCAACGGCAAGCTGCGCGTGATGGCGATGTCGATATCACCGGACCGCATAGGCACGTATGAGGGTTCGACCACGGTACGCGGCGATTTCGTGCTGTCGCCGAACGTGCCAACCACGCTGGCACCGGGCGATCAGGCCCAGATCAGCGTCGGCGTGGCCAACAACCTCACTGGCCTGAACGGCAAGCAGGTGCCGGTGACGGTCACACTGAAGACTGGGCCGCAGCTGCAGATCGTCGGCAACGCAACGCAGAGCCTACCCCTGGGCGAGCTGCGCGAAGGCGTGGCGGTGTTCCGCGTCAAGGCCACTGATGTGCTGGGCTCGGGCAATCTCGCCTTCAGCGCCGGCTATGGTGGTAAATCAGCGAAGCAGACAGTGGATCTTTCGGTGCGGCCGGCTTCCGCCTATCGCACCCAGATCGACGTCGGCCGTGTTGCACCAGGCAGCCAGGAAGATCTGCCGAACCTGCGCAAGCTTTACGACGCCTATGCCTCCCGCGATGCTGCTTTCTCCACCGTGCCGGTCGTGCTGGCGCAGGGCCTGACCACGTATCTGCTCAACTATCAGAACTATTGTAGCGAGCAGCTTGTCAGCGCTGCGATGCCACGGCTTGTAGTAGCAAAGTGGCCGGCAGCACCGATGTTCGCGCATGCATTGCAACCAGCCTTCAGCGAAAAGAAACTGGGCAATGACGAGGCACTGGCGCAGTTCCTCGACGTGCTGCATTCGCGGCAGAACGGGCAGGGCGGCTTTGGTGTCTGGACTGCAACGCCGGATGCCGAACCGTTCGTGTCGGCTTATGCGATGCACTTCCTGCTGGAGGCGCATGATCGCGGCGTCACTGTGCCGAAGGACATGCTGGATGCCGGCGACAAATACCTGCATCAACTCGCCGCCGACGAGAGCCTGGATTCGCTCGACGAACTGCGTCAGCGCGCCTACGCGGTCTATCTGCTGACGCGGCAGGGCAATGTCACTACCAATGACCTGGCGGCGGTGCAGAAGCGCCTGCAGGATGCGTTCCCTAACGACTGGAAGAATGACCTTGCCGCCGCGTGGCTGGCTGCCTCGTACCAGCTGCTCAAGCAGGACAAGGAAGCGAACCAGCTGATCGCCGGACCGCAGAAAGCGCTCGAGCGCAAATTGTCGAAGGAGAGCTACGTCTACAGCTACTACTACGATCCGCTGACGCGCGACGCCAGCGTGCTGTATCTGTTGTCGAAGTATTTCCCGGACCGTGCCAAGGCGCTCTCGCCTCAGGTGATGGAGAACATCGTGTGGCCGCTGGCGCACAACCAGTTCAATACTTTGTCCTCGTCGATGACGATACTGGCGCTGGATGCCTATGCTGCGCAGAACGCCAGCGGGCTGGACAAGCTGGGTATCGACGAAGTGCATGCGGATGGCAGCGCAAGATCGATTGCTGCAATGCAGGCCAACCTTGTGCAGGCAGGCAGCTGGGACGCTGCTGCTGCACGCGTGCGCTTCACCAACGGCAGCAGCTTGCCGGCGTGGCGCGTCACCAGCCAGGGTGGTTATGACCGCAACGTGCCGGACAAGACGATCAAGGACGGCATCGAGATCGTGCGCGAGTACACCGACAGTCACGGCAAACCGCTCGACAAGATTGACGTCGGCGAGGAAATCGACGTCCATGTGAAAATCCGCGCCACCGGCGATCAAGGTGTTGGCAACGTGGCGATCGTCGACCTGCTGCCGGGCGGTTTCGAGCCGGTCATCGACCCCCCCCCGCCGATCACCGACCAGCAGCAGGCCAATACCGACAGCCAGTCCGACAACGGCGGCGACAGTGAAGTAAAGCCAGCGGCATGGCGTTCGCCGATCGGCCTGTCCACATCCACCTGGCAGCCTGACTACGCGGACATTCGCGAGGATCGGGTGGTGATCTACGGTACAGCGACGCCTGACGTGCGCGAGTTCGTCTATCGCATCAAGGCCAGCAATGCCGGCACTTTCATCGTGCCGCCCGCTTATGGCGAATCGATGTACGACCGCGGCGTGCAGGCACGCTCACCGGGTGGTGGCACGTTGACCGTGGTGAGTAAGCCGTAACCTGTACCTGCATGCTTCCCGCGGGAAGCATGCAGGTGTCGAACCGGCACCCACGAAATCCAGCCATGACCCCGTCCATTTCGCTCAATCGTCTGTCGCGCTGCATGCTTGCATGGTTGCGCCACTGGCAGAACTGGCTGGTCGGTATCCTGCTGGTTGTCGCCGTGCTGGTTGGTTGCCGGCTGTGGCCGCATCCGTCGCTGCGCGACTGGCAACCATCCTCCACCGCCGTTTACGACGACCATGGCCGACTGCTGCGGTTGACCCTGGCCAGCGACGACCGTTATCGGCTGTGGGTTCCGTTGGCGGAAATCTCGCCGCAACTGGTCGACGGTGTGTTGCTGCACGAGGATCGCTGGTACTGGCTGCATCCCGGCATCAATCCGTACGGGTTGGCACGTGGCGCATGGATCACCTACGTACGCCATGGCAATCCGCAAGGCGGCTCGACCGTCACCATGCAGCTAGCACGGTTGCTGTGGCAGCTCAACACACGTTCGCCACTAGGCAAGTTGCGGCAGGTCGCGCGGGCCATCCAGCTAGAGCTGTTCTATTCCAAGCGACAGATCCTCGAGGCTTATCTCAATGACGCGCCCTATGGCCGCAATGTCGAGGGCGTGGGCACGGCCAGCCTGGCGTATTTCAACAAGCAGGCGAGTGCGCTGAGCCTGCCCGAAGCGCTGACCCTCGCGGTGATTCCGCAGGACCCGACGCGACGACTGCAAAGCGCTGCAGCCGATAACCTGATCAATCCGCGACTGGCGGCATCGCGCAACCAGCTCTACGCCAGCTGGCTGCGCAGTCATCCGAAGGACGCTGCGCTGAAACCGTTGTTCGCGTTGCCGTTGAATCTTCGCCCGTTGTCGCAATTGCCGTTCGAGGCACCGCACGCGGTGGAGCAGATCCTGACGAAACGGCAGATCGAGGGCGACGCCGGCGATCAGCGTGTGGTCAGCACGCTCGACCTGGATCTGCAGCACACCCTGGAACGCCAGATCACGCAATACGTTGCCCACAACGAATCGCGAGGCATCCACAACGCGACAGCGATCCTGGTCGATACGCGCGATATGGGTATCAAGGCGATGGTGGGCTCGGCAGATTATTTCGACCGCACGATCCAGGGCCAGGTCAACGGTACGCTGGCCAAGCGTTCGCCTGGCTCAACACTCAAGCCCTTCATCTACGCCTTGGGTTTCGACCAGGGGGTATTGCATCCACAGACCGTGCTGCGCGATGTGCCGACTTCGTTCGGTCCGTATACGCCCGAAAATTTCGATGGCCATTTTCTCGGTCCGATCACCGCCACCGATGCGTTGATCCGCAGCCGCAACATCCCCGCTGTATGGGTGGCGTCGCAGCTGAGACAACCGAGCCTTTACCAGTTCCTGCGCGACGCAGGCATCAGCCGCATGGCCAGCGAGAAGCACTACGGGCTCGCCCTGGTACTCGGCGGTGGCGAAGTGACCATGCAGGAGCTCGCTGGCCTGTACGCGATGCTGGTCAATCGCGGCGTACTGAAATCGTTGCGCCTGCTCGCTGACGAACCACAGGTCGCCGGCACGCACATGCTCAGCGACGAAGCCAGCTTCATGGTGATGGACATGTTGCGGAAGAACCCGCGTCCGGACGAGACCACCGGTGCGCAGCCCTCGCGCCTGCCGGTGTACTGGAAGACCGGTACGTCCTGGGCGTTCCGTGACGCGTGGACGGCGGGCAGCTTCGGCCCTTACGTACTCGTGGTGTGGGTGGGAAATTTCGACAGTACCGGCAACCCTGCCTTCGTTGGTGCGGATGCCGCAGCGCCGCTGTTCTTCCAGGTCATCGACGCGTTGCACGCCGGGCGCGAAACGTTGTCCGAGCCAATCCGGCACATGCCGGCCAACCTCAAGCGCGTGCAGATATGCCTCGCCAGCGGTGACCTGCCGAATCAGTGGTGTCCGCAGAAGGGCATGACCTGGTTCATTCCGGGCAAGTCGCCGATCCGCGTCAGCAACGTGCATCGGCCGGTGGTGATCGACGACGCCAGCGGCGAACCGGCATGCCCGCCATATGCCGGCAAGCGTACCCATGTCGAGGTCTACGAGTTCTGGCCATCCGACCTGCAGCAGGTGTTTGCGCAGGCCGGCATTCCGCGTCGCAAACCACCACAGAACGTCAGTTGCAGCAATGCCGGCATACCCGATGGTGATCCGCCGCAGATCACCTCGCCGCTGCGTGGAAGCACCTATGCGATGCGGCTGGTGCAGCTTGGACAGGAGCGCATCGCCTTTGTTGCCACGACGGATGCCGACACGCATGCGTTGTACTGGTTCGTCAACGATGCCTATGTCGGCCGCAGTGTTCCGGGTGAATCGCTATTCTGGCAACCGCAGACGGCTGGCAGCTACAACGTGCGGGTCGTCGACGATCACGGCCGCAACGACCAACGTCCGCTCACTATCGGCCTCGTCGAGTAGTCGCACGGGTGGCGTCCGGAACGCTGCGCTATGCTCGCTGTCTTAGCACCACACTCAACATGTCCGCCCCCCATGTCGCCATCCCAGGCTACGTCCTACTACCGTGCCACTGCAACGCCTTACGAAAGCTTTGCTCCTCTGCAAGGTCGGCAGCATGCGCGGGTGGCCATCATCGGTGGTGGTTTTGCGGGATTGAACACGGCGCTTGGACTGGCTGAACGGGGCGTGCGTGACGTGGTGTTGCTGGAGCGCGAGCAGGTCGGCTTCGGCGCCTCCGGTCGCAACGGCGGTTTCGTGTTTGCCGGCTATTCACTGGGCGAGCAGTCGCTGCTCGATCAGTTGGGTGAGGCGCGTGCGCAGGCGCTGTTCAAGCTGACCACCGATGCGGTGCAGCGCATTCGCCAGCGCATTGCTGATTACGCCATTCCCTGCGATGCGGTTGATCAGGGCGTGATCTGGGCCAACTGGTTCCGCGATCCGGCCGTGTTGCGCCAGCGCCAGCAGTTGCTGGCCGAACATTACGGCGTGCAGTGGCAATGGCTGCCCCAAACCGAGCTGCGCGAGCGTATCCGCAGCGGTCGCTACCACGATGGTTTGTACGAGCGTGACGCGCTGCATCTGCATCCGCTCAACTATACGATCGGGCTCGCCGCGGCGGCGGCCGGGCAGGGTGTGCGCATCCATGAGAACAGCGGGGTTCACAGCCTCACGCGCGAAGGTCTGCAATGGCGTGTGCGCACCGCGCAGGGCGAATTGCTGGTCGATCAGGTAGTGCTGGCCTGCGGCGGTTATCTGGCCGGCCTGCAGAAGCCGATCGATCGGGCGATCCTGCCGATCGCCACCTACGTGATGGTGACCGAGCCGCTGGGCCATCGGATGGACGATTGCCTGCATACCCGTGCCGCGATCTACGACAGTCGCTTCGCGTTCGATTACTACCGCGCGTTGCCGGACACGCGGCTGCTGTGGGGCGGTCGCATCTCGATCCGCAACCGTTCGCCGCAGGCGGTGCAGCGACTGCTGACCAAGGATCTTCTTCGGGTGTTCCCGCAATTGCACGGCATCAAGATTGACTACGCGTGGTCGGGTCTGATGAGCTACGCACGCCACCAGATGCCACAGATCGGCGGCAGCGACAACGGACTCTGGTGGGCGCAGGCATTTGGCGGCCACGGTCTCGCGCCGACTTGCGCTGCCGGCGAATTGCTTTCGGCGGCGATCGCCGCAGGTGACGATCGCTGGAAGCAGTTTGCGGACTACGGTCTGAGTAGCACGCATCGGCCATTCGGTTATCTTGGTGCGCAGACTGCCTATTGGTGGCAACAGAGCCGTGACTGGCTGAAGACGAGGTTGGAAGGATGAGCAAAGTAGATCAGGGTGAAATCAGCTGGGCCGATTTCGAGAAGGTACGGATTGTCGCCGGCACGGTGACGCGAGTGGAGCCGTTCCCCGAAGCACGCAAGCCGGCGTGGAAGGTCTGGGTGGATTTCGGTCCGTACGGCGAGAAGAAGACCAGTGCGCAGATCGCCGCGTTGTATAGCGCCGAGCAACTCGTCGGTCGCCAGATCGTGGGTGTGATCAATTTCCCCGAGAAGCAGATCGGACCGTTCCGCTCACAATTTCTGCTGACCGGGTTTCCCACCGAAGAAGGCGTCGTACTCACCGCGATCGAACGACAGGTGCCCAACGGTACGCGACTGGCGTAAACAGTTGGGCGGCAGGTTATTTAAGGCATCCGTCAGGAGTGAAAGAACGGATGCCTCGGTTTCGCCCGAATTTCGCCTCGAAGCGTTTCGCTTCGCGCGTCACCATGAGGGTTTCATCCATCCAGGGAGTTCCGATGAAACTTTTCGTCAACACGCGACTGTTCGGCGCGATTATTGCCGCAGCTACGCCGTCGTACTCGCAGAATGCCAGCTGGAGTCAGCCGCAGCAGCCGTTCGCGGTTTATGGCAACACATATTACGTCGGTACCCGTGGTTTGAGCGCCATCCTGATCACTTCGCCGCAGGGCCACGTGCTGATCGATGGCACGCTGGAGAGCAACGCACCGCAGATCGAGGCAAACATCCGCGCGCTTGGTTTCCGCATGCAAGACATCCACGTGATCCTCAATTCGCATGCGCATTTCGATCACGCCGGTGCCATTGCCACCCTGGCAAAGGACAGTGGCGCACAGGTGCGTGCGAGCACGTTAGGCGCACGCGCACTGATGACGGGCGGTGACGATCCGGACGATCCGCAATATGGCGAGGCGGCGCACTTTCCACCGGTCGCCCACGTCAAGGCTGTCGGCGACGGCGAGGAGGTGAAGCTCGGCGAGCTGGCCATTACCGCGCATTACACGCCGGGCCACACGCCGGGAAGCACGTCATGGACCTGGCGCTCCTGCGAGAAGGATCGCTGCCTGGACATGGTCTATGCCGACAGCCTCACCGCGATCAGCCGCGACGGCTACCGCTTCAGTGACGACGCGGCCCATCCGCATCGGGTGGAGAATTTTCGCAAGTCGCTCGCCACCGTCGCCAGCTTGCCGTGCGACGTGCTGATTACGCCACATCCTGACGCCAGCGGTTTCATGGAAAAGGTTGCGTTGCGCGCGCAGGGCAGGCAGCCCAATCCTCTGATCGACACTCATGCTTGTCAGGCCTACGCGACCGGCGCACCGCGTACCCAGCTCGACGCGAAGTTGGCGAAGGAGCAGCAAGAGCAGCGCTGAACGCGCAGCTGGTTCGCGGCCTCGTTCATTTCAGGTGCTGGTAGGGTAGTTCGGTCTTTGCGCGAAGCGGATGCTGGCTTGTCCATTCAGCGATCCAGCCATACCGCCAAGCCCTGCGCATTCAATTCGATATCCATGTGCAGCAGTTGGCCGAGCGCCGCGCGGCCTTGGGTCCAGCCGTGGGCTTCGGCGCGAGCGGCGTAGAGCTGGGTCAGCGCGTCGACCAGCACGGCATGGCGATCGCCCTTGCCGTTTGCCGCATGAGCCAGCGCTACCATCGCGTCGATCTGTGCATGCAGGTCGGCAGCGAGTCGTTCAACGTGTTCCACCCGGCCATAGTGGGTGAGATACATTGCGGAAGGTTGCAGTGCGAGCAGCCGTTCGATGGACGCGTGCAGCGCATCCGGATCGAACTGCACCGGCGAGGTGGTGGGCAGGATGAACGGACCGTTCGTCGTATCGAATTCGCGATACGACAGTCCGAACACGTCGCCGGTGAAGCAGGCGTTCGCGCGGGCGTCGTAGACGGTCAGGTGATGTTTCGCATGACCGGGTGTGTCTATGCACAGCAGGGGGCGACCGGCCAGATCCACCACATGTCCGTCGGGCGCTTCGATGACCCGTTCAGCGGGAATCGGTCGCAACCGGCCATAAGTCTGCTCCATCACCGCTTCGCCATACACCGCGCTGGCGCCGGCCCACAGCACCAACGGGTCGATCATGTGCCGCGCGCCACGCGGATGCACCACCAGCTTCGCGTTCGGCAGCTGCGCGATCAATTCGCCGGCGCCGCCGGCGTGATCCAGATGCACGTGGGTGAGGATCAGCCAAGCTACGTCTTCAGCGGTGATCTCGGCATCGTCCAGTGCTGCCAGCATGCGCGGCACGGCAAAGTTAGTGCCGCAGTCGATGAAGGCGGCCAGTCCGTTTTCGACGACCAGGTACGCCGCATCGAACCGCGGCCGCACGAAACCGGTGTCGATGGTGTGGATGCCGTGGGTAGCCATGTCTGCCTCGCGATCAGTCGATCCGGCGAGGGTAGCAAGTCGCCCGGTCATGAGCAGCCAAGCAAGGCCGTGTGCAGATGCTGCCGCCATGGCCCAGGAACCTGGCGCCGTGTTGCAGCCGACGTAGGAGGTCAGCCTTTTGCTTTCGCCGGCCGCGGCACGCGCCACAAGTACCAGGCGGCGGCCGTGCGATGTGGGCTCCAGGTTTGACCGATCAGCGCCATCGCCTTTGGCGTGGGCGCTACGTCGAGCGACTTCAGCAATCGATAACCCTCGCGCACGCCGAAATCATCGGCGGGCAGGATGTCGGGACGAACCAGGCTGTAGATCAGGAACATCTCTACCGTCCAGCGGCCGATGCCTTTCAGCGCACTCAATCGTGCGATGAGTTCGTCGTCTGACAGTAGCTGCGCGGTAGCAAGGTCTGGCACCACGCCGCTCAGCGTGGCGGCGGCGATGGCGCGGATCGTCTCAATCTTGCGCGCGGAGAAACCGCAGGCACGCATTGCGTCGAAGCTGGTGTCAAGCAGTCGTTGTGGCGCGGGAAACGGCGACTCCGGATCCAGCGTCAGCAGGCGCGCGACGATCGCGTCGCCAGCTTTGACGTGCAACTGCTGATAGGCCACCGCGCGCACCAACGCCTCGAACGGTTCGCGCGCGGGTTTCGGCTCATGACCGCATGGGCCGAGCTGCGTCACCAATCGCGCCCAGTCGGCGTCAATCGACATCAGGAATGCCGACGCATCGATCGGCGATGTCTTGCGGCTTTTCATCGGCACGAATTTCCCTTGCTAACTGGCACGGCGAAACGTCAGGTTGATGCGATATGCGCCGAGTGTATCGTGATGATTCGGCTTGAGCGGAAGCACGCCGTGGTAGCGCAGCCGTACCGGGCCGCCCCACACGACCACGTCGCCATGCGCCAGCGGCACGCGCATCGTGCGATCCGCACGTTGCATGCCGCCGAACAGGAATATTGCCGGAATGCCCAGCGACACCGAAACAATCGGCTGACCGAAGTCGCGCTCGTTGCGATCCTGATGCAGGCTCAAGCGGGTGCCTGGTGCGTAGCGGTTGATCAGGCAGGCGTCCGGCACAAAGTCGGAAAAGCCGGCCTGCGCAGCGGCGGCTCCGGCCAGTTCCAGAAAGACTTTCGGCATCGACGGCCACGGCTCGCCGCTCTCCGGATCGATCGGATCGTAGCGATAGCCGCGCCGATCGCTGACCCAGCCCAGCGTCCCGGCGTTGGTCATGCCCACCGACATGCGGAAGCCGCCCGGCGTGATCAGGTGACGGAACGGCGCCTGCACTGCAATAGCGTCGATCGCTTGCAGCAGCGGCGACTCATGCGCCAACGCAAACCCGCGCAGTACCACGGCACCTTCGCACAGTAGTTCATCCTGACGTGCAGAGCTGGGTGCAGCAGCGAACAGATCCGGTGTGATCATGTGGCGTCGTGAAAGATGATGCCGAGCGTGTGGCGATGACCGTTGCGCACACGGCTCACGCCATGCCGCAGGTTTACCCGATAGATGCCGCGCGTGCCTTGCACCGGTCGCTGATGTACCGCGAACACCACCGCGTCGCCCTGGCGCAGCGGCACGACTTGCGGCCGCGACTGCATGCGCGGCCGCTGCTCGGTCAGCACGAACTCGCCACCGCTGAAATCGCGCTCCGGTTCGGACAGCAGGATCGCGATCTGCAGCGGAAACACATGCTCGCCGTAGAGATCCTGATGCAGGCAGTTGTAGTCGTCCGCGCCGTATTGCAGCAGCAACGGAGTGGGGCGCTGCTGGCCGGCCGTGTGGCAGCGTTCGAGAAATGCGGCATGCGTGGCCGGATACCGCACGTCGATCCCCATCGCGGTATTCCAGCGGTTCGCGATCGGTGCCAGCAACGGATAGGTCGCGGTCCGCAAAGCAGCCACCATGTCCGGCAGCGGGTAGTTGAAGTACTGATACTCGCCGCGCCCGAAACCGTGGCGACCCATCACGACACGGCTGCGGAACAGTTTGTCATTCGCATACAGCGCGGCCAGCGCACGGCATTCCTGCGGCGACAGCAAGGCTTCGAGCATCGCACAGCCTTGCTTGTCGAGTTCGCTGGCGACATTGGCCCAGTCAAACACCTGCAGCCGCGTACCGGCTTCATCCGTTGTCTCGAGCGTTGCCGTGCGCAGCAGCGCATTCATGCCTGTGCCTCGCGTGTCAGCAGGGCGCGCTTGCGCTCCACACCCCAGCGATAGCCGGATAGGCCGCCGTCGTTGCGCACCACGCGATGGCAGGGGATCGCCACCGCCAGCATGTTTGCCGCACAGGCCCCGGCGACCGCGCGCACGGCGCTTGGCGAGCCGATGCGCCGGGCGATCTCGGTGTAGCTGGCAGTGACGCCGGCCGGGATCTCGCGCAACGCTTGCCATACGCGCTGCTGGAAGGCCGTTCCGCGCACGTCCAGCGGCAGGTCGAGGCCAAGCGCCGGTGCTTCGACAAAACCGACCACCGTGGCCATCAGTTGCTCGAAGGCATGATCGCCGCCGATCAGATTCGCCTTCGGGAAGCGATCCTGCAGATCGCGCGCCAATGCGTCCGGATCGTCACCGAGCAGGATCGCGCAGACACCACGTCCGCTTTGTGCCACCAGGATCGCACCCAGCGAGCATTCGCCGATCGCGAAGTGGATGTCGTGGTCGACCCCGCCGGCGCGATAGCTGGACGGCGTCATGCCGAGCACCTGGTTCGACGTTTCGTAGAAACGGCTGCTGGCGTTGTAGCCGGCGTCGAAGATCGCCTCGGTCACCGTGCCGCCGCGGCCTAGCTCACTGCGCACGCGGCTTGCGCGATGTGCCGTGGCGTACTGTTTCGGCGTCAATCCGGTGATGGCCTTGAACACGCGATGGAAGTGGAACGGACTCAGGCCGGTCGGTTTCGTCAGCTGCTCAAGCGTGGGTGCGGTCTCCGCGCTTTCGATCAACCGGCACGCTTCGGTGACCATGGCGGCATGTTGTTCCGACAGCGATGGCTGATCGGGCTTGCAGCGCTTGCACGGACGGAAGCCGGCGCGCTCCGCGGCAGCGGCAGAGTCGTGAAATGCCACGTTTTCCGGCCGGGCCGGACGAGCTGCGCAGGATGGACGGCAGTACACGCCGGTGGTCCTGACGGAATAGAAGAACGTGCCGTCGGCGTGTGCATCGCGAGTCTGGACCGAGGCCCAGCGCGGATCGGTCAGCGTGGTGGCGGCAAGTGCGGCATGTTTGTCGGACGTTTTCATGGGAGTTCCTTCCGGTAGATTATCGCGTGTTGCCCAATCTACGGAGCGGTGGCACCGGTGGCACTCCGGGTCTTGCGCTCGAATTCGTGCGGTTCACCATTGCAGTACGAGCTTGCCGATATGCGTGCTGCTTTCCATCAGTGCATGCGCCTGGGCTGCCTCAGCAGCCGGGAACACCTGGTGGATCACTGGCCGCAGCTTGCCAGCTTCCAGCAAGGGCCAGACCTTGTCATGCAACTGGCGGGCGAGTGCACCCTTGAACGCGACGGGTCGCGCACGCAGGGTCGAGCCGGTAAGCGTGAGCCGGCGGCGTATGATCGTCGCCGCGTCGATTCCGGCCTTGCCGCCGCCGAGCGTGGCGATGAAGACCAGTCGGCCACCTTCGGCCAGTGCGTCGATTTCGCGCGGAATGTAATCGCCAGCGACCATGTCGAGGATCACGTCCACGCCGCGGCCGTCGGTAGCCTGTTTCACTATCGCGACAAAATCTTCGTCGCGGTAGTTGATCGCACGCTGCGCGCCGAGCTGTACGCACGCCGCGCATTTCTCCGCGCTGCAGGCGGTGGCGAACACGCGATGGCCGAGCGCATGCGCCAACTGGATCGCGGTGACGCCGATGCCGCTGGAGCCACCCTGCACCAGCAGGGTTTCATGTGCGCCACCTTCGCCGCGGCCCAGCTGGCCACGCTCGAACACGTTGCTCCACACGGTGAAGTAATTCTCCGGCAACGCTGCCGCCTCGATCGGTGAAAGTCCACGCGGCACCGGCAGGCACTGCAGCAGCGGCGCTACCGCGTATTCCGCGTAGCCGCCACCGGCAAGCAGAGCGCACACGGCATCGCCACGCTTGAGGCCGAACGGGTTGTCGCCGTCGACGTCACCATCCACCAGTTCGCCGGCCACTTCCAGGCCGGGCAGGTCGGACGCGCCGGGTGGCGGCGCGTAGTGGCCTTGTCGCTGGAACACATCCGGCCGGTTCACGCCGGACGCCGCCACCTTGATCAGCACCTCGCCCGGCCCCGATTGTGGGATCGGGCGCCGCGTCAGCTGCAGCACCTTCGCGTCGCCGGGATGGGTGATCTCGATGGCCTGCATGGTGGGCATGGCGAACTCCGCAATCGCGTTGTGGCATCGCCTGATTATGCGGCCGTATCGACCAGTACCAACTCTGCATCCTCGATCGCCGTGATGTGCAGCACTGCCTCGTCGCGGATCGCCGCGCCGTCGCGGGTGTCGAGCCGGATACCGTTGAGCTCCACCGATCCTGTGGACGGCACCAGGTAGCCGTAGCGGCCAGCGCCGAATTCGTATTCGACTGTGTCGCCGGCCTTGAGTGTGGCGCCGAGCACGCGTGCATCGGTGCGCAGGGGCAGCGCTTCGGTGTCTTCCTTGAAGCCGCTGGCCAACGCCACGAAGCGGCCCGAACGTTCGCCCTTCGGGAATGGTCTTGCGCCCCATGACGGCGGCTGGCCGCTTTCGTCGGGAATGATCCAGATCTGGAAGATGCGCGTGGCGCCCGATTCCACGTTGTATTCGGAGTGGGTGATGCCGCTGCCGGCACTCATCACCTGTACGTCGCCGGCTTCGGTGCGGCCTTCGTTGCCGAGGTTATCGCGATGGGTGATCGCGCCCTCGCGCACGTAGGTGATGATCTCCATGTTCGCGTGCGGATGTGGCGGAAAGCCGCTCTGCGGCGCGATGGTGTCGTCGTTCCACACGCGCAGCGCACCCCAGCCCATGCGGTTGGGGTCGTTGTAGCTGGCGAACGAGAAATGATGTTTCGCCTTGAGCCAGCCGTGGTCGGCTCCACCCAGGCTGTTGAAGGGTCTGCGTTCAATCACGACGGTTCTCCTGTTGCTGTTTCGCGCCAGCTGGCGCATGGCAAGCAAGATAGGGCCATACGCATCGACTTGGAATGATCATCAGGGAAACGAACTGTCACCGAATTGCGACTGGCGTGTACTTTCGTTTTAGCGACCACGCTGTTCTGATCCATGACCTTTGGCCCTTCGGCAGACGGCCTGGGGCAGCATAGGCTGCTTGTGGCGAATCGACATGGGGCTAAGGTCGAGGACGCCAGGCAGAGCGGTACAAGGGGGGCTGGTAATCAGGCGCATGCCACTGGGGATGATGATTCCAGCGAGTGAGCATGCAGAGGCATGCCGCCGGGTCATGGCAATTCAACCAGAGCTGCCCGAAAAACCACCTTGCAAACGAGCAGCTCGTCGAACGGTCGACGGCTTCAATTCACCACAGTTGTCACGGATGAAATCAGGGAGTTCCATGAAAACCAACAAACACCACGAGATCAACCATTCCAAGCGCCGCACGGTTTTTTCCGCATGGGGCACGGGCCTTGCAGTCGTTCTTGGCGTCTATGGCGCGGTGGGGTGCATTGCCGTTCATGCGCAAGCTACCACCGGTAGCGTTTTTGGTTCGGCGCCGGCAGGTCAAACCATCACGGTGCACAGCACGTCCGGAACCCATCGTCATTCCAAAGCCAATGACAAAGGCCACTACACCATCGGCTCGCTGCCTATGGGGGTTTACACGGTGGCATTGGAGAAGGATGGGAACGCCGTCGACACCCGCTCGAACATCAATATCACTGTAGGCCGGGGTGCCGAAGTCGATTTCGCCTGCGGCCACGACCAGTGCGCAGAGTCTGCAAACAACTAGTACATCAACTTGCAAGTCGTGAAACGTCATTGTCGACGGCGTTTCTGATCAGCATCCTGTCGGTTGACGCTCTGCTGTACGAGCGCGGTCGCGACGCGTCCCAGAGGCAGGCCGCCGTTCCATCGGCGGCCTGCTGGCCATCATCCGTCAGCCCTGCTTGATGGTGTTTGCAGGTACGAAGGTGTAGCCCATCGCCTGCAAGCCCTGGACGATTTGCTGCAGGTAGCTGATATCCAGGTACGGGTGGAAGAAGAAGCTCTGTACGCTGTCCTGGATCACGGTGTTGCAGTTGGCGCTGTAGAGGATGTCGGCCGGGAAGCGTGGCGGGTTGTTGTTGAATTCGACCAGTTCAACGTTGCCGAGTTGTTCCGGTATCACGACCGAGTTGTAAATATCGCGCACCAGGTAGGGGAAAAACTCGCCGTAGATTTTGCTGTAATCCGGCGTCCCGGTGCCGCAGGTCCCGTTCGGGCACCAGCCGGCCGCATACAGGCCGCGGTCGTAGCGTGCGGTGAACGCGGGCTGGAACACCTGATAGTCGATCGCCGAAGCCGCGTAGTGTGGTGGAACGAAAATGGTCGGTGGGGAAAAACCCGCCAGGACAAATTCCATCTGGCCATTCGTGATGCGTCGCTGCGCCCACAGCATGGAATCTTCCGCCACCGGAGTGTCGAAAATCACGGAGTTGGCGGAGTTGATGTGGGCACGGAAGAACTCAAAATCGTCGCCGCTGGCGCCGCTATAGGGGTTGGCGATATTCGAGTACTGGTGCGTATACCCGTGCATCAGCAGCGTGCCGCCTTTGGACTGCATGTAGCGCAGTGCACTGACCACGCTGCGGGACTGGTACATGTGTTCGGAAACCGGTACGCCGTTGTTGTATACCCCGTTCGGATCCACGTAGAACGGGATCACCGCCACGCTGAATGGCACGTTCTTGCTGTACAGGTAGTCGGCGATCGCACGCAGTTCGACCGGATCGGCGTCCGGGCCGACATCCTCGATGCGCACCAGCGCGCGCTTGCGCGACGGCATGGTCGGGTTGGATACCTTGCCGATCAGGTCAACGGCCGCGAGATAGCGGTCGTTCGGCCCCGTATAGCTGAAGGGAATCTCGCCGATATAGGTCAGATTGGCGCCGCGGGTGGCCCAGTTGATGGTGCCGCTGACGTCATTGGTTGCCGCGGCGAGTACCTGCGCCTTGGTGGGATCGTTGATCGTCGTCTGCAGCAGGCCGCTTGGAACTGACAGTGCATTACGCTGCAGCGCGACGCCTTTGTAGGTCACCGTCAGCGCATTGCTGAAGTCGAAAAACATGGGCGTGAAGCCGTACTGCCCGGCAAAGTTGCTCGCACGGGCGGACAGCTGCCAGATGTTGTCGTTCATCCACAGCACCGGCTTGGTGGTTGCCAGCACGTCGTCAAGCAGCGCGGTCGGCAGCGGTTCGCCATAAGTCGAACCGACATAGATCAGGCCGGTGTAGCCGCTGAGTTCACCCGCGACGTAGTTCACCGCCGGATGCAAGGTGTACTTGCTGCCATGGGTGACCAGATTGCCGGCCATCACGCCGTAGGCCTCGCCCAACCAGCCCCATTGGCCGGAGCTGTCGTACAACACCAGTGTGTTCTGGTTCGGGTTTGCACCAGGTGCGCCGGGGTAGTGGTTCGATGTCGGCAGCAGTGCCGACAGCGCGTGACTGACTGGCGTCGAGAGGACGGTCAGTGACCCCTTCGTCGGCAGTGCCGCGCGCGGCGGCGGCGGCGGCGCGGGAAGCATGCGGTGGTCAGCGTGCTGAACGGCCGGCGCAGGCGTAAAGGTCAGTGGCGCTGCACTGGCGACAGACATCGGGCCGGATGCCGCAGCGAATACCAGTACGGCACTGACGACGAGGGATTTGAGAGTCGACAGCCCGACAAGCGTTGATCTGGTCATGGGAAATCCTCACACGCAGTGATGGGATCGGCGCGCAGCTGTCGCGCGCATTGCTGGAAATGCGATACACATCCCGAATGCCCAGGCCCCTGATCCCGTGAAAGGGACGCCTTGCCCTCCGTTGGCAAACTTACTTGCGACCGAATTGCCCGAATTCTCCTTTGCCTATTATAAATACTATTTTAAGTCAAGTGCAACATCGAAAATATTCACCATTAATTTCTAAAATCTTAACTTCTAGTTTGCAATATTGAACATCAAGGCAAAGTTTCAGCTGCCGACATCGGCTTGACTACAGGCACTCCCCCGCCCAATCGAGGCGCCTGCGGCCGGCTTTTCGCGACTGAGCATGGGGACAAGGACAGGACGTCCGAGTAGCAGGATTGCGTCGCAGTCCTGTTGGGGAAGGGGAAAGCGCATGCAGGATGTCCTGATCATCTGCGGCACGCGTCCGGAAATCATCAAGCTGGCACCGCTGTATCACTGCCTGCGCGCCAGCGGATGGGTGCGGCCGCGCTGGCTGCATACCGGGCAACACGACGGGATGGCGCATCAGATGCTTGCCTGCTTCGGCATTGTTCCCGACGTTTCGCTCGAGCGCGGTGGCGATGGGTTGAACGAGTTCAGTACGCGCTGCCGCGCCTTGCTCGACACGGTGATGTCGAGCGGGTCTTGGTCGCTGGTGGTGGTGCAGGGCGATACCGAGAGCACCTTCCTCGGTGCGTTATGCGGTTTCTATCATCATGTTCCCATCGCGCACGTCGAAGCAGGCCTGCGTACCTATGACCTGGAACGGCCATTTCCCGAGGAGGGCCTGCGCCAGATGGTCAGCCGCATCACCCGTTTCCATTTCGCACCGACCGAGCGCGCGGCGCTTGCGCTGCGCGAAGAGGCAATTCCGCAAGAGCGCATATTCGTCACCGGCAATACCGTGATCGACGCGCAGCACTGGGTGGTACGGCACCACCGGATACAGCGTAGCGTAGAGGGCCGCGGCCACCTGCTGGTCACCTCGCATCGCCGCGAGAACTGGGGCAGCGACTTGCGCGAGATCTGTTATGCGATCGCTGAGGTCGCGAGTCGTCACCCGGATTTGCAGGTGCTGTTTCCTGTGCATCTCAACCCCGTGGTGAGCCAACCTGTGCATGCCATCCTGGGTGAACTGGCCAACGTGCACCTGAGTTCGCCGTTCGGTTATCTGGAAATGCAGCAGGCATTAATCGACTCCTGGCTGGTACTGACCGATTCCGGCGGCCTGCAGGAAGAAGCACCCACCTTTGGCGTGCCGCTGCTGGTGCTACGTACCGAAACCGAGCGGCCGGAGGCGATCGAAGCCGGTTGCGCCCGGCTGGCCGGCACGCAACGAGCTTCCATCGTGGCGCAGATCGAGGAGCTTTGGTCGGACCCGGCCGCGTACCAGTCAATGGCGCGCGCGGGCAATCCGTTCGGTGATGGCCGTGCCAGCGTACGCATCGTCGATCTGCTGCAGAACGCGTTGGCGTGCGACGAACGCCTGCGCGCAGCGATCTAACGGGGTGGAGGTGGAGCATGCGGTGGCTGGATGCATTCTCAACCTACCTGTACGGCCTGAGTGTGGCCGTCACCGCGATCGCATTGCTGATGCTGGTCAGCGGCCTGGACGATCTGTTTATTGACATCGTTTACTGGTTGCGCCGGCTGTGGAAGTCGTTGTTCATCTACCGCAGGCACGAGCACACTAACTACCACGAGCTATACCTTCCCGCGGAAAAGCCGTTGGCGATCATGGTGCCAGCCTGGCATGAAACCGGCGTGATCGGTCATATGGCCGAGCTGGCCGCGACCACGCTGGATTACGAGAACTATCACATTTTCGTCGGCACCTACCCGAACGATCCGGATACCCAGCGCGACGTCGACGAGGTATGCGTGCGTTTCACCAACGTGCACAAGGTGGTGTGCGCGCGGCCGGGGCCGACCAGCAAGGCCGATTGCCTCAACAACGTGCTGGACGCGATCCTGCAGTTTGAGCGGCGCGCCCACATGACGTTCGAGGGCTTCATCCTGCACGATGCCGAAGACGTCGTGTGTGAGCATGAACTGCGGCTGTTCAACTACCTGGTTGGCCGCAAGGACCTGATCCAGATCCCCGTCTATCCGTTCGCGCGGCAGTGGAACAACTTCACCAGCCTGCATTACCTGGACGAGTTCGCCGAACTGCACGGCAAGGACGTGCCTGTGCGCGAAGCACTGGCGGGGCAGGTGCCCAGCGCCGGCGTCGGCACCTGCTTCAGCCGGCGCGCCGTGCTTACGCTGATAGACGCGGGCAACGGCGTCGCGTTCGATGTGCAGAGCCTCACCGAGGACTACGACATCGGCCTGCGCTTGAAGGCGTGGGGCATGGAGGAGATCTTCGTGCGCTTCCCGGTGCTTCGCTACCAGCGCCGTCCAGCACGCGAGAACCATCTCGGCCAGAGCTGGCGCGAGTCCAACGTGATCTGCGTGCGCGAATACTTTCCCGACCGTCTGGGGACGGCGGTGCGGCAGAAGTCGCGCTGGATCATCGGCATCGTCTATCAGGGCTACCGTACCCACGGCTGGAGGCATGGGCTGGTGCTCAACTACTTCCTGTGGCGCGACCGCAAGGGCGCGATCAACAACTTCGTCAGTTTCACCGCGATGCTGATCCTGCTCCAGTTGATCGTGATCTGGCTGCTGCAGCAGGTGTGGATGGAGGCGCCGCGCTTCGTCTCGATCTTCGAGGGACGACCATGGTTCGACTTCATACTGATTGCGAACATCGCGTTGATGGGCAACCGCATGCTGCAGCGGATCATCTTCGTGTCCGGCTACTACGGCGTGAAGCAGGGTTTGTTGTCGGTACCGCGGTTGCTGTGGGGCAACTTGATCAATTTCCTCGCCAACTGGCGTGCGATTCGCCAGATCATCAAGTGCGGCGATCCACGTCGCGTGGCCTGGGACAAGACCACTCACGACTTTCCCAGCATCAGCGGCGAGAACCACGCCAAGCGCTCGCTCGATGAGATACTGGTCGCGAACGGCGCGGTATCGGCGCTGGAATTGCGCGAGGCGGAGCGGCATCGCATCGACGGTCTGCAACTGGGCAGCTCGATGATTCATGAATGCCGGATCACCGCCGCGCAACTGGCCCGCTCGACCGCCGAGCAGATCGGCATCAGTTGCGAATCGGTGGATCTGGCCGGGTTACCGCACGAACTGCTGGATGCGATCTCGGCATGCGTGGCGCTGCACTACGCGGTACTGCCGCTGCGCTACGAAGGCCGCACGCTGGTTCTCGCCAGCGAGTCCTATATTGATCCGGTGTCGCTGGCCGCGATCGCGCGCCAACTCGGCCGGCCGGTGCGCTATGTGATCGCACACAAGGGCCAGGTCGCGGTCGGTCTGCGTCGCTGGTATGCACATGTGTGCGACCGCGATCGCGACCCGCATCGCCTGCTCGACGCCGCTGTACGCAACGGGCGAATCCATAGAGACCGTGTCGCGCCGTTGTGGGACAGCTACGTATCGCGCCAGGTCATGCTGGGCGAAATCCTGGTCGCGCAAGGTCATCTGGATGAAGTGGCATTCAAGTCATTGCTGCTGAGCCATGCACGCAGCGTGCAGCCATTGGGTGAATTCCTGGTTGAGCAGGGCGTGATCAGTCGCGAAACATTGGATCGCCTGCTGGCCCTGCAGACAGCGCTGCAGCCGAGCATCGCCAGCCTCCTCGAAAAGGATGGCGATGTACCGGTGCAGCTGGTGACGCCAACGGAGCAAGCAGCATGAAACGACCTTGGCCAACCCGATGTGCGATGGCTTTGTTCGTGATGGCGCCGGCGTGGTCGCTCTATGCGGCAGGCCAGGAGTCCGCTGGCGGAGCCAACCGCTACCAGCAATTCATGGTGTACCCGCATCGGCAGGCGGGTTACGCGGCCATGCGTGCCGGCGACGAGCGTGTCGCCGTTGCGGAGTTCCAGCGCGCACGCGCGCTGGCACCACAGAGCATCGATACAGCATTGGATCTCGCCGAGGCCTATCGACATTTCGGTCATGCGACGCAAGCGCAGAATGTGCTGGACGAACAACGTCGCTACACACCTGACGATCAGCGACTGCTCGCCCCCAAGCCCGTTGCAGTGGCACCAGCGGTCGACTGCAGTCGCGATGGCAGGCCAGTATGTCGCGCCCAACGCGGCTTCGACGATTTGCAGACGGGTAATCTCGCCAGGGCGCAGGCAGAACTCGATGCGCCGGATTTCGCGCGTGGCCCCGAAGGTCGCGCCTTGCGCCATGCGCTGGTCCAGCGTGCGATTTATCTCGGAGACCGTCAGCGAGCCGATGCGCAACTGGCCGAGCTGGACGCCAGCGACAAGCTCAGTACCGATGAGCGTGGCCAATGGTTCAATCTGCTGCTCCAGCTCGGCAAGCTGGATGCAGCACGTCAGTTGCAATCACGCGGCGGACTGGATGCGCCGGAGCAGGATCTGGCCATGGCTCAGGCTTTGGGCAACAGCGGCGACCGCAAGCTGTTGGCCGCATACATGGCCTCCCGCCAACCTGCATTCACCAGTGAAAAAGACGAGCGGCAATGGGTAAATCTGCTCGCGTCAATGGCGCACGAGCGACCGGAGCTGCTGGCCCGTTATGCTTCGCGCTATCCCGCCAACGCGGCGTTGCAGGCACGACTTTCGGTGCCGTTGGCGATGGCGCGCGGCGACAGCGCGATGGCGCAACGCCTGCTGTCGCGATTGCCTGGCGAAAGCTTTCGCGAGGATCGTTTCAGCCTGGATCTGCAGCAAGGCCGGTACGCCGAGGCAAAGCAGCAGGCCGAGGCACTGATTGCCCAGCCGGAAGGACACCATCTGCTCGATCCGCTCAGCTATCGTCTGATGGAAGCCGGTGCACGCGATGAGGTAAAACAACTACTGATGGGTGCGTATCCGTTTGCCGGCAATCCGAACTCGGCCGCTTTGTTTTCTCGCTTGGCCGTGCTGGCTAGCGAGCAGCCAACGCTGTTTTCATCCGATGACCGCGCACACCTGCAGCGGCCGCTGGAAAGCGTGCCGCTGCGTATGGCGCAGATTCCTATCCTCAGCGCATTGCGCGACTGCGATGGCATCCGCCAGGTGATGATCGACCTCTCACCGAGCTATCCCGCCGAAATGTGGCGGCAGCTCGGCGATTGCTATGGCAGCGACCGACCCGGTCTTGCCGAGTACGCCTACGCCGAGGCCAACAAGCGCAAGCCAGACAGCGACGTCACCCGCGCGCTGGCCTATCAAGCCTACAGCGCGCAGGACTACGCAACAGCCTTGCAAGCCTGGCGTTCGGTGCCGGTAGCGCACATGAAGTCGGCCGACCTGATTGCTGCTGCGACGACCGCACTCACCGTCGACGAACCGGCCGTCGCACGCTCTTGGCTGGATACCTATGCGGCGCAGGGCGGTCGGCAAGACGACACTTACTGGTGGTTGCGCGCGCAGGCGGACGAGCCGCGCGATCCAGCATTGGCCCGTACCGATCTTGAAAACGCCGTGGCCCAGCATCCTGACCCTCGCTACTACGCGCGCCTTGCGGCCTTGCAGAGCCATGCGGGCGAAGCGCAGCAGGCGCTGGTTTCGCTGCAGCGCGCCAGTGTGCTTGCACCCGGCGACAGCAAGCTGGCCGCTTCGCTGGGTTATGCCTACCTGCTTGTGGGCGCCCCCGACAAGGCGGTAGTGCAGTTCGAGCGGGCGCATCAGGGCAACCCGAACGATCCGGCATTGACCCGACAGTTGCTCTATGTGCACCAACAACTCGGCGACAGCGCCGAGGCACAGACGTACGCCGCGCAGGCGATCGATCAGCTCGGTCCGGCCGACACGGACGTTCTCAACAGCAAAGCGCAGCAAGACGAAGACGAACAGCGCTATACCTTGCAGCGTCTGCACGAAGATCTCGGCCGCAAGTGGCGCTTCAATGCCGATATGACGCTAGGCGATACCGTGTCCTCCGCGGCCAACACGGCGGCGCCGGGCGTGTCCTATCGCAGCTACATGCAACTCGAGGCGCAATACCGCCTCGATCCGCATCTCACCGGCGGCGACGCCAATACGCTTGCCGCCTACGCGCGTATTTTCGCCGGTAGCGGCGCCAGTGGCTCGGTGTGGCCTGTCCATTCGCCGATGCTGGGCGTGGGCATACATTGGAAACCACTGATCTCGCAGAACATCGTGTTGTCAGCTGAGCAGCAGACACCGGTCGGCAATAGCCGCAACACCGGCAACGACACCATGCTGCGCGCCAGCGGATCATGGTCCTTCAGTCCACGGTTCAGCGACGACTGGCATGCGACCGGGCCGAGCTGGTTCACCCAGAATTTCTATGTCGACATCGCCCGCTACCTGCGCGCCAAACAGACGGTGTTCACCGCCAACTATCAGCTGGGCTGGCAACGCAAACTGGTCGACGGCCAAACCATCGAGCCTTATGTGCATCTGCAATACACCGGTATCGACCGCGCGCACGGTGCGGGCTATGCGCGCGACGCGCGGATCGGTGTCGGCGTGCAGTGGAACCTGTGGTACGGCGAAACCAGCTACGACGCCTACCCGCACCGCTTCAGCGTTGCCGTGGAAGGGCAGCACGCTTTCACCAGTTACCTGCACGAGAACAACGCGGTGTTCCTGATCGCGAGGACGCAGTGGTGAGGCACGCGCTGCGCTGGCTTGCGGGGTTGACGCTGTTGCTGGCGCCGCTGCTGGCCGCCGCGAGCACGGCGATCTTCTACCAGCCCCAGCTGCGCGATCGCGAGGTCGCACAAGCGCAGTGGCCGTCTTTGTTTGCACAACTGCACGCGCAGGGCTTTGACACGTTGGTGGTGCAGTGGACTCAGTACGGCGACGCGTTCGGCGACCCGGCCGGACATGCGTGGTTGCTGCAGCGCGTGCGTGAGGCGCGCGCCGCCGGTTTGCACATCGTGTTGGGACTGGGCAGCGACCCCGCGTTTTTCCAGCGCCAGGAAGCGTCGCCGGTGGCGCTGGACGACTATCTGCTCACGCTGTCACGTCACAACGCCGAGGTTGCCCGACGCTGGGCCGACGACCTGAGGGGCGAAACGATTGCTGGTTGGTATCTGCCGATCGAGATCGACGACAGGCGTTGGCGCGATCTGGCCGCACGCAAGCAGCTGCAGGATTATCTAGTCTCCGAGCGTCGCCAGCTGGACAGGATCGCGCAACGGCCGGTTTACGTGACCTCGTTCTTCGCGGGAAATATGACGCCATCGCGCTATGCCGAGCTGCTGGCCGACGTCCAGCGCAGCGGCGTGCGCGTCTGGGTGCAGGACGGTGCGGGCACCGGGCGCCTGGACCGGGGAGAGCGCGAGCTGTATCTCGGCGCGGCGAGCCAATGTGCAGGATCGCATGCGCACGGCATCGTCTACGAGATCTTCCGCCAGACCGGCGCGGACAAGGCGTTCACTGCCTCGGCGTTGCCCGCCGTCGAAGCGAGCGCGGCATTGGCGCAGCGAGCGCCGTGCGAGGGCGACAGCGTTTTCTTCGAGCTGCGCTATCTGCCTGAGATGGCGGAGATACTGCGGCACTAGCAACCGAAGAAAACAAAACGCCTCCATCTGGAGGCGTTTTGTTTTACTTACAAACCGATCACGCGAGGCAATCGATCTATCGCATGGAACGGTCGCTGACTTACTGCGGCACTTTCAGCGGAGCGATGGTCTGATCGAGCAGAGTCCAGTACGACTTGGTGTTCGGAACCATTTGCTCGGCGTAATTCCACCAGAAGAAACCACCGATGAACTTCGGATCTTTATTGGTATTGACCATCGGGTAATAGGTCTTGATCAGGTTCGTTTGCACCGACTTTGGGGCACTGGTGCTCGACGTGCCGATCTCGCCGAAGCCGACCTTGGCGTTCGGGAAGATATTCTCGAGCGCGCTGAAGTCGGCACCCCACGAGGGTGACAGTCCGGTGCAGTCCTGGTAGGGGTAGTAGCTGAAGAGTGCGTAGTCGGCTGTCTGACGGACGCTGGCCGGCAGGAAGGTGGCGGCCCAGGTCTTCCAGTAGTCCTGCGGCAACTGCCAGCAATTGTTGCCCTTGCTGTCGTCGTTGTAATACAGCGTGACGGCGGTCTTGCCACCGACACCCTTCACGATCGAGCTGGCGGCGGCGACCATCTGCCCGATGGCAGTCTCCTCGGCATTCACCGTGGCATCGTCACCGCTCGGGTCCTGGCGCAGCCATTCGCCATTGATCTCGTTGGCGACTTCCCACACGTCGACCGTGCCGTTCAAACCGTAGACCAGCTCCTTGGTACGCGCCGTGTAGGTGTTCATGTCCGTCGGGAAGTAGTACGAATCCATGATCTCGCCCATCACGTAGGCCACCGTGTGCAGCTTGACCAGGGCAGGGTAGTACTCCGCGGCGGTCGTGCCGGGATCGAACACCACGCGGACCGTGGGCTTGTACGGCAGCTTGGTCAGCGACGTGACGATCGCATTGATGTTGGACAGGTCATCCAGGGTGACGCCGTAGATGGGTGCTTTGAGCTTTGTTGCCGTCTGGGCATGTGCGCTCGGTGCGAGCGATGCCGATGCGGCGTAGAGGGCTATGGATGCGGCAAGTGGAACCAGAAAGGTCTTTGCGGCAGTTGCGAGCTTTGTCATCGATTGGAATTCTCGTGTTTGGGCGATCCTTTCCCCGATTAGGAGTAGTGGCCATGACGCAAATGGTTGCCACGACATGACGCCGGCACCGCGGAAAAAGTTTGCGGAGTCGGGCTTAGTCGTGCTCGTCCGAGCACTGATGAAAATCGTCCATAAAACGACCCCTTCCCCTGTGCGCGAAGGCAAGAGGATGGCGATGGAACTACCGTTGGGGATGCCAGCGAAGACGGCTAATGCCGTATGGACGGCCGAACCATGTCGGAACCATCCATCAGCACACCGATCGCGTCAGAAGAACTAACCCAGAAAGATTGCGCCTGGACATCACTGGCGTGGCGAGTCTAGCGAATCGACTTTCAGGGGAATCAAAATTTGGTTAGTTCGCGGCAATTTGTCGCAAGGAAGCTGCGTTTTGTGACGCAGTTGACAAGCAAAAGGCTTGCTAAATGAACGAAATGGTTCATCCGCGCGGATGTTGGTGGGTGCGCGCCCTGAGTCTGCGTCTGTGCCGTGGCGTAGACATTTCGCACGTGGCATAGGCGCCACGGCATCCTCGTATCACCAGTCGGTCGGCTTGTAATCCTTCAGGAATTGGCCCCACACGTGCTCACCGGTATTGATACCGTTGATGATCGGGTCGACGATGCGCGCGGCGCCGTCGACGATGTCCAGCGGCGGGTGAAAGCGCTCCTCCAATACCTTCTTGGCGGCCAGCTCGGCGGGATCCTCGTCGGTCACCCAGCCGGTGTCGACGCTGTTCATGTGGATGCCGTCGTTGTGGTAATCGGTGGCCGAGGTGCGCGTCATCATGTTGAGCGCGGCCTTGGCCATGTTGGTGTGCGGATGGCGGGTGGTCTTGAAGCTGCGGTAGAACTGGCCTTCCATCGCGGACACGTTGACGATGTGCTTGTCGCGCTCGGGCGTGCGCAGCATCAGCGGCTTCAGGCGCGCGTTGATGATGAACGGCGCGATCGCGTTGACCAGCTGTACTTCCAGCAATTCCACCGACGGCACCTCAGCCATCAGCAGTCGCCATGAATTGCGCTCGCGCAGGTCGATTTGCTGCAGATCCTGATCGAGCCGACCTTCGGGGAACAAGTGGCTCTGCGCCAGTAATTCCTCCGGCAGCAGCGGCAACTGCGAAAGTTCGGCAGCGCGGGTCAGTCCGGGGATGTTCGATTCGCGACCGGCGAGCGTACTCAACGACGCACCGGCTTCGGGCAGGATGTGCGAGCCGCGCAATCCCTCGTAGTGGCCGACCAGTTTGCGTACATGTTCCGGCATGTCGTGCAGTGCGGCCGTCTCGCCGTCCATCATGTGCGCGTAGAAATCCGGCGGACGGCGCACGGTCTGGCAGGCGTTGTTGATGATGAAATCCAGCCGTGGCCGTGTGGCGACCAGTTCCTGGCAGAACGCCTCGACGCTGGGTGTATGGCGCAGGTCGAGTCCGTAGACCTGCAGCCGATGGCCCCATTCGGCGAAGTCCGGCTCCTCGGCATAGCGTGCTGCGGAGTCGCGCGGAAAGCGTGTGGTGACGATCAATTCGGCGCCCGCGCGCAGCAGCTTCAAGCCGGCCTGATAGCCGATTTTCACGCGGCCACCGGTCAGCAGCGCGACGCGGCCGCGCAGATCAACCAGTTCGGTGCGCTTGGCGTAGTTGAACGCGGCGCAGCTCGGGCACAGCTGGTCGTAGAAGAAATGGATCGTCGAATACTTCTGCTTGCACACATAGCAGTGTTTCGGCTCGATCGACTCGCGCGGCTGCGCGGCGTCGGCCTCGGGGTTGATGTCGTGCGCCTCGAAGCCCAGCGGCGCAAACACGGTTGGCGTAGTGAACACCGGCTTGCGGCGCAGTGCGCGGATACCGGTCTGGTTGAGCACCGTATCCTCCGCCTGGATCTTCGATGCATGCCGCGCCTTCTCGGCCGCTTTCAGTTTGATCCGACGCGCGACCGGGTCAGGGTGGTAGGCCTTCGCCACTGCCTGGTGCAGCCGCTGGCGGTCATCTGCCGGCAACCGATCTAGTAGCTGCCGGTCGGCCGCGACCGACTCCAGCAGCGCCGCGGCAGCGCGCAGGCGCTCCAGCAGTGCGGTGTCCGCGTCGTCAGGGAGTGGTGTAGTGGGCGGTGTGATCGTCAAAGCATTATCCGTAGTTCGAGTGGGGCGGCGCTTCAGGCAGTGAGCCGTGGCCGTGCGTCCGCAACCGCGTATTTTGCCTGTTTTTGGCCGGTTTACGGGGAAACAGGGCTGACAGCCCGGTCGCGTGAGCCAGCCGCAGCCGATCGCTGTCGCTGCAGGGTCGCATTCACGGCAACCATGGAGTTCGCGTATTGCCAGCTACCGCACACTTTCATGGCATGCGGAATGCAAGAGTGGTGACGTAGTTATCCAGGAGGGATGGCTCGAATACCCGGGCGGGACGTGGCGCTAGCAGAGTTGAGCGTCACGGCTGACCACAACTAGAAGGTTGCTTCGTGAGTTTGCAAGTCGCTTCATTTTTGAGTGTGCCAGCGGCCGTACCGGCCCTCTCTATTCCTGTCTCGACCCTTGGCATCGATGCCATCCTGGGGAATCTGCCTACCGCGCATCAAGCGCCACCGATCGGAAGCCGCATTGCCGGGCAGGGCTGCTACGGTGCGCGAAAGCCTGCCAGCATGGGCATCGCCGCTGCGATTCAGCACACTCCGCGTATCCGCTTTGTCTATTTTCCGGCCGCCGACGGCAACGATCGCCAGATGGCCTGCCACCAGCACCTGGTCACCGCCGAAGTGCTGCTTGACCGCGTGCTGGCTGCCCATGCCGCCGGGCTTCGCTCGATGGTGCCTGCACTCGACTATGCCGCCGAGGCGCGCGCTATGGTGCGGCCGCCGCGCGGGCTGTTTCACACCGCCACGCTGGAATACCGCCGCTGGTACGACGCCGACGGCACCGCGCGTGCGCAGCCGCTGAGCCGGGAAGCTCTCGCGGCTCAGCTGGCGATCACCGATCGCCTGTCGTTGGAGGAAGCGCGAAACCGCGCTGCCCATCGCTCGCACGCCTTGCCAGAAGCCGACCAGGCGTGGCTGATCGATCGCGGCAACACGCCGTTGCAGCAGCGTCCGCTCAATCACACGGAGTTCCACGCCCTGGTCAACGCCATCGACGGCGTCTGGCTGACCTCGACCGGCACATCGCATGGGGAATGCGCGAATCGCCAGATCGCGCTGCGCGTCGCCGCCATGCTGGGCAGCCTGCTGGACGAGTACATCGCCTCGCCGTTCAAGGTCGACGCCCTGGCGCAGGCGTTCACCGAGCGGCATCTCAATCACCTGCGCCAGACCATCGAAAGCACGCGCCAGGCGGAATCCGCCCTGGGTGTCCTGCTGACCGGCCCCAAGGCCTGGTTCGCCGCCAAGACCGTGCGGATGCGGGCCGAACACCAGATAGGCCTGGCCATGTCACCGAGCGTATTCCCGGCGCTGAACCTGACCGTGCGCCCGGTGGTCGCCGTGGTGGGTGGCCGGCTGCGCACCTTCGTGCATGGCTGGCATCGCGGTGGCGCAAGCGTCGCCAAGGTGGCGCCGGCGTTCACCGCGTTCGGTTGAGCGAGGCCTGGACGGCTCCCGCCGAGCGAGCCTGTTAGCTGTTCCAATCCAACGCACCTGAAGCCCGGCTGCGCACGCCTCATGGCATGTTGGTGCGCGGCTGATGACGAAAACCCGGATATGTACCACGCGAGTTCATCGCTACCGCAGCTCTCGTTCACAACGTGAGCTGCGGCATCCGAGCTGCTTCAATCCATCAGGTTGCACCGCCCAGAGTGGAATCTGATCTCACAGCGCCAGGGCGAGCTTGATCATGACCTGGCCCGATCGGTAGCTGTGGTTGAACTGGTAATCGTAAGCGCCTTCAAGTGACCACCTAGTGCTGCTGGCGAGCAGAAGCCCGGCGCCCAGGTCAAGCAGGTCCCGTCCCGGCTTGACGCCTGTGGCCGTGAATGACGGGCCACCGCTTTCGAAGGATGCTGTATTGCTCACGGCCTCGCCGCGGAACGAATGCAGCCAGTTGGCATGAATCTCGGGGCGTATGGTCAACGGGCCGGAATTGGCGAGATCACGGGCGAGTTTCACGCCGAGGCCAGACTGGAGAAAATCGTCGCTCTGCTTATCGACCTTGAGATTGACGGCGTTGCCGCCGACTTCGCTGTAGCCGGGAGTTTTCAAACGCGTGTACTGCAGCGTGGCTGTTGGCGTAATGACGGTGCGCCCGTCACCCACGTAAAAGTGGTAGCCGGTTGCACCGAAGGCGGTGTACTGATGGCCGCTGTAGTCGGCTCTCGCCGTCTCGTTGGTCCCTGGAAACACGACCCGCCGCGAGCTCGAATAGTCATCCAGCCCATACACAAGGGCTGCATTGACGAACCAGGGGCCCGACGCATAACCAAGATAAGCGGTTGCCTGATAGGAACGGATGTTGCCCCGACTCTGTGAGTCGAGGCCGTCGAGCGTGGAGCGGGCGTATCTGACGCCGACACCGGCCGTGATCGCCTGACTGAGCGGAATATCGAGACCGAGCATCGCGCCATGACTGTTGTCGGTATATCCCTCGTATCCGTTGTGGTCGCGCTGTGTGCCGGCAAAGCCGAACGCAGCCCCCCACAGTTGTGGATCCCTCTTGTCGGGTTGGCATGCTGCAGCATCATCCCGGCGCTGCCTGTTCCGATCATCAGGCTGATCACTCTGCTCGCATGGCAGCTGGATGCTTTCCATGTGCGCGGCCCACAGTCCCTGCAGCTGCTGGGTGACGCGGTAACTCGCCTGCGGTGCTGCGAGGCTGGCCGCACCCGGCTGAAGCTGCGCCAGCGCACCGGCGACGGCGGCAGCGTTCGGCAACAGTGTGATCGCCGTCAACAGCGGCGCGGTCGCTGGCGTCAATGGCAGTGCGTCGATGACCGGGGCGATGATCGGCGCCGTCGGATTGGCTACCGGGCCTACGACAGTCGCCAGCGGAACCTGCGTCGCCACGATCTGCACCAGGCCGTTCGTGGTCGGCGCCGCCGAAAACAGGTAGCGCGTGGTGTTGCTGGTCGCGGTCACGGTGCTGCCATTGGTACCGCTGGTGGCATCGACAATCTTGAAAATGCTGCCCACAGGGATCGGCCCGGTGACGGTCACGTTGACCTGCAGTGCATTGCCGATGGTGGCCGCGCCGACCGGCACGATCTTGCCGTAAAGCGATGGACTGAAGATGGTGGTGTTGATGGTGCCTGCCACCGGAATCGCGAAGGCGCCTGCCACATTCAGGGTATTGGTATTGAGCGAGTAGGCCGCGGCATTCGCCTGGCCGGTAATCAGCGCATTGCCGCCGACTACATTGATCTGCTTGAGCCCGCTCGCGGCGCCCACGGCGCCATTCAGGATACTGTTGGCATTCAGTGTCAGCGTGCCGGTGCCAGCTCCCGCCGAGTTGGTGATGGCGGCCTTGACGGTCTGGCCCGCGCCGACATTGATGAAGCCGTCGCCAGCAAAATCCATCGTTGATCCGGTGTTGCTGGTAAAGCCCCCGTTGAAATTGACGGTACCGGTGCCGGCTACCGAGAACGTTGTCGAGTAGACCGGGCCGTTGAAGGTAACCGTGTTGGCATTGGCGCCGGCGGAAATATTGAGGAAGGTGGTGCCGATCGCACCGACGAATCCGGTCACCGTCGAACTGTTGTTGAACAGGATGCTCGCCGTATTCGCGGCATTGGTGGTGATCGCGCCACCGGGGTCATTGCCTGTATTGATGTCCTGGGCGCCCACGGTGAGCAGGCCGGGGCCTCGCGTATCGACGCCACTGGCCACGCCGACCGGATTGACCACGCCGGGCAGCACGACGACTTCGCGGGCCACGGTCATCGGAAGCCAGGCCAGCATGGTCGTGCCGAGGAGGGGAATGAAGAGTGTTTTTTTCACGGGGAATGTCCTGCAGGGTTTGCGAACGAAGCTCGCGGCTGTGCTTGGCCCACTGGGTCAGCAGGTGCGGAACGCTCGTCAATCCCCGTTTGGCGTATCACCCCGGAGGTAAACGTGTGTGACCTGGAAACGGGAACAACTACCCTCGCCACGGCGGACGATGTGCCCGCGTAGCTGATGCTGTGGCTCTGAATGACAACCGACGCCGCCCGGTCGGCTGTGCGACCGCGAATGTCTTGCGTCAGGTGGATGGGTGCGGAAAGCAGCAGGATCTGTCCTGCTGTCGTGGCTGCATCATTTTGCGAGAAATGCTGCAGTGCTGGTGCGCACTAGGCACTTACCAGCGTGATGCGGGTGTGCAGGGCGTCTTGGCCTGCATCCACGGTGCACTGACGTTCACTCGCAGGACATCTGCAACGAAAGAGACTTCGTGTTTTGAACCAAGGGAACAGTAGTGCACCACGGTCATGCAGTTGAACGTTCCTCCAGCCGGCGCGGATCGCGTCGGTTCTTGACGCAATGCAGCCTGTGGCTGGCCGGCTGCCTGATGGCGGCAGGCTCCCATGCACATGGCAGCGGGATGCCGGACCCGGGAAGTTCGCAAGGGTCAGCGTCCGAACGGCTGTCCATCCAGCTCAACAACGACCGCATGACCCTGGCGATGACCAAGGTTCCGCAGGTCTATCTCTACGGCGTCATCGACGCCGACGCGCCGCAACGCTTCGAAGCGATGGTGCGGTCAGGAAAGATCCCCAGCGGATCCGATGTCTACCTGAATTCCCCAAGTGGAGACCTGCGTGCCGGCCTGGCGTTGGGGCGGTTGTTCCGGGCAGGTTCGATGGTGACGCATCTGGGAACGCCACGACGCACCCGGCGTTCGGGATACGCCAGCAAGACGGCCGTCTGCGTGGATGCATGCACCTATGCGTATTTCGGCGGGCTTTACCGGTGGGCACCCACAGGCAGTGACCGCATCGGCCTCTCCTCACACGATGTGATGGATCCGCCGGCGAGAGTCGTGGGGCAGGCCCAGCAGAGCTCGGGCGACATCGCGTCGTACCTGAAGGACATGGACATCGATCCGGATGGTTTCACGCAGGCTCTGAAAACCTCGCGCGATGCGCTGGTCTGGTTGACCGCCGACCAGATGATGTCGACGGGACTTGCCAACAATGGAAGCCTTCCGCTCATAGCGAAATACGCGCCGTCGTCCACGGCGCCCTATCTGGTACTCAGCCAGGTCGATCGTCATGGCGAACATCGGATAACACTGCAGTGCAAGCCTGCTGGCGTGACGCTCACCGCCTACGATCTGGTGGGCACCGCGCGTGCGCGGGAGATCGTTTTGCACGGAACGCGGTCGTATTTCGAGATCGACCGCCAAGAGATGCTGATGCAACAGCATGACGGCGCCAGTGTTGCCAGCGAGTCGGTGATGATCACCCGGCAATACCCGCCCACGCAGCTGGGACATCTGCTTTATGCGCGCTCAGTCGGTGCCTGGGTCGGCGGCAGGAACAACGCATTCCGTTACGGCTTTGCCTTCCAGCTCCAACCCGTCAGAAAAGCGCTGGAGGAGTACTACCAGGCCTGTTGGCGCGCTGCGCCGTGGCCGACCAAGTAGTAGACAGCGATGCTCGATGCGTCTGCGGATAGGTACGCTTATCCCTCAGCTCAATAGTTCACATTGACGGTTACGGTATCGGAGTAGCTGTCGGGCGTGTAATTGGCGCTGGGTGCCGTCGCGTAGACAGTCATCGATTGGACGAGGCCGCTTCCCGTACCCGCTTTACCGTTGCCTACTGTCGTCGAGGTAGCCGTGTTGCCCCATGGCGTTCCGCTGGGGCCGGGTGTGGAACTGAGCTGGTAAGGCACCTTGTCGGTGTTGCCGCCGATGGTGCCTGCCATGACGCCGGCTCCCGTGGTGCTGCCATTGGAAGGCGCCAGGCCCACGAAATAAGGCGTGCCATTGGTGCAGGTCGCATTGAGAGTATTGCTGGCGGTCGTGTTGACGGCCGTCGAGGGAACCGCCCCGAGATTGACGTTGTTGGCGGTAACGACACAGGCTTTCTGGACCGTGGCGGTTGTCACAAATGAGGTGCTGCCGCTGGCACTGTGATTCGGGCCGCTGGTGCAGGAGCTGGGCGGAGTGCCAGTGTTCATGGTGTAGGAGCTGTCGACGGTTACCGTGAGCGTACTGTTGTAGATACCGACCGGAGCGGTCGTCTGCCCGCCAGGCAGTTGCGCATAGAACGGCGTGGTGCCGGCGACCGTGCTTGGGCCGAGCAAGCCGCCCGGAATGTGCACCGCGATACTCAGTGGTATCGGTATCGCCAGTATTGTGATCGAGCCCCATATCTGGGTATCCGACGGATTGGCATAGAGCTGGTATTGCAGCGTGTTGCTGCCGCTGCTGAGTAGCAGGCGCGGGTTGGCCTGGGCGCTGCCGGTGCCGGTGCCGGTATTGAGGTTGAGGCACATGGCGACATCTGCCTCCGGCGGAAGTACGAGGCCCAGAATCCCTGTACTGGTGCAGGACCACCCTATCGAGCCGGTGACATTGACAGTGCCCGTCGTGAGGTCGACCGTGCCGAACGAGACATTGGCGATGGTCGGGTTGGCGCAACTAACCGACTGAGCCTGGGCCAGGCGCGGCAAGCCCAGGCTGCCTAGTACCAGCAGGGCGATGAACAGCAGCAGGCGTTGACAGCGGCTCATGGTGAAGTGTCCTGGCGGCAAAGGAGGGGGCCGATCGCGGGAATGCTCTTGCTGTCGTTGTGGTAATCGAAACTCGCCCGACAGGTACCGGAGGGCGTGTTCACGATGATCGTGTTGTGTTCACCGAGGGTGTCCAGGTAGACGGCGCCATCGAAGCCGATCATGGCGCCGTTGTCGGCCTGGCCAGCGATGGTTACACGGCTGCCAACCGGCAGCGGCTGGCCGCTGGCGTCGTGCAGGGTTACCGAGGCGGCGCGTATCGTCGTGATACCGAAACGCACCAGCGTGCCGGCGCGGTCGGTCGGCGTGGCGAGCGCCTTGACGCGATCTATCCGCACGTCGGCCGGGAGGTCCATCGGATCGATGCTGAGCTGGTTGTTCTGGTAGGCATTCAGCGGGCTGACCAGCAGCAGGCCCAGTCGGTCGGTGGTGCCAATCAGGTTGTTCTCCAGTTTCACTGGCACCTTGGCGATGCCGTCGGTGGAGATCACTGCAAAACCATCGCTGATGTGTCGTGCGGCGAACACATCGCCGCCCATGAATACCAGCGCACCGGTGGCACCCGCATACGCGTAGCGGGTATCGCCCATGGCGTTGACGCCGACATCCAGCTGACCATAGCGGCCCAGATAATCCAGTTCACCTTGGCCACCATTCTGGTTATCGCCCTGGCGCACGGCAGCGCGCCAACTGAAGCCGCCCTCGCTTCGCGGCGACTGGCTGGCATTGAGGGCGAAGCTGGTGCGATTGCCATCGCGCTGCACACTGCCGCTCATGGTGATGTTGCGATCCAGCGCCAGGGTGGCGACCAGGAAGACGCTTCGATTGGCTGAGCGATCCAGGTTCTGGTTGAAGCTGAGATTCAGCGACAACGATCGTCCGACGGATTTGAACCAGTACGCGCTCGCGTAACGCGTGGCGTCCTGCTGCGGGTAGCGCAGGTGCAGGTAGCTCACGCCGAAGCTGCCCAGGCGATCGGTGCTGTAGCCGGCTACCGCCTGCGCGCTGATGCGGGGCGGCGGCGGACCGTAGAGCGTGGCCACATCGCTGTAGTCGCCGCGGGTGCGAATGCCGTTGACGCTGAAATTGATGCGCTCGTTGCGCCAGCTGTAGCCCAGCGCGTACAACGTGCCGCCCTGACCGTCGTGTTCGCTCCGTGCCAGCGACGCGGAAACCACGCCGCCGGCAGAACCCAGCAGCAAGGCACCGCCACCGCCGGCATCGATCAGTCCGCGGGTGGCCTCGGCATGTGCTTCGACGGTGAGGCTGTTGCTGACGCCGTAGCGCCAGGTACCACTGCCAACGGGATCGTGGCCGTAATCGAACGAGTTCAGGCCATAGTTCTTGCGCACCACGCCGAACTCCGCCGACCAGTCGGAGAGGCCTTGCTGCAGCAGCTGGCGTTCGTCGTACAACGAGAAATTGAGCGTGGTGGCGCGGCCCAGTGCATCGGTCAGCACCACTTGCGCATTGCCGGCGCCACTGATGTTGGGAATCGTGTTGAGCTGGAATGGACCCGCCGGCACCTTGCCGCTGTACTGCTGCACGCCGTTGACGTACAGCTGCACATTCGAGGGCAGGGTGGCCGAGCCGAGGAAGGCGGGCAGCGGCGCTGTCACCAGATAGGGCTGCAAGGCGAAATTGGTACCCAGCTGCACGCCGGCGATGCGGGTGGAGCGCGACCACGACAATGCATCGGTCAGCGTGTCGCCGATTCGCAGGGTCAGCAGGCTGTCGGGAAACGAAGTGCTCCAACTGGTGTCCAGGCGCACGGAACGGTTCTGCCAACCATCGCCGCTGCTGCGGGTGGCCTGCGAGAGTGCGGTGGAACTGAATACGCCACTCCCATTGAAAGCACGCAGTTCGGTGAAGGCGCTCAGGCTGCTGTTTCCATGCGTGCCCTCGGTGCCGTAGATGTCGTAGTTCAGCAGTACGCCGGGCGAGGCGGTCGCGCGGGGTCGATGATTGTCGGGTGCATTGAGCACCGTCGTGTTCAGCTTGAGCATGCCTAGCGGCGCGCTGATCGTCACAGCCTGGCGAGTGGCGTCATAGTTCGCCTGCACACCTTGCAGGCTGTTCAGGCGTACCGGATCGGGCGTACCTGTCGGCGGCGCGAAGCCGAGCTCGTGCAGGGTTGCTGTGCTGGCCCACAGCTCATCGTTGAAGTAGCCGAAATGCGCGAGGCCGCCATGGGCGCCATTAAGGGTGACATCGAGATACAGGTCGGTGCCGCCGAGACTGGCCGCACTGTAGCTGCTGTCGGTGATCAGCGCGGCATGGGCTGCCGTATCCGTCGCTGTAGTTACATCGGTGGCATGGCTGCCTGAAATGAGCAGACCCTGCAGCAGGATGGCTTCAGTGAGAACGGTCGGCCAGCGACAGGTTTTGCGTGGCCTTCTCACCATTGATCATTGCCTCGAGAGTGCCGCCACTGGCAAACACCGCAGCGGACGGCTTCAGCATCCAGCGCATGGTCGCGCCTGGTAGGACATAGCCAAGCAAGCCTGGAGTGATGTCGGTGCGGTGACCTGTCCCATCGATGTAGCTCAGACCTGCCAACTGGGCGTGCCTGTCGCCATGGTTGCTCACCTGCAGCATCACCTGCTCGCCGTTGCGTTGCAGGCTCCATTGCAGTTGCGGCGATGCGCTGGCAGCTCCGGCCGGTTCGATGAAAATGGGCACCGAGTAATGCAGCACGAACTGCAGTCCCTTCTTGCCTTGCACGTCGATCGGCAATTCGTCGATCGCCAGCCGATAAGCGTCTTCCACGGCGCCAGCCCCATTCGGTGGTGCGCCAACCCGGATGACCCGGATCAGCTGACGATCGCCGATCGCCAGTTGCAGCATTGGTGGACTGACTACCAGCCCAGGAGACGGAACGAGCTGATCGCCCTGGCTGTCCTGCGTCCAGTGGTACACGCGTACCTGCGCGTGCACCACGCTGTCGCCGGTGTTGCTGAGCCACAGTCCATCGGCGTTCTGCAAGGCCTTCAGGTTGAGGGTCGTGGGCGCTACTTGCAGGCCACTGGCACTGGCCGAACCAGCAATGGCCAGCAGACTGCCGAGCAGACCGCTGCACAGCGCATGTCTGAGCCAGACGTGCTTCATGGAGCGGTCAGAAGTTCACGTTGACGGTGACGGTGTCGGCATAGCTGTCCGGCGTGAAGTTGGCACTGGCTGCCGTGGCGTAGACAGGCAGCGATTGCGCCAGACCGTCGCCGGTGCCAGCCACACCATTGCCCACCGTGGTCGAGGTAGCGGTGTTGCCCCATATCGTGCCCGCGGGACCCGGTGTCGAGCTCAGCTGGTACGGCACCTTGTCGGTGTTGCCAGGCAGCGCGTCGGCCGTGCTCATGCTGCCGCTGCCGGTGGTGGTACCACCGTTGGCGGCTGACGGCGCCAGGCCGACGTAGTACGGCGTGGTCTTCGAGCAGGTCACGCTGATGGTGCTGCTGCCAGTGGTATTGGTCGCGGTGGAATTCACTGTGCCCAGATTGATGTTGGAGGCGGCACCAGCCGTGACGGCGCATGCCTTCTGGATCGTCATCAACACCTGGAACGTGGCTGTGGCCGGACTGGCGGCAGTGGCAGGGGTGAGAGTGAAAACACCCGTGACGAGCAGGGCGGTAACGAGCAGGGTTTTGCTGAGCGACATGACGAATCTCCACATTGATGATTTAAACAGGAGCCTCTGGAAAAATGAGGCAACGATTATGCCAATCGAAGATCGTATGTTCCCCCGCCGTAAGATTGGCTTGAACCAGTCCATGGTACAGCCACCCAAATGACTCCGTTGAAATACCGTCATGGCAAACAGCGTCAGCATTTGGGCAGTGTTCTTGACCAACCGCGATAGTGCACCTTTGCAACACTGAAGCGTAGAAACTTACGCATCATGATATGCCATGTAATGGCAATGGTTATGACAGAAAATGGCACAACGCGTCACTTCGCATACTTATGCGTGTGATTTATATCGCATTTGCAAAATGTAGAGTCGGAGGTGGCCTTCCCTGCAACGTCAATCCGTTACCCGCTCCCGGTTGAGGGCGATATTGCCGAGAAACTCGATGGTGCGCGATTTTCTCGATACACATCAGTACAAAATACGAAGGTTGCCGTCGACTTTGTCGACGCCGAATGGATCGAGCCCTGTCGACGCGGTTAGGCTCAGTCCAGCATCAAAAGAAAAGAACGGCGCCGTATCACTACGGCGCCGTTCTTGTTTTCATATTCCGGATTCCGGCCTTCGTCGGAATGACAGAGTTCAGAGTGCTTCGAAAATCCCCGCCGCGCCCATACCCGTGCCGATACACATCGTCACCATGCCGTACTTCTGTTTCCTGCGACGCATGCCGTGCAGCAGCGTGGCAATGCGCACCGCGCCGGTGGCGCCTAGCGGGTGGCCGAGGGCGATGGCGCCGCCGAGCGGGTTGACCTTGCTCGGATCGAGACCGAGGTCGCCCATCACGGCGAGGGCCTGGGCAGCGAACGCTTCATTGAGTTCGATCCAGTCCAGCTGATCCTGGGTGATGCCGGTCTGCTTGAGCGCCTTGGGGATGGCTTCCTTCGGGCCGATACCCATGATCTCCGGGCGCACGCCGGCGACGGAGAAGCCGACGAAGCGGGCGAGCGGCTGCAGGTTGTATTCCTTGATCGCCTTCTCGCTGGCGAGCAGCACGGCACCGGCGCCGTCGGACATCTGCGAGGAGTTGCCGGCGGTGACGCTGCCGCCGAACTGGCCGTTGCGGAACACGGTCTTCAGCTTGCTCAGCACCTCCAGCGTGGTGCCGGCGCGCGGGCCCTCGTCGGCGTCGATGCGACGGCTGTCGGTGACGATGCCGCGGGTGGCGAGGTTGGGGTAGTGGTCGTCCAGTGCGAATGGGCTGATTTCGTCGTTGAACTCGCCGGCAGCCTGGGCGGCGAGCGCGCGGCGGTGGCTTTCCACCGAGAACGCGTCCTGCTGCTCGCGGCTGACTTTCCACTGCTTGGCCACGTTCTCGGCGGTGATGCCCATGCCATAGGCGATGCCGATGTGTTCGTTGGTGAAGATCGCCGGGTTCATGGCGATCTTGTGGCCCATCATCGGCACCATGCTCATGCTCTCGGTGCCGCCGGCGAGCATCAGGTCATCCTCTCCGAGGCGGATGCGGTCGGCCGCCATCGCCACCGCCTGCAGGCCGGACGAACAGAAGCGGTTGATGGTGACGCCTGGTACGGTGTCGGGCAGGCCGGCCAGCAGGACGCCGATGCGTGCCACGTTCATGCCTTGCTCGGCCTCGGGCATGGCGCAGCCGATGATGGCGTCGCCGATGCGGTGCGGGTCGATGCCCGGCGCCTGCGCCATCACGGCGCGGATCACGTGGGCGAGCATGTCGTCGGGACGGGTGTTGCGGAACACGCCGCGCGGCGCCTTGCCGACCGGGGTGCGGGTGGCGGCGACGATGTAGGCGTCTTGCACTTGCTTGGTCATGATGTTTGCTCCGTTGCGTCGCGCGTGAAGCAGCGACGCTTTCAGTTTTTGATCGTCATTCCGGCGAAAGCCGGAATCCAGTGCCTTGGGTGGTTCGGGGCCGCTGGATCCCAGCTTTCGCTGGGATGACGGCTTAGAAGGCCGAGCGTTTAGTTGCGCAGCGGTTTGCCGGTGGTCATGGTGTGGGCGATGCGGGCCTGGGTCTTCTCGGTCTGCGCCAGCTCCACGAAATGCTTGCGCTCCAGCGCCAGCAGCCATTCCTCGTCGACGGTCGAGCCGCGTTCGATCACGCCGCCGCACAAGGTGTCGGCGATGCGCGTGGCGATGTCCACGTCATGTTCGGAGGCGAAGTAGCCGGCCTGCAGGTTCGCCAACGAGGCCTTGAACGTGGCGGTGCCGACGTCGCCGGCAACCGGGATCGCACGGGCCGGCAGTGGTGGACGGTAGCCGCTCTCGGCCAGCGCGTTTGCCACCTGCTTGGCGACATAGAGCAATTCGTAGGCGTTGAACACCACTACGTCGCTGTCGCGCAGCAGGCCGAGCTGCTTTGCTTCGAACGCGCTGGCGGAAACCTTGGCCATCGCCACGGTCTCGAATACCTTCTTCAGTTCTTCGAACGGGTCGCCCGGATTCGCCTTGGCGGCGCGCACGGCCAGTTCATGCAGGCCGCCACCGGCTGGCAGCAGGCCGACGCCGGCTTCGACCAGGCCGATGTAGCTTTCGAGTGCCGCCACAGTGCGCGCCGAATGCATCTGGAACTCGCAACCACCACCGAACGCCATGCCGCGCACGGCGGACACCACCGGCACCAGCGAGTACTTGATCGCCATGCTGGTGCGCTGGAAGTTTTCCACCATCTTCTCGAAGTCGGCGATCTTGCCTTCCTTGAGCAGGCCCAGCGCGCCCTTGAGATCCGCGCCAGCGGAGAACGGCTCGCCGGTCTGCCAGATCACCACCGCCTTGAGCTTTTCCTCGACCAGCTTGATCGCGTGCTGGACGCCATCGAGCACAAAGTCGTTGACGGTATTCATCTTGGTCTTGAACGAGAGGATGCCGACGCCGTCGTCGCCCAGCGTCCACAGGCGCACGCCGTCGTTCTCCCAGACCGTGGTGCCTTGGTCGAACTTCTCGCCGATCAGCGGATCGGGGAACAGCTGGCGCTTGTACACGGGATGCTGCGAACGCGGCTTGTCGACGTTGGCGCTGGCCGAATACGAGCCATCCTTGCCATGGACGCCTTTGCGGCCATCGGTGACCCACGCCGGCAGCGGTGCCTTGCTCATCGCCTTGCCGGCCGCGATGTCTTCGTTGATCCAGCCGGCGATCTGCTGCCAGCCGGCGGCCTGCCAGGTCTCGAACGGGCCGAGCTTCCAGCCGTAGCCCCAGCGGATTGCGAAATCCACATCGCGCGCGGTGTCGGCAATGTCGGCCAGGTGATAAGCGGTGTAGTGGAACAGATCGCGGAAACTGGCCCACAAGAATTGTGCCTGCGGGTCACTGGAGGCGCGCAGCTTGCCGAACTTCTCGGCCGGGTCCTTGATCGCCAGGATCGCGGCAACTTCGTCGGACGGCTTCTGTTCGGACGGGCGGTAATCCTTTGCTGCCGGATCGAGCACCACGATGTCCTTGCCAGCCTTTTTGTAGAAGCCAGCGCCAGTCTTCTGGCCCAGTGCGCCCTGGTCGATGAGGCCTTGCAGCCAGACCGGCGCCTTGAAGTACTGATGCCACGGATCGTCCGGCAGGGTGTCGGCCATGGTCTTGATGACGTGCGCCATGGTGTCCAGACCGACCACGTCGGCGGTGCGGTAGGTCGCACTCTTCGGGCGGCCGAGCGCAGGACCGGTCAGCGCGTCGACGGTGTCGAAGCCGAGCTTGAACTGGTCGGTGTGGTACATCGCCGACAGCATCGAGAACACGCCGATACGATTGCCGATGAAGTTCGGCGTGTCCTTGGCGATCACCACGCCCTTGCCGACGGTGGTGACCAAGAACGCTTCGAGGCCTTCGATCACAGCCGGGTCGGTGAGTTTGGTTGGGATCAGCTCGACCAGGTGCATATAGCGCGGCGGATTGAAGAAGTGCACGCCGGTGAAGCGGTGGCGCATCTCTTCTGGCAACGCCTCGGCGAGGCCGTTGATCGACAGGCCGGAGGTGTTGCTGGCCAGCACGGCGGTGGCGGAGATGTACGGGGCGATCTTCTTGTACAGGTCAAGCTTCCAGTCCATCCGCTCGGCGATCGCCTCGATCACCAGATCGACGTCCTTCAGGTGCTCCATGTCCTCGTCGTAATTGGCCGGGATGATGGCGGCGGCGAGGTTCTTGTCGGCCAGCGGGGCAGGCGAGAGCTTGGCGAGGTTGGCGATGGCCTTGAGCGCGATGCCGCTCTTCGGGCCTTCCTTGGCGGGCAGGTCGAACAGCACGGTCTCGACGCCGGCGTTGGTCAGGTGCGCGGCGATCTGCGCGCCCATGACGCCGGCGCCCAGCACGGCAGCCTTGCGGATGCGTAGTGCTGATTTAGGTGAGGATGCAGCAGTCATTGGCTTCTCCGAGGGGGCAAACGAGAGTGAAAAGGGTGACTTGAAGATCAGGGATGGCTGAGTCCAGCGACGGCGAAGCGGATCAGGTGCTGCGCGGTCTGCTCGCGATGAGCGTGTTCGCTGACGTCACTCTTGCGCTGGATCATGCCGAAGCCGGACATCGCATGAGTCAGCGCGCCGGTGACCAGATCGATCCGCCAGTACAGCTCGGGCTTGCTCAATTGCGGCAGCAGGCGGGCGAATTCGGTGGTGAACTGGCGCATCACGTGGCCATAGTTCTCGGACAGGAACAGGCGCAAGGTGTCGTCGTGCTCGGCGAAGGCACGCGCCAGTACGCGCATGAACAGCGCGCCGTTGCCGTCATGCGACAGCTCCAGCGCGGGGCGGATATAGGCCGCCAGCACGTCTTCGAGGGTGGTGTCCGCATTACCGGCAATCTTGGCCAGGGCGGTCAGCCGGTGAGCGTTCAGCGTGTCCAGGCGGCGGCGGAACACCTGTTCGACCAGCTTTTCCTTTGAACCGAAGTGGTAGTTGACCGCGGCCAGGTTGACTCCGGCGGCGGTCGTTAGTTGACGTAGCGAGGCGCCGTCGAAGCCGCGCTGGGCGAACAGGATTTCGGCGGCGCCGAGTATCCGTTCTTTGGTTGAGCCGGAGCTGTTCACGAGCGGAACCATCCATCGGCCACAGGCCAGTTCAAACGATCGTTTGAGCATACGCGGACAGCTCGGCAGACGTCAAACAAACGTAGGTTGCAAACGGCGGGTTACTTGCGTATGAGTTAGAATCTGTCAAACTTTCGTGAGCTAAATCCCCGGTCCCTGTCAGATTTAGCTCATCTGCCGGCCCGAGCCGGCCACGCCGCCCTTTCCTTAAATCCGTTTTCCCGGAGCAGACCCGTATGGCGCTGGAGCGCACCCTTTCCATCATCAAGCCCGACGCCGTTGCCAAGAACGTCATCGGTGAAATCTACGCGCGCTTCGAAAAGGCCGGCCTGAAGGTCGTGGCTGCGAAGATGAAGCAGTTGTCGCGCAAGGAAGCCGAAGGCTTCTATGCGGTGCACCGCGAGCGTCCGTTCTTCAACGCGCTGGTCGAATTCATGATCTCCGGCCCGGTGATGATCACCGCGCTCGAGGGTGAGAATGCCGTACTGACCCATCGCGATCTGATGGGCGCCACCAATCCGAAGGAAGCCGCGCCGGGTACGATCCGCGCCGACTTCGCCGACTCCATCGATGCCAATGCCGTGCATGGTTCCGATGCAGTCGATACCGCCAAGGTGGAGATTTCGTATTTCTTCGCCGCGACGGACGTGCTGTCGCGCTGAGCGATTCAATAGTTGTGAGGCATACGTTGTGAACCAGGTTGTCGTGAACCCACCTGCCAAGGTCAATCTGCTCGACTTCGATCGCCAGGGTCTGCGTGATTTTTTCACGCAGATCGGCGAGAAGCCGTATCGCGCCGAGCAGGTGATGAAGTGGATCTACCACGACCTGGAAGACAACTTCGAGAACATGACCGACGTGGGCAAGGCGCTGCGCGCCAAGCTCACCGAGGTCTGCTACATCGGCGCGCCGAAGACCATGCTGGACAAGGCCGCCAACGACGGCACGCACAAGTGGTTGCTGGGCATGGACAAGGGCAACGCGGTCGAAACCGTGTACATCCCCGAGCCGACCCGCGGCACCCTGTGTGTGTCCTCGCAGATCGGTTGCGCGCTGAACTGCCAGTTCTGCTCGACCGGAGCGCAGGGCTTCAACCGCAACCTGTCCACTGCCGAAATCATCGGTCAGGTGTGGGTAGCGGCGAAGTACTTGGGCAACATCACCCACCAGAACCGCCGCATCACCAACGTGGTGATGATGGGCATGGGCGAGCCGCTGGCCAACTTCGACAACGTGGTGCGGGCCATGCGCCTGATGCGCGATGACCTCGGGTTCGGCCTCGCGGCCAAGCGCGTCACGCTGTCCACCGCTGGCATGGTCCCACTGATCGATCAGCTGTCGGATGCGATCGACGTTTCGCTGGCAGTGTCGCTGCATGCGGCCAACGACGATCTGCGCACGGAACTGGTGCCGCTCAACAAGCGCTATCCGATTGCCGATCTGCTTGCTGCCTGCCAGCGCTGGGTCGCGCGCAAGCCGCGCACCTCGATCACCTTCGAATACACCTTGATGAAGGGCGTCAACGACCAGCCCGAGCACGCTCGTCAACTGATCAAGCTGATGCGCAAGCTGCCGACCTGCAAGGTCAACCTGATTCCGTTCAACCCATTTCCAGGCACTCGTTTCGAGCGCTCCAACGCGAACGACATTCACGATTTCCAGACGCAGCTGCTGAATGCCGGCGTATTGACCATGTTGCGGCGTACCCGCGGCGACGATATCGATGCCGCCTGCGGTCAATTGGCAGGGCAGGTCACCGATCGCACGCGACGTAGCGCCGATCTTCGCAAGCGGCAAGACGAGGGGGCATTGCATGCGATTTGACCGGGTTCTGATCTTCAGCCTGCTGCTGCTGCCGCTGGCTGGCTGCGTGACCACGCATACCGACAGCAACGCGCTGGGCAAAAACATGCCGGAATCCAGCAAGGCCGACCAGGCCCTGGATGCCGCGCGGATCCATACGGAGCTGGCCCAGCGTTACATGGCTTCCGGCGATATGCAGACGGCGCTCGAAAAACTGACCCAGGCGCTGCAGTTCAATCCCAACTATGCGCCGGCGCATACCGTGATCGCGGTGCTGTATGAGCGCATCAACAAGCTGCCTGAGGCCGAGCTGCATTACCGCAGAGCGGTCGCGCTGGAGCCAGCCAAGGGCGCGCCGAACAACAATCTCGGCGTATTCCTGTGCCATACCGGAAAAGTCGCGGAGGCGAACGGGTATTTCCAGAAGGCGGTCGCCGATCCGTTCTATCAGACGCCCGACGTGGCGCTGACGAATGAAGGCGTTTGCCAGTTGCGTGCGAATGACACGACTGGGGCGGAAGCGAGTTTTCGTGACGCCATCGCGCGAAATCCGAATAATGCAGAGGCACTCTTCCAGCTTGCCAACTCGCTTTATCTGAACAAAGATGCGTTTCGCGCCAGGGCTTTCATCCAGCGGTTCGATGCGCTGGGCCAGCCAACTGCCGCGGCGCTCAAGCTCGGCCACGATATCGAATCCCGTCTGGGCAACTCGGAAGGTGCCCACACTTACCGCAAGCGACTGCTCGACCAGTTCCCGGACTCGGAGCAGGCGCACGCTCTCGACACTACTGCCAGCCCATGACATCCATGCAGCCTCAACCGTCCGACCATGGTTCCAACGAACCCGATCTGTTCGGTATCAATTTGCTCAATATGGATGTGCCGTCGACAGACCCTCACACGGTAAGTTTCGGCAGTCGGCTGCATGCGGCCCGTGAAGCCCGCGGACTGGATCTGGAAGCCTGCGCGCATACGTTGAAACTGCCTGCGCGCGTGCTGCGCCAGCTTGAGCATGACCAGTACGACGGCATCGATTCGAAGGTTTACCTGGGTAGCTATATCGGCAAATACGGGCGCTACCTCGGCATCAACGAGGCATCGATCCAGGTCGAGCTGAACCGCATCCGGCAAATCGAGCCGCCGCTGGTGGCCACCGGCGGCATCTCGCATTCGCGCTTCCTGCTGGATCGCTACGCCACGGCAGCTACCTATGTGGTGTTGACCCTGGTCATCGCCGTACCGACGGTCTGGTTCGGTGTGCGCAGCACGCTGGATCGCGACATCAGCCATCTGGCCCCGCTCGATGCCGCTCCGGTGGCGCAGCTGGATCCACCGGCAACTACGTCCAGTGCCGCAACCGGAAGCTTGGCCAGTCACCGGCAGATTCCCGCGTCGCCGCCGCAGGCCACGCCGGCGCAGCAGCAGGAACAAGAGCAACCGCTGATGGCCTCGATGGCGCCGTTCCCGAATCTGGACAGCAGCACTCAGTCACCGGACAAGCCGGTCACGCCCGCCACGCCGGTAGTCGATGCCGGTACCGGCGGACATAGCCTGAGCCTGACGCTGAACGCTGCCAGTTGGGTCGAGGTGGTTGGCAAGGATGGCACGCGACTGGAATACGGTCTGATGGCCGCCGGCAGCAGCAAGACATGGCACAGCGGTCAGCCGCTGGATGTGCGCATCGGCAATGCCAGTGGCGCGCAGATCAGCATCGACGGCCAGTCGGTAGGGCTGGATGATTTCCGGCGTGCCAACGTGGCACGTTTCCGCGTGCAGATGCAGGACGGCAAGGCCTCCGCGGCCAGTCTCTGACGCTGTCCCGGCCGCTCCGGACAGCTCATTTCGGTTATGCTTGCCCATTGTTCGCTCGGCAACGAGCGGACGTGATGGGCTTTTCCTTTTTCTTACCGCGCGGGCCTGTGCACACGTCTGCGGGTACGCCGCCTTTTGAAGGGTGATTGCATGGCTTTTGAAGAATACGACAAGTACGAACAAAGTGAATTGGTTCAGAAGTGGCTGCGCGAGAATGGCGTGTCGATCATCGTCGGTATCGCGATCGGCCTGGTCGGCATCTTCGGTTGGCAGCAATGGCGCAACCACCAGGCTCGCAACGAGGGCATGGCGTCCCAGCTCTATCAGCAGGTACAGATCGCGCGGGCGTCCGGCAAGCCGGATACCGCCACGCAGCTGACCGATCAGCTGATGAAGGATTACGCCAAGTCGCCGTATGCCGTATTTGCCGCCAGCGACCGTGCCAGACAACAGCTGGAAGCCAAGCAACTGGACAAAGCCGAGGCCTCGCTGGCGTGGGCCGAAAGCCACACCACCGATGCGGCACTGAAGTCGTTGACCTTGCTGCGCATCGCGCAGGTGGAACTGGCCCGCGACAACGGCAACAGCGCGCTGGCCACGCTGGATCGCCTGCCGGCCGGCAGCTACAAGGGGCTGGCCCAGGAACTCCGCGGTGATGTGCTGGTCAAGCTTGGACGTTCCGACGATGCGCGCAAGGCCTACCAGACAGCCTTGTCGTCGTTGAGCGAGGAAGCGCCGCAACGCGGCGCCTTGCAAATGAAACTCGATGATTTGGCCGTGGCCGGGAAGCAGGGTGCATGAAAAGATTTTTACTGATCACGCTGGCTTCATTGGTAACCCTCGCGGGCTGCCATTCGTTCAAGAAGGAAAACGTCCAGCCGCCGACTCCGCTGGCCAAGGACTTCAAACCTACCGTGCAAGTTACCCGTCTGTGGCATACCCACGTGGGCGACGGCGCTGGTGTCAGTGGCGCGCGTCTGCGTCCGGCGGTGGTCGACGGCGTGCTCTATGCCGACAGCACGGACGGCAAGTTGGCTGCGTTTGACGCCGTCAGCGGCAAGACCCTGTGGTCGAAGAGTTCCAGCACCCATGGCTGGTTTGGCTGGGGTGACACGAAGCGCAAAGATGCCTTGTATGCCGGTGGTCCCGCGGTCAGTGGCGATCTGCTCGCCGTCGGTACGCTGGATGGTCACGTCTATGGCGTGAATGCGAAAGATGGCGGCCCGCGCTGGGAAGCCGAGTTGAAGTCCGAAGTACTGACTTCTCCGGTGATCGTTGGTGACATGGTGCTGGTACGGACCAGCGACGGTCGCGTCTACGCGCTGGACGCCAAGACCGGCGAGCGTCGTTGGGTTTATGACCAGGGTTCCGTGCCGCTGTTGAGCCTGCGCGACAATGGCCCCCTGCTGGTGGCCAACGGCGTGCTGTTCTTCGGCAGCGATGACGGCAAGCTGGTCGCGTTGCGGCTGGACAATGGCGCAAAGCTGTGGGAACAGAAGCTGGGCAGCGGCGAAGGCCGCACCGAGATCGATCGTCTGAATGACGTCGATGGCGCGATCGTGCTGGATGGCAGCACGCTTTACGGCGCCGCCTATCACGGCAATCTGGCCGCCGTGGACGGCCCCAGCGGCCGCCCGTTGTGGTCCCGCCCGTTCTCCAGCTTCGGTTCGTTGGCTCTCAACGGCAATGCGGTTTTCGGCGTCAACGACGAATCGCAGGTATGGGCGTTCGACAAGAACGGCGGTGCCGACATGTGGAAGAACAATGCGCTGAAGTACCGCTGGCTCACCAGCCCGGCCGTACAGGGCAATTACATCGTGGCCGGCGACATGGAAGGCTACGTGCATTGGCTGCAGACTAGTGACGGTGCGCTGGCTGCACGCGAGCGGCTGTCGAAGAAGGCGATCCGTGCCCAGCCGCTGGTGGTAGGTGACACCGTCTATATCGAGGACGTCGAGGGCCATATCGGCGCCTACCGTCTGTCTGCACACTGATCGCTGAAACGAAGTCCTCATCATGCTGCCCGTCGTCGCGCTGGTTGGTCGTCCGAATGTCGGTAAATCGACCCTTTTCAATGTACTGACGCGCAGCCGTGACGCCTTGGTGGCCGATATGCCGGGCGTCACCCGCGATCGTCACTACGGCGTATGCCGCAGTGGCGAGCGGCCTTTCGTGGTGGTCGATACCGGCGGCTTGTCCGGCGTCGAGGAAGCCATGGATGTGCTGACCGCGCAGCAGGTGCGCCTGGCGATCGAGGAGGCGAACGTGCTGGTGTTCGTGGTCGATGCGCGTGAGGGCCTGCTGCCGCAGGACTACGTGATCCTCAACGAGCTGCGTCGCAGCGGCAAAACCATCATCGCGGCGGTCAACAAGACCGACGGGTTGGAAGAAGAAGCCGTGCTGGCGGAGTTCTCGGCCTTCGGCGTCGGCAAGATTCTGCCGTTGTCCGCCGCGCATAATCGCGGCACCAACGACCTGATCGAGATGGTCCTGCCGTTGCTGCCGGCCGACGAGGAAAGCACGGTCGAGGCGGAAGGTGAGGGCGGCAGTATTCGCGTTGCCATCGTCGGCCGTCCGAACGCCGGCAAGTCGACCCTGATCAATCGCCTGCTGGGCGAGGATCGCCTGATCGTCTCCGATGTCGCCGGCACCACCCGCGATCCGATACGGGTGCCGCTGGAGCGTGATGGCAAGCGCTATACGCTGATCGATACCGCCGGCATCCGCCGCAAGGCACGTGTCGAGGAGGCAGTGGAGAAATTCAGTGTCATCAAGACACTGCAGTCGATCGCCGCCGCCCAGGTCGTGGTGGTGATGATTGATGCCCGCGAGAATCTGGCCGACCAGGATCTCACCCTGATCGGTTATGCGATGGATGAGGGTCGGGCGCTGGTGATCGCCATCAACAAGTGGGATGGCCTGGATCAATATCAGCGCGACGAATGCATGCGTGCGCTGGATCGCCGGCTGGTGTTCGTCGAGTGGGCCAAGCAGGTGCACATCTCGGCGCTGCACGGTTCGGGCCTGCGCGAGCTGATGCGCTCGGTGGTGCGGGCGCACGCGTCGGCGACCAAGGTGTTGGTATCGTCCGATCTCACCAAGACGCTGGAAAAGGCCTACGAAAGCTACCAGCCGCCGCTGGTGAATGGCCACGCGCCCAAGCTGCGTTTTGCGCATCCGGGCGGCAACAATCCGCCGACCATCGTGATCCATGGCACTCGTACCAAGCATATTGCGCCGGCCTATCTGCGCTACCTCGAGAACTTTTTCCGCAAGCGCTACAAGCTGGAAGGTACGCCGGTTCGCATCGCTTTCCGCGAAGGCGAGAACCCGTACGCGGGGCGCAAGAAGGTGCTTACCAAGGAGCAGCAGCAGAAGGCCAGGCGCAGAGTCAGTGACCTGATCAAGCGCACGCGCTGAGCGCATTGGCCTGCATGCCGGCGATGCCCTGCAGCTTCTCGTAGACTGGCCGCATGAGCGAATTCCCGAACCGCGAAGCCTGGCTCGACGAGCTGCGCAAACGCATTCCTGAAATCACGCCGACCCAGGCGCTGGCCCGGCAGGCGCAAGGTGGCCTGCTAATCGACGTGCGCGAAGACGCCGAGCGCATCGCCGGCACGCCGGCCAACGCGCTGGGTTTGTCGCGTGGCTTCCTCGAACTGCGGATCGAACAACTCGAAGCGGATCGTGATCGTCCGATGCTGGTGCTGTGCGGCAGCGGTCAGCGCTCGCTGCTGGCCACCGAAGCGTTGCAGCGCATGGGTTATCGGCAGGTCAGTTCGGTGACGGGCGGCTTCGGTCGCTGGAAGGCGGAGGGCCTGCCGGTTTCCAGCAGTGCGCTCGATGCCGATGCTGTCGAACGCTATGCCCGGCAATTGCGCCTGCCGCAGGTGGGTGAGGCAGGTCAGGCCCGGCTGGCTGCTGCCAAAGTCGTCCTGCTCGGCGCGGGTGGTCTCGGTGCACCAGCCGCGTTGTATCTGGCCGCCGCCGGTGTCGGTCAGCTCACCCTGGTCGACGACGACAAGGTAGAGCGCTCCAATCTGCATCGGCAGATCATTCACGCCGATGCCCGCGTCGGCATGGCCAAGACCGAGTCGGCGCGGATCGCGCTGCAGGCGCTCAATCCACGCATTCGCATCGAGACGCGCTGCGAACGCCTGCAGGCCGACAACGTCGAGCAACTGCTCGCCGGCCATGACCTGCTGATCGATGGCGCCGACAATTTTCCGGCGCGTTATCTGCTGGCCGCCGCTTCGCTGCGATTGAAATTGCCGATGGTGTACGGCGCGGTCGAACGTTTCAGCGGCCAGCTCAGCGTGTTCGATCCCCGTCGCGGCGATTCGCCGTGCTATCGCTGCCTGTTCCCCGAACCACCGGCCGCTGCCGATGCGCCGAACTGCAGCGAAGCTGGCGTACTCGGCGTACTGCCCGGCGTCGTCGGCCTTCTGCAGGCCACCGAGGCATTGAAGTTGCTGCTCGAACTGGGCGAGCCGCTAGTCGGCCGGTTGCTGAGTTTCGATGCTCTCGGCATGCACTTCCATGAAGCGCGACTGCGGCGTGATCCGGATTGTCCAGGCTGCGGTGCGGCAGCAGTGTTCAGCGGCTACGAGGATATCGTGCGGTTCTGTTCTGCCGCGGACGGAGGCATATCCGTCGGAATCAAACCGTAGACCGCAGCATCATGAGCCTGTCCATCTGCCCACAGTCGCTGTCGCGCGACCGCCTCGAAGCACGCGCCGATCCTGGCCGCGGTGTGTTGGCTCGCAAGATTGTCCGCAAGAGCCACGATCTCGATCCGGATCAATCCCAACCACTCGAAGCCAAAGCCAGCCGCCAGTAAGGCAGCAGCGGTTGCCACACCTTGTCGCTGGCGTGATTGGCGCACCCAGTAACCCAGGTTGGCGCTGCGATGGAACAGATTGAACTGGTTGAGGCCAACGCCGCCAAGCAGCTCGCCCGATACCGCATCGAAAACCGGAAACGCGTAGTGCTCTCCGGAGCGCCAGCCAGCCTGGCAGTGCGTTATCCATGAGCGCGCATCGTCCAGGCTGTAATCTGCATGGCACCACGGCAGTCGACGACCCACCGTGGCCATCGACTCGCGCGCAGCCTCTACCAAGGCTGGGGCATCGCGATCCTGCCAGTGACGCAGGCGCAGCCGTCCATCGGTCAGTTCCAGCGTGGTCGGAATGGTCTGATTAGTGTCCATCGAGGATGCCGTTTGTACGCATCAGGCTGAGCCCGGATAATGATCGACTTTACAGTCAGGCATCAACATGAGCGCACGTATCCTTGACGGCAAACGCATCGCACAGGAACTGCTGGATCGCGTAGGCTTGCGCGTTGCCGAACGGGTCGCACAAGGGTTGCCTGCACCCGGACTGGCGGTGGTGCTGGTGGGCAGCGATGCGGCCTCGTCGGTGTATGTGCGCAACAAGCGCAAGGCCTGCCACCAGGTCGGTTTTCGCTCGTTCGACTACGACTTGCCGTCCAGCACGACGCAGGAAGAATTGTTCGCACTGATCGATCGCTTGAACACCGATCCGAACGTGCACGGCATCCTGGTGCAATCGCCGCTGCCGGAACATATCGACGAAGATGCGCTGGTCGACCGCATCGATCCGGATAAAGACGTGGACGGTTTCCAGGCCGTGAACGTGGGCCGCCTCGCACTGCGCCGCTTCGGTCTGCGCCCATGCACACCGAAAGGCGTGATGACCCTGCTTGGCCATACCGACCGTCCGGTGCGTGGCCAGCATGCGGTGGTGGTTGGCGTCTCCAATCATGTCGGACGACCGCTGGCGCTGGAACTGATGATTGCCGGCTGCACGACAACGTCGTGTCACCGTTTCACGCGTGACTTGGCCGGCTTCGTGCGGCAGGCCGATATCGTGGTCGTTGCCGTCGGCAAGCCGGGACTGGTCAAGGGTGAATGGATCAAGCCAGGCGCCGTGGTGATCGACGTGGGCATCAACCGGCTCGACGATGGCCGGCTGGTCGGCGACGTGGAATTCGATGCCGCCGCCGAGCGTGCCAGCTGGATCACCCCGGTACCAGGCGGGGTCGGCCCGATGACCGTGGCCACGCTGATGGAGAACACGCTGGAAGCGGCTGAGGCGCGCAAGGTCGCTTAGCATTCAGCTGCACGGCTGGCGAGTCTCACGGCAGGGCGCGTATAATTCCCTCTTTGCAGCGGGACTTTTCGCATGCGTATCCTCGCCGAGGCCTTGACCTACGACGACGTCTACCTTGTTCCGGGCCACTCCATCGTGCTGCCGCGCGATGTGGATACTTCCACGCGGTTCACCCGCAACCTGCGCCTGAACATCCCGATCGTCTCCGCCGCCATGGATACGGTCACCGAGGCACGCCTCGCTATCACCATGGCGCAGAACGGCGGCATCGGCATCATTCACAAGAACATGACGGCCGAGCAGCAGGCCGCTGAAGTGCGGTTGGTGAAAAAGTTCGAAGCCGGCGTGATCCGCAACCCGATCAGCGTGGGTCCGAACACCTCGATCCGTGAAGTGCTGCGGCTCACCCATGCGCACAACATCTCTGGCGTGCCGGTGGTCGACGGTGGCAAGCTGGTCGGCATCGTCACCAGCCGCGACCTGCGCTTCGAGCGCAAGCCCGACGATCCGGTGCGCAACATCATGACGCGCCAGGAGAAGCTGGTGACGGTCAGGGAGGGAGCCAGTCAGGACGACGTGCTGCTACTGCTGCACAAGCACCGTATCGAGAAAGTGCTGGTGGTCAACGACGCGTTCGAGTTGCGCGGGTTGATTACCGTCAAGGACATTCAGAAGGCCCGTGACAATCCGCATTCGGCCAAGGATCGCAACGAGGCGCTGCTGGTCGGCGCCGCGGTTGGTGTCGGTGGCGACACCGAGCAGCGCGTGGCTGCACTGGTCGATGCCGGTGTCGATGTGCTGGTCGTGGATACGGCGCACGGTCATTCGCAAGGTGTGATCGAACGTGCCGGCTGGGTCAAGAAGCACTACCCGCAGGTGCAGGTGATTGCCGGCAATATCGTTACCGGTGAGGCGGCGCGTGCGCTGCTCGATGTCGGCGTCGATGCGGTCAAGGTGGGCGTGGGCCCGGGCTCGATCTGCACCACTCGCGTGGTGGCCGGCGTGGGTGTGCCGCAGATCACCGCGATCGACATGGTCGCCACCGCACTGAAGGATGAGATCCCGCTGATCGCCGATGGCGGCATCCGCTATTCCGGCGATATTCCGAAGGCGCTCGCTGCCGGCGCGTCCACCGTGATGCTCGGCTCGATGTTCGCGGGCACCGAGGAATCGCCCGGCGAAGTCGAGCTGTTCCAGGGCCGCTCGTACAAGAGTTACCGCGGCATGGGCTCGATCGGCGCGATGCAGCTCGGTTCGAAGGACCGCTATTTCCAGGACGAATCGGATGCGGACAAGCTGGTACCGGAAGGCATCGAGGGCCGCGTGCCGTACCGTGGACCGCTGCGCAACATCATCCACCAGCTGATTGGCGGCCTGCGCGCGTCGATGGGTTATCTCGGTACGGCCACCATCGAGGACGTGCGCCACAAGGCGCAGTTCGTCAAGGTGACCTCTGCCGGTGTCACCGAAGCACATCCGCACGACATCCAGATCACCAAGGAAGCGCCGAATTACCGGCTCAACTCGTGACTGACGCGCCGGCCCGAGAGCCGGCGCCTTGTTTTACAGGTAGCAACCCGGGCAGCCGGTGTTGCGTTGTTCCTTCAAGATCAAAGGCACTCGATGTGGCCGAGTTGCCACGCGACGAAACCGGACCGATGACCAATATCCATAGCGACAAGATCCTGATCCTCGATTTCGGCGCGCAGTACACGCAACTGATCGCGCGGCGCATCCGCGAGCTGGGTGTGTATTGCGAAATATGGGCCTGGGATCACGAGCCGACCGAGATCGCCGCATTCGGCGCAAAGGGCATCATCCTTTCCGGCGGTCCGGAATCGACCACGCTGGCAGGCGCACCGAAGGCGCCGCAGCAGGTGTTCGATGCCGGCGTGCCGATCCTTGGCATCTGCTACGGCATGCAGACGCTGGCTGCCCAACTGGGCGGCGCCACCGAAGCGGCTGACGCGCGCGAGTTCGGCCATGCCGAAGTCGACATCGTTTCGCAGAGCCGACTGTTCGATGGTCTCAGCGACCATGCCGATGCGCACAAGCTCGATGTATGGATGAGCCACGGCGATCACGTCGCCAAGGCGCCGCCGGGTTTCGCGATCACCGGTACTACCGATCGCATCCCAGTCGCCGTGATGGAGAACGAGTCCAGGCGCTGGTACGGCGTGCAGTTCCACCCCGAAGTGACACACACGAAGCAGGGCGGGGCGCTGCTGAAGCGTTTCATCGCCGAGATCTGCGGCTGCGCTACGTTGTGGACCGCCGCCAACATCATCGACGACCAGATCGCCCGCGTGCGCGAACAGGTCGGAGATGATCATGTGCTGCTGGGCCTGTCCGGTGGTGTGGATTCCTCGGTGGTCGCCGCCTTGCTGCATAAGGCGATCGGCGATCGGTTGACATGTGTATTCGTCGACACCGGCCTGCTGCGCTGGCAGGAAGGCGACCAGGTGATGGCCACGATGGCCGAGCACATGGGCGTCAAGGTGATCCGTGTCAATGCGGCGGACCGCTACTTCAAGGCGCTCGAAGGCGTGGCCGATCCGGAAGCCAAGCGCAAGATCATCGGCGGCCTGTTCGTGGAGATCTTCGACGAGGAGTCGAGCAAGATCACCGCCGACGGCAGCAAGGTGAAGTGGCTAGCGCAGGGCACGATCTATCCCGACGTGATCGAATCGGCCGGCAGCAAGACCGGCAAGGCGCACGTCATCAAGAGCCACCACAACGTCGGCGGTCTGCCGGCGCACATGAAATTGAAGCTGGTCGAACCGCTTCGTGAGCTGTTCAAGGACGAGGTTCGCCGGATTGGCGTGGAACTCGGCCTGCCACGTGCGATGGTCTATCGCCACCCATTCCCCGGTCCGGGCCTCGGTGTGCGCATCCTCGGTGAGGTGAAGCGCGAGTACGCCGAGCTGCTGGCTCAGGCCGACGCGATCTTCATCGATGAATTGCGCAAGGCCGACCTGTATGACCAGACCAGCCAGGCGTTCGCGGTGTTCCTGCCGGTGAAGTCGGTCGGCGTAGTCGGTGACGCACGCGCCTACGAATGGGTGATCGCGTTGCGCGCGGTGGAGACCATCGACTTCATGACGGCACACTGGGCGCACTTGCCGTACGAGTTTCTTGGCAAGGTTTCGAACAGAATTATCAATGAGTTGCGTGGTGTTTCTCGTGTCGTTTATGACATTAGCGGCAAGCCACCCGCCACGATCGAATGGGAATAGGAAGGCCGGCTCCTTGCGTGCGCCGGGGAGGGTGCCGGCTTCCTCGCATTCAAGTCACCCTATATTGAAATGACTGACGCAATCTCTGACCCGACGGGGACATTCTCGGCCGAGGACTCGCTGTACATGCGGCGCGCGCTGCAACTCGCCATACATGCGCGCGACGCCGAGAACGAGGTGCCGGTGGGCGCCGTGCTGGTGCAGGGCAGCGAGATCGTCGGTCTGGGCTGGAATCGCAACATCACCTTGCACGACCCGACCGCCCACGCCGAGATCATGGCACTGCGTGCGGCCGGCGAAAAACTCGCCAACCATCGCCTGTCCGGGGCCACGTTGTACGTCACGCTGGAACCTTGCTCGATGTGCGCGATGGCGATGATTCACGCCCGCATCGGCCGCGTAGTCTATGCCGCCGCCGACCCCAAGACCGGCGCTGCCGGCAGCGTATTCGACACACTTGTCGACGCACGCCACAACCATCGCATCGAAGTGGCCGGTGGCCTGCTTGCCGAAGAATCCGCCAGCTTGCTGCGCGATTTCTTCCGCGCCCGTCGTTGAGCATCATCGGCTGCGTGCAGCACAAGGCTTCTACAGGGCGGCCGAGATAGATGTGTCCCATTTTTCACGCATCTCGGCTGAACCCCATATTGGGGTGTTCCGCCAACCCTGGCAAAGATTGTTGCGGCGCCATGTACATGCTGCTCTTGGGTTTCCGGGCGTAGGATAGGGCTCGCAGTTCGGATTTCGTCACCGGACCGAAGCGGGGGAAGCATGGAGTTAGTCCCGAGTGTGAGCAGGCCCGATGCCGACATGCGTTTGTTCCGTCGGTTCTGCTTGGGTTACAGCGTTTTGTTCGTTGTCCATGTCTTTGTGGTGATGCACAACACGGATGCTTATCTGCCGTGGAGTTGTGTCGTCATCGGTCTTGTGGAATGGCTGACCGTGGCCGCGCTGGCTTGGCGCGCTTGCCACACGCCTTTTCCCAACGGCCTTCGCTGGTGGTTTGTAGCGGGGGCTATGTTATTCATCAGCGTAGCCAATCTCATCTACTTGCTGCGCGTTATCGGTGTGGACCAGGACAACCCTGCACCGGGCGTGCCCATGTTCTTTTACGCACTTTATGGGGTAGCCATGGTGCTGGCTATCAGCATGACGTTTCGCCAGCGCAGCCTCACGCTCATCAGTAGTATCGATGCGCTGATGGCATTAGTCATGGCTGTCTTGTTCTTCGTGCGGATCTTTACGTTAGTGTCGACCGCGGGCAGTGATGACCCTCAGCATGTGCTATTCATCATCTGGTTGATGGATGCGCTGAGCGTATTCATCACCCTTTGTGCTATCACGCGCGTCATGGGCGCCGCCGATCCCGCCCTCAAACATATCTTCTTCGCGATATCTCTTTATGGCGTGGTAAGCACTCTTGTGGCCGCGGTGCGCAATCGTTTGGTTCTGCATTACCAGATGCTTTACCTCGAACTACCGCTGCTGGCGGCACCGATATTGTTGGGCTTGTTGTGCCTATACCCGCCGCCACGTTGGATTCGCGACTACCGACCCCGGCCAGGGATGGTCGATGTGGCCGAGAGTATGAGTCCTTTCTTCCTTGGTCTGGGGCTTACCGCTTTGAGCGTCAGCTTATGGACGACGCGACCTGGGTTGGCGGCGTTTGGCGTGGCCGTAGCGATCTTGGGATATGGCATACGCAATGTGATTACACAAAGCCAGTACATGGGTACGGAACGCCAGTTGCTGAGCTTGCAGGGCGAGCTGGAAAATCTCGTCGTCACCGATCCACTCACAGGCATCGCCAACCGTCGTGGGTTCGATCAGCAGCTGTCCACCTTGTGGAAACAGGTGCACCAAGGGGGTATGAGTCTTTCGATTTTGATGATCGACATCGATCACTTCAAACACTTCAACGACGACCATGGCCATGTCATTGGGGATAACTGCCTGCGTGCCGTGGCTACTAGGCTGGCTGAATTGCTTGGTCCGCACGAAGGTGTCTTTGCCCGTTATGGCGGCGAAGAATTTGCCGTGCTGTTACCGACGATGGCGCTCGCTCAGGCCGCCGCGGTGGCCGAATCGGTGCGTAATGGTGTCGAGGGCGTGCGTGTCGAGAGCCCTGACGGCTCGCTCGGTGTAACGGTAAGTATTGGCGTAGCGTGTTCGCCTGAGACGCCTGCCGAAAACGGAAAGGCGTTGCTCGTATTCGCCGATACAGCCCTGCTTGAGGCGAAAGTGCAGGGACGTAACCGGGTGATGGTTTATCGCTGGCGGGAAAGGCTTGCGCATGAGCCGTAATAGGCCGAGACCCAGATCATCTGGCACAGCCATGCAATGCAATTTTACATAATATACATTATGCGAAATTGCGCATTGATGATTATCCTTGCTGTCGTCGTCCCCTTAACCCTGTCACTTTGCCCTTAACCATTGTCTAAGAACGACGAACTGCCCCCGCAGCAACTAAGAAACCGCCTCCCAGCAGCCAACTAGCTGCCGCATAGTCGCTGATCGACCAACGATGTGCCTCATTCTTGCCGCCCGCACTGACAAACCGCCGCGAATTCGCCGACCCGTATTTCAAGAGCAATGATGCGGTTCACCAACAAGCTGCCACATATCGAGCCAACAAACTGCCGCCATACATGTTCTGCGCAGAGAAACGTCTACGTCCACGCCAGTAAGCCTCAGCAAGTGGCGCAGTCAAAGTTCTGCAGCGAGGAATGTGTGCAGGCAGACTTTCGCACCGGAGAATGCGGCGCAGACCTCCTCAGCGGAGAGCGCAGCCCGGCCAGAGTTGTTCGCACTCCTAGGCCTATGTGGCTCAAAGACAATTGTCCAGCAGGCTGTTGGACAAACCCGCCCGTGTGCAGATTGATCCGTGTGCCATGCATCTAACGGGGTGGCTGCTTCGCAGCCGTTCACCTGAATGTGGCCAAGAAACTTGGGCCACATAGACCGACAACTTGAGCCATTCCAGTCAAGAAACTTGGGCCGCTCCGGGAAATCGCCTTCTAAACTGGGCCAGAGTAAAAAAGCCGTCAACACTTCTTGACCGACAGTTTTCGCCTGTGCCTCTTACGATTCTCCACGACTTTGCGCTTCGCCCATCATCGAAACTTCGGACGCCTGCTGGTCCGCATCTTCGTTGGCTAGATCGATCACCGCTTGGTAATCGTCCGGGAAGACCTCCGCAGGAGTCCGCGCATCATTCGGTAAGGCAGCAAAGCGTCCCGGGTCTTCCTGCACTTGCCCGAACTTGGCGGTGTGCAGCGCCAACGCTTGCACACTGAGGCGTCCACGGGGCTGGTAGAGCCAGAAGCAGCGCTCCCAGCCACTTTTGTCATGGTCGGGATGTAGATATAGCCGGCGCGCCAGCGCGTCCATCAGTTCCGCCAGTTTTGGGTTCACCAAGCCGCCTTTCAGAAATTGGAAAGGCGGAAAGCGGTAACCGCCACGGTCGTGCCCCGCCCAGACGCCGAATATCCGGTTGTTCTCACTTTCCCAATCACGGCTGGCTTTGGACTCCTCGCCGGGATCTTTGTTGCTGCCGGGGATTATTCCGATGGCCTCGGAGTCCGGCCAGTTCTGCGCGAGGAGCGTTTCGCGAAAGCTCCAAGTAGCCGTTACGTCATCCGCGTTTGGCGCGACATCGGTTGATGCATGCATGGATTTTTCCCTGACAAGACGACCCGATGAATGTGATTTTGCGCCTGCTGGAAACCAATGACACGACATGCGCTCCAACCAACGGACTCTGATACATACACCGAGCAAGCAATTGTTTTTAAAGAATTAGCTGAACCTAGCTAAAATTAGCAAGAAGAGCAAAAGCGTGCTAATTCCTACTGGATGGCGATAGGCTACCGGCGGGCTCCAGACGGATCTCGTTTCTTTCTAGTACCCGATGGCTTCACCTTGGGGCTCTCCAATTTAGTGCGTAACGCCGCTTCACGCAGGGTTGCCGCCTGCAGCGCCTGCTGAGCCGCGAGCAAGGCGGCGGAAAGACCGTCCATTCGTGTCAGTTGCTGCTCCAAGGCGTTAGCGCGAGCCCCGTGTTCGGTGGCCAAGTGCTCGGCGGCACGGGCCGACGCCACGGCCGTTTCCAGCCGTATGGCGATGGCCGTGGCTTCGCGTTCCTTCTGTCGCAGCGTCGCCCGGAGCGTCTTGGTTTCTTCCCGGGCCCGATCGATTTCCGTGTGCGCGCGATCCTCGACGGCGCGGACATGGGTCGCTTGGGCTTCCCGTTCGGAGGTCACCGCACTTTTGTGCGTATCGAATGCCTCGGCGAGTTGCTCCACGCGTTGCTGCAGCCCATCGCGTTGTTGCATGAGCTCAGCCAGTTGGCCGGCCTGTTGCTCGACGAGACGTTGGATATCCGCCAGTCGCGTTTCAGCCACCTCACGGGCCAGATCCGCGCTCTGTGCCTGCCCCTGGGCTTCGGCGAGCGCGATGTCCCAGAGCTTGCGTTCTTGCGTGAGCGACGATTGCGCGGCTAGCAGGGCGTTCTGCTCGTGCGTGAGGGCGGCCTGCGCCAGCGACCCCGCCTGGGCCACGGCGAGGCGCCATATCTCGGTAAACGCCTGCCCCACGTCGGCCGGCAGCTCGGGCAACGCGAGCACCTGGCTCAGTCGCGTGGCGAGCGCGCCACGCCAGGTGTCCAACATGCGGGTCACGGTGTTGGGTGAGCCCGTGCCGAGCTGTGCGCGAATTTTCTCGACCGTCGGCCGCTCGCCGGCGGTCACCAGCGCGTCGGCGGCGGCGCTGACCTGGTCTTGGGTGATGCCTCTGGCCATTGCTGGTGTCTCCTTTGTCGGCGCCCTGCCCGCTGGTTGACGTACTAGTGATAAGTGATGATTATCGTGGCTAGGCGCCCTATTTCGTAGTATACATTACATACTATGAAAGATAATTACGTAATTTCGCTCCTCGCCCAGCCGGCCTTCAGCCTGATGCTGCCGATCCAGTTGGCGCAGCAAGCCGCCGATGCCGTGCGCGAACTGCTGGCGGAAGCCGCCGCGGCCAACACCACGCGCAGCTACGCCAGCGCCTTGCGTTACTGGGCCGGTTGGCACGCGGCGCGTTACGGCGTGGAATTTTCGCTGCCGGTGTCTGAGGCCGCGGTGTTGCAATTCGTGGTCGACCACGTGGTGCGCCGCTCGGCCGAGGGCGAGCTGGCCTGGGAATTACCGACGGCTGTCGATCAAGCTCTGGTTGCCGCTGGACTTAAAGCCAAGCTCGGACCGTGGACACTGGCAACGGTCCGCCACCGGGTTGCCGTGTTGTCGACGGCACATCGACTCAAGCATGCGACCAATCCGTGCGAACAACCGGCCATCCGTACCGTTCTGAGTCGCGCCGCGCGGGCGGCGGTCAAACGCGGCGTGCGGCCGCGCAAGAAGACCGCGATCACCTTGGCCGAGCTCGAGGCGATGCTGGCCAGCTGTGACGACAGCCTCGAAGGCCTACGCGACCGCGCCCTGCTCTGCTTCGGCTTTGCCAGCGGCGGGCGACGGCGCAGCGAGATCGCCGCCGCAGATCTGCGCGACCTGCGCCGGATCGGCCCGCAGGGCTACATCTATCGACTGGAACACAGCAAAACCCAACAAGCCGGCGTCACGGCCTCTTCGACACCCGACAAGCCCATTCTCGATCGCGCGGCCCAAGCGCTGGAAGCATGGCTCACTGCCGCCGGCATCACCGAGGGAGCGATTTTTCGGCGGCTGTGGAAACACACCGTTGGTCCGGCGCTGTCGCCGGCGGCCGTCGCCGAGATCGTGCAGGGACGAACCCGGCTCGCCGGGCTCGAAGGGGACTTTGCTGGGCATAGCCTGCGATCGGGGTTCGTGACCGAGGCCAGTCGCCAGGGGGTGTCGCTGCCGGCGATCATGGCGATGACTGAGCACCGAGCAGTGTCCAGTGTGATGGGGTATTTCCAGGCAGGCGGTACTACCTCTAATCCGGCTGCGCGACTGCTTGAGGAGACTAGGCAAGACTAGGGCGCAACGACACGTGTTCACGTGGTTCTGGGCTGATATATGATTGACACCGTGGCCACACCGGCAACGGATGAAGCCCGACTCGAAGCTATCGATAAGCGAGGCCAGTGGGGATCAGGCCCGACGGTTGCGTCACCAGGGCAGAGCCTCGTAGTAACCTTGGACACAGTTGAAGGCCACATCGAACTCCGGCAGCGCCGCCTCGTCCAGTTCGTCACGGAGGGTCGGATAGTCCCGGCGTGCCCGGGAGATCAGCTCCGGGTTCCGGAAGGACTCCCGATCGCAGGCAACACCTCTGTCATCGGCCTTGATCCGCAGCACGTCCAGCACCTCTTTGCGAAAGCCGCCCGCGGTTACGTCTAACGAGGTCAGCAGAAAGTGGAGGTCGAACACGTCTTGGCGCCGGGCGCGCCGGCGCATGACTTGCTGCAGGAGGGCGCGGTACTTCTCGGCGATCAACGTGGATAAGGCATACACCTGCAGTTGGCCCTGGCTATCAACCTGATAAAGATCCTCGGTAGGGACCCGCTCGTCGAAGCTGTAATCCATCTGGATATGGGTATTGATGCTGCCCTGGCCGAGCAATCGCTTGTGCGCGGGAGTGCCCCTTCGGGCATAGCCGATGGTGACCTTGAGGTTGATCCAGAAGTGGGTGAAATGCGGCTTGATCGGGGGATCGGCGCGGGATGAGGTAATCCGGCATTCCAGGTCGTAGCCCAACTGGTCGCTCATCAGGGCAAGGCCTCGCGCCAGGCGGTCCAGGAGTTTTCGCTCGGCTTCCTTGGAATAGCCCTGGGGCGTCGAAAAGTCGATATCGGTGGTGTAGCGCGGACTGTGATAACGCAGTGCGAGGAGAATGCCACCTTTCATGAAGCTGGCCTGGGCCAGATCCTGATCACTGGCCATCGCGGCCACGATCGTGTGCACTGCGCAGCGGAAATCCCGGTCCGGGGCACTCGCTGCCGCCGCTACCCAGTGAGCGATCTCCCAGTCAGACATTGATAGAAAGCATCCATCGTTCGGAGAAGGTCGGCGCGTAGTCAGCGTCCGGGTCCAACACCCGCGACCCACCCCGTTGGGCATGCGCGCGCCAGGCCACGATGCGTGGATCGGACAAACCACACCGTTCCTCTAACAAGTACCCGGCCCTTACACGTTCGATGGGCTCGCCGTGCTTGTCGAGCTCACTGACGATGATCGGAAGATGTTCGGCCCCTCGTTCCTCGAAAATCTCCACCACGTGACTCATGCCGCCGCATAGGTCTGGGCGGCGAAGCATGTCCAGGTAGGTCCGTCCCAGAGTCGAGACCCGCAAGAGCCCATCCATGGCGAGGCGGAAGCCGCCACCATGGGCTCTGGTCTGCGTCAGATGAATGGCCTGCCCTTGCATGCGTTCCACCCGGTGTCGGTGCAGCAAGGGAAGGCCCGAGGCTTGGTAACTCGCCCACTCCTCGCCCAGATCACGGTGCATGCGCTCTTGGGCAAGCGAACTCCACATGGACGACGCCGGGGTCGTGAAGAACAGAATCTTAGGGATCCGGTTGCTCAAGCCATGGTAGGCCATGGCGCTCAGGTGGGAGACATAGCGAAAAGGATCCAGCGCGCACAAGATCACCTCCGGATCCGGGCGAACGTCACTGACCAGACGGAACACGGTTGCGGGAAGACTTCTATCCTGCGCCAGAACTCCGCGATCGATCAGGGCCCGGCGTACGGAGTTCAGGTCGACGCGCGAGGGGTCGCGCCGCGTCAGTCGCAGCGTTCGCCCGTCTACTTCGCCGCGAGTGACGGCTTCGAAGACCAGACGGGCCAACTCGTAATCGGTGATCACCGGTGCGCGAATCTCCCGCCGAAGCAGAATCTCAACGGCTTGCGGGAGCGGAATGCGCGTAGGTGCTGCCAGTTTAGGCATGCTCGTTCCTGTTCCCGGTCAGAATGAATTGATGCATCCGGTATACTCCACGTCCTAAGGACGTGGAGTATACCGGATGTGACTTACCTTGCGTCGCTGTAGAACCTGTGCCGACGCCGCCTTCAGAACGAGGATGAGGAGTCTTGAAAAGTTAAGACTCGTAGGATACAATCCTTGTCCTGAGGACAAGGATTGTATCCTTACATTAATCTTTTCCTTTTCGCTCCAAAGTGTTAGCTAATCGCCCGCACCGCGTTCAAGGGTTATGCCGTATACAGGGCCGGATTTCAGCGCTCATCAATGCTGACGGATCCGCCCTGCAGCAGGTAGCCCTGCCTACGCCTGACGGGCGACAACTGCTGGACTCGCGGTCACTCGCGTCTCGCGGAGGATTCCCGCGCACCTCCCCGGTGCCCTTTGTCCCCGTAACCCGTCTTTCCAACCGACCGCCTGCTTGCACGATGACGCCATAGGATAACCGACATGGCGATCCCGCCGGCGAGCGCCGCCAAGGCTCCCACCTGGAGGGCGGCTGTCATCAGTTCCTTCGGTACCGAGTAGCGAAGAAGCTGCACGACTGAGATGCACAACGAGCCGGCGACCAGCGCACTGACGGTTCCCAGCAAAATACCTTGATGTCGCTCGCGGGCGCGAAGCGTCTTGTACGAACCGGCGAATTCGTTGGCCACCGCGGCGTGACGGCCTTCAATGAGGCCCCATTCGCGGGCGATCTCTTCGGCGAGCGCGTCAAGCGTATGGCGCTGATTGCGAATCAGCAGATCCATCAGCACGGCAAAGACAAATGCGCCGAGCACGATCAAGATATTCTTGATGCCCCAATGGCCTTGCCGCTCCATCTGGCTGCCGATGAGAATCAGCGCAGCAGGAATCGCCAGCAGCTGACTTTGGATGTCGGCAAAGACCTTATTCAATTTGGCAATGAACTCGACCTTGTCCTTCTCGACATCCTCTTTGATCTTCACAAAGGAGAATTCCGACACATAAAGCATGTAGCCGGAGCGCACGCTGTTCTTCAGTTCGGAGTAGCGCCGGAGGAGCGCGCCAAAGCACACGGGAGTCTCCGTCTCGAATAGTTCCTCCAATGTGACGCGCAGGATGGTCTGCTTCTGGTCCCAGTGTTTCTGCCCTTCTTGGTTGGCGAGATATTCATCGATGAACGTCTGGACGCCGCTCAATTCGCTAAGGTCTTCCGGAGCGTACTCGTCGGAGATGACCAGCTTGCGCTTGTGCAGGAAGACCAAGTTAATCTGGCTGCCGGTCGCGGGCACATGGTCCGCGCAGGTGACGAGTGCGGACAGCAAAGCGGCGGCCTCGAGATATTCCCGAAGGATCGCCCCGGTCGATCCCGGCGGTTGGGCTGCAAGGAAGGCCGCGGAAGCCTCCTCTTGATAGAGCACATCGGCCTCGGCGACAAAGAACCGCTCCGGCACGGTTCGCCGATGACTCGGCACGCTTAAGAGATCGGCGAAGGTCAGAAAATAACCCTTGGGCAGCTTCCATTCGATCTTGCCGGAGGCTGCGTGGGAGGCCTCCAGCATCAGTGCAGCATCAAGTTCGGCCTCGATCGCCTTGAAGCGATCGGGGTCATGAATCGCCGTGGTGACCAAGCCCTGCGACGCCGACGGCGGCATGCCGAACTCACGCGTCAGGCGAATCGCCAAGCTCAGCGCGTCACTCGGCGGCGCCATAGCCCTTCGCCTTCAGAATCTCCTCGCGCAGCCGGGCCGACACGTTTCGAATGACCAAGATATTGGCCTCGGCATCTAGATCCACACGTTCGTGCAGCACATCGTCGACGTCGAAGCTGACCTTGATATTGCCCATGGTTCCCGAAATGCGGTGATAGCGGACGTAAGAGCGTTTGTGCGGCGCGAACGTTTCGCTCACCGGGAACGTTTCGTTATTGGCCTTGACGAAATCGGTGAACTTCGTCGGTTCCTTGAAATTGATCAGAGCCGACATCGCCGTGAGAGTCACCGGCTCGTTGGCTTCACGCATTTCCTCGAAGTAGGTATATACCTTAGCGCGAACCTCGCGCTTCTCCTCCGCGGACAGCGCATTCTGTTCGCAGTAGGCATCGATAGCCTTGGTCGCGGTCTCCGTATTGAACTTGGCATCGGTGTAGTCAGTGCAACCCAGAGCTTTGCGGAAGTACTTGGTCACATCGTCCTGGCGGCCGCTCCGCTTGATGAACGACAGGTACGGCTGCGCGCCCTGCTTCCACTTATCCAAATCGATGCGCGCGGCTTCATGCAGGTGCTGGATATCCAGCGTGAGCGCCGCCCGCAGATCCAAACTGTCTTCATCGATACTGGTCATTTCTTTGGTTTTCAGGCCGACAACTAGCAACCAGTCCGTACCTTGGTTCGTATACCGCAGAAAGACATAAAAGCCGCCCGTGGCCAACAGCGAACTCTTCAGTTCGGCGACCACGAGATTGGCCGTAGCTTGCGAGAACGCGATGAAATCCTGCTGGCCCTCCATGTAGCGTTGCAAATGGCGCGGAAACGCATAGGTCTCCAGATCGGTGCTCAACGTGCCGTAGTTGCTCGTGCCCTTGCCGTAAACCTCCAGCAGGTCCGCGGCCAGCTTGGTCATCTGCGCATCGATCGGCGAGGTGTGCTGCCGCGGTTTGGCCGTGACCTCGGCGCTGTTGGCCTCTTTCGCGATGCCTTGAACGATCGCTTCTTTGATCTCCATCTCGTCCCTTCTCCTGATGTCGTCTTCGCAGAACGTATGAAAGACTCGTCGCACGGAGTGCGACCTGGCAGTGGCCACGCGGCGCGGCCTACGGCGCCGCCCAAGGCCGGCTCGGTAGTGGACTGGCACGTTGACTGTTACTGGCGCGATGGTAGTGGATTTGTACCGCCAGCGGCGCGGCCCCTGGCGCGAACGCCGAGCCTGCCCTGGGCGGCGCCGTCCGTCCGTGGCGTATCGCCTACCCCTGATAACAGTTCCTAATCGTCATTCAATTCAACAACCAGTGCACAGGCTCAGCACCCGGTGACCTCGACAGGATTCCACACGTGTACTGCTCTGCCCGCTCGTACCGCCGGCGCGATATGCAAAAAGGAGATGGCTGGAGCGGCAGGCCGATAGCAGCGTGAGGCCATCAGGGGTCAGTCTTGGCGCTGAGCTCTGTTGGGATACTGACTGGAGTATTTTCCTGCTCCAGTGTCAGTGCGGGAAGCTCTCCTATCGACTCCCAGCCTGCGCGCGCAGCTGCAGCACGCATCGCGTCGCGGGTGCCATCTGACGTGGGCTTGCCGACGCCGGAAATAGTGAGATGCATCAACCAAGGATGCAGCACGACCCCGGCAGGTAGCGCCACCTCACGCAGATGGGCAGCAATTCGAAAGCCGCCCAAGTCGACATCGCCCCAGTGATAGAACGTCGCTGATTGCAGCTCGGCGGTGAGACTACGGAAACCCGATACCCACGCCGGTGACGGCATGCCGCCGGTGAATACAACTAGGCCATCTTGCCTTGCCTTGAGGGCTTGGGCGACAAGGTGGAATGTAGTGAGGTTCTCTACCGTCATGACCCAGCTAGGGGTGCCGAGGTAACCGCGAATACTCCGCGGCTCGAACCCTACATATGGACGTGGGATGTCACAGCTTGGGCCGTCTTCAAAAATAATGCGACCCTTCCCTGCGATCAGGATCGGCATGGGTTGCTTGACTAGGCCCAGTGCGTTCAAGACCTCGCGGCGCTTTCGCGCAATGGCGGAGATGCCGTTTCCACTGAGCACGTCCAACTGAGCTGTGAGGCCCTCGATGTACTTGGAATCAGTGAACAGCTGCGTACTTAGAACTCTGACCGGGATGTCCGTGTCCGGGGTAGACTTCAGGGCATTAAGCACCATGGATGCATCGCTCCATGTCCGCCAGCTATCTGGTCCAAGACCGCGCACTCGGCGAAGCCGAGCCCAAGCATTTATGACGTCCTGCAAGTGCGGGCAGCGACCAATCCAACCGGCAAGGCCCATGGTGGCCTCCCACAGAACGGTCAGATTCGTGGCTACACCGAGCAGCTCGGCAAGCACGTCCATGTCCTGCACACGGACCCACTCAAGCGGCCTCTCTTCTCCACCTTGCTCGGCCCATTTCGCCTCGATAGCACCGCGGCGGATAGCGGCGCGAATCTGCTCGTGGCCACGCTGACGTTCGTCGAAGCTCTGGCTCCAGTAGATCGAGCTGGCGGATTTGAGATTGGATTTCTGCGGCGCGCCCGGTGCGCCACTGACCGACTTACGCTCCGCGCGGAGCAACTGCTCCCTTAGGACTGCGTCGACCCAACTGCACAGAATCATTGGCCCAGTCGGATCAGGCACTCAGCTGCTCCCTCACAAGGGCAAGTGCATCGGCCATCAGCTCGGGATGGATGCTCGGGATGTCACTGCCCAAGAGCTCGCGAGCGTCGTCCTTGATCTCATTGCGGGTAAGTTGGATCTTCTTCGAGCCGAATCGTGCCATGTCGTAGTAGATGTCCAGAAAGGAAGACATCTTGCCTTGGTCGGTTTCCGGGCCGGCGATGATCAGCTGAAGACCCAAGGCGTTGAGGTATTCGGTGGTGGAACGAACGTTCTGAGCGTCCATCTTCTCGAAGGCCTCGTCGAGCATCATCAGGCCACCGCAGCCGGGCACGCCGGGCTGTTTGCCAAAAGCAGCCGCCAGCGCCGCACCGAAGATGACGTAGAGCGGCGTGCGATGTTCGCCACCCGAGCCTGGGCCGAAGCGCTTACTCAGCAGACCCTTCCGCTCGCCATCAGCGTGGATTTCGACCTCGTAGCTGAAGAACAGACGGTGGTCGTTGAGCGGGCTGTTCTCCAGCTGTAGGGGCGATCCCTTGCCGTCACCCTCGACCAGCAGGCGAAATTCCTCAGGCACCGGGCCAGAGCCGCCGAACAGGTTGCTCTCACTTTCGCCTTGGTCACGCACCCGTTGCAGAAACTCGTAGAGCCTGCGGTGTTGGTCAACCTGGGTGGCTTTGAACTTGTAGCGCTCGCCGTTGGTGAACGCAGGTGCCTTCTCCAAGATCTTGTTGAGCCCTTTGATCTGCTCTTCAATGGCGTCGAAGCCATTGAGCAACGTGTGAGCAATATCTGAGCGGAAGACCTCGACTGCTGCCACGTAGGCGCGATCTGCCTCGCCTCGCTTTTCAACCAGCTCCAGCTCGGACATCCGCTTGATCTCAGCATTGATCAGGGAGTGCGCCTGCTGCCAGTCCTCATTGCGGATGTCGTGGTTCTCGCGCTGGTAGTTGGACAAGTAGGTGGTCATCAGGCCCCACGCCTTGATGTTGGCCGTGTTACCCAGCCTGGTACTTTCTTCTAGGTGGTGGGCGCACGACGCGATGGCACCGGCGAGGTTGTCATCGAAGTCCTTGTCGATCCCCTGCCGCAAATCCTCGGCCGCATTAAGGTTGCATAGCGGATTGGCCCGGGCATTGTTCTCATTCTCCCGTGCAGCTGGCATTTGGTCGCGGATCTTAACCAGGGCCCCCTGCACGCCAACTAATGCCGCGCCAATCTGTGCAAGCAGCTTGGTGGCCTCGGTCTTGGCTCGGTCCTTCTCCTCGTGGTCGACCTTGGCCTCCTTCGCAGCCAGCTCCAAGGTGGCCAAACTGCCCGTAGCGCCGGCCGCCGCCAATGCCTGTCCTTGGCTCACTGATGCCTGCTGGTTCACAATCTGGGAGAGAACGGCCTGCAGCCGGCTCTGGATTGCGTCGCTGTTACCGAACACCACCAGTGCCTGTCCTATGTCTGCGACGGCCGCCAACCTAGCCTTGATGTCCGTGAGAGTCTCGTCGGCCTTGCGCACGTCATCGCGCGCGATTCGCAGGGCGGCGTCGCTACTGGTTCCGCCAATACGCAACCCGGTAGCGGTGGACAAACGCAGACGATCGATGCCGCCGCCTGAGCTCACCATGCCGTCGACCGAGATGGCCTTTTCGCCAACCTTCAGCTGGTCACTACTTTCCACAAGAGTGACCCGGCCGAGCTCGCCCTGCAGGAATCGGACAGCAAATTTGTCCTCACCCTCGATTAGCTGCGCAGCATAGCGGCCGCCACCCGGTGCTTGCCAAGGGCGCGTACGGGACCCGAGCGCCAACTTGGCGCCGAAGATGTCCTTGCGATTGCGACGATAGAGATCGATCGCAGCGGTTTCCTTGCCCTGCTCATGGACGAGAAGCGCATCGACATTTCTTCCCAGGTAGGCCTCGATCACCGACTGCCACGCCGTGTCCTTTAAGGACAGCAGGTCGCACACTGGCGTGGACTCAATGCCGTTTTCCGCCAACAGTGACTGGAGCGAATCAACTTCACGACGCAGCTTGGCCTTCCCGGCGCCGGCGCGGTCCAGATCACGCTTAGCGCTGGCTAACGACTCTGATCCAGCGGTAGATCGCTGGGCAAGATCAAGACGAACGCAATCCACGGCCTTCTGCAGTCTTCCGATGGAGTTGGCCAGTACAAGTGTGTCCTCGGGCTGGACAGCATCCTCAAGACCAGACAGCTCGTCGAGGGAAGCAAGGTGCTCAAGGGCATGGACGCCCTCGCCCTGCGCATCTTCAAGATCCTTGTTCCCAACCAGCTTCCTGACGACCCCACCGATGCGCTTCAGGTCTTCCTTGAGCTCGGCGCGCAGTCCGTTGAGACTTTCCCTGCTTTTGTTGAGTTCAGTACGGCTGCCGATCTGCCGCAGGTATTCCGGATCCTGATTGAGGGAGACCTGGGCCGTAACCAGGCGCTCATGCGATGCGGTCGCGTCGGTTTCAGCCTTGCGAAGTGCATGCTGGGCCTTGGTCTGCTCACCCTCCAGATGCTCCAATGCGTCCTCTTTCTCCGACTGCTGCTCACCGAGCTGCTCAGCCTGGTAAACGGCCTTGAGGTAGTCATAGTTTGCCGCCTTGACGAAGTGATTTTTGACAGCTTTGTACTGCTTCTCGACGACACCAGCCTCTTCCAGTCGAACGCCCAGTTCTTGGATCGTCCTCTGGATCTCACGGAACTGATCGAGGCGGGCGCGGAACTGAGTAATATTGGTCGGTCGCGCCTCGATCAGGTGGTTTCGCAGGGTTTCGTTGAGATCATCAACGTCCCGATTAAGCTTGAGCGATCGAGCGAAAGCACTGCGTATCGCGCGGTGGTTGGGCGTCTCGCCGCGGTTGCTAAGGTGGTTGGCAAACAGTTGGCGCGAGAACTCTTCGCCGTTGATCGTGAAAAGCGGTGTCGTGCCAACCTCCATGCAAAGGTCACGGAAAGCGATCTGCATCCGGCGCCAGGGAAGAACAGCCTCTTGGCCGTTGGCCAGACGCTCGATCATCTGATGGGTCTCCAGTCCAATGCCTGGAAGAATGTAGAGGCTGTGGAAATGGTGATCTGGGCTCTCGATCTCTGCCGAGAAGGCCACGCCTGCAGTCACCGGGACGCCCGTCTCAGGGTCGCGGAACACCAGGTTAATGTAGGTGTTCGCCTTGTCGCGAGCCCGGTCAGTGGGCCTCTGATCGTAAACGCCCAGGCTGTAATCCCTGAGGCTGCGCGCCTTGCGCTTACCCTCGCTGGAGGCGTTGAAGTGGATCCGGTTGCGGTCGGCGCCGAGAAGCACGATCTGCAGAGCATCGAGCAGTGCTGTCTTGCCGGTGCCGTTGGGACCGAGGAAGGCGGTGTTCTTGCCCAGATTGAGGTCGACCCGGTTGTACAGGAAATACTGTACAAGCCCGATGGTTTCAAGATACTTCATCATCTGCCTCCGTGGCGTCGTCGTCTTTCTCGATGCCATATGCAGCAAGCTGCAGTAGTGCTGTCTCGCCCAGGATGTCCGTGATCGCCGGTCGTATAACAATCTGGAATGGCTGGTCGTCCTCAGCATCTATCTCGCGTGCCATCCCGTTGCGCTTCAGGGATCGGATCAGCCCTCGGATATCAGCACGATCTGGCATGGCCCGTGCGAAATACTTCCGATAGTCCTGCTCAAGATCGATCATCGTGACAAAAGTCTCACCGTCGACGACCTCAAGAGCATTGACCCGATCGTCGTAGATGCGCCGCAGCAGCAGCGCCAGGCGCGTCTCTTCAAGTCGCATCCTCGCGCCGAAGGCGTGTTTAGGGATGGCAACGACATAGCCGTGATGCGGGTTGTGGGTGATCGACATGCCGAACTGTTCGAACACGTCCCTGAAGGAACCCAGATGGCGGGTAATCAGCTCGAATGGAATACGGCCGCTGCGGTCTCCCGCATATATGGTCTGCTCCATCATCAGCTTGTACGCAGCCTGCTGATAGTCCGACGCGACGTACATGCCATTGCTCTGCTCGGCAATTCGATCCCAATTTGCCATTACGCTCCCTCCCTCACGACGACAAAGCGCCGATGTGTCATGTACTTGTTATCGGTGCTGCCTTCATCGTCGAACCGGATCCTAACGCCCCTCAATTTCGTGGAGATCGGATCGTCACGACGCATCTTCTGTGGCGCATCGGCGCGCGATGCGATCAGTAGCAGATTCAAGTAGCAGCAAAGGTCATTGATCGAGGTGATTTCGAAATCGTCGGAACTCACTCTCGGCATGTCCTTGAGCATGCGGACCACATATTGAGCCAGCTTAATGGGTGTGACGTTTCGATTTTCTTTGATGCGCTGACGCAGCCACTCCATCGCTAACTCGTCATCTGTGAGCTCAACCGGCACGTCTGCGGTAGACTCCTGGATGCGGGTAGCCCTACGAGGCTTGGCGAGTACCAAGTCTGACCAATGGGAGCCATGGACATCGCCTGGCAGCGCCGGGTGCCCCTCTTCCAAGTCGGACAATGCCGCGCAGGCTCGTGAGATCAGCTTGTCCAAGTGCTTCGGGGCGCGCAGCTTGTACTCGATTAAGGCCAATGCACGGTGATTTGCGCTCTTGATCTCCTCATCGAGTCGGGCGAGATGGTCTTCTATGTTGTTCAGCCGCAATAGCTGGCCGGTGTCTCTTTGGTAGGCGGCCCTGCCCTTCTCCGCGTCGCCCTTGCCTATCTGCTCGGTGTACCAGGAAAGGATGCGATCCTGAGCAGCCGGATCCTCCATCAGCTCGTACGTCTTGTCGATGATTTGGCTGCGGTACTGCAAGGGATGGTTGCGGGTGCGCAGCTCGCTGTAGTCGGCGATGTACACCCGCTCGACGAAATCAGTGAAGAACCCATGGACGAAGTCGCGAGCCGACTCTAGCTCGACCAGGCTGTCCATGAGGTCCTGCACCCGACAACCGGTGTTGACGATGTGCGCCATGCACTGGCGCGCCTGCTTGGCGGCAATCTGGTAGGCGCTGCAAGCGTTCGGGTCGGTGCTGTCTTCGTTGACCGATCGCAGGTTCAGGAGGATCGAACGAACCTGTCCCCCGATATATTCGGGCTCCTGCCTGGCGAAGTCGCTCAGGGTGGTGAACAGCATGCCAATTCGCGGTTTGACTGTGACCATGTCCACCAAGCCGCGGCGGCGCACAGACAGCCATCCTGATTCGGTGAATGTCTTGTAGATGTTGTGGCTCTGGATGCCAGCCGGTGTGTCGAGCTCCCCTTCCCAGGGATCGTCTGCGATCAAGCATGACTCGATGACGCGCACCACGATGGTCTTGGTCACCTCTTCCCCGGGCGCGCGAGCGTCCTCGCCCCACAGGGTCGCCATGACCCGGGACAGCACGTCCCAGTACCTTCGATTATTTGCCACACCGAGGGGGCGGAAGATCCCCTCCGGAAGGCGGTCAAAGAGAGGTGCGACTGATTCCTGATCCAAAAAAAAGCCCTAAGGTCCATGGCGCCGTTCCCGTAGCATAAAGCTACTGGTGGCTTTATGCTACCAAGTACGATATGTCTGGACATGCACATGGCAAAGAGCACTCGCGGCCATCAAGAGCGCCTCAAAGCGATTGAAACCTTACTTCTGTGGGAGGGCCAAGTGTCCCGCCCACGGCTGAGTGAGCTCTTCGATATTCATGGGACAAACCTCAGCAAAGACATGGCCGCCTATGCGGAACTCGTTCCGGGCAACTGCTGCTACGAAACCGGCGTGAGGGCTTACGTGCTGACCTCAGATGCCCGTCCGCAGTTGAGCGAAGGCAAATTTCGTGAATACGAATCTCTCGTTGGCACCATGCCAGCCGAGGGATTGCGTGCCGGCGTGGAGCTACTCACCACCGAGCAGCATGCCTCCGTCATCAGCTACCGCCCCTTTTCCCGCATCCATGCGGCAATCAGGGAGGGCAAACAGCTGAGCATTGAATACCGATCCTTGGGCAATCCGGATCGCCACCAGCGGACAATTCGCCCCCACGCGTTTATCCAGGCGGGTCCTCGATGGCATCTCAGAGCTTACTGTGAAGGTGCGGAGGCATTCCGCGACTTCAACCTCGGGCGGATCAGCAGGGTTCTGGATCCCAAGGCTACATCTCTGCCGGGCCCTGAAGCTGATATTTGGTGGAATACCAAGATCGAGCTTCGACTGGTTCCGCACCCAGAACTGACGAGTGCTCAGTCACGTCTCGTCAGGGATGAGTACATGGGCAGGGCAGCTGCACTGGTTTTCGAAGCCAAGCAGGCTGTTGCAAAATACATTGTGCGGAACTACGGAGCCGCAACAAATGTTTCCAAGGAGCATCCGCCGCAATACCTGCTTGCCGTTGACAAGCCAGAAGCGTTACCGCCACGCACGTTCATCTAGCGCTGCTGTCGCGGTCACGATGACCGATTTCTTTCAAAGCGCCAGATCCAACTACAACGGAATGTAGCAGCCAGTACAACATGAGGATGATCAGAAATTATGGATAGCAACACACTGCGGGATGGCGTATGTAACCACAATGCCGATGGCTGCCTGGGGTGGGCAACTGCCTTCCCCTACCCACGATAACCCCTTCTAATCATCCGGCTGTATGCCTTGCGCGCAGTGACTGCACGTCCTGCGCAAAGCCTTTCGGGTAGGCTATGGCAAGTGATCAAACGCCACGGTTCGGCACACGCAAAATGAATGGATCCGCATCTATCGATACTCTCCCGACACTGTTTGACCTTGTTCCCAACGCAGTCCATCAAAACGTTGTTCGTGACTTAACAAACCTTCACTTGGGTTGTCTTGCAAGCTTTTTGATGCCCAAGCCGCATCATCCAGGTCAGTATCATTCTCTGGGCACAGGCTTCTACGTTGTATGGCCAGAGAATCCAGATATTGTTCGACTGGTGACAGCAGTACACGTACTTGAAGGCTTTGATTTCAAACATGGTCGCATCACCATTGGCGACCTTCGCATTGCGCTCGGGGATGTGGGTCATCGAAATCCGGATACCAACCGAGATATCGCAGTCTGGTCCATTCCCTCGCATCATTTCATCCGCTACGGAATCACAAACGTTGCTGGCTTTCCACGATGGTCACCCGGCGCAGCGAAGGCGACCTATGTGCCAACGCAGTCGTTCGTGATCATGGGCTATCCCGCGTCAAAGAATAAGGCGCTGGATTTTCGGGACGGCAAAGAACCCGACCGGCAAATTATGGCGATGGCTATTCACGCGTCACCGCGACTGTCGGACGAGGGCATCCTTCACCTTGCTTACCCTGGCAAGGGCATTACAGAATCGTGGGTCGGTATGACCACCACTTCGCCGCATCTAAATGGGATGAGTGGGTCGCCATTTCTTCGCATCGTTTTCGAGCGGGAAACGGACAGGATTGGAATGGTGCTCGCCGGAGTCTTCACCGAGCGAGACAAGCTTAAACAGCAATTGTCGGCCGGATGGTTCGGCGACCCATGGCTTGTCCCTCCTCCGTAGACCAGGAGGATCGACGTTGTGTCCAGCGGCCAGCCTTGACATCAGTCGACGCCATAGGTGAGCGGCTGTTGCCCTCTGGTTACTTGTTCATGTGAGACCGCTATTCGATTCATCGAGCGGGGGTTTCGACTGGTGAACAAGTCGCTTACGGCGGTGCGTTAGCGTCGGAATCACATCTCTGTCGACCCCACGCAATGGTTGCCCGTGATAACGCTCCCTAATCACCTGCCCTGCGCCCAGTTGATTGAATGCGGCCACTTCCTTGCCGTACCCACGATAAGGCGAAATTATCCAGTCAAAACGAGCACCTAGGCGGGTTCATCGGGTGTCATGGCTTTTACTCTGGGTGGGCGTCGGCCGACCCGCAATAGGACGGACGGGATGAAGAACTCCTACTGAGCGGATGGAGGTTGTAGCTAGCCGAGCTTAGCTCTTCCGGTGCTGTGGCTGCATCGAACGCCATCAGATGCAAACTACCAGTCAGCTCCCATGCCCGGCATACCGCAACACCAGTCACTCTGCAAGGTGTCGTGTCGCGGCCTTGCTGTCCCCAAACACTTATCGGTCATCGCGGAGTCTGTCCATGTGCCCGCCACATTGTGCGTCGCACAGAGCTTTGGTGCTCAATGGCTCGATCCGTGTGCGGTCCCTCTGCACACGGGAACCCCAGCCAGAACACTGACTAGCGCGATCTTGGCGCCACATGAAACACGGCGGCAGGTGGTCAGTGGCTGTGGACCGAGCACTTACCTTCGGCAGGGCCGGGGAAGAGCTAGTGTGTGCCTGTCGACGCCGGTGGCAAAATAATGAGCCCTTTGCCCGCTTATAGAAAAATGTCTTAGTTCGAACTGGGGTTGCAATTGAACGCGTCAACTACCCTGACGTTGTCCTTGTGGCCAGTTTCTTTGCCGATCAATCCGCTAACCGTGCCTGAGTGGTATTGAAAATCGCAGACTTGACCCTGCCTCGGGAATAACCGGTCTTCGGAACTATAGAGAATGTACAAATTTGTGTGCGGGCCGTTTCGCGTTGGTTCGACGACAACTCGCACCCATGCCCCGACATAGCCGGCCACCACCGTCGGCCTCTGTGAAACCTCCACCAATGTGGCCTGGGAAAGCTGGCCGACACCACTGGCCGGCGAGGCGCATGCTTGAGTAGCAACAAGCGCCAATAAAAGGATTTTATTTTTTGTCATGGCACTGGTGTGGAATAAACGGCTGGTGGTAAGTAGCAGGACGGGCACTTACTCCTCAGCAGCGCAGGAGAAAAAATCTGCACGTCTACTGACCTCACCAGCGAAATGGCGGCCCCTTTAGCGTTCCCATTTCAATCTTCATTTTGATAAAAGGTATAACCAGATGGTCTTTTGAGAAGACCTTGTAAAAATTTAATTTCTTGACAACGATCAATGCTTAGTCGTGGCCTATTCCCTGCATTTCGATTTGCCAATTTGCCGTTAGTCCACTCGGCAAGCACCATCGATTTTACTTTGTTGCTAGCGGACTGAGCACTCTCAGCATACGCAACCCTCGTCACGTAAAAACCAATAGCAGACTTTCCCTCGCTGACAGAAAGAGAGATATCTGAGCCGGATATACTTACTTTATAAAATGGCAAGCCCAATCTCTCCTACATCCATTTGGTGGCTGACGCGGAATGACGGCCTCCCGCCATCGTTCGGATAACCCATCCCCGCCCCAACCATCAGCTCAAACCATCACCGACCGTCGGAAAATGTCTCCACGCCCTTTGTTTGATCAATTTTAAGTATATTGATCTTCTTTGCTAACAGCAAGATATATGCACCATACAGAGGAACAATTTCGAGTACAGATAGAGCGCCAGACTCGATAATTTTTATTTTATCCTTAAATGGCTCCCATTCGAAATCTATATTGATAGAAGCCTCACCCCTCATCAAACAATAAATACTCTTCTTCATTGCATCCGAAAGAAGCGTCGAAGATTCTATAAATATAATCTCATCTATTAGATTTTGCATCCGCATTTCGTCAATAAAGAGATCATCCACCTGCTCTGCCAGAATTAACCATTCCTTTCCGGTCACATCAAGAATTGCCAATTCCGCTTGATTATGGCCACTAAAGGTTATAGAAATTAACTTAGCTTCAACCAAAGCATCAAGATTCATTGCCCGCCACTCTCGCTATCTGATTCGTCAGGTACTTCGCGGCCCGGGTGCTCGCGGACACCATCAGTCCAGTCGTGGACGTGAGTGTTCGGCATTCCCGGGTGTGGATTGTCAATATCGACCTTTGGTGTTCCATCTGGATTGTATAATCGAGACCTGCGTTTTCCATTTATCCACTCTCCAGGCGGCCCCCTATCCGGCACATCTTTCAGTTTCTCGTTGTGAACAATGTAAGGCAGCTGGCCATAGCAACACTGGCGCCCATAGATCCTGTCATGAAAGCTATTTGCATCGACAAAAAACAGAGCGGCAATTGAAGCTTGTCCTAGCCAAATAGGTGGCGCCGGAATAGAAATGCTCCTTGGGATAGCCGCAACAACTATTACAGCAGGCAGAACCTTTACCTCCGGAGGTGGAGGTGGAGGCGGAGGTGGCGGTGGTGGGTCCTTATTTTCTCCGTCTGCCTGCTGTCCTGTGGGATCTGTATTTACTATTGGATTATTATTTACGTATGTAAATCGGTTGAGCCCAAAAATATCGGATGGCGCCACTCCAACCGGATCCACGCTCAGAAACCTCCCCACCACTGGATCGTAATAGCGCGCCTGCATATACACCAACCCGGTATCCGGATCGTTCACATGCCCCGTATACCCCTGGCCGTTCGGCGCCGGGCTCATGCCCGCCACCGCCGTGCCGTACGGCGCGTAGTCATACGTGGCGATGATGGTACCGCTGGCGTCTGCCTTGGCCAGCACCGTGCCTTGCGGATCGGTGTAGTAGTAGTGGTGCGTGCCAGCCTGCGCTACCGCCGTGCATAACCACAGGCTGGTCAGGATCAGCCATCGTGCCATCTTCTTCATGTGCATGACATCCTTGGCTCAGTTGCCGGAATTCAGTTGAATGTTGCTATAACCGCTGTAGGCAGAGCAGCCCGCGCTGCTGCACGCTCGCACCCGGAACTGGACCGTCCCGGTGACAAGCATCAATTGGCTCCAGGACGTCAACGTATCGCCGGAGAAGATATTCACGCCATTAATCGGATCGGTTTCTTCCAGCTGATAGCTTGTCGCATTGGTCACCGCGCCCCAACTCACCAACACCACCGGCTTGTAGGAGGGACCACTGCTGCTCACGTTGGGCGCAGCAGGTGCCGCTGGAATCAGCACCACAGTGATCGTGCCCGTACCGCTCCACGGCCCACAACCGCCCGCATTGCACGCCTGCACCCGATAGCCATACGAGCCATTACCCCTTCCGCTCGTACTCCAACTCGTGTTGCCGTTCGCCTGCACCGTAGTCCAACCACCCCCGTTCACCTGCTCCTGCAGGGTGTAGCTGGTGGCGCCACCGACACCACCCCAGCTCACCGTGTAACTGCCGTTGGTGCTGCTCACCGGCACGCTCAGGCTCGGCGCACTGGCCGGCGGGATCGTCACGGCTACCGGGTTACTTGTGGCGTAAGCGCTACAGCCGCTGCTATTACATGCTTGAACCCTGAAGGTATAGCTGCCCGTAGCAGTTTCATTCAACGTCGTACCATTTGCCGCATTGCTATAAACGGTTGTCCAACCTCCGCCATTGGCACTTTGCTGCAAGGTGTAGCTGGTAGCCGTTGCTGAAGCAGCCCAGGTCACAGTGAAGATGCCGCTACTGCTCGCCGGTGCACTAATGCTGGCCGGCACTGGAGGGGGCAGCAGCACGGTGGTACTCGCCACCGCACTCCACGGTCCGCAACCGCCCACATTGCACGCCTGCGCATGATAGCCGTAGGTCCCATTGCCCCTGCCGCTGGTGCTCCAGTTGGTCAGGCCGTTGGTTTGCACGGTAGTCCAGCCGCCACCGTTGACCTGCTCCTGCAACGTGTAACTGACCTGGCCAGCGACACCGCTCCAGCTCACTGTATAGCTGCCATTGGTGCTGTTGGCCGGTACGCTCACCGCCGGTGCCGTGGTCGGCGGATGCGTCACCACCAGCGTGGCGCTGCCGGCGGTCCACGCACTGCAACCGTAGGTGTTGCAGGCCTGCACGTGGAAGACGTAGCTGCCATCAGCCAGCCCCGATACCGCCGTGCTGGTACCGCTGCTGCTGTAGATGCCCGTCCAGTTGGTACCACCGTTACTGCTCTGCTCGACCACGTAGCGGGTGGTGAGATTCGACGCACTCCAGCTCAGCGTGGCGCCTCCTGTATTGCTGCTGGCCGGCACCGTCAAACTGGCCGGCGCGGTCGGCAGCACGCCGTAGGTGGTGTCGACGGTCACCGCACTGGATCCGGCCCAGCCCCGCGTGCCGTAACTGTTGTAGGCCGCCACTTGATAGGTATAGCTGCCGCTGGTAGTGCCAGGGCGACTGATCGCGTTGGCCGCGGTGCTGGCCGCAATGGTGGTCCACGCGCCACCGTTGAGGCGCTCCTGCACCATGTACGCACTGGCGGTCGCCGGTGCCGTCCAGCTCACGGTGTAAGTGCCGTTGATGGTGCCGCTGGGTACGGTCACCGTGGGCAACGTCGGAGTTACGCCCAGCGTGGCCGAGCTGGTCCACGCACCGCAGGTGGTGCCGATGCAGCCCTCTACCCGGTAGACATAGCTGCCGCCTGCCCGGCCACTCAGCGCACTGCTGGCGGCGCTGCCGCTATACACCGTGGTCCAGCCGCCACCGTTGGCGCTTTCCTGCAACAGATAACTGGTGGCCGCGGGCACGGCACCCCAGCTGACCGTGTAACTGCCGTTGTTCGGGTTGGCGTCGAAGCCGATCGTGGCCGGCGCACCTAGTACGATCGTCTCGTTGTCCCCGACCAGCTTGCTGCCGAGATAGACGAAGCTGGTGGACAGCGCACTGCTCGGCGCCCACTGGTACATCAGCTGGCCGGCCTGGCTGTAGAAGTAATACGTCGTGACACCACCGGCGGTCTTCGAGACACGCCGCCCCGAGGCATCGTAAGCGTAGGTGTCGCTGCCGGGGATCTGGGTCAGTTGGTTCTTCTGGTCGAAGACCAGTGTGGTTGCGTTCTTGCCGGTGACATTGCCGCGGCTGTCGTACAGATAGCTGGTGAGCGTGGTGGCTCCGTTGCTGATGCTGGCCAGCTTGTTGGTGGGGTCGTAGTTGTAGGTGGACGTCTGGCTACCGGTCTGCAGCGTTCGCAGGTTGTTGAGCGCGTCATAGGTATACGCCTGGCTGCCCCACAGGCCGGCCGCGTTGGCACTGCTCAACCGGTTCAGCGCGTCGTAGCCGAACGACTTGGTGCGCGGACCGCCAGCCAGATCGGCCACCGCGGTGATGTTGCCGTTCGCGTCGTAGCTGAGGTCTTCGCTCAGCTGCACCGTGCTGCCGGCGCCGTAGCTGAAGTTGCTGAGCATCTGGCGCGTATTCTGCGCGGCTACGTAGCCGGTACCGTTACCGTAGGCAAACTGCGCCACCTGTCCGTTCGGGAAGTAGCTGATGCCGGTCGCGTAGCTGCCGGCCTGGGTCGGTCGGCCCAGCGCATCGGGCGCGTAGCTGACGTTCTCGCCATCGGGGTAATGCACCAGGTTCAGGCTGCCGTACGCATCGTGCGCGTAGCCGATGCCCCAAGCGTTCTGGCCGACCAGTTGCAGGCTCTCGCCGGTGAGCATGCCGCGGAAGTTATACGCACCGGTCCAGGTGCTGATACCCGAGACGATGCTGTCTGGCTGGCCTAGCGGGGTGTAGTGGTATTGGGTGCTCTGCGTGCCCGCCGGCGGCAGGATCGTCAGTACCCGGTTCATCGCATCGTAGGTGCGCGCGGTCTGGGCGGCGGTAGCTACCTGCTCCTGTCCACAGCCGGTACCGGTGATCGCCAGCCCTTGCGCACTCCACGCCAGATTGTTGGCGGCGTCGTAAGCCATCACGTTGCTGCCGCTTTCCGGCTCGGTGGTGCGGCACAAGCGATGGTAGGCGTCGTAGGTCAGCGTCTTGGTGACGCTGTCGCTCTCGGTACCGTACAGGCCGGACTGGGTGATCGATAGCGGATTGCCGTACAGATCGCGGGCAATCGTCTGGGTGATGCTGGCCGGTGCCTGCACCAGGATCGGTGCGTTGTAGCTGGGTGTGTCGAACACCTGGTAGCTGGTCGTGGTGACGTTGCCCTTGGGGTCGGTCACCTGTTGCCGGGCACCGGATAGATAGGCGGTGCTGGAGGTCAACGTGCCCAACTCGGAGTTCTGCTGGCTCTGGGTCATCCGTTCCAGCGCATCGTAGGTGGTCGCGACGCCCTGGATGCCGGCCGCGGCCGGGGTTTGCGTGAAGGTCAGTGCACTGGCGCTCGGGTACGCGCTGAAGGTCTTCTGCCCTTTGCTGTCGTAGGTGGTCAATGTGCTGGCTTGCACACTGGCGCCGATGTCGCTGTCGCTCAGTACCGGGCGCAACATCGCATCGAAGTACGTTACCCCCACCGCGTTCCCGGTGGTGGTGGTACGCCGCCAGTGGTTGGCGGACACGCCACGCTCGTCGCTGGTGACGAAGCTGTAGGCGAAGGTCTTGGGTAGCC